>Ga0209347_1001470_pt1 | contig 38157 bp, 35 predicted proteins | sample AutmiccommuBRH23_FD_187382 | JGI IMG/M metagenome (GOLD analysis project Ga0209347, IMG submission 187382) | Deep subsurface microbial communities from Mt. Terri, Switzerland - Autotrophic microbial communities BRH/23 (SPAdes) (version 2) | ecosystem: Environmental > Aquatic > Deep subsurface >... | reverse complement strand
CGGCGGTGCTGGCCGGCGGCGTGACGCTGTACGTCGACGTGATCCTCGGCGCGCTCACCGGCCACACCTGGCAGGTGTTCGGTGCGCTGTTCCTGTACGCGATGGCCGTCGCGGGCGCGGTGACCGGCGTGGCCGCCGCCTTCGGCACCATCGCCTCGGCCGCGCTGACGGCCTTCCTGGTGATCATCGGCAACGCCGCCGCCGCGGGGCCGGTCGGCAAGCCGCTGCTCAGCGGCTTCTACACGACGTTCAATGCGATCGTGCCCCAGGGCTCCGGCGTCGCGTTGCTGCGCAGCGTCGAGTACTTCGGCGGCAACGCAGCCATGGCTCCCCTCATCACGCTCGCGGCCTGGGCAGGTGCCGGATGTGTGCTCGCCGTCGCCGCCACTGTCATCCGTTCCGGGGCGCTGGGCTCGTCACTGAATTATCGTGCGAGCCATGACCATAGCCACTCCGGTGGGGGCGACCGAGCCGTACTACGACCTCGGGTCCTATCACCGGTCGATTGACACCCCGTCGGAAATGGCCCAGGTCTGGTTCGACCGCGGCCTCATCTGGTCCTATGCGTTCAACCACGAAGAGGCCATCCGCTGCTTCGAGCGTGCGCTGGAACTCGACGGCGATCTGGCGATCGCCCGGTGGGGCATCGCGTACGCCGTCGGGCCCAACTACAACAAGCCCTGGGAGGCGTTCGACCCCGTCGACCTGGCCGCATCGCTGGCCCGGGCGCGCATGGAACTGCGGCTGGCCGCCGGCGGCCGCGCCTCGGCCGTCGAACGCGGCCTTGTCGACGCGCTGGTGCTGCGCTTTCGGACCGACGATCCGACCGACGCCGACGCGCTGGTCGCCGGCCACACCGCCTATGCCGACGCGATGTCGGCCCTGGTGGGGACCTATCCCGGCGACGTCGACGTGGCCGCTCTGGCCGCCGATGCGCTCCTCAACGTCACGGCATGGGCGTTGTGGGACAGCCGAACCGGTGAGCCGGCGCCGGGTTCGCGGGTGATCGAGGCCAAGCGGATCCTCGACGACGCGCTGGCCACCCGGGCGGGCCGGGAACACCCGGGAATCCTGCACCTGTACCTGCACATGATGGAGATGTCGACGACGCCGCAGGAGGCGTTGCCCGCCGCGGACCTCCTGCGGGACCTGGTGCCCGACGCAGGACACCTGCGGCACATGCCCAGTCACATCGATGTGCTGTGCGGCAACTACCGCGACTCGGTGGCGTCGAATCTCTCAGCGGTCCAGGTGGATCGGCGTTTCGTCGAGCGTGAGGGCCCGCTGAACTTCTACTCCCTCTACCGGGCGCACAACCTGCACTTCGTGGTGTATTCGGCGATGTTCGAGGGCAACGCGGCGATCGCGCTGCAGGCGGCCGACGAGCTCACCGGCCAGCTCACGCCGGATCTGCTGGCGATCGAATCACCGCCGATGGCCGACTGGCTGGAGGCGTTCGTGCCGCTGCGGATTCACGTGCTGGTGCGGTTCGGCCGCTGGGACGAGCTGATCGCCACCCAGCTGCCCGACGACACCGCGCTGTACTGCACGACCGCCGCCACCATCCACTACGGCCGCGGAGTCGCGCACGCGGCGAAGGGGCAGCTCGCGCAGGCGCGGGCCGAGCGCGCGTCGTTCACCGAGGCCTCCGAACGCATCCCGCAGAGCCGGTACCTGTTCAACAACACCAGCCGCGACATCCTGGCGATCGCCGCGGCCATGCTCGACGGCGAAATCGACTATCGGGCAGGTAGATTCGATGACGCGTTCGCTCACCTGCGCCGCGCGGTCGAGCTGGACGACGCGCTGCCCTACGACGAACCCTGGGGCTGGATGCAGCCCACCCGGCACGCGCTCGGTGCGCTGCTGCTCGAGCAGGGCCGGGTGGAGCAGGCGGCTGCGGTGTACGCCGCGGACCTCGGGCTCGACCCGACGCTGAGCAGGCCGTGCCAGCACCCCGGCAACGTCTGGAGCCTGCACGGATACCACGAATGCCTGACGCGGCTGGGGCGTGAGGCCGAAGCGGTCATCATCGGAAAGCAGCTCGAGCTCGCGGCTGCGCGCGCCGACGTGCCGATACGGGCTTCGTGCGCGTGCCGCCTCGATGCCGGCGAAACCGACGACTGCTGCGGTTGAGCCCGCTCCGGCTGCGTACACTCCGGGCTGTGTCGATCAGCCAGACAACCGAACCGGATTGGGTCGAACACGTCATCTGGTGGCAGCTCTACCCGCTGGGCTTCGTCGGCGCCCACCCGGCCGACCCCGCCCCCAGCGCCGACGAGCACCGGCTCCTGCGGATCGTCGACTGGCTCGACTACGCGCTCGAACTCGGCGCCTCCGGGCTCGCGCTCGGCCCGGTGTTCGCCTCGCGCACGCACGGTTACGACACCACCGACCACCACCGCCTCGACCCCCGACTGGGTGACGAGGCGGACTTCGATCGTCTGGTCGCCGAAGCGCGCACCCGAGGGCTGCGGGTGCTGCTCGACGGCGTGTTCAACCACGTCGGAACCGATTTCCCCCGCTACCGTGACGCGGCAGCGGGCGGGGACACGTCGTGGTTCCGGGACCTCGGACACGGGCGGTTCGCGACCTTCGAGGGCCATGAAGGGCTGATCTCGCTCAACCATTCGCACGCCGAGGTCATCGACTACACCGTCGACGTCATGTGCCACTGGCTCGGCCGCGGCGCCGACGGCTGGCGCCTGGATGCCGCCTACGCCGTCCCCGACCGGTTCTGGGCGCAGGTGCTCCCCCGCGTCCGGGAGAAGTTCCCGCAGGCCTGGTTCGTCGGGGAGGTCATCCACGGTGACTACGGCGCCCACGTCCGCGACGCCGGGTTCGACTCCGTCACTCAGTACGAGTTGTGGAAGGCCATCTGGAGCAGCCTCAACGACGGCAACTTCCACGAGTTGGATTGGACGTTGACGCGGCACAACGAATTCCTCGACACCTTCGTGCCGCTGACGTTCATCGGCAACCACGACGTCACCCGGATCGCCAGCCAGTTGGAGAACCCGGCCCACGTCGAGCATGCCCTGGCGATTCTGCTGACCACCGGGGGAACGCCGAGCGTCTATGCGGGCGACGAGTCCGCCTACCGCGGTGTCAAAGAGGAACGGTTCGGCGGCGACGATGCCGTTCGGCCCGAATTCCGTTCTCCCCATGAGGGAGTCGGCGAGCACGGTCGACGGGTCTTCCGTGCCCATCAGCACCTCATCGGGCTCCGGCGCCGCCACCCCTGGCTGCACACGGCGCGGACCACGCCCCTGCACGTCAGCAACCACGGATACGTCTACGTGACGCGCCACGGCGACGACGAGCTCGTCGTCGCACTCAACGTCGATGACGAGCCGATGCCGCTGTCGCTTGCCGATTCGGGGTTCGCCGCCTCCGAGGTGGTCGCGGGAACCGGCGCGCCCCCGGCCGAGGTCGTCGCCGACGCCGTGGTACCCGCCCAGGGCTGGCTGATCCTGGCGCCTCGCTGATCGGTCAATCCAGCAGCGCCAGGGTGGCGGGATCCTCCTGTCCGTCGTAGAGGGTGTCCAGGACCTCGCGGAACACTCGGTCGTCGGCTGCGCGCGCGAAGAGCGTCATCGACGAACGCACCTTGAGATCGTCGGGATAGCCCAGAATCTGTCGTGCGGAACGATTTTCGACAGCGGCCAGCAACGCCGCGCACTCCCGCAGCCGCGGGCCCAGAACCGGGTGGTCGAGGTATGCCCTCGCCTCGTCCAGTGAGGAGATCCCGAATCGGTGCGCCGTCGCGCTGTGGCCGAGGCCGCGCAGCTGAGGAAAGACGAACCAGATCCAGTGGCTGTGTTTGGCTCCGGCGCGCAACTCGGCAAGCACCGTCGGATAGACGCGGCCCTGCGCGTCGACGAAGCGGTCGAGGTCGAACGGGTCGTCACCGCGGGAAGGTCCGCGGGATGGTCCAGTCATCGCACGTCGAGCATTGCAGGTCGCGCCGCAGGCTTCAACGGGTGTTTGCCAGAGCCGGATGCGCGGCCGGAGCGCCGGCCGAGGTGTGACGGATCCTTGGGGTCTTCCGCCCAGGTAAGTGCGTGCTCAACAGGGTTTCCGGTCAGCCTCGCTATCACTTCTTTCACACTGGCCACATCAAGGATGCGCACGTGGTGAGTCCGCGCCGAGGCGCAATCGTTAGCCAAACGCGACGTCCGTTCGCTGTGTCGGAAGCCTGGTCGGGCGGGTCGACCGTGTTGCATTACCCCTGCAACGCGACCGCGTTTTTCCAGGCGAGCGGGACTTGTACAGAAAGGTGGGTTGGCTGCCGTTATGAGGTTGACAGAGAAGTTTCGAGGTACCGGGAAGACGCTGCTGCGCCGGGTGGCGGCTGCCACCATGGCGGCAGCAGTACTGCCCGGACTGATCGGCTTCGCCGGGGGTTCGGCGACCGCGGGAGCGTTCTCCCGGCCGGGTCTTCCCGTCGAGTATCTGGATGTGTTCTCCCAGTCGATGAATCGCGATATCCGGATTCAGTTCCAGGGCGGCGGCCCGAACGCGGTCTATCTGCTCGACGGCCTGCGCGCGCAGGACGACTACAACGGCTGGGACATCAACACCCCGGCGTTCGAGTGGTACTACCAGTCGGGCCTTTCGACGGTCATGCCGGTCGGCGGCCAGTCCAGCTTCTACACCGACTGGTATCAGCCGTCTCGCGGCAACGGCCAGGACTACACCTACAAGTGGGAGACGTTTCTGACGCAGGAACTGCCGGCGTGGCTGGAGGCCAACCGCGGTGTGTCGCAGAACGGCAACGCAGTCGTCGGCCTGTCGATGGCGGGCAGCGCGTCGATGAACCTCGCGATCTACTATCCGCAGAAGTTCATCTACGCGGCTTCGCTGTCGGGCTTCCTGAACCCGTCCGAGGGTTGGTGGCCGATGCTGATCGGCCTTGCGATGAACGACGCGGGCGGCTTCAACGCCGAGAGCATGTGGGGTCCGTCGTCGGATCCGGCGTGGAAGCGCAATGATCCGATGGTCAACATCGCCCAGCTGGTGGCCAACAACACCCGGATCTGGGTGTACTGCGGCACCGGCACTCCGTCCGACCTGGACGCCGGGACCCCGGGCCAGAACCTGATGGCGGCTCAGTTCCTCGAGGGATTCACCTTGCGGACCAACATCAGCTTCCGCGACAACTACATCGCGGCGGGCGGCACCAACGGCGTGTTCAACTTCCCGTCCAACGGGACGCACAGCTGGGGCTACTGGGGTCAGCAGCTGCTGCAGATGAAGCCGGACATCCAACGGGTACTGGGAGCTCAGGCCTCCGCCTAGCGACCACCCACAACCCAGGGAGCCTGCCGTTTCCCCCGAGCGGCAGGCTCCCTGCTGTGTCGGGTCTGCCGGTGTCACAACCGGGTTCGGGTCTCGATGTCCTCATCGAACTCGGTGAGCATCGCGTCGGTCAGCGTCGGCCGGGTCTCGGCGATCGCCGCCAGATAGTCGTCGGTGCATGCGGGGTCGCCGTCACCGGACTCGATCTCGCGCTCGAACGCGCACTGGGCGCCCTTCCTGGCCGCGAACTCGATGTCGGCCGGGGTGAACATGTCGGTGGCCTCGACGAGTTTGTCGACCTCGACCGAACCCGCGGTGGGACCGAGATAGCTGGTCCAGATCGCTCTGCGCGCCAGCGCATCCGGTGGGCCGACCGGGATGATGTAGTCGAATCTCCCGGGCCTCAGAAAGGCCGAGTCCAGGGAGCGCACCGAGTTCGTGGCGCAGATCAGCAGCCGCTCCTGCTGCGTACGGAATGTCGGGATCAGCTTGAGGAGTTCGTTGGTCACCCCGTGGGCGGGATCGGACGGGATGCCCGAGCGCGCCCCCGCGATCTCCTCGACCTCGTCGATGAACACCACGGCAGCCTCGAGTTCGCCGAGGCTTCCGAACATCTCGCGAAGCGCCGTGGGCATGGTGACGTCCGTCGCGGCCAGACGTGACGGGAAGAGCTCGACGAACGGCCAACCCAGGCGTCCGGCAACGGCTTTGGCGCAGCTCGTCTTTCCGGTTCCCGGAGGCCCGAACAGGATGACCGCCTTGGGTGGTGACACCCCGTACCGGGCGGCCACCTCCGGCTGGGCCAGCGGCAGCACTATCCGGCGCTCGATCATCCGCTTCTCGGTTTCCATGCCTGCCATCGCGTCCCACAGCCCGCGGCCCATGATCCTGCCGCCGAGCGCGTGCAGGAGGCCGGCGTCCGACGGGCCGATGTGATCGACACTTTCGAAGTAGCTCAGGTCGGTTCGTTCGGTGTAGCCGGAGTTGCGCAGGGCGGCGGTTCCGGTGGCCGACGCGGGCAGCAGTGCGCTGATCCGCCGTGCCCCGAGCGTGCGGAGCCGCAACTCCAGCTCGGCCAGCAGCGCGCTGCCGATGCCGCGATTGCGCCATTGGTTGCTCAGCGCCACCATCGTTATCCATGCGCGATCGCCGTTGATCTGGGCGACGGCGATCCCGACGAGTTGATCGCCCACGACGGCGACGACCGCCGGCTGACCAGAGCGCGCCGCCGACACCACCTCGGAAACCCGGAAGGCCGGCGCCGCTTCGGTCGGCTCGCGGCTCTGATCCCAGACCGAGATGGCCTGGTCGAGGTCGTCATCGTGAAAGTCGCGTAAGCGCCAGAGGGGCATGCGGGACAGTTGTAGCGCCATGTCCGGGTCCGGGTATCGCCCTTTCGGGTGGTTGCCCGGGGGACCCGGGCGTTCTGCTCTCAGCGATGCGAGGGAACAAACGACCCGATACCAGGGTTGAGCGCATCAGGTTCAACTTTGGAGGATCAATGGCTGAAGCCACCACAACGGCGAGCGTTGTGCCCGTCCTTTTCGTCAGCGAACCGATCGTGCTGCCCGGGATGGTGGTGCCGATCGAGTTGGATGACGCCGCCCGCGCTGGGGTCGACGCGGCTCAGGCGAGCGACAGCGGCAAACTGCTGATCGCCCCGCGTCTGGACGACCGCTACCCCACCTACGGTGTGCTCGCGTCCGTCGTCCAGGTCGGCCGGGTACCCGGTGGCGGTGCCGCCGCAGTCGTGCGCGGTGAGAAGCGTGCCCATATCGGGTCCGGAACCACCGGTCCGGGCGCGGCGCTGTGGGTGTCGGTGACCGAGGTCGCCGATGTCGAAGCCGGTCCGGACGCCCAGGCGCTGGCCGCCGAGTACAAGAAACTGCTGCTGGCGATGCTGCAGCGCCGCGAGGCGTGGCAGATCGTCGACGTCGTCAACAAGATCACCGACCCATCGGCACTGGCGGACACCGCCGGTTATGCCTCGTACCTGACCGACGTTCAGAAGCGGCAGCTGCTGGAAACCGAAGATGTGAGCCGTCGCCTCCAGCTGTTGATCGAGTGGACCGGTGAATACCTGGCCGAAGTGGAGGTCAACGACAAGATCGCCGAGGATGTCCGGTCCGGGATGGACAAGCAGCAGAAGGAGTTCCTGCTGCGCCAGCAGTTGGCCGCGATCCGCAAGGAACTCGGGGATTCGGACGACGGAACGGGGTCTTCTGACGACTACCGCTCCCGCGTCGAGGCCGCCGACCTGCCCGAGAAGGTCCGCGAGGCGGCGCTGCGGGAGGTCGGGAAGCTGGAACGCTCAAGCGAGCAGAGCCCGGAGGGCGGCTGGATCCGCACGTGGCTGGACACCGTTTTGGACCTGCCGTGGAATGTCACCACCGAGGACTCGACGGACCTGAAGTCGGCGCGAGAGATTCTCGACGCCGACCACCACGGTCTCGAGGACGTGAAGGACCGCATCGTCGAATACCTGGCGGTGCGGGCACGTCGCGCCCAGCGCGGCATGGCGGTGGTCGGCGGCCGCGGCTCCGGCGCGGTGATGGTGCTGGCCGGTCCCCCCGGTGTCGGCAAGACCTCGCTGGGTGAATCCGTCGCCAGGGCGCTTGGACGGAAATTCGTGCGCGTCGCCCTCGGTGGTGTGCGGGACGAGGCCGAGATCCGCGGCCACCGTCGCACCTACGTCGGCGCCCTGCCGGGCCGTATCGTGCGGGCCATCGGCGAAGCGGGTTCGATGAATCCCGTTGTGCTGCTGGACGAGATCGACAAGGTCGGCTCGGACTACCGCGGCGACCCGGGTGCGGCGCTGCTGGAGGTGCTCGACCCGGCGCAGAACCACACGTTCCGCGACCACTACCTCGATCTCGACCTGGACCTGTCCGACGTGGTGTTCCTGGCGACGGCCAACGTCATCGAGAACATCCCGTCGGCGCTGCTCGACCGCATGGAGTTGGTGCAGATCGACGGCTACACCGAGGACGACAAGGTCGCCATCGCCCGTGACTACCTGCTCCCCCGGCAGGCCGAACGGGCCGCCCTCACCACGGACGAAGTGACCGTCACCGATGCCGCACTGCGCAAGATCGCAGCGGACTACACCCGCGAACCGGGTGTGCGTCAGTTCGAGCGGCTGCTGGCCAAGGCGCTGCGGAAGGTCACCACCAAACTCGACGCCGGTGGTGACGCCAGCCTCATCATCGACGAGCCGGATCTCGTTGAGTACCTGGGTCGTCCGCGGTTCACCCCGGATTCGCAGGAGCGCACCGCGGTGCCCGGCGTGGCGACCGGTCTCGCGGTCACCGGCCTCGGCGGCGACGTCCTCTACATCGAGGCGGGCAGCGTCAGATCGGAAGGAGTCGGCGAGTCCGCTCTGGTTCTGACCGGTCAGCTTGGCGACGTGATGAAGGAGTCGGCGCAGATCGCGCTGTCCTACGTCCGCAGCCACGCCGAACTGCTCGGCGTCGATCCGAAGGCGCTGCACCGCCGTATCCACGTCCACGTCCCCGCGGGCGCGGTGCCCAAGGACGGCCCGTCGGCCGGCGTGACGATGGTGACCGCGCTGGTCTCGATGGCCACCGGGCGCCAGGTGCGTGCCGACGTCGGGATGACCGGTGAGGTCACGCTCAACGGCCGGGTGCTGCCCATCGGCGGCGTCAAGCAGAAGCTGCTGGCCGCCCAACGGGCAGGGTTGTCGACGGTGTTCATCCCGCAGCGCAACGAGCCGGATCTCGACGACGTGCCGGCCGAGGTGTTGGAGGCGCTGGAGGTGAAGCCGATGACCGATGTCGCCGAGATCGTCGCGCTGGCACTCGAGCCGGCCGCCGGGGCCACCGCCGTCGCGGCCTGACGACGAGAAAGGCTGAGCCGCTGTCGGTGGCCGGCGCTACCGTCGCAGCATGGCCTATGACGGCGAGTTGGCTGACCGCGTCCGTGAACTGATGGCACTGGTGCGCGGTGTCGAAGAGAAGACGATGTTCGGCGGGTTGGCGTTCCTGCTCAACGGCAACATGGCCGTCGTCGTCAGCTCCAAGGGCGGTCTGATGGTGCGGGTGCCGCGGGACGACACCGATCGCCTGCTGGCGCGCAACCATGTCGAACCGATGGTCATGGCCGGCCGGGAAACCCGTGGCTGGCTGCGGGTACATCGCGACGGGGTGAAAACCAAACGGCAGCTGTCCGAATGGGTGGACCGCGGCGCGGACGTCGCCAAGGGCCTGCCGCCCAAGTGAGCCCCGTGTTTTCCCGGCGGTACACCGGGTAAGACCATCGAATGGCTTCATCGACACCCCAGCGTGTCGTCGAGCGGCTCCTGGGACAGGCCGGCACCACCTACGCGGAGGAAGCCGGGATCCGGCTGCGGGACAAGCCGATGCCACTGTTCCAGCTGCTGATCCTGTGCATGCTCGCCAGCAAGCCGATCGACGCCGCCATCGCCATGCGGGCCGCCCGCGAGCTGTACCGGGCAGGGCTTCGCACGCCGCGCGCGATGCTCGACGCCGAACGGTCGACACTGTTCTCCACCTTCGGCCGCGCCCGTTACGTCCGCTACGACGAGAGCTCCGCCACCAGGGCGGTGGACATCGCCGCCGCCGTCACCGAAGCGTACGGCGGCGACCTGCGCAGGCTGGCCACGGCCAGTGGGCGCGACATCGCGGCAACGAGCCGACTCCTGCAGGAGTTCAAGGGGATCGGCGCCACCGGGGCCGACATCTTCCTGCGTGAGGTCCAGGACATCTGGACGTGGGTTCGGCCGTACTTCGACGACCGCGCCATCGCCACCGCGGCCGAGCTCGGCCTGCCCGACGATCCCGCCAGGCTCGCCTCGCTGGCGCCCCGCCGCAGCGCCACGCTGGCCGCCGCGCTGGTGCGGGTGTCGTTGAACGGCGACCTTCGCGCGCAGCTGCGATGATCCGGATCGGTACGTCGGGCTGGTCCTACGACCACTGGGTCGACGTGCTGTACCCGCCCGGCACGCCGGTGGGCAAGCGGCTCGCCCTCTACGTCGCCGAATTCGACACCGTCGAGCTGAACGCCAGCTTCTACCGGTGGCCCCGTGATGCGACGTTCGCCGGCTGGCGCGAGCGGTTGCCCGAGGGGTTCACGATGACGGTCAAGGCGCACCGCGGCCTCACCCATTTCCGGAGGTTGAAGTCCCCCGAACCATGGGTCGAACGCTTCGAGCGGTGCTGGACGGCACTCGGTGACCGGGGTGAGGCGCTGCTGGTCCAACTGCATCCCGACCTCGAACGTGACGACGAACGGCTCGACCACTTCCTCACCGTCATGCCCGACCGGATTCCGGTGGCGATGGAACTGCGCCACCGGTCCTGGGACGACCCGGCGGTGTATCGCCTGCTCGAGCGCCACGATGCCGCGTACGTGGTGATGAGCGGCGCCGGGCTGTCGACGGTCCCCCGCGTCACCGCGCGACTGGCCTACCTGCGCCTGCACGGTCCCGCCGAGCAGGCGCTCTACCACGGCAGCTACCCGGACGACGACCTGCGCGCATGGGCCGACCGCATCCTCGACTGGCACGACCGCGGCCACGACGTCGTCGTCTACTTCAACAACGACCTCGGCGGCCACGCGGTGCGCAACGCGCGCACGCTCAAGCGGTTGGTCGCGCCGTGACGACACCCCGGTTGCCGAACTCTCCAGCCGTTGCGGCACGCTGGAACACCGACATGTCTGCCATGAAACTCGCCTACGGTTGCGCGCCGCTGCTGCTGGCCGCCGCCTGCTCCGGGGGGCCGTCGGTGGTCAACACCGGCGACACCCCACCGGCCGGGACCCCCACCGCCCCACCCGCCCCGTCGACAACCCGACCGAGCAACGCCCACCTGGCCAACGCGTTCCACTTCGCCGCCCGGGTCGACGGCGCGACCGGTTACTACTTCACCACCCCCAGCGGTCGCTGGCAGTGTGCGATCCTGCCGCGCGCCGAGGCGGGCTGCGAGAACGCCAACAACCCGACGTCGGCCGTCGCGATCACCGGCGCACCCGACGAGGTGGACGGCTCGGACGGCGAACCCGCCGTCGCGAACGCCATCGTCGTGGATCGTGCCGGCGACCCGCGGTTCGTCGCACAGTCGCCGCCGGAGTTCGGACCCGAACCCGGACCCGCGACGGTGCTGCCGTTCAACCGGATCCTGGCGGTGGCCGGGTTCCGCTGCAACGTGCAGGAAGCCAGCGGGGTGTCGTGCATATCCGAGTTCAGCGGAAAAGGCTTCACCTTCTCCGCCGAAGGCCACGCAATGACCTACACCGACGTGCCTGCCGACGCCCCCTGACCCGCCGTCTAGGTTTGGCCCCATGACCTCACAGACGCCACCGGTCACCGTCGCCGTCACCGGTGCCGCCGGGCAGATCGGCTACGCCGCCCTGTTCCGTATCGCCGCCGGAGCGATGCTGGGTCACGACACCCCGGTCGCGCTGCGACTGCTGGAAGTACCCGCCGCGGTGCGCGCCGCGGCGGGCGTGGTGATGGAACTCGACGACGGAGCGTTCCCCCTGCTGGCGAGCACCGAGATCCACGACGACCCGATCCGCGGATTCGACGGAGTCGACGTCGCCCTGCTGATCGGTGCCAAACCCCGCACCAAGGGCATGGAGCGCGCCGACCTGCTCGAAGCCAACGCGCAGATCTTCGCGACCGCGGGCAAGGCGCTCAACGCCGGGGCCGGAGCCGACGTGCGAGTGCTGGTGGTCGGCAATCCGGCCAACACCAACGCGATGGTCGCCGCAGCGCACGCACCCGACGTTCCCCGCGAACGATTCACCGCGTTGACCCGCCTCGACCACAACCGGGCGATATCCGCGATGGCGCGGCACGCGGATGTGTCCGTCACGGATATCCGCAAGATGACGATCTGGGGCAACCATTCTCCGACGCAGTACCCGGACATCTTCCACGCGGTCGTGGGCGGCCGGTCGGGAGCCGACTATGCGGCCGACACTCATTGGCTCACCGACGACTTCATTCCGACGGTGGCGCGCCGGGGCACCGCGATCATCGAGGCGCGCGGCGCGAGTTCTGCGGCGTCGGCCGCCAACGGGGCGATCGACCACATCGACGACTGGGTGCACGGCACCCCCGACGGGGACTGGACGTCGGTGGCGCTGCCCTCTCCCGGTGTGTACGGCGTCGACGAGGGCCTGGTGTGCTCGTTCCCGTGCCGCTCGGCCGGCGGCCGATGGCAGATCGTCGAAGGCCTTAACATCAACCCGTTCTCGCGCACCCGCATCGACGCCTCGGTGGCCGAACTGCGCGCCGAACGCGACGCGGTGGCCGCCCTCGGCCTGTTCTGACCGTCGTCAACCCAGGGACGCGGTGCCGTCGGGACGCACCTGCACCGTGGCGCCGGCGATGTCGTCGGTCACGGTGACCTCGGCTTCGTCGGCTTTGGAAATCACCGCGAGGACCCGGGCCGCCGCGGCGTCCCGGGAGGTCCGCACCGCCAGGAACGCCTTCTCCGCACGTCCGTCCCGGTCCACGGGTGTCGTCCACGACTCGACGATGCCCGAGCCGCTCCAGTCGACCAGAGCCGTGCGGGTGGGCTCGCGGTCGACGGCGGGTTGGACGTCCTCCCAACGGAATTCCCGCGCCGGTGGCCTGGTCCCGTACACGCCGAAGCTGTGCTTGGTGAGATAGCCGCCGTTGGCGGTGATCAGGCCGCGGGTGCCCGGTTTCGCCACCAGCTGTTCGGCCATTCTGGCGATGGAGTGGGTGACGTAGTTGTTCCACGGGCCACCGGCGAAGGTGAGGCCGCCGGTGACGGTCAACGGCCGGTCGGGGTCGCCGACGGGAAGGCCGAGCTCCCTGGCGGCGATCTGCACCGCCGACGGGAAGCAGGAGTAGACGTCGATCAGATCGATGTCGTCCACCCCGGCGCCCGCCAGCTCCAGCGCCCGCCTGCCCGCGATCCTGATGGCGGGCGAGGTGAAGAACTCCGCGCGCTCACCGATCGCGTAGGTGTCGTGCGAGTCGGCTCCCGCGTACGGGAAAACCCATCTGTCCGAGGGGATCTGCAGATGGGTCGCCTTCTCGGCCGAGGTCAGGATCAGGACCGCCCCCTGGTCGACCATGTTGTTGGAATTCATCAACTTGGTGTAGGGCCAGCTGATCATCCGGTTGTCCGGTGACGGTCGCCAGATCTGTTCGGCTGCAAGTGCTTCCCGGCTCCAGGCATGGGGGTTGGTCGCGGCGACCGCGCTGAACTGCGACCACAGCTCTCCGATGCGACGGCGATGTTCGTCGGGTGTCTCCCCCGCGGCGATCCGCACCGCCTGCTCGAACATCGGATAGACGTAGGCGGGCCGGTCCAGGTTGATCCGGATCTCGGCGGGTCCGGCCATCGGCACGCCCTCGTCGGCGCCCGGCGCGATCGGCACAGAATCGTCCTGCTGCGTCCACTGCGCCTTCCTGCCCGCGGCGCGCAGCCTGCTCCTCGTCCGCCAGGTCTCCGCCCCCGCGATCAGGATCACGTCGGCCCTGCCCTGCTGGATGTCCAGGCACGCCAGGTTCACCAGCGTCTGCGGTACGTTCCCCCCGATCCCGGTGTACCGGGTTTCCGCTTTGTCGGCGCGGATCCGCTGTGCCAGAAGCAGACCCGGATCGCGATAGCGCCACGACAGCAGGTTGACGACGCGTACCGCGTCGACCGACTCGAGCACCCGCGGATCGGCTGCCTCGCGTGCGGCCGCCACCATCAGGTCGACGGGTTCGACGGTCGGGTCCTCGGTGTGCTGGTTCACCTGGCCGTAGCCGACGAGAACCGGTGTCCTGGGGTCGAGGGGCATGGAGCAGGCCTTCCTAGCTTGGTTCTCGGTCGTCTTCGCGCCACGCGAACAGCGCGCCGTCGGTGATGAGTTCGTCGATCCGGTCGGGGGTCAACCCGAGGATCTTCTGGCACACCGCCCGGGTGTGCTCGCCGGGCATGGGGGCGGGCCGCAGCGGCGCGCGCGGTATGCGCGTGTAGGGGGCCGGCCCGGTTTCACTCGGTATGGCCGCGCCCAGCAGCGGATGGGTCATGTCGGTGAACAACTTCCGGAAGGCGACGTGGGGGTCTTTCGCGACGTCGGCAGCACGGTTCATCGGCCCGGCAGGCACCCCGAGCCCCTGCAGGTGCGCGGCGACCTCGTTCCTGTCCCGGCGCGCCGTCCACCGGGACACCGCGGCGATCGCCTCGGCGCGGCCCCCGGGTAACCCGGAGCACCCCATCGCTGCGGCGACCCTCGCCCGGTCCTGCGCGTCCCGCATCGAGACCACGCACCACTCGTCGTCGCCGGCGCACGGGTACACCGCATGAATCGCGTCGCCCTCCACCACGGGAAGTCCGGCGGCCCTGGCGGATTCGGCCACGAATGCGGCGGCGAGCTGATTGATCGCCGCCTCTGCCTGTGAGATGTGCACGTGTCCGCCGCGACCGGTCTGCCCGCGGCGGATCAGCACCGCCAGCGTGGCGATCGCGGTGAGCCTGGCGACCACGTGGTCGGGGAAGATCGTCGTGGCGTCGTAGAACCTGTCCGGCTCGGCGTCCGGCGACGTCCACAGCCGGGTGACTCCGGTGGACGCGCGCACCAGTGGGCCGTAACCCATCCGCGCACTCCAGGGCCCCCGGTCCCCGAACGCGCTGCTCTCGGCCAGCACGATGCCGGGGTTCAGCGCGCGCAGCCGGTCATAGGAGAAGCCGAGGGCAGCCAGCGTGCCCGGTTTGAAGTTGGCGAACACGGCGTCGGCGCCCGCGACGAGCCTGCCGAACAGGTCGGCGCCGGCCCGGTGCCGCAGGTCCAGGCCGAGGCTGCGCTCGTTGCGGTGCGTCAGTGCCCACGACCGGCTCATCGGCTGGCCCGGCGGTGCCTGGCGCAGCCCGTCGGGATATGTCGGGCTCTCGATCTTGATGACCTCGGCGCCCAGATCGGCGAACAGCCGGCCCAGTTCGCCGCCGGCGACGATCACCCCGAGGTCGAGGATCCGGACGCCGTCAAACGGCCGGCTCGTCACCTCCCGGGGCGGCGTCGCAGGTGATGACCGCGGCACCGACCACTCGGGCTCGTCGGCACCGGGTGGCCGTGCCCGCCTGCGGTAGCCGTGATGCACGCCGTCGATCACCAGCGGACCCGCCGGGACCGCCACCTCGGTCCCGGGGGGGATCGTCGCTGCGGTGAGCGCACCCACCACTCGAAAGTGCTCTTCCGACAACGCTTCTGCGGGTGTCAGCACCGCGGCGATCGGCACACCGCGGGTCTGCCCCTGCGCCACCAGGTCGGCCGTCGTCTCGCGGGCGAACAACTCGGCGATCGCGGCGTTGAGTTCCTCGGAGGCGGCATAACGCGCGGCGATGGTGTCGAACTCGGGGCCGGAGAACTGTGCCGGTTCGCCCAGCCAGGCCCGCATCCCCCGCCACTGCCGGGCTGACAGCAGACAGATCCGCACATGTCCGTCGTGGCACCCGAAGATGGGGTAGATCTGCTGGTTGCGCGGGCGGCCACGCCACAACTCGGCAGGGGCCTTGAGGCCGACCGCCGCCTGGCCCTCGGAGCCGAACGGCGGGTCGAGCGCCTGCACGACCGCCTCGAATCGGGAGAAGTCGATGAATTCGCCCTTACCGCAACGCAACCGGTCATAGTAGGCGACCAGAACCGCCCACGCCGCCTGCACCGCGGCCGTCGCCGACCCGACACCGGACGGCGGAAGCACCGGGGTGCCCGTGGTCGGCCCGGTTCGCGACAGCGCCGAGGACATCGCATACAGCACCGCGTCGGTCGCGCGCCACGTCGCGTAGGGCCCCGTCGTCCCGAAATCGGTGACCGACAGCGTCACCACATGACCGAAGCGCTCGGCGAGGGCCGCACACGACGTTCCGAATCGCGCTGCGCCGCCGGGATTTCCGGAGTCGACCACGATATCGGCGCTGCCTGCGAGTTCGATCAGCCGCTCACGGTCCCGCGGGCGCGCCGGATCCAGTCGCGCGCAGCGCTTGTTGGCGTTGTCCAGCGCGAACGCGATACCGGCACCTGCGACCAGCGGTGCTGCCCGTCGGGCCGGGTTGTCGCCGGGTGGTTCGATCTTGAGCACGTCGGCACCGAGGTCGGCGAGAATCCGGCCGACGGCGTCACCGTCGCCGGAGGACAGGTCCAGGACCCGCAGGGATGCCAGCAACGATCCCTCGGCCATGCACCCGTCCTGCCCTTCTGCTCGCGGTGACGCTCACCCTAACGGTGGCCGAAAGATTAACGTCAGCGCCATCGGGTACGGGTTGGCCGTCACCCCGACGCGGGGTTACATGGAGACATGACTACCCCGACCGCGTGGCAGACCGTCGACCGCAACCCGCTGAGCGACGAGTCGGTGGAGCGAATCGACCGGTGGTGGCGAGCGGCGAACTATCTTTCTGTCGGCCAGATCTACCTCCTCGACAACCCGCTGCTGCGCTCCCCTCTCACCCCCGAGGACGTGAAACCCCGCCTGTTGGGCCACTGGGGCACCACACCCGGCCTGAACTTCCTGTACGCGCACCTCAACCGCGTCATCGGTGAGCGGGCCCAGTCGACGATCTACATCACCGGTCCCGGCCACGGCGGTCCCGGGCTGGTCGCCAACGCCTACCTCGACGGCACCTACAGCGAGATCTACCCCGACATCACCCCCGACACCGAAGGGATGCGCAGGCTCTTCCGGCAGTTCTCCTTCCCGGGAGGAATCCCCTCGCACGTCGCGCCGGAGACCCCCGGCTCGATCCACGAAGGCGGGGAACTCGGCTATGCCCTGTCCCACGCCTACGGCGCCGCGTTCGACAACCCCGATCTGCTGGTCGCCGCGGTGATCGGCGACGGAGAGGCCGAAACCGGTGCGCTGGCGACCAGTTGGCACTCCAACAAGCTCGCAAACCCCGCCAAGGACGGCGTGGTGCTGCCGATCCTGCACCTGAACGGTTACAAGATCGCCAATCCCACGGTGCTGGCCCGCATTCCGGCCGACGAGCTGCACAGCCTGATGATCGGTTACGGCCACAACCCGTATTTCTTCGAGGTGCCGGACGAGGCCGAGACGGATCACGGCTCGCATTCCGATGCGCACCGGCGCTTCGCCTCACTGCTGGACGACGTGCTCGACGAGATCGGCGAGATCAAGGCGCGCGCGGCCGACGGCGACGAGTCGCGGCCCGCCTGGCCGATGATCGTGTTCCGCACCCCCAAGGGGTGGACGGGGCCGGACTACATCGACGGCAAGAAGACGACCGGTTCCTGGCGCGCCCACCAGGTGCCGCTGGCCAACGCGCGCGACACCGCCGATCACCTCCGTGTGCTCGCCGACTGGCTGGCGTCCTACCGCGCCGAGGAGTTGTTCGACGACAACGGCAAGCTGCTCGACGACATCGCCGTGCTGGCACCCCAGGGGACGCTGCGGATGAGCGACAACCCGCACGCCAACGGCGGTCTGCTGCTCAAGGATCTGCGGCTGCCCGACTTCCGCGAGTTCGGCGTGGAGGTGCCCGCGCCCGGGGCGACGGTCGCCGAGGCGACCCGGGTGCTCGGCCAGTGGCTGACCGAGGTGATCAAGCGCAACCCCGACAACTTCCGCATCTTCGGGCCCGACGAGACGGCCTCCAACCGGTTGCAGGCGGTGTTCGACACCACCGACAAGCAGTGGAACGCCGAACTGTACGGCCCCGAGGTCGACGAACACCTCGCGCGCGCAGGCAGGGTGGTGGAGATGCTCTCCGAGCATCAGTGCCAGGGCTGGCTGGAGGGCTACCTGCTGACCGGCAGGCACGGCCTGTTCAACTGCTACGAGGCGTTCATCCACATCATCGACTCGATGTTCAACCAGCACGCCAAGTGGCTCAAGGTCACCGACGACATCCCGTGGCGGCGGCCCATCGCGAGCCTGAATTACCTGTTGTCCAGCCATGTCTGGCGCCAGGACCACAACGGTTTCTCCCACCAGGACCCCGGGTTCATCGACCACGTCGTCAACAAGAGCGCACACGTGGTGCGCGTGTACCTGCCGCCGGACGCCAACACGCTGCTGTCGACCTACGACCACTGCCTACGGTCACGCCAGTACGTCAACGTCGTCGTCTCCGGCAAGCAACCCGCTCCCAACTTCCTGACCATGGACCAGGCGATCGCGCACTGCACCCGCGGGCTGGGGATCTGGGAATGGGCCGGGACCGAGGTGCTCGGCACCGATCCGGACGTGGTGATCGCCGCGGTCGGTGACGTCCCCACCCTGGAAGCGCTCGCCGCCGCCGACATCCTGCGCACCCGGCTGCCCGACCTGAGAGTCCGGTTCGTCAACGTCGTCGATCTGATGCGGCTCCAGGACTCCACCGAGCATCCGCACGGCCTGCGTGACCGCGATTTCGACATGATCTTCACCACCGACAAACCGATCATCTTCGCCTACCACGGCTACCCGTGGCTGATCCACCGGCTGACCTACCGGCGCACCGGCCATGCCAACCTCCATGTCCGTGGATACAAGGAGGAGGGCACCACGACCACGCCCTTCGACATGGTGATGCTCAACGATCTGGACCGCTACCACCTGGTGATGGACGTCATCGACCGGGTGCCTGCCCTCGGGTCCACATGCGCGACGCTGCGCCAGGAGATGGCCGACAAACGGATCGCCGCCCGCGAGTACACCCGCGCCCACGGCGACGACATCCCGGAGGTCAAGGAATGGGTGTGGCCGGCGGCGAAGGAGGCGGGCCTGGACACCGGCCAGATCGCCGCGACGGCCGACACCGGGGGTGACAACGAATAGGCCGACTCTCGGTCGCCGCAAATGCGTCACACCTGACCTGCGCGGATACCCGCGGGCGGTAGTGTGGGGAGGTTATGTCTGACGTCAGCGCGGTCGCCGCGGCCCCGGAGCCACACCCGCTGGTCGTCCAGCATCCGTTGGTCGCTCAACTGGCCGCGCTGCACCACTTCCGGATCTACGCCGACATCGCGATCGTCGTCGTGGTGCTCGCGCTGACGAACCTGCTGGCGCACTTCACCACACCGTGGGCCAATGTCGCCGTCGTGCCCGCGGCCGCCGTCGCCCTGCTGCTGCTGGTCCGCTCGCGGGGGCTGGGCTGGACGGAGCTGGGGCTGGGCCGGGAGCACTGGAGGTCCGGCGCCGGCTATGCGATCGCCGCCGTCGCGCTGGTCGGCACGGTGATCGCGGTCGGTGCGCTGTTGCCGTGGACGCGACCGATGTTCCTCAACAACAACTACGCGACGCTGTCGGGCGCGCTGATCGCGTCGATGATCATCATCCCGCTGCAGACCGTCATCCCCGAGGAACTCGCCTTCCGGGGTGTGCTGCACGGTGCGCTGGACCGTGCGTGGGGCTGGCGTGGTGTCGCGGCCGCCGGGTCGCTGTTGTTCGGGCTGTGGCACATCGCGACATCGATGGGTCTCACGGCGAGCAACGTCGGCTTCACCAGGATCCTGGGTGGCGGGGTGTTCGGCACCGTCGTGGGCGTGGTCGGAGCAGTGCTGGCGACCGCTGCGGCTGGCTTCGTTTTCACCTGGCTGCGGCGACGCAGCGGCAGCCTGATCGCGCCGATCGCGCTGCACTGGTCGCTCAACGGGTTGGGCGCACTGGCCGCCGCCATGGTGTGGCATCTGTCCTGAGGGCGCCGCGAGCGGCGCCTGAACGTCTCTAGACGATCAGTACCGCGGCGCCGGAGATCCGCCCGCCACCGAGATCGGCGAGGGCCTCGTCCGCGCGATCGAGGGGGTAATGCGGGCTGGTGACCTCGAGGTGATGGTGGTCCGCGAAGTCCAGAAACGCCTGCGCATCGGCGCGGGTGTTCGACGTCACCGAACGGACCTGCCGTTCCTGGAACAGGTGCCGCTGATAGTTCAACGCGGGGATGTCACTGAGGTGGATACCGGCGATCGCCAGGGTGCCGCCGCGGTCCAGCGCCTCGAGGGCGGGCAGCACCAGCTCCCCCACGGGTGCGAACAGGATCGCGGCGTCCAGCGGCACCGGCGGCGGTGCGTCGGCCCCCTGGGCCGATGCGGCGCCGAGGGCGAGCGCGAGTTCGCGGGCCTGCTCGCCGCGCGTCATGACATGAACTTCCGCGCCCTCGGCGATCGCCACCTGGGCGGTGAGATGCGCGCTGCCGCCGAAGCCGTAGATGCCGAGTCGGCCGCCGGCGGGAAGCTGGGCGCGCAGCAACGCGCGGTAGCCGATGATGCCCGCGCACAGCAGCGGCGCGAGTTCGGTGTCGGAGTAGCCGGCCGGGAGGCGGAGCGCGAAAGCGGCGGGCACCGTGGCGAACTCGGCATAGCCGCCGTCGGCGTCCCAGCCGGTGTAGCGGGATTCTCGGCACAGGTTCTCCTGGCCGCGCGCGCAGTACCCGCAGTGCCCGCAGGTGTGGCGCAACCACGCGATCCCGACACGGTCGCCGACCGAGAAGCCGGCCTCCGAGCCCGACTCCGGGTCCGCACCGACCTGGACGACGTCGCCCACCACCTCGTGGCCGGGGATCACGTTCGGCCGGTGGACCGCCAGGTCACCCTCGGCGACATGCAGATCCGTGCGGCACACCCCGCAGGCGCGCACCGCCACGAGCAGTTCGTCGGCGCGGGGTCGTGGCACCGCGACGGTGGCCTGCACGAGCGGCCGGGTGGACATCGGGCCGGGTCGGCGCACCTGCCAGGCCTGCATCGTGGGGTCGGTCACGACCCCACGATGCCACGGTCGTCGGTTAGACCCTGTTCTTGCGCGTGACCAGGCCGACGATCCACAGCAGGATCACCGCCCCGAGGATCGCGGTGAACAATGTGAACCACCAGCCACCACCCGCGGTGTCGAGGAAGAAGCTGAGCAGGAACCCGCCGAGGAGGGCGCCGACCACGCCGATGACGATGTTCATCAGGATGCCCGAACCACCGCCCTTGACGATCTTGCCGGCGATCCACCCTGCGATGGCGCCGATGATGATGTAGCCGATCCACCCCACGCTCGTCAGGGTCGATGAGCGTGCGAGGAACTCGGTAGCCGCAACCAACTCCATGGAAGTCTCCCGTCTGTTGCCGGCCCGGCCCGCAGCGGTCGCCGTCGGTCCGTGACCCAGATATACCGGTCACGGGTAACGATTCGGCGATGGGAAGGCATCGCAATCGGACACGATCGCCACCGAGATGGTGTCGCAGGCGCGCTATGCGGGCGGCAGCATCCCGGGGGCCGTGTTCGGGTCGACCGGCACCGGCACCCCGACCGCGGGCCGCGGCGGCGCTGCGTTCGGATCCGGTGGCGGTGCGTTGGGATCCGGCGGGGGCGGCGGCGCGTTCGGGTCCGCCGGAGGTGGCGGCGGCGGAGGCGTCCACGGCCGGATCGAATTGGCCAGGGTCACCGCTTCCCCCTGCGGGACCGAGTTGGCGGCGGTTCCGAGCCACACCACGAACCAGCGCTCGGGTGTCCGTTGCCCGCGGGGCGTCCCCGCGGTGGTCGGTGCCCCGACGACCCCGGCCCAGATCTGGCCGTTCGGCTTGGTGGTGTCGGTGAACTTCACCTCGTAGTAGGACGCCACACCGGTCATGCCGGCGGCGTCGAGCGGCACCGTCTGTTGATTGACACGGGTTCCCGGGAAGGGCATGAAGAACTCGCCCATGTCCGAGGCCAGCCGCTGGGCGGCCTTGGTGTTGTCGGTCTCGGCGCCGGCGAACAGCTTCAGGTCGAGCCTGCCGAGCAGCACGCTGGTGTCGTTCGGCGGCTGCGCGTCCGGCGGCGAGCCTTCCGGGGGCAGCTTGGTAAGCAGCGCCTGCCCATAGGACAGCTGCTGCGCCTCGGCCACCTTCCAGCCCGCGGGCACCACGTAGCTGAAGCCACCCGCGGAGTTGTCGACGCGGCCCGGCTCGGGCGCGGGCGCCCCGGGATCGACGGGCGGTGCGTTGGGGTCGGCGGGGGGCGGCGGCGCATTGGGATCGAGTGGCGGCGCCGGCGGTGGCGGCGGCGCGTTCGGATCCACCGGCGGCGGGACCGGGGCGTTGGGATCGGCAGGTGGCGGCGGTGCCGCAGGAGGTGGCGCACCCTCGACGACGCCGGGCGCCGGCGGTGGCGGCGGTGGCGGCGGTGCGGGTTGGGCCCCTGCCAGGCCGGGCAGCGCCAGGGCCGCCATCAGAGCTGCTGCAGAGGCGCCCGACAGCGCCGCGAGCCCCACAGACTTCGGGAGACCCCTACGGCGGTGAACATTCGCATCCGGCTGAACCATGGGGAAGAAACTACCGTGTTACAGCCGTGACGCAAGAGTGAGTTGCTCAATGAGGGTCAAATTGAGACATTGCTGTGCATGTGAAACCATGTGTACACAGCGGAAATATTCGTTTGCTGACAGCCGAATGCCCCCGCGCGTCGCACGGGGTGTTGGCGACAAGGCCAAAGCGGGTCGGTGTGTTGTTCCACCCCGTTGATCGCGACTGTCGGGGCCGCTGTTACGTCCTGCGGCCCCGACCGCGCCTGCGGGCGCGGCGCGTCGAGTTTCACCGTCTAGCTACTGTCCAGTAACATGGGCCGCACTCGCTGGGTTCAGCGTCGAACACGACAGGAGGGGCCGACGATGGATGTTCTGGTCACGGGTTGCGATACCGATCTGGGACGGACGATCGCGCAGAGCTTCTGCGATGCGGGCCACACCGTGGTGATCGCAGGCAGTCGCCGCGACGATCTCGAGGTCGCCGCCAAAGAACTCGACGTCGACGCGATCGTCTTCGACGGCACCGACCCGGCGTCGGTCGCCACACTCCACGAGCAGGTCCCCGTCCATCTGGACACGATCATCAACGTCCCGGCGCCGACCTGGACCGGCGGCGACCCGCGCGCCTACACGCTGGCCGACCGCGCCGCCGAATGGCGTAGCTTCTTCGACGCCAGCCTGGTGTCGGCGATGCTGACCGTCCAGGTTCTCGGTGACCACCTGCATTCCGGGGGTTCCATCGTCACCGTGATCCTCGATCCCCCGGGTGACGGCAGCGCCGGCGCGGCCGTCAAGGCGGCGGTCACCGAATGGACCGCGGGTCAGGCCAATCACTTCGGCATCCGGGGCATCACCGTCAACGCGGTGGCCGCCGGGCGCGGGGTCGAACCCGGCTACGAAGGCCTCGGCAGCACCCCTCCGTCGGTCAGCGAGGAGATCTCCCGCCTGGCGTTGTTCCTCACCACGCCCGCCGCCCGCCACATCACCGGTCAGACGTTGCACGTCAGCCACGGCGCGCTGGCCAACTTCGGCTGACAGGCACCCCCGCAACCGTCGCGACGCGCGGTTTATTCCGCGCTTCGCGCCGAGTGAAACGAGCGTCGACGCTCCGCGATGAGTGGTGAGGGTCGAAGCCGTGACGATTCGACTCGGACTTCGTGATGGACCACTTCTACCAACTGCCCGGCATCGGGACATACGACCAGCCGATGCTGGAGGCCTACACCGCCCTCGGGGCATTGGCCTCGGTCACCGACAACGTTCAATTGGGCACCCTGGTGACGGGCTGACGGGCAACACCTACCGCAATCCGACGCTGCTGGCGAAGGCGATCACCACGCTCGACGTGATCAGCCAGGGCAGGGTGATCCTCGGCATCGGCACCGGGTGGTTCGAACTCGAGCACGACCAGCTCGGCTACGAGTTCGGCACCTTCACCGACCGGTTCGACAAGCTCGGCGAGGCGCTGCAGATCATCCTGCCGATGCTCGAGGGCGAACGGCCGACGTTCACCGGCAAGTACTACCGCACCGAAGAGGCGCTCGCGAATCCCCGCTTCCGCGAACATATTCCGCTGATGATCGGTGGTAGTGGCGAGAAGAAGACGATCCCGCTCGCCGCCAGGCACTTCGACCACCTCAACGTGATCGCCGGGCTCGACGAGCTCGCCAGGAAGGTCGACGTCGTCAAGCAGCGCTGCGAGGAGATCGACCGCGATCCGGCGACGCTGGAAACCAGCATGCTGGTCGGGGTCGTGGTCGGAGACCCGAAGGACGGCGTCACCGCCGACATGATCCCCGAGGACTTCAAGCAGCGGATGGTGGTCGGCAGGGCCGAGTTCGTCGCCGACCAGATCAAAACCAAGGTCCTCGACGCGGGTATCGACGGGGTGATCCTCTTCGTGCCCACGCAGGTAGTCGGCTATCAGCAGGGGCACATCACGGCGCTGGGAGAAGCGCTCAAACCGCTGGTGACCGGCTGACCGGGATGCCCGGTGGGCCATGTCACCGCGCCCGCCGGAAGCGCGGCGGCTAACGTGTTCGTTGTATCGAACAGGTAATCCGCCACGGAGATCCGTCCAAGGAGTTTGTGATGAGCCATCCCGGCGCCACCGTTTCCGACCGCCACAAAGTGGTCATCATCGGATCGGGATTCGGTGGACTGACCGCGGCCAAGCACCTCAAACGGGCCGACGTCGACATCAAGCTGATCGCCCGGACCACCCACCACCTGTTCCAGCCGCTGCTGTACCAGGTCGCGACGGGCATCATCTCGGAGGGTGAGATCGCCCCGGCCACCCGGGTGATCCTGCGACGCCAGAAAAACGCCCAGGTGTTGCTCGGTGACGTGACCCGGATCGACCTGGAGACCAAGACGGTCCGCTCCGAACTGCTCGGCCACACCTACGTCACGCCGTACGACAGCTTGATCATCGCCGCGGGTGCGGGCCAGTCCTACTTCGGCAACGACCACTTCGCCGAGTGGGCGCCGGGCATGAAGTCCATCGATGACGCGCTGGAGTTGCGCGGACGCATCCTGGGAGCGTTCGAGCAGGCCGAACGGTCCAGCGACCCCGTCCGCCGGGAGAAGCTGCTGACGTTCGTGGTCGTCGGCGCGGGTCCGACCGGTGTCGAGATGGCCGGACAGATCGCCGAATTGGCCGACCACACCCTCAAGGGCGCCTTCCGGCACATCGATTCGACCAAGGCGAAGGTGATCCTGCTCGACGCCGCGCCGGCGGTGCTTCCCCCGATGGGTGAGAAGCTCGGCAAGAAGGCGGCGGCCCGGCTCGAGAAGATGGGCGTCGACATCCAGCTCAACGCCATGGTGACCGACGTCGACCGCAACGGGATCACCGTGAAGGACCCCGACGGGACCCTGCGTCGCATCGAATCCGCGTGCAAGGTGTGGTCGGCCGGTGTGTCGGCCAGCCCGCTGGGGCGCGACCTGGCAGACCAGTCGGGTGTCGAACTCGACCGCGCGGGACGGGTCAAGGTGCTGCCCGATCTGTCGGTTCCCGGCCATCCCGACGTGTTCGTCGTCGGCGACATGGCCGCGGTCGAAGGGGTGCCGGGCATGGCGCAGGGCGCGATCCAGGGCGGCAAGTACGCGGCCAAGGCGATCGCGTCGGGTCTCAAGGGCGCCGATCCGACGCAGCGCGAGCCGTTCAGCTATTTCGACAAGGGCTCGATGGCCACGGTGTCGAAGTTCAGCGCGGTGGCCAAGGTCGGACCGCTGGAGTTCGGTGGCTTCATCGCCTGGTTGGCCTGGCTGTTCCTGCACCTGATCTACCTGGTCGGCTTCAAGACCAAGATCACCACGTTGTTGTCGTGGACGGTGACGTTCCTCGGGCGTAACCGCGGGCAGCTGACGATCACCGAGCAGCAGGCCTACGCGCGAACCCGCATCGAGGAACTCGAGGAGATCGCGGCGGCCGTGCAGGACACCGAGAAGGCGGCCAGTTAGCCGCGCTGGGTCAGAGCCGGTCGCCCTGCCAGGTCGACAGGCACCCGCCCGCGGCGAGCGCCAGCGTCACCCCCGCGGCGTCGACATCGCTGCGCGGGTAGTGCAACTCGCTGATGCTCGCCCGCGGGGCGGCGATCTCGTCGTCGGCGACCGAGGTGTTTCCGAGCTCGACGCGATGTCTGAGCAACGGTGTGCCGTCGACGTCGGCGTGCAGCGACCCCGACCAGAAGCCTTGGCGCTCACCGGTTCTGCCGATCTGCACCCGCTCGACCAACCTGAGGCTGCCACCGTCGGCCAGGTTCAGCGACGTCGAGGCGAAATGGCGGGACGCCGCAGCCACGATCGTCGGCAGCGGATCCAGGTCGAGCTCGCCCGCGACCTCCAGCGTCCAGGTGGCGTGCGATTCCATGGTGGTGCTGCCCGGCAACGCCATGGTGGCCGCCGCGGTACGCAGCCTCAGCCGGGCGCCGGACTCCACCACCAGCCTGATGTGGATCGAGTCGCCGCCCAGCGGCGTCGCCGCCGACGACACCAGATGCACGGTGTCGCGCTCGGTGCGGCGCGCGGCGATCCCACCCGCGCACTCGATGTGCGGTGAGCGGTCCGCGCGCGCAACGACGAGCACGTCCGAACGCATCACAGTTCCCCGATCGTTCGCTCGCTCACACCGCCTGCGCGACCCTGAGCTGCTCGCGCACCCACCCCAGCACGGGAGTGGCGGCCGGGTCGGCTGTCAGCGAGATCAGCGCGGTGGGGCGCTCACCGCGCACGGCCGCGGAGTCGCGGCGCATCACGTCGAGGTCGGCGCCGACGAGCGGGGCGAGGTCGGTCTTGTTGACCACCAACAGATCCGAGTAGGTCACGCCGGGTCCGCCCTTGCGCGGCACCTTGTCCCCGCCCGCGACGTCGATGACGAAGATCTGCACGTCCACCAGCCCGGAGGAGAACGTCGCGGTGAGGTTGTCGCCGCCTGATTCCACCAGGATGAGATCCAGTCCGCCCAGATGATCGTGCGCTGCCACGAGGTCGTCGATCGCATCCAGGTTGGCGGTGATGTCGTCGCGGATCGCGGTGTGCGGACAGCCGCCGGTCTGCACCGCGGCGATGCGGTCGTCGGGTAGCACCGCATGGCGGCGCAGAAAATCGGCGTCCTCGGTGGTGTAGATGTCGTTGGTCAGCACCGCCAGCGACAGTTCGTCGCGCAGCTGCCGGCACAAGGCGGCCACCAGCGCCGTCTTGCCGGAGCCGACGGGTCCGCCGACGCCGATGCGCAGGGGCTCCCCCGCGTGACGCACCCGGCGTGGGCGATCGCTGTGGCCGTGGGGCTGGCCGTCCAGAAAATGCGGTGGCATGGGGCTTCCTTCGTTACGACGCGAAGAGGGGGCGGTCGCGTTCGGTGTGTCGCTGGGCGAGAACGTCCAGCAGCGGGTCGGACAGGTCGGCGAGATCCTTGGCGGCCTCGGCGGCGGTCTGCTCGCACAGCTCCGAGAGCTCGAACGTCACCGCCGCGACGTCACCGGGATCCAGCGCCAGCAGCCGCTGTGCCGCGGTCGCGGAACCGGTCATCGTCGTGTAGATCAGCGACAGCGCGGTGTGTTCGGGGAGCAATCCGCTGGCGGCGCCCACTGCACCCGCGGCGACCGCGAGGTGCGGTGTCGCGCCCAGCGCATCCCAGGCGGCGTCGGGCCAGACCCGGCGCGCGAGCCGGACCAGCCCTCGTCCCTGGGCGCGAGACGCCTGGCGCGCGGCGGGAGCCGGTGTGCGCGCGTCGGTTTCGGTGTCACCGCGACCGCCCGCCGCGGCAGGCAGCGTTCCGCCGTGCACCGCCGCCGCGATCGACGCGGTGACGAGGCCGTGCGTGCGTATCCTGCGGCGCAGGTAGGCGCGCAGTGTCGCGAGGTCGACGACCAGACCGCTGGTGACCGCTTCCTCGACACCGCCCGAGTGGACGTGGCCGCCGGTCGGAAGCCGGGAGTCGGACAGCGCGAGCAGTGTGGTCAGGTTCAGCATCAGAACATGAAGTATCTCTGCGCCATCGGCAGTTCGGTGGCGGGCTGTTCCTGCCAGACCTCCCCGTCGATGCGCACCGTGAACGTGTCGGGGTCCACCTGGATGTCGGGCAGTGCGTCGTTGTGCGGCATCTGCGCCTTGCCCACGCCGCGGACATTGCCGACGGCGACGAGCCTGCGGTCGACCGCGAGCCGGTCGGCCAGACCGTCCTCGATCGCCTGCGGCGCGACGAAGTGCACCGACGTGGCGGCGGCCGCGGCCGGCGCCGCGCCGAACATCGGCCGGGGCAACACCGGCTGGGGTGTGGGAATGGAGGCGTTGGCGTCGCCCATCGCCGCCCACGCGATCATTCCTCCCTTGAGCACGGCGTGCGGGCGCACCCCGAAGAACGCGGGCTCCCACAGCACCAGGTCCGCGAGTTTGCCGACCTCGACGGACCCGATCTCGTGATCGAGGCCGTGCGCCACTGCGGGACAGATGGTGTACTTCGCGACATAGCGCTGCGCACGGTTGTTGTCCGCGCCCGAATCCCCGGGCAACGCACCGCGGCGGCGCTTCATCACATGCGCGGTCTGCCAGGTCCGCAGCACCACCTCGCCGATGCGTCCCATCGCCTGCGCGTCGCTGCCGATCATCGAGATCGCGCCGATGTCGTGCAGCAGGTCCTCGGCGGCGATCGTGGAGGGCCGGATCCGGCTCTCGGCGAACGCGAGGTCCTCGGGCACGCTGGGGTTGAGGTGATGGCAGACCATCAGCATGTCGAGGTGCTCGTCGAGGGTGTTCACCGTGTGCGGCCGCGTCGGGTTGGTCGAGCTCGGCAGCACGTTCGGCCGGCCCGCGACGGTGATGATGTCCGGAGCGTGCCCGCCCCCGGCGCCCTCGGTGTGATAGGCGTGGATCGATCGGCCCTTGATCGCGGCGAGGGTGTCCTCGACGAACCCGGCTTCGTTGAGAGTGTCGGAATGCAGCGCCACCTGTACCCCGGCGGCATCGGCGACGGTGAGGCAGGCGTCGATCGCGGCGGGCGTCGATCCCCAATCCTCGTGCAGCTTCAGCCCCGCTGCGCCGCCCCGCAATTGCTCCCACATGGCCTCGGCGCTGACGGTGTTTCCCTTGCCGAGCAGCGCGATGTTGAGCGGCCAGGTGTCGAGCGCCTCGAGCATCCTGGCCAGATGCCACGCTCCCGGCGTCACCGTGGTGGCCTTGCTGCCCTCGGCGGGGCCGGTGCCGCCCGCGACGATCGTGGTGATGCCGCCGCCGAGGGCCTCGTCCATGATCTGCGGGCAGATCAGGTGGACATGGCAGTCGATGGCCCCGGCGGTGACGATCCGGCCGTTGCCGGCGATGATCTCGGTCGACGGGCCGACCACCAGGTCCGGGTGCACGCCCGACATGATGTCGGGGTTGCCTGCCTTGCCGATCGCGCTGATCCGGCCGTCGCGGATGCCGATGTCGGCCTTGATGATCCCCCAGTGGTCGAGGATCACCGCGCCGGTGATCACGGTGTCGGGCGCTCCGTCGGCGCGGGTGGCGCGCGACTGCCCCATCGACTCCCGGAGAACCTTGCCGCCGCCGAAGACCGCCTCGTCGCCTGCGCGGCCCGGCCCACCGCTGCGGTCGTCGGTGATCTCGATGAACAGGTCCGTGTCGGCCAGCCGGATGCGGTCACCGGTCGTCGGACCGAACAGGGCCGCGTACCGGGAGCGGGACAGCTCGGTCATTCGTCTGTATCCAATCTGCCCGGAGGATCGAGGCTGAGGCCGTACACCTCGCGGGTGCCTGCCAGTGGGACGAGAGAGACACGCTGTGTGACACCGGGTTCGAACCTGACCGCGGTGCCCGCCGGGATGTCGAACCGGTGCCCGTGTGCGGCGGCGCGGTCGAACTGCAGGGCGCTGTTGGCCTGCGGTACGTGCACATGGCTGCCGACCTGGACCGGCCGGTCGCCGGTGTTGACGATGTCCAACTCCAGCCGGGGCGCGCCCGGATTGATCTCGATGGTGCCTTCGCCGTATACGACCTCGCCGGGGATCACTGTCGTCACCGCCTTCAGGGGATCGGGTGGTGGACGGTGACGAGCTTGGTGCCGTCGGGGAAGGTCGCCTCGACCTGGACGTCGTGCAGCATCTCGGGTATCCCCTCCATCACGTCGTCGCGGCCGAGCACTTCGCGGCCACTGACCATCAACTCCGCGACGGAGCGGCCGTCGCGCGCGCCCTCGAGGATGTGGTCGGTGATGACCGCGACGGTCTCGGGACGGTTCAGTTTCAGGCCGCGCGCCTGGCGGCGGCGGGCGAGTTCGGCTGCGTAGGAGATCAGCAGCCGCTCCTGCTCATGCGGGGTCAAACGCATAGTGCGCGATCCTGCCACGGCAGACGGCAGTCAGCAGCGCACGCCCCGCGGCGCGGCTATTCGGCGGCGATGTTCTGCAGCCGGACCTGGCCGCGGGCCACGAGCCGGTCGTCGGCATCGGTGATCGTGATCAGCCACAGCTGCTGACGACGCCCCCGGTGAATCGGGGTGGACACGGCCGTCACGGTGCCCGAGCCGATGGCGCGCAGGAAATCGGTGTTGTTGTTCACCCCGACGACGTTGCCGCCGCCGTTGTCGGCCAGCCAGACCGCCGCCGAGACGCTGGCAAGGCTCTCGACGACCGAGCAGTACACGCCGCCGTGCACGATGCCGTACGGCTGCAGCAACGTGTCGGTGATCTGCAGCTGCGCTCGGCCGCCGTCGGGCGTCACCTCGAGATACGTGAGCCCCAGCGCGCGGTCGAATCCGTTGCCGAGGCCGTCGGGAAGGTCAGTCGTCACGGCTCGTGTCTACACGTCCTGCGGCGTCCATCCAGATGTGGGTCGCGGGTCGCGCGCGAAAATGCGGATGGGCCCCACGCGATGCGTGGGGCCCATCCTTCGGTTGGACCGGGGGTCTCTGCAGCCCTCAGGACTCCGGCGCGGTCCGGGGGTACCGAATTTCGTGCTCCTTGAGCATAGGCAAGGCTGCCCTAATTAAGCAAGACCTTCCCCGAGGGAATCCTGGGCGTGCCCCGAACCGGCAGCCCGAAGCCGACGAGCGCGTCCAGGACGGCCTGCGCGCGGCGCATGCTGACGACCTCGCTGGACCCCGCAAGCAGCGGCACCTGCGTCGCCGCGCCCACCACCGACCCGCCGGCGATGTGCCACATCGACGGCACGGACATCGCGCCGCCGCTGACCGCGGCGAGTTTCTCGAACAGTGGCCCCAACGCACGATGACTGCGATGGGCGATCCACGTCGTCAGGGCGGCCTCGCCGGGCAGCGCCACGATCCCGTCCTGCGCGGACCTGCCGACCCCCACCGTCCGTCGATTGCGGAAGAACGGGTCGTCGGGCAGGCACCGGACCGTCGGATCCACCACGCCCACCCAGTCGATGGCGCCTTCGGAGTCGACATGCACCCACAGGTTCTCCAACCCGGTGTCCCAGGCCCGCCCCTCGAGGACGAGCAGCGGGATCACCCGGCCGACGACCACATGGGCGAAGGTGGCGGCGAGCTGCTGGGACACCGCGGCGCGGCTGTCGGTCTCGGCGACGCCGGCGTCGAACATCGTCTGCAGCCGGTCGGTGGTCAGGACCTCGGCGAGCAGCCACCATCGTCGTCGCGACAAATCGCCCATCACCGCGACGCCGTAGACGCGGGGGCATTCCCGGTAGAGCTCACGGAGCCGCCGGCTGGATTCGTGTATCGGCAGTGTGCGCCTGACCGCCATCCCCGCGATGAGCGGATCCTCGACCACAACCGTCATGGCCACCTCCAATCTGAGTTAGGTTAGCCTTACTATAGTGCTGGCCGCCGAGGCGGCTACCCCGTGTGACTGGACTCACAACCTCGGCGAACGGGCCGGTGAACACGGCGTTGACAACATCCACGGCGTCACCGCGTGGACCGGAAGAAGAGGGCCGAGAACGGATACGACACGCGGTAGTAATCCCGTAGTAGGCTTTGGGGCACAGCCGGTAGGAGATGAGCGGAAGATGACCAAGGTGACACGGCTCGGGGAATTGGAGCGGTCCGTCATGGACCACCTGTGGTCTGCGGATGAGCCGCAAACCGTGCGCCAGGTGCATGAAGCGCTGGCAGCGCACCGCGACCTCGCCTATACGACGATCATGACGGTGCTGCAGCGCCTGGCGAAGAAGAATCTGGTGGTCCAGCACCGCGACGATCGGGCGCACCGCTACGCCCCCACCCACGGCCGTGACGAACTGGTCGCCGGGCTGATGGTCGACGCGCTCGACCAGGCCTCCGACTCCGGCAGCCGGGCGGCCGCGCTGGTGCACTTCGTCGAGCGGGTCGGCGCCGACGAGGCGGCCGCGCTGCGCCGCGCGCTGGCCGAGCTCGAAGGTAAACAACGTCACGACCGACCCGCTGGCGGTGCGGGCCCCGCCTGAGAGACACTTACAGCGTGTCCGCGCTGGCCTTCACCCTCGTCGCTCTGCTGCTGTCGGGGCCGGTGCCCGCGATGCTGGCGCGAGCAACCTGGCCGTTGCGCGCACCACGTGCGGCGATCGTGCTGTGGCAGTCCGTCGCGCTGGCCGCGGTCCTCTCTGCGTTCTCCGCCGGAATCGCCATCGCCAGCCGGCTGTTCGCCCCCGGCGCCGACGGGCGTCCCACGGCGACGATCACCAGTGAGATCGCGGTGCTGGGCTGGCCGTTGTGGACCGCCTACGTGCTGGTCTTCGCGCTCACCCTGATGATCGGCGCGCGGCTGATCGCCTCCGTGATCAACGTGGCGATCGCCACGCGCCGGCGGCGGGCACACCACCGGATGGTGGTCGATCTCGTCGGCGCATCGCGCGCCACGGCGCCGCAACGCTGCGCCCACCATCCCCGACCGCTGGCCGGCGCCGGCCTGCGAATCCTCGACGTCGCCCAGCCGCTGGCATACTGCCTGCCCGGAGTCCGCAGTCGCGTCGTCGTCAGCGAAGGCGCGCTGAACGCCTTGGCGGACAACGAGATCACCGCGATCCTCACCCACGAGCGCGCCCACCTGCGGGCCCGCCACGACCTCGTCCTGGAGATGTTCACCGCGGTGAACGCCGCGTTTCCGCGGTTCGTCCGCAGCGCCAGCGCACTCGATGCGGTGCGGCTGCTGATCGAACTGCTCGCCGACGACGCGGCGGTACGCACCACCGGCCCGACCCCGCTGGCGCGCGCGCTGGTGGCCTGCGCCGCGGGCCACACCCCCCGGGGAGCCTTGGCGGCCGGTGGACCCACGACGGTGGTGCGGGTGCGCCGCCTCGGGGGCAGGCCGAACAGCCTCCTGCTCGCCGCGGCCGCCTACGTCGCGGCCGCCGCCGTGCTCGTCGTCCCCACCGTCGCGCTGGCGGTGCCGTGGCTGACCGAGCTGCACCGGCTGTTCTTTGCCTGAGCACCCTGCCCCCACTGGGTGTTGGATGACTAGAAGCTGTGCCGCAACAACAGACCGGAAGGGTTTTCGCCTATGAGCTCGTCGCAGTCCCCCACCCCCGAGGGCACCGCCCAGATCGGCGTCACCGGCCTGGCCGTCATGGGATCGAACATCGCGCGCAACTTCGCCAGGCACGGCTACACCGTCGCGCTGCACAACCGCTCGGTCGCCAAGACGGACGCGCTGCTGGCCGAACACGGCTCCGACGGCAACTTCGTGCGCAGCGAGACGATTCCGGAATTCCTTGCCGCGCTGGAGAAGCCGCGGCGCGTCTTGATCATGGTGAAGGCCGGGGACCCGACCGACGCGGTCATCGACGAGCTCGCCGACGCCATGGAAGAAGGCGACATCATCATCGACGGCGGCAACGCGCTCTACACCGACACCATCCGCCGCGAGAAGGCGATGGCGGACCGGGGCCTGCATTTCGTCGGCGCAGGGATCTCCGGAGGCGAAGAGGGCGCCCTCAACGGCCCCTCGATCATGCCCGGCGGACCCGCCGAGTCCTACAAGAGCCTCGGGCCGCTGCTCGAGGAGATCTCCGCCCACGTCGACGGCGTGCCGTGCTGCACCCACATCGGGCCCGACGGCGCAGGACATTTCGTCAAGATGGTGCACAACGGCATCGAGTACTCCGACATGCAGTTGATCGGCGAGGCCTACCAGTTGTTGCGCGACGGGCTGGGCAGGTCCGCACCCGAGATCGCCGACGTTTTCACCGAGTGGAACTCCGGCGACCTGGACAGCTTCCTGGTGGAGATCACCGCGCAGGTGCTGCGCCAGACCGACGCCAAGACCGGCAAGCCGCTGGTCGACCTTATCCTCGACGAGGCCGAGCAGAAGGGCACCGGCCGCTGGACGGTCAAGTCCGCGCTCGACCTGGGGGTGCCCGTCACCGGGATCGCCGAGGCGGTGTTCGCCCGCGCGCTGTCGGGTTCGGTGGCGCAGCGCAAGGCCACCACCGGCCTGGCCTCGGGCGATCTCGGCGACCGACCCGCGGATGCCGCGCAGTTCACCGAGGACATCCGCCAGGCGCTGTACGCGTCGAAGATCATCGCCTACGCCCAGGGCTTCAACCAGATCCAGGCCGGCTCGGCCGAATACGACTGGGACATCACCCCCGGCGACATGGCGACCATCTGGCGCGGCGGCTGCATCATCCGCGCCAAGTTCCTCAACCGGATCAAGGACGCGTTCGACAACGCCCCCGAACTGCCCACCCTGATCGTCGACCCGTACTTCCGCGCCGCGATCGAGAACGCCATCGACAGTTGGCGCCGCGTGGTCATCAAGGCCACCGAGCTCGGCATCCCGATCCCCGGGTTCAGCTCGGCGCTGTCGTACTACGACGGGTTGCGCACCGAGCGGCTACCCGCGGCCCTGACGCAGGGGCTGCGGGACTTCTTCGGCGCGCACACCTACGGCCGCATCGACTCCGACCCGGCGAAGCGGTTCCACACGCTGTGGAGCGGGGATCGCAGCGAGGTCGAGGCGTAACACCGTCGGCCCTAGGCTGGAGTGCGTGCAGTTTCTTCACAACCACGTGCCGCCGTACGACCTGACCTACAACGACGTCTTCGTCGTCCCGAGCCGAAGCGAGGTCGTCTCACGATTCGACGTCGACCTGTCGACCTCCGACGGCACCGGCACCACGATCCCGGTCGTCGTGGCCAACATGACGGCTGTGGCCGGGCGCCGGATGGCCGAAACCGTCGCCCGTCGCGGTGGCCTCGTGGTGCTCCCCCAGGACCTGCCGATCCAGGCGGTCAAGGCGACCGTCGACTTCGTCAAGAGCCGCGACCTGGTAGCGGACACCCCGGTGACGTTGTCGCCGGACGACTCGGTGTCCGATGCCAGCGCCCTGATCCCGAAGCGGGCGCACGGCGCCGCCGTGGTGGTCGTCGAGAACCGTCCCATCGGCCTGGTCACCGAGGCGGCCTGCGTCGGCGTCGACCGGTTCGCCCGCGTGCGTGACGTCGCCGCCACCGACCTGATCACCGTGCCGGTGGGCACCGACCCGCGCACGGTGTTCGAACTGCTCGAGCACGGCCCGGTCGACATCGCGGTGCTGACCGAACCCGACGGCACGCTGGCAGGCGTCCTGACCCGCACCGGCGCGATCCGGGCGGGGATCTACACCCCCGCGGTCGACGCGGCGGGGCGACTGCGGATCGCCGCGGCGGTCGGGATCAACGGGGACGTCGCAGCGAAGGCCGCCGCCCTCGCCGAGGCCGGTGTGGACGTCCTCGTCGTCGACACCGCCCACGGCCACCAGACCAAGATGATCGACGCGATCAAGGCGGTGTCGTGGCTCGACCTCGGTCTGCCGCTGGCGGCGGGCAACGTAGTGTCCGCCGAAGGCACCCGCGACCTGCTGAACGCCGGGGCGTCCATCGTCAAGGTCGGAGTCGGCCCCGGCGCGATGTGCACCACCCGGATGATGACGGGCGTCGGCCGTCCGCAGTTCTCCGCGGTCGTCGAATGTGTTGATGCGGCAAGCCAACTCGGCGGCCACGTGTGGGCAGACGGAGGAGTCCGGCACCCGCGCGACGTGGCGCTCGCCCTGGCCGCGGGCGCCTCCAACGTGATGATCGGGTCCTGGTTCGCCGGTACCTACGAGTCGCCGGGCGACCTGCTGCGCGACCGCGACGGCCAGCCGTACAAGGAGAGCTACGGCATGGCCTCCAAGCGCGCGGTCGCCGCCCGCACGTCCGCCGACAGCTCGTTCGACCGCGCCCGCAAGGCACTGTTCGAGGAGGGCATCTCCACCTCGAGGATGGGTCTGGACCCGGTTCGCGGCGGTGTGGAGGACCTGCTCGACCACATCACGTCGGGGGTGCGCAGCACCTGCACGTACGTGGGCGCGGCCACACTGCCCGAGCTGCACGAGAAGGTGGTGCTCGGCGTGCAGTCAGCCGCCGGCTTCGCTGAGGGCCACCCGTTGCCCACCGGTTGGTGACGGGTATGCCAGGACCCCGGGCACGTCGCTGCCCGCGACCTCCACGGTGACGGCGGAGCCTTCGGCCAGGATGGTCTCCCCCGGGCTGCGCAGCTGGACCGCGCTGCCGTCCGCCAGCTCGACATGGACGACGGTGTCCGCGCCGTAGAACCGGCACACCGTCACCCGGGCGGGAGCGCCGGAGCCGGCCACGCCGAGCCGAAGCTGCTCGGGCCGTAGCACCACCACCGCGGGACCGTCGGCCACGGGCAGCCGGGCCTGCAGGGTCCCCAACGCGGTGTGCACCGTCCCCGAGCTCGCAGTACCCGCCAATTCGACTGTGGCACCGATGAATCGGGCATTCGCCAGACTCGTTGGCCGGGCGTACAGATCAGCTGGGGTGCCGTGCTGGGCGATGGTGCCGTCGATCAGCAGGGCCACCGAATCGGGAAGTGAGAGAGCTTCTGACTGGTCATGGGTGACCAGCAGCGCGGTGGTGCCGGCCTCCCGCAGGATCGCGGCGATGTCCTCGCGCACCCGGACCCGCAGGCCCGCGTCGAGCGCGGCGAACGGTTCGTCGAGGAGCAGCACCCGCGGCCTGGCGGCCAACGCGCGGGCCAGCGCCACCCGCTGTTGCTGCCCGCCGGAGATCTCGTGGGGGCGGGCGTCTGCGAGCCCGTCGAGTCCGACCACCGACAGCCAGTGCGCGACCCGCGCCCGCGCTTCCCGCCGGGTGGCCCGGTCCATGCCGAAGGCGATGTTCTCCGCCACGCTCAGATGCGGGAACAGGGCGCCCTCCTGCGGCATCAGCCCCACCCGCCGCCGGTGCACCGGCACGGTGGTGGTCCCGCCCGCGACGAGCTCCCCGGCGATGCGCACCGTCCCCGCGTCGGGGGTCTCGAAGCCGGCCAGGATGCGCAGCAGCGTCGTCTTGCCGCACCCGGACGGCCCCAGCACCGCGGTGATGGTGCCCTCCGGCAGGTCGAGGTCAACGCCGGACAACACCTGCCGGTCGCCGAAGGATTTCGAGATACCCCGCGCCGCAACGGCTGCCGCAACCGTGTCAGTCACTGCGAACTCCGCCTGCGCTCGTGCTCCACATCCCGAGCACCGCTGTCGGGACGGCCGCGAACACCAGCAGGGCCGCCGCGTAGGGCGCTGCCGCGGCGTAATCGCTGACCGAGCTGTAGCTCCACAGCCTGGTCGCCAGGGTGTCGGTTCCGGTGGGATGCAGCAGCAGGGTGACCGGCAGTTCCTTCATGCAGGTCAGCAGCACCAGCGCCGCTCCGGCCGCGATCCCGGGCAGTGCCACCTTCGCGGTGACCGCCCCGAATGCCCGCAACGGGGTGCGGCCCAGCGAGCGGGCCACCTCTTCGAGGCGGATCGGCGACGACTCCACCGCCGCACGGACCGATCCGATCGCCAAGGGCACGAACAGCACCGTATAGGCCAGGATCAGCAACGGTTCGCGCTGGTAGAGGGGACGCAGCAGGAGTACGCCGATCGACACCATGGAGATCGCGATGACGATCGACGGAAGCCCGTGGGCCACATAGCTTGCGCCCTCCAACGCCCGCGTGGCGCGATCGCGGTGACGGGCGGCGAGCACGCCGAGTGGCAGGGCCGCCAGCGTGGTCACCAGGGCGGCGGCCACCGACAGCCCGACCGTCGACCCCAGGGCTTCGATCCACTCCGCGAAATCCCACCGCGGACCCGCCGTCAGCAGCCAGTCGGCGAGCGTCACCCCCGGCACGACCAGGGCGGCGACCAGCACGGCGGCC
>Ga0209347_1001469_pt1 | contig 38157 bp, 32 predicted proteins | sample AutmiccommuBRH23_FD_187382 | JGI IMG/M metagenome (GOLD analysis project Ga0209347, IMG submission 187382) | Deep subsurface microbial communities from Mt. Terri, Switzerland - Autotrophic microbial communities BRH/23 (SPAdes) (version 2) | ecosystem: Environmental > Aquatic > Deep subsurface >... | reverse complement strand
AGGGGGGTGGCCCGTACGGCCTCTTCCAGCCGGTCGAGCCTGGCCCTGATCTCGGCCAGCTCCTTCTGGTCCTGACCGTGCATCTCGCCCAGCAGCCCGGCCAGCTTCCTGCTTTCATTGAGCACCGGATCGACCATTTTGGCCTTTACGCCCTTCACAATGTCATTCATGAGGCCCTGCACGGCCTGGTCCTGGTCTCCCCCCTGGAAAAAATTGTTGCTCATCCAAATCCCTCCTGTGGTTATAAAATCAAACCCCCGGCCTTCGGCCGGTTACCGGTTACTCCAATTGGTCAAGGGACCTTTTAAGCATGGACATGAAGTGAAAGGCCTGCCTGCGGTGGACCGGGTCGGCAAGGCGGTCCACCGCCCGGGTGAAGTCTTCCACCATATGGACCTTCATTTCCTCCCCGGTGCGGGTGCTTACCTCCCGGATAATCCTGCGCAGCCTTTCATCCAGGAGCCTGGCGTTGTCCACATGCGTTCCCCCCGTTTCCTATAAGTGGGATTTTAAGATCCTTTCCAGTTCCCCCCTGTAATGCCGGGCCGCCTGCCGGGCACGCTGGGTGGCATTTTTTTGCCGGGCCGGATCGGATATTTCCTCCAGCCAGTTATTTACCCCGGCTATGGCCTCTTCCGCCTTGCGGCCCTGTATTTCTTCGATCTTTTTGTGCAGCCGCCGGATCATCCGGTCGAAACCCTCGTCTTCCCGGCGCAGGGCCTTCAGGGCCGAAATGAAATAGACCTGGGGGTAGGGTATTATTTCTCCCGGAGCACTGTGGCGCCCCAGTTTCTGCCTGATTTGCAGTGAAATCTTTTCACTTTCGACAGCGGTTATGGTGTCCGCGAAGTTGACCACGTAAAATACTGGCACACCCTGGGCTGTTTGTTTAATCAGTCCGATTTGCCCCGGGACTTGTCCGGCCAGCAGATGCTTGGCGTGCAGGAAAATCAGCACCAGGTCTCCCGCCGAAAGCGCCCGGGCCGCCCGTTCATAGTGCCTTTTATGGGTTGAGTCCAGGCCCGGGGTGTCGATGAAATCGGCCAGGGCCAGATGGGGGGAGGGGCAGGTCAGGTTTACGCTTTCCACCAGGAATGACCCCGGCGGCGAAATGGTGCGGTAAAACTCCAGCCTTTGCCGGTCGTGGTCAAGGCGGAACTGTCTCCGGTCAAGGCTGCCCATGGTCAGACAGACCTCGCTGATGGGCGGGGCGGGCAGGGAGCTTTCGGCCACCCGGCGCGAGAAGAGGGGGACGCGGAAACCCTTTGGGGTGTTTTTTCCCCCGCCGCTGCCCTTGCCATAGGATTGGCACAGGGTATTGATCAGCTCTCCCAGTTCGGCCAGGGAGACTCTTTGGTAAACCCCGCCACGGCAGACCTGGCACTGGCTGACCAACTCCCTCAGCTGTGGGTTGTCCAGTATGCCGGTGATGGCCAGCACCTCCTGCCGGTCCAGGGAGTATTTTCCCCCCCGGCAGGCCAGGGGTTGGAATTGGGCCTGGTAAAGATACTCCACGGTGGCGGTTTTTTGGTCTCCGTAGCCGGCCCTGACCGTGCAAGAGGTGGTGGCCCGGTCCTCGGCGGGCAGCAGTGTTTCTCCCAGCAGGGCATTGAGGAAGGTGGTTTTGCCGGTGGAAAAGGGGCCGGCCACCATAACCCGGCATTTATCCCCAAGCTTTGCCGCCGCCCTTCCCAGCCCGGCCAGGTCGGCATGCCTGGCCAGGTCCCGGTGGCACTGCATCTCCCTGATCAGCGAGGCCACCTTTTCCCCGGGGGGCGGCGCCGCCCGGCCATTTTTTTTAAGTCCCTGAGTGACCGGGGACTCTATGGTAAGCCGGCAGGTATTGGCCCTAAGCAGATTGATCAGGCTGCCGTAAATCAGTGGCAGGTCCCTGATGGCCTGCCGGGAGGTATTGATGGTGTCGGCCTTTTCCAAAACATCCCATAATTTTATCAGAAAGCGCTCCTCATCCTCCACCAGTGAAGCCCTTTCCAGCAGCCCGGGAATAAGCCTGTCCCGCTGGGAGATCCCGGCCTCAATAAGCCGCACCGCCGCCTCCAGCGCCTTCACCTGAAGGAAGTGGGAAAGCAGCCCGGTGCTGGCCCTGTCCCTGGTGTTGACGGCCTGGACCTCGGAGCGTCCGGGAAAGATTGACTTTAGGGCCTGGCCGGTCTCAGTCAGGGAGGTCCCGTCGATGTGCCCCAGGTTGGCGTTGACCCAGAAGGAAATCCAGCCTTTGAGCCCCACGGCGGCCAGTTCGGACAGGAAATGCTGGGTGCCGGCGTCGATGCCCCGCTGGTGGAAGAGGAAGACGATGCCGTCGGCCTTGGACAGGAGGTCCAAAACCAATCGGTCGGACTGTTCACCCAGGCCTATCCCCGGGGTATCCACCAGGGTGCACCAGCGGAGGAGGCCGGCGGGCAGGTGGATCTCGGCCCGGTCCGGAATCTGGGACCTTCTTCTGTTTCGCAGGGTCTCCCGCAGCTCCCGCTCAGGCAGTTGCACCGTCCGCCCCCGGATGGTTTTGCAGGCCGAGGGGCTATCGGCATACCTGAAATAAACAGGGAAAAGGGTCGAGGGTGAGGCGTCGTCGGGGCAGATCCTTTCCCCCAGCAGGCCGTTGACCAGGGTGGACTTGCCGGCATTGACCGGCCCGGCGACAAAGATAAAGGGGTTTTCCCGTTCCTGCTCCAGGGCACAAATCTCTTGCACCCGGCTGATAAACTCGGCAACGGTATTCAAGGACAACACCCGGCCTTTATAAAGACTCCTTAAGTGGAATATATTATCAGGATCAGCTTTTAATGACAGAAATTACCTCCGGGGGCCGGAATTGCGGGTCAGGAGACAGGAGTAGCCTCTGCGGGCCGGAATCCCGGGTCAGGAGACAGGAGCCTAAATGAAAAGCGTCTGGGGCCTCAAATTGAGGTTGCCAGACGCCTTTTCAGCAGATAATTCAGCAGATAAATTTTAAAAAGCTATTGCCTAATTCCATCAAACGCGCTATTCTATACTATTTACCTCTTACTACCTGTCTCCTACTCCTTGCCCAGCACCTCCAGGGCGTGTTTTGCCCGCCGGTCCCTTTGCATCACCCCGGTCAGGAACTGCCGGAGGTATTCGGCCACCTCCGGGGACATGCTGCTGGGCCTGTGCAGGTGCTTGAGCAGGAGGGCTATGGATTTAAGGTTTTCCGCCAGGTGGTTGTCCGGGGTCTGGGAGACCTCCAGTGCCCTCAGCTTAGCCAAGCAGGCCTCGATAATCTGGGGGATGTCCCTGGCTTTATATTTTTCAAGAAATGCGTGAACCTGGTACAATTCCGGAGTCATGGTGAAACCTCCAACTGCAATTTTCAGATAAGTTCCATAACCCCAAGGCATTCTCCTTCTATTCGACAGTAAGTGACAATATTTTTTCCAGTTCATCAATAACCTCGTCCATGGGCAGTGCCCGAGCTTCCCTTTCGGTGATCGGCCGGCCGAAAGTCAATCCCTGCTCCTGGAGGTGGCCCCGGTACTGCCGGGGCAGGGAAACCTCACCGGAAAACCACTTCCTGGCCACCGAAAAGGGGGTGTGAAAGGAAAAGCGGTGGTCTTCGAACCGGATATTGAATTCGTAGAGGTCGTAATAATTCTTGTGTTTCCTGCAGCGGGGGCAGCCACCGTATGACTTGGCGTATTCGCCGTAGCTGAGGTTGAGCTTGTTGGCCTTGGACCGGCAGTCCGGGCAGAGGTCGGCTCTCTGCTGCCCCTGGATCAGCACTATCTGCAGGTAAGGGGAGCTTTCATAACACCGCACCAGGTGCTTCAGAATCCGTTCCTTCAGCTCGTAAAGGTACTGGTGGCCGGATTTGGCGTAGTGGTTGAGATGGTACAGGTAATATGAGGCCCTGAGCAGTCCGGCGGTTTCCTCCGGCACCCCGGACAGGAAGGAAAAAAAGTGGTCCCGGCGCTTTCTTACCTCCCGGGCGTTGACCGGCTCAACCGCCCTGCTGATGCCGGCCCGGCGGGCATTCTGGCGGAGGTTTTCCTCACTGGCCCAGATGCTAAGTATTTTGGGGATCTGGCTTTTCAGCCCGCTGACCTGTCCGGGGTGAAAGAGTTGCAGCTCCCCGTATTTCTGTTTTGATCTGGCCGAGACCTCCAGGTAGCCCTCCCTGGCCAGGCGGTTGACCTTGGCCGGAGTAATCCCCAGTTCCCGGCAAACCTGGGCCGTGGTGAGCAGTTCAGCGTTAACCGGCATCAGGCATGACCTCCGTAAAGGGATTGGGGATTAGGGATTGGGGATTAATGGCTGGCACCCATGGAAATTATTTACAACCTAACCCCTAATCCCTAATTCAAACTAAATCTATCACAAACCCGGGGCTTTGGTCACTGACAAAAGGTGGCAGATGCATCAGGGGATGAAGCCCCACAGGGCCAGCAGTATTTCCAGCATAATCAGCAGCACGATGGTCAGCTCCAGGAGGGTGGACTGCAGGGTGGAGACCTCGTTGCCCAGCAGGGTGTAGTTCTGTTGGATGATGGTCATTTTCCGGTCGATGCTTTCGGCCCAGGCCCTGGTCCTGAAAATGCTCAGGGCGGCGCTGTAGATCCGGGCATAAAAGACATCCTCGGTAAGTTTCAGGGAGTTGTGGATGCGCTCGGTGATCTCGCTGATGTCGATTACCAGCTCCATCAGCCTTTTCATAATGGTGCGGTAGTGGCGGCCCCGCCGGTAGCGGGAGATGCTTTGCCCCGCCTCCAGGGAGTCGTACATCTTATCCATTTCCCGGGACAGCAGATTGTCATAATAACGCAGCTCCAGGAGTTGGGTGTTGGCGAATTCCAGCAGGTCCGGGATATCGGCGCTGCCCGAAGGGTCGTGAACCAGGGCCGAGTCCCAGGTGACCACGGTCAGGTCGTCCTTGCCGTAAGAGAAGGAATTGGCCAGCACCTCCCGCCGGAACTGATCGCTCAGGGGATCGACCTCGGCCAGCAGCAGCGGGGCCGGATCCCAGCCGGGGTCCCAGTTATGGAAATAGTAGATGCTGTATTCCTCTACGAAGTCGGTTTTTTCAGGCCTGACCATGGCCTCCTGCAGGGTTTTGCTGATTTCCTCCAGCCGCTGGTCGAAAACGGCATTCAGGCTCTGATCGTTGTTCAGGTGCACCGCCAGGCCCAGAATGTCCTGGTAGTTGCAATCAGGGGGCAGGCTGATGCGCATGATGATGCTGATGGCCCCAAGGTCGTAGGCCCGGGCAAAATAGTTGACCCGGTACTGCTGCCGGCAGAAGCTGAGGTTATCCTCACCCAGTTCGGCCATCACCGGGGGGTTGGTTATGTGTATTGATTTGGGCTTTATTTTGGAGGGCCTCAGTCTGGAGGTGGGCTTAATTTGAGAGAGAAGAGTTTCCACCCGGTCCAGCTTGATCTCTTCGGCCAGGTCGTAAATACGGTAAAGGTAAATAAAATTTTTTATTTTGACCACTCCCGGTGAATTTCTTTCAGTATTCTAGCCAAAAATAAAAAAAAATAACAAATTGGCTTTAAGTTAAACCAGTCTGATCAGGGGGGGTTGAAATGGCCAGGGAAGAAAGGGATCTGTATAAGATTGATCAAGACTGCCTGAATGGGGAGGATGTTGCCGGCGAGAATCTATCCGGGGTGGATCTTGAACCGGCCTCCGATCAGGAGTTGGCGGAGGAAGAACTGGGCAATCATCTGGGCTACCACAATTTTTACGGCTTTTGAAAGACGGGGCCGGATAAATAGGACGGATTTTTTTGGGCTGACGGTGGAAAAATATTAAAGTAGCTAAAAAGCTTAATGGAGGTTTGTGAAAATGAACAAATTCGGTGTCAGGGAAGCTGTGGAAATGTTTGAGATGCTCAGGGATTCGGCCTGCATGATCGATCACTTCACCGACTATATCCAGCACAGCCAGGACCCTGCCTTGAGGCAAATCCTGGAAAGCCAGCAGCGCAAGATGGTGGAGGAGTATCAGCATAAGGCTAACGTGATGCAAGGGCACGGCCTGGACATGAGCAATCTGCCCCGGTTCCAGTCCGCCGCCTCCACCCACCAGGGCCCGTCCGCCTCGGCCATGGCCGGTTTACAGAGTGCCGGCGGCATGGCCGGGCTGCAGGGCGCCTCCGGCACCTCGGGCATGCACGGCCAGCACCACACTCAGTTCGGTCTTCAGCAGCCGGGGCAGGTGCAGCATGCCCAGCAGATGCAGTATGCCCAGCAGGGACAGCACCAGCCGGCCCAGCTGCACCAGACAACTCAGCAGCACCAGCATACTCAGCAGGTGCAGCAGTCCTCAGCCAGGACCCTGAATGATCGCACCATTGCCCAGGGTGCCCTTTTCTTCCACAAGTGCTCTTCCCTGAGGTCCACCATGGCGGCCCTGGAAAGCGCCGAGCCCCACCTGCGCAATCTGGCGGCCAATTCCTCCCGCATATGCATGGACATGGCCTACGAGATATTCAGGTATATGGAGCAGAGAGGATTTTATCAACTGCCCGAGCTGCCCAGCAATTTTGTCAACCACATGCAGGGCGCCGGGACCCAGGGCTATCAGCAGATGCACCAGAACTATCAGGGCCTGCAGCAGAACCTTCCTGCCGGGGGCGGTATGAGCAGCCAGTACTCCTAAACCGCCTGGTTTCCGGCAGCTCCAAAACGGCATGGCACGACACCTGCCCGGCAGTAGAAAATGGTGGTGGGAGGAGGCCGCCGACAGTTAAAAGGTCGGCGGCCTCCTTTTAGCTAATGCGGAATTGCATTGGCGGTTGCCGGGCCGAGGTGCTGCACCTTTAATTGCCCCCACCAGTTCCGGCAGGGGGGCCGGACATCGGCAATGCACAGTTACATTACCAATGTAACTGTGCATGAATAAGCTGTCTGGCCTGGGAGGGATCCAATTCATTCAACACCCCGGTTTTACCGGGTTTTTTATTTTGCCGGAAGCCGCCGGACTGGGGTTGATGTCCGGGCATGATTCTTGCACAGTATAAAACCGATTATTACAACAGCTGAAAGTGCTTGTTTTGATAGGGGAGGGGTGATAGTCACAGCAGGGATGAGTACCTTTGATTATATATAAAAATGTTTAGAACAAAGGAGGGACTTCAGTGAACTTTGAATTGACCGAGGAACTGCAGGACATAAAAAAGGTAGCCCGTGACTTTGCCATGAAGGAAATTGCCCCCACCGTGGACCAGGACGACAAGGCCCACCGCTTCCGGGGCGACCTGGTCAGAAAGATGGGCGAACTGGGCTTTTTCGGCTGCGTCATACCCGAGGAATACGGCGGCAACGAAATGGGCTTTCTGGCCATTGCCCTGATTGCCGAGGAAATAGCCCGGGTGCACAGCTCCATGCGCCTGCCCTTTAACATGAATGCACTGGGTCCGGCCAGGACCATCCTCAACTACGGCAGCGAGGAGCTGAAGCAGAAATATATCCCGGGCCTGGTGGACGCCAGCCTGCTGGGCTGCTTCGCCATCACCGAGGCCGACGCCGGTTCCGACGTGGCCGCCATGAAGACCAAGGCGGTGCTGGACGGCGACCACTACGTGGTCAACGGCAGCAAGATGTGGATTTCCAACGCTCCGGTGGCCGATGTGGGACTGCTTTATGCCGTCACCGACCCCGGCAAGGGGGCCAGGGGCATTTCGGCCTTTGTTATGGACTGCAAGTCCCCCGGCGTCACCGTGGAGGCCATCACCGAGAAACTGGGCACCTGGGGGGCCCCGGTGGGCGCCATGACCTTTGAAAACTTCCGCATTCCCAAGGAAAACCTCCTGGGCAAAGAAGGCGACGGCTTCAAGATCTGCATGAGCCAGCTGGACGATACCCGTCTGGGCTGCGCCGCCGGGGGTCTGGGAGTGGCCCAGGCCTGCATCGACGCCGTGCTGCAGTACGCCAACGAGAGGCAGCAGTTTGGCCAGCCCATCGGCAAGTTCCAGATGATTCAGGACATGGTGGCCCAGATGGTGGTGGAGACCGAGTCCGCCAGGATGTTGGTCTACCGCGCCGCCACCCTGAAGGACAAGGGGGTGCCCAACACCCTGGAGACCTCCATGGGCAAATACGCCGCCGGCGAGGCCGCCAACAAGTGCGCCGACTACGCCATGAAGATTTACGGTTCCTACGGCTACTCCGAAGAGTACCCGGTGGCCAGGTTCTACCGGGACGCCAAGTCGTACCAGATCGTTGAGGGCACCAGCAACATCCAGAAGGTGATCATCGCCAACGACGCCTTGGGCTACCGCAAGGCCAACAGGTAAAAAAACCAGGGATTGGGCATTGGGGATTAGGGATTAGTGGGTTTTTTTCAATCTCAACTTCCTGCTTAAAATATCAGGGCTAAACCTTACTAATCCCCAACCACTAACTCCCAACCCCTGAACTTATGGGAGGATTTCAGATGAGGAAAATCTACGAGGAACTGGCCCGCAAAAAAGAACAGATTAGCCGGATGGGCGGGGAAAAGGCGGTGGCCAACCAGAAAAAGGCCGGCAAGTGGACCGCCCGGGAGAGGATCGAGTACTTCTTTGACCCCGGCACCTTCACCGAAATTGGCCCCTTTGTCAGGCACCGCATCACCGCCTTCGGCATGGCCGACAAGGACGTTCCCGCCGAGGGGGTGGTGGTGGGCTACGGCAAGGTTAACGGCAGGATGGTCATGGCCGCCGCCGAGGACTACACCTCGATGGCCGGCACCTTCGGCGAGTACCACGGCAAAAAATTTGCCACCGCCATTGACATGGCCAAGGAGATGGGCATTCCCTTCGTAGGCATGAACGACTCCGGCGGCGCCCGGCTGCAGGAGGGCATGGATACCCTGGAGGCCTACGCCTGGATCTTCAAGTCCCAGAACCTGGCCTCGGGGATTATCCCGCAGATCGCCCTGCTCATGGGCCCTTGCCTGGGCGGCCAGGCCTATCACCCGGTGATGCAGGACTTTGTCTTCCAGTGCCGCAAGACCGGCTTCATGGGCATTGCCGGCCCGGCCTTCGTCAAGACACAGCTGGGCATCGAAATCGACCTGGAAACACTTTGCGGCATCCAGGCCCACGCCGTCAAGTCCGGCTGCACCCACGTGGTGGTGGAGGACGATAAGGATTGCCTGGACAGGACCAAGGAGCTCTTGAACTTCCTGCCCCAGAACAACAAGGAGAAGCCGGAGCGGCTCCCTGCCACCGACGACCCCAACCGCCTGGTGCCCGAACTGGACGGGCTGGTGCCTGAGCACAGTCTGATGCCCTATGACATGCACGACATTCTCTATAAGATCGTGGACGGCGGCTACTTCTACGAAATAATGCGGGATTTCGCCCCCAACGTGATTGTCGGCTTCGCCCGCTTCAACGGCCGCAGCGTCGGCGTGGTGGCCAGCCAGCCCAACTGGATGGGCGGGGTGATCGACTGCAACGCCGCCGACAAGGTGGCCAGGTTCGTCCGCTTCTGCGACCTGTTCAACATCCCTCTGGTTAACATCCATGACACCCCGGCCTTCATGATCGGCCCCTATGAAGAGCATAAAGGCATCCTAAGGCACGGCGCCAAGATGCTTTATGCTTATATCGACGCCACCGTGCCCAAGGTCACCCTGATTATCCGCAAGTCCTTCGCCGGCGCCTACCTCGGCATGTGCTGCAAGGACACCGGCGCCGACCTGGTCTTTGCCTGGCCCGAGGCCACGGTGACCATCGTGGGCGCCGAGACCGCCGCCAGCGTTATCTTCGCCAAGGAGATTAAGAACGCCGAAAACCCCGAAGAGGTCAAGGCCAAGAGGATCCAGGAGTACCGCGACCTCTATGAGAACCCGTACCGGGCTGCCGAGCGGGGCTACATCGACAACGTAATCATGCCCAACGAGACCCGCAAGTACATCTGCGGCGCCCTGGACATGCTGGAGAACAAAACTGTGGCCAGGCCCTGGCGGAAGCACTCCAACATCAACCTGTAAGTAAAAAAAGGGGGGTACTTAAATGAACGTAAATGCACCTATGGTGGGAAAACTGGTCTCAGTGGACGTGAAGGTGGGCGATGCGGTGAAGAAGAACGATGCCGTGGCCACCATCGAAGCCATGAAAATGTTCGTCAAGATCTACGTCCCGGCCGATGGAACAGTGAAGGAGATCAAGGTTACTCCGGGCGATGTGATCAACCCGGACACAGTGATCATGGTGTTGGAATAGCTGTAAGCTTAGGGATTAGGGATTAGGGGTTAGGGGTTAGGGATTGGATGTAAAGTTCCAATTTCTGCCCCTAATTCCTGTTTAAGTACAGATCTTCATGGCTTTGGTATAATTAGCCCCCGGAAGTCTGGCTTGCAAATACTTTGTGTTCTTTGTGCCCTTTGTGGCTAAAAATCTCGGACCTGGAATTGGGCTTATAAGTCTCAGTTATTAATATTCAGCCTCGCCGACTTGCGCACCACGGTGGACTGGTCCACCTTGAGCACCTTGGCGGCCTTGTAAGTGCTGCCATACTTTTTCAGGGCGTTTTGGATCAGCTGCCTTTCCACCTGGTCCACCGCCTCCTTCAGGGGCAGGATGCCCTTGACGGTGATTTCCGGGGTGTATCTGGCCGAGTCCTTGAATAGGTAGGGGGAAATGTCCCTGTTGGTGATGGTCGGGTCAGGGCTGGTTACCATCAGCCTCTCAATGATATTTTCCAGCTCCCGCACATTCCCCGGCCAGTCGTACTGCAGCAGGGCGTCGTAAACCTCCGGGGCGAAGTTTTTCCTGATCTTGTAGGCCTTGCTGAACTTTTGCTTGAAGTTGTAAGCCAGAGGGATGATATCCTCCCTGCGCTCCCTGAGGGGAGGAATGTTCAGAGGCACCACGTTCAGGCGGAAGTACAAATCCTCCCTGAACCGGCCCTCCCGCACCAGGCCTTCCAGGTCACGGTTGGTGGCCGCGATAATCCGCACGTTGATGGGCCTGGGCCGGATGCCTCCCACCCGCATGATCTCCCTTTCCTGGATCGCCCTGAGCAGCTTGACCTGAAAGTCCCGGGGCAGGTCGCCGATCTCATCCAGGAAAAGGGTGCCGTTGTTGGCCAGCTCGAACATACCTGACTTGCCCTCGCGGTTGGCCCCGGTAAAGGCGCCTTTTTCATAGCCGAAGAGTTCCGACTCCAGCAGGTCGGCCGGGATGGCCCCGCAGTTGACGGCCATGAAGGGGCCGTCCTTCCTTTGGCTGTGGCTGTGGATGATGGTGGCTACCACCTCCTTGCCCACGCCGGACTCTCCCAGCAGCAGCACCGTGGAGTCCACCTGGGCCAGGCGCAGGGCCATTTTAAGCAGTTCCTGCATTTTGGGGGAATTGAAGACCATGCCCTTCTGGCTGAACTGTTTCTGGCGCAGTTGGGTCAGCTCTTCCTGGTAGCGCTCACTGAGTTCCTTGCTCTGGTCCAGTTCCTGCCTGAGCTTGTTCAGCCCGGTGAGGTCCCGGACATTGATCACAACCCGGAAAATATTGCCTTCACTGTTTTTTACCGGGCTGGCGGTGATCAGCAGGTAGTGCCCGGAAGGGGTCTCCAGAGCCCTGGTTTCCACTTCGCCCTTCCGTATTACCGCCTCGACCACCCCGGTCATACTTTCACCCCGCAGGTCCAGGGGGGTTTCCCCGGCAATGCGGTCGTAGGCCTGGTTTGATTTGATTATCTGACCCCGGCAGTCGGTGATCAGTATGCCGTCGTAAGAAGACTGGATGATGCACTCCAGCTCGTTGTTCAGCTGCTTGACCGAATTAAGCTCCTCGGAGATGAACTCAATCTCCGAGATGTCCTGGAAAACCGCAATGGCTCCTACGACTTGGCCATTTTCAGTAATTGGGGAGCGGTTGGTCAGGTAAATGTGGCTGCCGGTGGAGTAGTTTATGGTAAACTTATGCTGCCTCTGGCTTTTGCCCTCCCTCAGAACGTCCAGAAGCCCCTGGGGGATAATCACCCGGGACAGGTGGCGGCCCAGGGCCTGGGCCTTCGGCCGGCGGGTAATCCTTTCGGCGGCGCTGTTGAAGATGGTGATTATGCCGGCGCTGTCGATGGCGATGATGCCGTTATGGGCCGAGTCCAAAATGGCCTCCCCCTGCTGCAGCATCTTGCCCGCCAGGTTGAACAGCTCCGGGGCCACCAGGTTTTTGTCCAGCACCCCGGTGATTGTTCCCTGGTCGTTGACTACCGGAAAAACCGTGCCCGGCAAAGCCCAGGCGTCCAACAGAGGGGAATTTTCGGAGAGCACGGCCACGTTGGTCTCCATAATCTGCCCCACCGTTACCGGGTCCCGTATTACTTCAGGGCCGGAGGATAAGAGGTGGTCCTTGGTAACCATGCCCAGAATACGGCCCTCTGGGTCCAGCACCGGAATACCCTTGACCTTTACCCTGCTCATCAGCCGCCAGGCGTCCATCAGTGGCCGGTCCGGGGTGAGGGAGGCCGTGGTTCTGGTCATCACCTTGCTTACCAGCATGTTTTAACCCCCTCCTTATTAAACACTTCATTTCTCCAAAATCCGCCCAATTCCTTTAGCTATAGAACAAGTCCCGGGGGATGCGGGGGAAATTGTTTTGGCCGGGAGGTATTCTGCCGGGGGTGAAGAACCAGTATATATAATTTTGTGAATGTTGTTTATTGTCAGGCCATTAGCTGCAGGAGGGCTTATGATCACAGTCAGCGAGGAGCTTAAGTCACTTTATCACAAACTGGAAGAGGTTCAGCACCTGAACCGGGAACTGGAGGCCATCATTGAAAGCTCCTCCGACGGCATTTTCGTCACCGACGGCGAAGGGGTGGTGCTCAGGGTCAACAAGGCCTACGAGCAAATTACCGGCTACACCGCCGACCGCCTGGTGGGCAAGTCCATGCACCAGCTGATCGCCGGGGGGCTGTTTAAGAGGTCGGTGACCCTGGAGGCTATTTACCATAAAAAGCCTTTCACCACCGAGCGCAAGGGGGTTTCAGGCAACACCCTGCTGGTCACCGGGAGGCCGGTGCTCAACGAGCGGGGCGAGGTTTTCCGGGTGGTTGTCAGCGTCCGGGACTTTAACGAGCTCAACCGCCTGCGCCATGAGGTGCAGTACCAGCGGGCACTTGCCCAGCACTTCGCCGCCGAGTTGAACGTCCAGCGGGCCCGGGGCCAGGAAAAGCTGGTGGCCAAGTCTCCGGCCATGGCCCAGGTGGTGGAGATCGCCGCCCGGGTGGCCAAGTTCAGCACCACCGTGCTGCTGCTGGGCGAGTCAGGAGTGGGCAAGGAGGTGCTGGCCAGGTTTATTCACGAAATGAGCCCCCGCTGTGACAAGCCCTTCATCAAGGTAAACTGCGCCGCCATTCCGGAGACTCTTTTGGAGAGCGAGCTTTTCGGCTATGCCCCCGGGGCCTTCACCGGCGCCACCAGGGAGGGTAAGCCCGGACTTTTTGAGCTGGCCCACCAGGGGAGCATACTGCTGGATGAGATCGTGGAGCTGCCCCTGGGGCTCCAGGCCAAGCTCTTAAGGGTGCTGCAGGAGCCCGAGGTCACCAGGGTGGGGGAGACCAGCCCCCGCTCCATCGATGTGCGCATAATCACCGCCACCAATAAAAATCTGGCCCGGGAGGTGGAAAAGGGGAGGTTCCGGGGGGACCTGTTCTTCCGCCTCAATGTGGTGCCCATCAACATACCGCCCCTGCGGGAAAGGGCCGAGGACATTATCCCTTTGGTGGCTCATTTCTCCCAGCGGCTGCAGGAGAAGTACGGCTCCAGCAAGGTATTCGGGGCCGAGGTGCTGAACTGGTTTCTGGGCTATCACTGGCCGGGCAATGTGCGGGAGCTGGAGAATCTGGTGGAGAGGCTGTTTGTGGTGGTGCCGGGAAAAGAGATTGATTTAAGCTACGTGGACTCTTTTCAGCCCAAAGCCTCCGAGGACACGGCCTCCAGGATTGCCGTACACGGGCTGATGCCGCTGAAGGAGGCGGTGCGGGACCTGGAGTGGCAGCTGATCGAAAAGGCCCTGTCGGTTTACGGCAGCTCCTATAAGGCGGCCGAAGTGCTTAAGGTGGACCCCTCCACCATTATCAGGAAGAAGAATCAACTCAAGGGAAAGACAGTGGGGGATCAGCCCAACTTAAGACCGCTGTAAATTTACAGCAAACACTGTAATATTGCAGCACGTAAAATTTATTGTACTGCAAAAAACCCTTGAATACGGGGAGGTTCCGGGCAGCGCCGGGCTGGCATCTTTATTGCTTGGATTAAAGGCAGGCCCGGAATTATTTATGCCCGGATCTGTCTCAGCGGCCGTCCAGGGGCTGCAATAAGAAAGGATTGCCGGGGGCAGGCTCCGGTCGGCGGAAGTTTGAGGGCCGGACGGGATGCTGCATTTGCGCAGTAGGTGTTCTGAATTATGGGAAAATTATAAATTGACAAACGGATAAAGGGGGGTATGCCGGCCAGGGGAAAAAAAGGGCTGAGTTGCTTGAACAAACTGTAGACTAAGTAATTTTAAGGAGGAGTTATAGTGGGTAAAAAGGGTCTTGTCTGGTTGTTGGTGATGGTTTTTGTGGCGGTGCTGGGGGCCGGCTGCGGCGGGGATAAGCCCAAGGAACAGGCCAAGCCGGCGGAACAGGCCAAAGCGGCGGATCAAGGGGCTAAGAAGGACCTGAACGTGGCCACCGGGACCACTTCGGGGGTGTACTACGTGCTGGGCAACGGCATGGCCCAGATGTGGAACGCCAAGGTGCCCGGCATCCGGGCCACGGCCCAGGCCACCGAGGCCAGCGTGCAGAACATGAACCTGCTGCAGAAAAAGGAAGCCGACGTGGGCTTCAGCATGAACCAGGTGGTGGGCAACGCCTACCAGGGCAAAGACAAATTCCAGGGCCGGGCCAACAAGGACCTGAGGGTGATGACCGGGCTGTACCCCAATGTGGTGCAGATCGTGGTGCCCGCCAAGTCCGGGGTCGGATCGGTCAAGGACTTGCAGGGCAAGCGTTTTGTGCCCGGGGCCGCCGGCAGCGGCACCGAGGTTAGCTGCCGGGAGATTTTTGCTGTTTATGGCCTTGATTATAACAATAAAAAGAACCTGAAGGCCGACTTCGTAGGCTTTACCGAGGCCGTGGAACTGCTCAAGAACGGTCAGAGCGACGGCGCCCTGATCTCGGCCGGGGTGCCTAACTCGGCCATCATGGACCTGAGCAACTCCACCAACGTTAAGCTGATCTCCCTGGAAAAGGAGATGATCGAAAAGATCTGCAAGGAGATGCCCTGGTACTACCCCACGGTGATTAAGGCCAACACCTATAAGGGGCAGACCGAGGACGTGCAGACCGTGGCCCAGGCCAACCTGCTGGTGACCCGGGCCGACCTGCCCGATGACCTCATTTACAAGCTGACCAAGTCCATCTACGATAACAAGCCCGACCTGGTCAACTCGCACAGCGCGGCCAAGGACATCAACAAGGAGAATGCTTTAGGCGGACTTATGGGTGTGCCGGTGCACCCGGGGGCGGCCAAATACTTCAAAGAAATAGGATTGACCGTTCCCCAGTAAAATGCCGGCGCCTGCCGGTTGCAAACCGCCCGCCCGGGGCCGGCCAGGGCCATCCGGGCGGGCCAATCTTCCGGATTGAGTTGTTCTCCGCCGTTCAACTACGGATCAACCACGCAGGGTTAAAGGAGGTGCACCGGGCTTGACGGAAAACAAGGAAGTCAAAGCAAAAACTCCTCTGCCTGAGGTCAGCGAGGCCGAGATAGAAAAGATTGTAGAGAAATATGACAAGGAATCGGCTTTTCGTAAATACCGCCCGGGTTCGGCCTGGGGCCTGGTCACTTCGGTGGTGGCCATCGGCCTTTCTCTTTTCCAGATTTGGGTCTCCACCATCGGGGTGATGTCGGCCATCAACATGAGAGCCATTCACCTGGCCATGATTATGCTGCTGATCTTTCTCATGTACCCCGGGCGCCAGAGGGCGCCCCGGAACCGCCCCACGCTGATGGACCTGGTTTTGGGCGGGGCCAGCGCCCTGACCGGCTTTTATATAGTCTACCGCTATGACGCCTTCGCCTTCAGCGGCGGTTTTGCCAACAGCACCGATTACGCCTTCGGGGTAATTACCATGCTGCTGGTGCTGGAGTCCGGCCGTCGCAGCATCGGCCCTTTCCTGCCGGTGCTGGGGGTTTTATTCATGGTCTACGCCTACTTCGGCAACTATATCCCGGGGTCTTTCGGCCATCCGGGCTATTCTCTGGAACGGATCATTGAGCTGATGTACCTGTCCACCTCCGGGCTTTATGGGGTGGCCATCGGGGTGTCGGCAACCTATATCTTCCTGTTTATACTGTTCGGGGCCTTTCTGGGCGAGAGCGGCATGGCCGCCTTCATCAACCGGGTCTCTATGGCCCTGGCCGGCCACTCCCCGGGCGGGCCGGCCAAGGTGGCGGTTTTTGCCAGCGGTCTGATGGGCACCATCAACGGCAGCGCTGTGGCCAATGTGGCCACCACCGGAGCTTTCACCATCCCCCTGATGAAAAGTGTGGGCTACCGCCCGTACTTCGCCGGGGCGGTGGAGGCGGTGGCCTCCACCGGCGGGCAGGTCATGCCCCCGGTGATGGGCGCGGCGGCCTTTATCATGGCCGAGATACTTAATATGCCCTACGCCACCATTATGCTGGCCGCCGTTATCCCGGCCCTTTTGTATTACCTGGCCTGCTACGTGGGGGTTCACCTGGAGGCGGTCAAGACCGGGCTCAAGGGCCTGCCCCGGGAGGACTTGCCCCGGGTCAAAGAGGTAATGAAGGAGCGGGGGCACCTGGCCTTGCCGCTGCTGGTTATTATATATTTCCTCGTGGCCGGCTACACCCCCACCTTTTCAGCGGTGGCCGGCATTGTGGCCACCGTGGCCGCCAGCATGCTGCGCAAAAGCACCCGCATGTCCTGGCGGGGGCTCCTGGCCGCCCTGGACGCCGGGGCCAAGGGGGCGGTGACGGTGGCCATCGCCTGCGGGGTGGTGGGCTTCATTGTTGGAGTCACCTCGCTGACCAGCTTTGGCATCAAGCTGGGGGATATTATTATCGGCATGTCCGGTGGAAGCCTGATGCTGACCCTGGTGCTCTCGGCCATTACCTGCATCATCCTGGGCATGGGCATGCCTACCACGGCGGTGTATATCGTGGCCGCCACCATGGCCGCCCCGGCCCTGATCAAAATAGGGGTGTTGCCCATCGCCGCCCACCTTTTCGCCTTTTACTTCGGCAACATCTCCAACATCACCCCGCCGGTGGCCCTGGCCGCCTTTGCCGGGGCCGGGATTGCCGGGGCCAACCCCAATCAGGTGGGCTGGACGGCGGTGCGCCTGGGTATTGCCGCCTTTATCGTGCCCTTTATGTTTGTTTACGCCCCGCAGCTATTAATGCAGCAGGGCAGCCCCCTGGAGATAGCCTGGGCGGCCGTTACGGCCATTATCGGCGTGGTGGCCCTGGGGGCGGCGGGGGCCAGGTATCTGTTCACCGGAACCACCCGGCCGGAGCAGTTGCTATTATTCGCGGGGGCCATCTGCCTGATCAAGCCGGGGCTGATTACTGATATTGCCGGCTTCGGCTGCCTGGCGCTGGTTGTCCTCCTGCAGAAGCGGCGCTCCGGCAGGCTTGTTGTCAAATCCGGCGCCGCCCTGGGAGAAAACAACTCGGCTTAAAAAAGGGGAGGGGGACGCCATTGTCCGACAAGGGTAAGCCAAACAAGCTGATGAGCCTGCAGGAGGCCGTCGGCGCCTATATCAAAGACGGGTGCAGCATCACCTTTGGCGGCTTTATCGGCCGGGACTGCCTGGCCGCGGTGCACGAGGTCATCCGCCGGGGGATCAGGGATTTGACGGTGATCGACGACAGCAAAACCGATGTCATGGACCTTTTGGTGGGGGCCGGCTGCGTCCGGCGCTGGGAAGGCGCCTATCTGGGTTACGGAGCCATCGGCCTGGCCAACAATGTCAGGCGGGCGGTGGAGCAAGGCATTCCCAGCCCCATCGAACTGGAGGACTGGTCCAACGCCGCCGTCAGCATGCGCTTTATGGCCGGGGGCCTGAACCTGCCCTTCATGGCCACCCGCTCCATGCTGGGTTCGGATATACTGAAATATAATTCCAGGATCAAGGTTATCGAGGACCCTTACAGCGGTACCCCGGTGGCCCTGGTGCCGGCGGCCCGGCCCGACGTGGCCGTGATCCATGTGCAAAAGGCCGACGCCCTGGGCAACGCTCAGGTCTGGGGGTTCACCGGCAACGATGAAAGCAAGGCCCGGGCGGCCAAGCACACCATCATCACCTGCGAAGAGGTGATCCCCACTGAACACATCCGGCGCCGGGGCAATCTGACGCTGATCCCCTTTTACTGCGTCGACGCCGTGGTTCATCTGCCTTACGGCTGCTACCCGCAGTCCTGCTATGGGTATTACGCCTATGACGTGCTGTTCTGCGGCGAGTACCACGAGAGGACCAGGTCCCGGGAGGGTTTTTTGCGGTGGCTGGATTATTACGTGCACAGCTGCCGGGACCACCTGGAGTACTGCTCAAGGGTGGGCTGGGAGAGGCTCAAGTCCCTGACCTACCTGGAAAAACAGTTCAACCACATATGAGGGGGTGTCAAGGTGCAGGGATCGGCGCAGTTGATCAAGGGTAAAAATTACACCGCCTCGGAGCTGATGGCCATAACCACCTGCAAGGAGTTCAAGGATTGGGAAGTGGCCTTTGTGGGTATAGGCATCCCGCTGGTGGCCGGCATACTGGCCAAAAGGCTGCATGCCCCGAACCTCAGCATAGTTTACGAGTCCGGATCCATCGGCCCGGAAAAACTGAGGGTGGACTTCAATGTGGGGGACTCCTCGGCCGCCGACGGGGCTTTGAGCCTCACCTCGGAGTGGCGGGTTTTCGGCGACCTCCAAGGGGGCTACTACCACATCGGGGTGCTGGGTGGCGCCCAGATTGACAAATACGGCAATCTCAATACCACCGCCATTTTTGGCGAAGGGGACTACCGCCGTCCCAAGGTGCGGCTGCCGGGCAGCGGGGGGGGCAACGACATAGGGTCCTCGGTGGGCCGGGTGGTAATTATGATGCGGCTGGAAAAGCACCGCTTCGTGCCCCGGGTGGACTACGTAACCACCCCGGGCTTTCTGGACGGGTCCCCCGGGGCCAGGGAGAGGGCCGGCCTGCTGGGCGGCGGGCCGGTGGCCGTGGTCACCAGCAAGGGGGTCTTCCGCTTCGATCCGGACACCGGGGAGATGTACCTGCAGACCATCTACCCCGGGGTGGAGGTGGAAGAAATCAGGTCACAGGTGGGCTGGGATTTGAAGGTGGCCGGTAATCTGGCCTTGGCCCCGGACCCCAGCGGGGAGGAGCTGGCAGCCCTGAGGGCCGCCGACCCGGCCAACCTGATCCTGGGCGGGGCCGAGGCCAGAAAGAGTCTGTCGGGGCTGGACCAGTTTGTGGACCTGACCCTGAAAAACGCCAGGTGACGACTTGGCCGGGATAAGGCGGGGAAGACCGGCGGACAAAGGGAGGCGGTGCTGTCTCCCTTTTTTGTTCAAAAGAATGGGGTCGTTTAAAATAATTTTTTAATAATTAGAACTTGATTGACTTGAGCGCCGATTAAGTATATCATCAAATCGTACGATAAAATGGTACGCGTACCACTAGGCGGAACGCGAGGTTTTGCATATGAGCGGCACCAATGAAGTCAGATCAATAAAAAGGGCTATTGAAATACTGGAATACCTCCGCCAGAAAAAAGAGCCGCAAAGCTTGGCTTCTTTACACCAGGCCCTGGACCTTTCCAAAACAACCCTGGCACGTATACTAGGCACCCTTGAAGCCGAGGGTTTTGTGGAGAAGGACAGCACCCTGCGCAGATATACCCTGGGCCTGAAATTCTTCTACTACGGCCGTGCCGTTTCTGAAAGACATACTGAAAAGCAGGCGGTGGCGCCTGTTTTAAAAAGAATCCGGGACGAATGCCTGGAAACAGTTTTTATTTATATACTGCACAACAACCGCAGGCTCTGTATAGATTACCTGCCTGGCAAGAACGCGGTCCGGGTGATGACTTACGTGGGTGAGGAATCGCCATTGTATGTCAGCGCTTCGGGAAAGGTTATTCTGGCTTTTTTTACCGGGGAGGAACTGGAAAAATATTTTCAGGAGACTGAGCTGATACCTTATACGTCAGGCACCATTACCAGCCGTGAGTTGCTTGAGCAAGACCTAAAGCTGGTCCGGCGGCAAGGATATGCGGTCAGCATAGGGGAGAAGACCTCAGGTGTTATATCGGTCAGCGCGCCGCTCAGGGATGAGCGGGGAAGGGTCAGGGCCTCCCTCTCCATAGCCGCTCCCATTGACCGCCAGTCGGAGGTTGAACGGTACATAAAGCTGGTTGTCGAAGGGGCTGCAGAGATTAATCAAGCTAACTGCTTATAGTATGATTATTCCGGGTGAATTTGCGCTTTGAGAGCGTCAGGCGGAAGACATCCCGGATAACTGATCTCAAGGGGACGTGGGAAAAAGATATGCGGAGGTGGTTTGAACTTTAGGGGAGGATGTATTTGGCAAATAATACAAACATACAGCAGGCCGGCTTTTTAACTTTAGTCCAGAGTTTTGTCCCATCCCGCGGCCCAACGGGGCGGGTGGGTTCCGGCGGTTAAGGTGAAGGCGAAGGGAGTGCAAGCAATATGAAAATACTTTTAACCGAGAGCATTTCCCAGGTGGGGATCGAGATGCTGAAAGAGAGGGCTGAGGTGGTGATTGCCCCCAGCCCGGAGGAAAAGGACCTGCTGCCGCTGATTGGCGACGCCGATGCCCTGCTGGTCAGGAGTTCCCTGGCCGGGGGCAGCCTCATGGAGGCCGGGAAAAGTCTTAAAGTGGTGGGCCGGCACGGCATCGGCCTGGACAACGTTGAAATACCGGCGGCCACCCGCCTGGGCATTGCCGTGGTGCATACCCCCGGGGCCAACACCAACGCCGTGGCCGAGCACGCCCTTTGGGCCATGCTGCACTGCGCCCGCAATTTTAACCGGGCTGAAAAGGCCTTCCGGCGGGGCGAGTTTGCCCGGGCCGGCTCCCTGCCAGGACTGGTTCAGAAACTGGGCTACGCCACCGTTGAGCTGAAGGGCAAGCTGCTGGGACTGGCCGGCATGGGCCGGATTGCCTGCCGCCTGGCCGAAATAGCCCGGGGCTGCCTGGACATGCGGGTCAAGTCATACGACCCCCTGGTGCCCGACGAGGTCTTTGCGGCGGCCGGGGTGGAGCGCTGCGGCAGCATTGATCAGGTGCTCCGGGAGGCTGATTTTATTTCGCTGCACGTTCCTTACTCCAAGGAAACCCATCACCTGATTGGGGAGAGGGAGATTTCCCTGGTCAAACCCACCGCCTGCCTGATCAATACCGCCAGGGGAGGCATCGTGGATGAGGCTGCCCTTTACCTGGCGCTGAAAGAGGGACGGCTGGCCGGGGCGGCCCTGGATGTTTATGAGTCCGAGCCGCCCACCATGGACATGCCGCTCTTTGAACTGGACAATGTGCTGCTCACTCCACACATGGCGGCCATGACCGACCTGGCCCTGGTCAACATGGCGGTGGACGTGGCCCAGGGGATACTGGATGTGCTGGCGGGGCGGCGGCCCCAATACCTGGCCAACCCCCCGGTCTGGGACAGCCGCCGGGGACTCTGACCTATTCCGGCCAGGCTTGGATTTTTTTAAAAGGGATCCGGCTTTGCGGGTAGAATAATTAAATAAAAACCTGTTCTAGTCGGAGGATGACCATGCTTTATATCAGCACCAGAGGCGGGGGAGAACCCGTCACATCGGCCCAGGCCATCAAGGCGGGCATAGCCCCCGACGGGGGCCTTTTTGTTCCCGATGCACCGGCCGGGCTGGCCCCGGACCGGATCAAAGCCTTGGGGCCGATGGATTACTGCGGCCGGGCCGCCGAGATTCTGCCCCTTTACCTGACCGACTTCAGCGCCGCCGAGATCAGCCGGTGCGTGGGGGAGGCATACAGCCCCCGGTCCTTTGACCACCCCGAGGTAGCCCCGCTGCACGATCTAGACGGCGAAACCCATATAATGGAACTCTGGCACGGACCCACCAGCGCCTTTAAGGATATGGCCCTGCAAATCATGCCCCGCTTTTTGCCCCTGGCCGTGGACAAGACCGGTGAAAAGTCCGAGATTGTAATTCTGGTGGCCACCTCCGGGGACACCGGCAAGGCCGCCCTGGAGGGATTCCGGGATGTCCCCGGGACCAGGATTATGGTCTTTTTCCCGGACCAGGGGGTCAGCGAGGTCCAGAGGCTGCAAATGGTCACCCAGGAGGGTAAAAACGTGGGCGTGGCCGCGGTCAGGGGCAACTTTGACGACGCCCAGAACGGGGTCAAGTCCATCTTCACCAACCCGGGAATGCAAAAGGAATTGGCCGAAAAGGGGTTCAAATTTTCCTCGGCCAACTCCATCAACTGGGGACGCCTGGCGCCCCAGATAGTTTATTATTTCAGCGCTTACGCCGACCTGATCGGAAAGGGCGCCCTGAGTCCGGGCGACCCGGTGAATTTTGTGGTGCCCACCGGCAATTTCGGCAACATACTGGCAGGTTATTACGCCCGGGAGGCTGGATTGCCGGTGCGCCGGCTGATCTGCGCCGCCAACCGGAACAATGTTCTGACCGACTTCATCAGGACCGGGGTATACGACCGCCGGCGCCACTTCCACAAAACCATTTCTCCCTCTATGGACATACTTATCTCCAGCAATCTGGAGAGGCTTTTGTTCCACCTTTCCGGAGGGAATGCCGGGGCCGTCCGGGCCTGGATGGCGGAGTTGGGGGAAAAGGGCGGTTATGACGTGGGCCAAAGCCTGCGGGAGAAAATAAAGCAACTGTTCTGGTCGGATTTCGCCGATGACGCTGAAACCATGCGCACCATCCGGAAGACATTCGAGGATCACCACTACCTGGTTGACACCCACACCGCGGTGGGGATTAGCGTTTACCGCAGGTACCGGGACCAGACCGGGGACACCACCCCGGCGGTGATACTCTCCACGGCCAGCCCTTACAAGTTCAACAGCAGCGTGGTCAGGGCCCTCCTGGGGGATCAGGCGGTGGCCGGCAAAAGCGAGTTTGATTTGCTGGAAATATTGTCCCGGGCCAGCGGCACCGGGATCCCCGGCAACCTCAGGGACCTTGACAAAAAACCGGTGCTGCACGGCCGGGTGGTGGAGAGGGAGGAAATGCCAAAGGCGGTGAGGCAATTCCTGGAGGAGAGTTGTTAACTTTGGGCCCGGACAGGGGGACGGTTCTCGCGTCTCAGACGCGAGAACCGTCCCCCTGTCCGGCTATGGCGTATAGTCCGGGCTTATTTCACCACTGATCACCTTTTTGAGGGCCTTGATGTGCTTGCACTGAAAATCCCGGTCCCGCCAGGAGCGGAAGCGGAAGGTGCAGCAGGTGCACGAGGTGGGGGTGGTCTCCAGCTCATAGCGGCAGTCATAATCGATGACCCTGGCCCTATCCCGGGCCTCGGGGTAGACCACCAGGTCGCCCACCATGAAGGGCTCTTTAATGTATTCCTTACTCATGCCAAGCCTCCGTAATGTATGAATTTGGTATTGGGAATCAGGGGTTGGGTTTTTTGAATATTATATGGCCTATTTTCATCGGAAGAGCAGTGCCTTTATACTCATTCTGTTTACCGGCCCCCGACTCCTGTTTCCTGACCCATAAGATTTTAAGTATGAGCATAAGCCACAGACAAAAAAATACCCGCCCAGGGGCGGGATTTATATGAAGGTAAGGGATTGCCGGTTCAGGCCGATTGCTGGGCCATAAGGCGGTTGAACTCCTTCATGTCCTTGCCGTTGGCCACGAAATAGTCGAAGAGGGTGTCGATCTGCTTTTTGGTCATGGGCTTCTCCTGGTGGTAGTGAATCCTGCCCAGGCTGATCTTGACCCAGCCGTTGACCTCCAGGGTGTACTCGGCGTCCAGGTTGAAAAGAAACCTGCTCAGCAGCCGGTATTTATTTTTTTTGCACATCTCGTCGGCGAACCGCCAGTGGTCTTCGTAGTTACAGGCGTAGAAGTTGCCCTCGGGGTCCACCCAGCCGTCATGGTTTTTGAGCTCCCCAGTGTAAGGTTCAAGGCTGAACATCTGCGTCACCTCCCCGGTTAAGATCATGATATGCCTAAACAGCCCCGGGGTCCAGGTTTTAACGGGTAACAGCCGCATAAAAAAGCCTGGTGGAGGAATGGGAAAGTCCAATGTTTCACAGGTAGGCCGCCCATTTTGATGGTCATTGGTTGCACATGGAAGCCCCGGAAGGGGGTTTTGTCACTACGAATCTAGCCCCGGGTGCTGGCCGGGCGCCTTATTGCCACCAAACATTTATGTACTGGCGCCGGAAAATTGTTTCTTCCCGCCCTGACCGGGGTGGCGGAAGGACGGCCGGGGAGTGCGAAAGGTCGAAATGACAAGTCAGCCGTTTCACATATTTGCCCGGGGGCCGGCATGCCACCGCCTTCACTTAAAGAACCGGAAAAGGCCTTTGTCACTACATTGTAACAATAGCTGCTAACTGCTAACTGCCAGTTATTTAGAAATAAAAAGGCCCCCAAAAAAGGGGGCTTATACAATACCAATTCCTGCCTTAAAGTACATTTCCGGAGTTTGCGTAGGGGGGAGGACCTTTCAGGCCGCATGGCAAACTAATTCCCAATTTCAGACCCCGATTATTACAACCTTTCTATTATGGTGGCATTGGCCATGCCAAAGCCCTCGCACATGGTTTGCAGCCCGTACCTCTTGCCGGTCCTCTCCAGGTAGTGCAGCATGTCGGTCATAATCCTGGCCCCGCTGGCGCCCAGGGGGTGGCCCAGGGCGATGGCGCCGCCTTGGGGATTAAGCCTGTCCGGGTCGGCCCCGAGGTCCTGGAGCCAGGCCAGGGGGACAGGGGCGAAGGCCTCGTTGACCTCGTAGACATCTATGTCGGCGATGGTCAGGCCAGCCTTTTTCAAGGCCATCCTGGTGGAAGGGATGGGACCGGTGAGCATCAGCACCGGGTCGTCACCGATGACCGACCGGGCGACGATCCTGGCCCGGGGCTTAAGTCCCAGCTGATTTGCTCTTTCATCGGACATGATCAGCAGGGCGGCCGCGCCGTCGCTGATCTGGCTGGAATTGCCGGCGGTGATTTTGCCGTCAGGCTTGAAAGCAGGTTTAAGCCCGCCCAGGGCCTCCAGGGAGGTGCCGGGGCGGATCCCCTCGTCCCCGGCAAACAGCCCGCTGCCGCCGTCGGGAAGGGTCACCTCCAGGGGCAGTATTTGTTTTTTAAAATAGCCGGCCTCTCTGGCGGCCCCGGCCTTGCGGTGGCTTTCCAGGGAAAAGCCGTCCAGCTGCTCCCGGCTGATCCCCCACTTGTCGGCCACCAGCTCGGCCGAGATACCCTGGGAGATGATGGGGTACCTTTCGATTACCCTGGGGTTGAAGGAGGCGCTGCCGATGGAGGACCCCATGGGCACCCTGGTCATGCACTCCACTCCGGCGGCGATGATTACATCCATATCCCCCACCATGATGGCCTGGGCCGCGAAATGGACCGACTGCTGGCTGGATCCGCATTGCCGGTCAATGGTCACGGCCGGGATATGGGTCGGCAGTCCTGCCGCCAGAATGGCCTGGCGCCCTACACACATGGACTGTTCGCCCACCTGGGAGACACAGCCCATGATCACATCTTCCACTATAGCAGGCTCTATGCCGGCCCTCCTGACCAACTCGTTGAGGACCAGGGCGGCCAGATCGTCCGGCCTGGTGTTGGACAGCGACCCCTTCCTGCGGCCCAGGGGGGTCCTTACGGCTTCCACAATGACGGCTTCTCTCATCTTAAGTCAGCTCCTTTTAAAGGATTAACCGGTTGGCGATCGTGCCGGGGCGATGTTTTACCACTTAAAAAGATAATATAGCAATTATCCCCGCCATGTCAAACCGAACATTCAGATAAGTGACAACATTATAAACCGCCCGGTATATTCCGGATTACACAAGAATGATTATTATTTTAAATTAAGTGGCGAATTTATCTCGCCGGCCTGGGAAAAATATCTGCATAGCTTTATAAATCTATATAGACAGGTGAGGCAATGTTTCCATTTCATACCGTTTCGGCCACCTCGGAAATACCCGAAAAGATCTCAAGGCTCAAGGAAATAGCCTATAACTTCTGGTTTAGCTGGTATGAGCCGGCCCAGGAACTGTTTTCCCGTCTTGACCGGCGCCTCTGGGAAGAGGCCTACCACAACCCGGTTAAGTTCCTGCTCAGGATTGGGCCGGACACCCTGAACAGTGCGGCCTCAGATCCGGAATACCTCAAGCTGTACAACCAGGTCAGCGACAGGCTTGACTACTACAAGACTTACGAGACTTGGTTTGACCGCCGCTTTCCCGAGTACCGGGGCCAGACCGTGGCCTACTTTTCCGCCGAGTTCGGGCTGCACGAGTCCCACCCCATTTATTCGGGGGGCCTTGGGCTTTTAGCCGGAGATCACCTGAAATCCTCCAGCGACCTGGGGGTGCCCCTGGTGGCCGTTGGGCTCCTCTACCGGCAGGGCTACTTTACCCAGCGCATCAACGGGGAGGGCTGGCAGGAGGCCGACTACCCGGTGCAAAACTATTATGAAATGCCAATGCGCCCGGTGGTAAATGAGGATGGGGAGGACCTGACGGTATCGGTGGACCTCCCTGGCAGGAGGGTGGCCATCAGGGTCTGGAAGGTGCAGGTGGGGAGGGTCAGCCTTTACCTGCTGGACACCGATCTGCCCCAGAACGGCCGGGATGACCGGGCCATCACGGCACAGCTTTACGGGGGCAGCAGGGATATCCGGATGACTCAGGAAATAGTGCTGGGCATCGGTGGGGTCAGGGCCTTGCGGGCATTGGAAATCAGCCCTCAGGCCTGGCACATCAATGAGGGTCACGCCGCCTTTCTCTGCCTGGAGCGTCTGAGGGAGAAGGTGGCCCTGGGCATAAGGCCCCAGGTGGCGGTGGAGGCCGTCAAGTCCAACACCCTTTTTACCACCCACACCCCGGTGCCGGCCGGGCATGATGTGTTCAGCCCGGAAATGATCGACTACTACTTCAGCCAGGTTTACCCGCAGCTGGGTCTGAGCCGGGATGAGTTCATCAGTCTGGGCTGGGATGATGAGCGCCAGGGATTTAACATGACGGTGCTGGCCCTCAATCTGTCCGACTTTAAAAATGGTGTCAGCAGGCTGCACGGCAGTATTTCCCGGAAGATGTTCTGCCGGCTTTACGGCTGCATCCAGGATGACGAGGTTCCCATTTCCTACGTTACCAACGGGGTGCATGTCGAAACTTGGATGGCGCCGCTGCTTAAGGAACTGATGACCAAATACGCCGGACCCAGTTGGAACCGGAGCTTGGGTGACCCGTCCATGTGGGAGAAAGTTGATTCCATTCCGGACGAGGTGATCTGGTCCGCCCACTGGGAACTGAAAAAGGATTTGATCACCTTTGCCAGGGAACGTCTGAAGTTCCAGAGGGCCAGGAACTTTGAATCCAGGGCCAGGGTGGCCGAGGTCGACGGCTACCTTGACCCCAGGGCGCTGATCATCGGCTTTGCCCGGAGGTTTGCCACCTACAAGAGGGCCTCACTGCTGTTCTGTGACCTGGAAAGGCTGGCCGCTCTGGTCAATAACCCCAGGCGCCCGGTGCAGCTGGTTTTCGCCGGCAAGGCCCACCCGGCGGACCGGCCGGGTCAGGAGATGATCAAAAGGGTGGTGGAAATAGCCAACCTTGACCCCTTCAGGGGCAAGATTGTCTTCCTGGAAAACTATGATATCAATGTGGCCAGGCATTTAGTCCGGGGTGTGGACATTTGGCTGAACAACCCCCGCCGCCCCCAGGAGGCCAGCGGCACCAGCGGCATGAAAGCCGCCATTAACGGGGTGATTAATTTCAGCGTGCTGGATGGCTGGTGGGCCGAGGGGTACAATGGCAAAAACGGCTTTGCCATCGGCGAGGAAAAGGACTACCCCAGAGAGGATCTTCAAGACCGGGACGACAGCATGTCACTGTACGGCGTGCTGGAAAACGAAATACTGCCCCTTTTCTTCGCCGAAGGGGGTGGTGTTCCCGCCGGCTGGGTGTCCTACATGAGGAACTCAATTAAGACCGTGGGGCTCCAGTTTAGCTCCCACCGCATGGTCAGGGAGTACACCGGGAATTTCTATGTGCCGGCTGTGGGCCGGGGGCAGCGCTTCCGGCAGGACAACTTTTCCGTAGCCGAAAAACTCAAGTCCTTTAAGGACTTTATCAAAGATAACTGGCACCAGGTGGCCATCACCGAGGTGGAGAACGGCAGCGACCCGCTGAGGAAGGCCGGTGAAAACCTGGTCATCGACTCCACTGTCCGCCTGGGTCCCATCTGGCACCACGATGTCAGCGTGGAAATTGTGTACGGGGGAGTGGAGGGGGATAGTATGCAGGATATCAGGACCACCCCCATGTCTCTGGTTGATCAGGTGGGGGAAGGGACCTACCGCTACCGGGGGAACCTCACCCTGCCCCAGGGGGCCGTGGGCTACACCGTCCGGGTGAGGCCCTCCAGCCCTGACTTTGCTCACCGCTTTGACCTGCCCCTGGTAACCTGGGCCGGTATCAACTGATACCGGCCCAGCCGGTTTTTTTTCCGTATCTGTTACAAAATGGCTGCCAATGTCGTCTAACTAATTGAGAACGCAATTGAGCTAAAGCGGGGGTCGTGGATATTGCAGCCGTTGTTTATTAATGAGGAAGAAAAGACAGTCTCCTTTGCGGAATTGTACGACACCTATTTTGACCGGGTAAACAGGTACCTGCGCTACCGGGTCTATAATGTCTGGGATGCCGATGACCTGACCGCCACGGTGTTCACCAGGGCACTGGAGAAATACCACCTTTTTCGGGGGGAGGCGCCGGTGGCGGTATGGCTGTTCCGCATTACCCATAACGCCTACGTGGATTACTTGCGCCGCCGCCGGCGGGACCTCTATAGCGGCCCCGGCCCCCTGGACAGCGAGGCCGACGGCCCCCTGCCCGAGGAGGAGTTCCTGAAGGCCGAGGAGATTGCCCGGCTGAGGAAGATGCTGGACCTGCTGGCGCCGGACCAAAAGGATGTAGTCTCACTGAGGTATGCCGGTGAGCTGAGGTTTGGCCAAATCGCCCGGGTGCTGGATAAAACCGAGCCGGCGGTGCGCATGATTCACCACCGGGCGCTGAAGGCGCTGCGGGCCGGACTCAGGGAAGAGGGTGAGGGTTTTGTCCGGGGGAGATAAAAAAGATAATCTTTTTTCCATTGAGGACTCCCATTCAGTTGAAGACCTGGTCAGGCACATGAGGCGGCTAAGGGACTCGATCCCGGTGAACCGGAGCCTTCGCGCCGAACTTAGGGCCAGGCTGATTGAAGGCCGGCAGGGGGATGCCCAGGCGGCGGTGTCCGCCGGGCCGCGAAAAGCGGCGGCCTCTCCGGGGCCGAAGATGAGGTGGTGGGCGGCAGGGGCCTTCCTGGCTGTTTTGCTGCTGGCCGTTCACCTGGCTGTTTTCAAGGGCGGCGGGGAAAAACTGCTGGAAGCCGGTCCAATGACGGAACTGGCCAGGTTTTGGGTGCAGGAACAGCCTCTGGCCCCCGCAGTGTCGCCGGCTGACGGACTGATTGCGGTGGAGCGGGGGGGAGCGCTGCTGCTGCTTAACCGGCAGGGGTCCCGCTTTGCCACCGTAAGGCCGCCGGGTGGAGAAAAATACTCTGCTCCGGCCTGGTCTCACGATGGGGGCCGGTTGGCCCTGGTGAGGGAAAAAGAAAGCGGATCTGAAATAACCGTCCTGGAAGTCCCTGCCGGAACAAGCCCTGGCGATTTGCCCCGGGTTATCGGGCAGGGATCCCAGCGGGCCGGAGTATTGGCGAGTTATCCTGCCGGGTCCTCCCTAAGTGACCTGGCCTGGTCCCCGGATGGGGGCACGGTGGCCTACACCCTGCGGGAGGGCGGTCAGAGCCAGGTGTTCCTGGCCGGCCCGGGCCGCAGCCCGGTATTGCTGGGTCAGGGCGCCAGGGCGGCCTGGTCCCCGGACGGCAAGTGGCTGGTCATGGAAAGAGAGGGCCGGGAAGAAAGCACCCTCTGGCTGCTGTCCAGGGAGGAGGGGCGGCAAATCCATCTGGGGAATGGAAGGTTCCCGGTCTGGAACCAGGATGGCTATCTGATTTTTGTGCAAGCCGGCATGCTGGAGAAGATACTTTCCTACCTTCCCGACGGGATTCCCCAGTTCAAGGTGCAGCGAAAGACCGCAGAGGTCCGCTGGTTTAAGCCGGACACCGCCCTGCCCGACGGCGGTCTGTCCGGTTCCAGGCTCCTTTGGGCACAGGACAGCCCGACCGGCCCTGAGGAGTTGCAGTGGCTCAAGAGCCTTGAGCTGAGCGGGGTCAGGGATCCCAGGACCCTTTTCCTGGACCGGGCCGGGGATATCCAGGGGCTCTTCGCCGGGGATGGCCGGAGTCTGTACTTGTCCCGCAGGGACGGGGGCACTGTGGCCATGACCAGGATGGAACTGGTGGAGAAGGCGGCTACACGGGAGGGGAGTGAAAGATGACCAAGCGCCTGTTGACACTTTTGACGGCCCTGGCTTTGACCATGGCCATGGCCGGTCCGGCCTGGTGCGCCGGTGAGGTATCCCTGAAGGCCCGCCCGGGCCTGGCAGGCATCTTCAAGGTAAATCAGCCGGTGCTGATCCGGGTTGATATAGACAACCCCGGGGAAAAGATCAGCGGCAAAATAACCGTGGCCCCGGCAGACCGGGAAAATCCGGCCAGGAGGTTTGGACCCCTTTATACCAGTGAAGTGGAGGTCCCGGCGGGCGGCCTAATTACCAGGGATCTGCTGGTGCCCGGTGACCTGGCCTCCAGTACCCCATTGGTCAGGCTTGAGGCCGGGGGCGCCATTCTGGCCGAGGCCAGGCTTGAGGGGGCGGCTCTGGGTGGCGGGCTGTTCATCCTGCCGCTGAACGAAAAAATGATGGGCAGCGGCCTTTTTACCTGGCTGGATAAAAACCAGAGCAGCCAGGTGGCGGTGAAGTACCTGCCGCCGGAGGAACTGCCGGAGAAGTCGCTGTTTCTAGGCCCCTGCGACGTGATCGCCCTGGACCGGGGGGCAGCCGCCCGGCTGAACCCGGCCCAGGCCGGAGCGGTCAGGGAGTGGGTGCGTCTGGGGGGAACCCTGATCCTTTCCGGTGAGGCGGCAGCCGCAGCCAATGCGCAATTGGCCGGCACAGGCCCAGCCCTGTCGCCGGGTGATCCCGTGGCCCGGAAGAGGCTGGGCCGGGGAGAGGTTATACTGACCAGGGCGCCCCTTGAAGAGATCAAGGACCCCGGGGGCAAGACCTGGGAGGCCATGGGTCTTATCTCCGGGGATTCCAGGCTGGATGAGGAAAAATATAACCTGCAGCATGTGCTGGCCGACGCGGGGTCTTACCTGCCCATGGTCAATATGCCCGGGGTGCCGGCCATTATAGCTATCTGGGTGGTTTACACCCTGGCTGTGGGCCCCGGCATATATCTCCTGCTCAAGCGTCTCAACCGGAGGGAGCTGGCCTGGGGGCTGGTGCCGGCCGCTGCCATTCTCACCGCCCTGGCCTTTTACGCCATATCCCCGGTCAACCGGATGCAGGCTTACCTGGCCCATACCACGGCCAGCCTGGAGATTATCGACCGGGACCTGGCCGAAATAAGGGCTGCCGGCACCTTCGTACTGCCCCGGGGGGGCAGCCTGGAGGTTAGTGGCAGCAATAATGCCCGGCTTAATCCTGTAAATGCCTACTATGGCCGGCGGGGACCGGCTACGGTAACGGTTTTCGCCGGTGAGGCCGGGTCCAGGGTGGTTTTTGACGAAGTGGAGTACGGTTCCATGCGCCAGGTATATTCCTACGGGCTGGTGCACGGCCTGGGCGCCATTTCCGGCCGGATTTATTTCCGGGAGGACCGGGTGATGGGTGAAATAACCAACGGCACCCCCTTTGATTTGAGGGACTGCCGGCTGCTGGTGGGCAGGAGCCTGCTGGAAATAGGCAGCCTCCCCGCCGGGGGAAGTAAGCAACTGAACGAGCCCCTGAACCTGGGCCAGATCGTGAATGGCCCAGGGGAGGTGTACCCGCCGGGGCCTCAGCCCGCGGCCAAGGTTCGTGAAACCAGGCTGATCTCAGGCTCCATGGCCTACCGGCAGGGCGCCGGGGAGATTTATTTCCTGGGCTGGAGCGAGAGCAGCCAGCCCCCGGAACAGTTCAAGGTGGTCAGACCCCAGGGACAGGGGCAGTCCGCCGCATTGACCCTGGTCAGGCAGAAAATGGACCTGGACATTCCCCCGGGGCCCTTCAGGCTGCCGGCGGAATTTATTAAAAACAGCGTCCGGGGCCTGAGCGGAGGCTACGGTACAGGGCCTAACGGGTGGCTGATGGTCCACCGGGGGGAGGTGCAGGTGACTTATGACCTGCCGGATACCCTGAAAAACGCCGGCTTCCAGCTGACGGCCATAGAGGTGCCGCCGGCTGACCAGGCCCCTTATAAGGTGGAGATTTTACGCCGGGACACCGCCCTGTGGGAGGAAGTGGACCGCCGGGGGCAGCGTTACAGCGGTCCCGAGGCCTTAAATTATCTTTCGGCCGATGGAAAGATTGACCTAAAAATAAGTTCCCCCACCGAGAAGACTGAGACAGGCTTCCGGGGGATCGCCGTGGAGGGGGTGATGGGCCAGTGATTTCGATCCAAGGACTGACCAAAAGATTTGGCCGCACCGTGGCCCTGGACGGTTTTTCCCTGGAGGTGGAGAAGGGGTCGGTGTTCGGGCTGATCGGCCCCAACGGGGCCGGCAAGACCACCGCCATGTCCATTCTGGCCACCCTTATGCTGCCGGACTCCGGAGCCGCCCTGGTGGGCGGCCGGGACGCGGTGGCCGACCCGGCCGGGGTACGCGCCCAGATCGGCTACATGCCGGACTTTTTCGGTGTTTACGACGGCCTCATGGTTTACGAGTACCTGGACTTTTTCGCCAGTGCCTACCATCTGCCCGTGGCCGGCCGGGACCGCCTCATTGACGGTCTCCTGGAGCTGGTCAACCTGGAGGATAAAAAAGATTTTTTCGTGGACCTGCTCTCCCGGGGCATGAAGCAGAGGCTGGCCCTGGCCCGCTGCCTGGTGCACGACCCCGGGGTGCTGATCCTGGATGAGCCGGCCTCGGGCCTGGACCCCAGGGCCAGGGCCGAGATCAAGGAAATAATCAGGCAGCTGGGGAGGATGGGCAAGACCGTGCTGATCAGCTCCCACATACTGCCCGAGCTGGCCGAGCTCTGCGACCAGGTGGCGATTATGGAAAACGGCCGCCTGGTGGTGTCCGGGGCGGTGGAGGAGGTCACCGCCGCCGGGGCCGGCTCCAGGCTGATCAACATCGAGGTGCTGGACCGGGCCGGGGATCTGGCCGCCTGGCTGGCCGGCAGGGAAGGAGTCAGCCTGGCCGGGTCCGACGGCCGGTCGGCCAAGGTATTCTTGCGGGGCGGCGGTGACGGTCAGGCCGCCCTGCTCAGGGAGATTATCGCCGCCGGCTACGCGGTGACCCAGTATCAAGAGGTCCGCAGGAATCTTGAGGAGGCCTTTATGGCGGTAACCGGGGAGGTGAACGGCGGTGAAAAGTAATCCTGTCTTAAGCAAGGAAATGCGCCAGCGCTTCAGGAATATCAGAACCCCTCTGATCATTTCCCTATACCTGCTGGTAATCGGAGGGCTCTGTTTAGGCTACATCTACCTGCGCTGGCGCAGTACCCCGGGCTACTACCAGCCCGGGCAGAGCCGGGAGCTGTTTATCATCCTGTCCATGGTCCAGCTGATCCTGCTGGCCTTTGTCACCCCGGGGCTGACCTCCGGGGCCATCAGCGCCGAAAGGGAAAAGCAGACCCTGAATGTGCTGCTGGTAACCAGGCTGACGCCCCTGGGCATAGTGACCGGCAAGATGGTTTCCTCCTGCGCCTTCGCGGTCCTGATCCTGCTGGCCAGCCTGCCCCTGTACAACGTAATCATACTCTACGGCGGCATTTCACCCGGCCAGATGCTGGGTGTGTTCGGCTTCTACCTGGCCACCCTGCTCCTTTTCGGATCTCTGGGCATGGCCTGCTCGGCCTGCTTCCAGAAAACCGGATCCAGCACTGTGGCGGCCTACGCCCTGGTCTTCGTCATTATGGTGGGCACCTTTCTCCTGGCCGGCTTTATTTACGAGGTGACCCGGGTGCCGGGGCCGGTGCAGGCGCCAATGCCGGTGTTCTCCCAGATCTTGCAGGACCTCAACCCAGCCATGGTGATGCTGCGCATACTGGGAGAGGGGGCCGCCTTTGGCAACCCCCGGGACCTGGGCCTCCCCTACTGGGGAACCTACACCGCCTTCTGCCTGGCCGCCTCGGCCCTGCTGCTGTGGTGCAGCGCCAATAAATTAAGGCCTGGCAGGACCTCAAAGAGGTCGTGGAGGTGACCTTTGTACCCATAAAAAAATAGCTGCCGGTTAGAGGCCGGCAGCTATTTTTTTATTCTTTCCAGCAATTTGTCCCTTCGGGCCTCGTAGGCCTGGAGAAGGGGCAGCAGCCGGGGGCCCAGGCGGGGTATGTTTTTCAGGTCGTCCTGGCGGATGCTGCCGGTGATTACCCCCAGCAGCGGGAAGGACAGCACCCCAACCAGCAGGGCGGCGCCGGTGGCCAGATACTCATGGCCAAAGAGGGGCAAGCTCCACCAGTAGGCCTTGCGCACTGCCAGGCCCATCAGCAGGGAGGCCAGGCCGGGCCTTAGCAGTGAGTGCCGGATGTCCAGGTCCAGCCCCACCATCCTCTTCAGGGCGATGATGTTCAGCAGCGAGGAGATAATGAACATGGCCACGGTGCCCAGGGCCGCCGCCCGGATCCCCAGCGGGGTGGGGGTCAGGAAGTAGGTGATGCTGATCTTAAAGGCTATGCCCACCAGCAAATTGTAAACCGGGATATCGGCCCGGCCCAAACCCTGCATGACTCCGGAGATGACCAGGTGCACCCCCCAGAAGATCACGGCCGGGGCCAGGGCCGCCAGGGGTATCCCGGCCCCGGCGTCGGCAAAGATGAAGGATGAGAGCTGGGGCGCCAGAAAATAGAGCCCGGCGGCGGCCGGCAGGGTGGTCAGGAGCGAAAGTCTGACGGCGGTGGAGGCCTGCTGCCTGATTTGGCTTCTTACTCCGGCGCTGTTATACCCGGCCACCGAGGGCACAATGCTGGTGCCCAGGGAAAAGGCGAAGGCGATGCTGATATTGATAAAAGACATGGCCATCTGGTTGAACTGGCCGTAAAAAGTGGTGGCCTCCTGGAGGGTATAGCCCACCAGCTGCAGGCGGTCGATAATCAGTTTGTTGTCTATAATTCCCGTGATGGCGGCGGCCATGCTGGCAAAGGAAATGGGCACCGACACGGCCAGTATTTTTTTGAGCAGGGACAGGGCCCCTTCCCGGTACCCGGAGGTGTCCTCCCGGACCAGTTGCAGCAGTGTGCCCTTGTGCCTGTAATAGTAATAGGCCATGATCACGGTGCCGGCCACGGCTCCGGGCACGGCCCCGAAATTGGCGCCGGCGGCGGCCACGGCCAGCCCCCCCGGCAGCAGCAGGTAGCTGAATAAAATGGTGCCGGCCACCAGCATGACCTGGTCGGCCACCTGGGACACGGCCACCGGGGACATATTCTGCAGCCCCTGGAAAAGCCCCCGGTAGGAGGCCGTCACCGCTGAAAAGAAGATCACCGGGGAAATGGCCAAAAGTCCGTAGTAGCTGGCCGGGTTGGCCACCAGCCCGCTTTCCACCAGCCAGGAGGCGCCGAAAAAGAGCAGCAGGGTGAAGACAAGCCCCACCACAAACATGGCCGCCATGGATACCTGGAAGGTGCGGTAGGCGTCACGGTACAGCCCGGCCGACATTTTTTCCGAAATTAGCCGGGCCACCGCCACCGGTATGCCGGCCGAGGAGATGGTGAAGAAAAGAAGGTAGAACTGGTTGGGCACCGCGTAAATGCCCATGCCCTCAGCTTCCAGCAGCCTGGCCAGGGGCACCCTGTAGACCGCCCCCAGCACCCGGATCAGAATGCTGGCCACGGTCAGGATCAGTGCGCCCTGGATTATGGTTTGTCTGGTTAAGGCCCTGCCGCCCAGATTGATCACCCCGAAACCTTAAAGCCCACGCCTGCGGCGTGGGCTGTGTATTATGGCTTACTCCCCGTTGTCGTCAGAGTCGGACAGTGAGGGATTGTCGATCCTTCTCAAGGGGGTTACCTTGTTCCTGCGGCCCGGCCTCTGGGTGGGTATTTCGGATTCTGTTACCTCCAGGTAAAAAACCTTATCCGGGAAACACAGTACCGTGACCATGCCCCGCTCGGGCTCGGTCAGCCAGATACCGCGAAATTCCAGCATCTCCCCCAGCAAATCCACATCCACCTTGCGGGGACCTTCAAAAACCTCCAGTTCCCATCCCTGTATACTCACCACCAGGGTTTTTTGCAGTCTCGTATTTTCCATATATTCCTCCTGTTTCAGCGGTACCCGGGGCATTTCTCGGTTTGACCCAAGCCGGGCCGGGCCCGGTGCCTTTAAGGCCGCCCCGTTGTCGATCCCTCCCACACCAGTATAATATCATATAATATCAGATTTACCCAAATCCTTATTATAAGTATTGTCAATACCTTCCTGGATTAACGCCCCTGCACCGATTTCCTCAATTGTTTTTTTACCCCTTGAACGACCAGAAAAATCACCGAGGAAACCATAAAAGCCAAAATGTAATCATTCATTTTTTATGCCACCTTCTTTTTGTCGAATAGAATCTATTATACACTATATGAATTAAACAGTCAGTTGGCATTTTTTGATCCGGGCCGGCCCGTGGCGGGGTGGCCCTTTTCCCTGCTGATCAGCCAGGCGGCCAGGGCGGTCAGCCCCGCCAGCAGGGCGGCATAAGGCAAGGTGACGAACTGCCCGGGCACCGAGGTGTACAGCCCGATAAAGCCAAAGGCGATAAAGATCAGGGCCGAAACCCATTTGATTGTTTTCTCGGGTATCTTTTTACCGGCCACCACCCCGATATAAATCCCAATGGCATCGGCGATAATCATCCCGGTGGTGGTCCCCAGCAAGGTGGCCAGGGGGTCGCTGTACTTGGCCGCCAGGGCCACTGTGGCCAACTGGGTCTTGTCCCCCATCTCCACGAAAAAGAAGGCCACGGTAACAGTCATGATCGGCCCGAGTATGGCCCTCCTTTTATCTTCGCCGTTCAGGCTGTCTCCCCGGATAGTCCAGAGGCCAAAGGCGATAAAGGAGGCCGAGGCCACCATCTGCACCATTTGTAAATCAATGGAGGCGCCCAGGTAGGTCCCCAGGGCCACCGCCAAGGCGTGGTTTAATATGGTGGCGAAAAAAACCCCCCAAAGCACCGCCCGGGCCGGAAAGCGGGTGGCCATGGCCATGGCCAGGAGTTGGGTCTTGTCCCCCATTTCGGCCAGCACCACCATGGCAACCGACCCGACAAACACCATCAATCCGCATCTCTCCCCTCAAAATAAAAGACTTTTAACATAACCATAAAAGTTATGCTAAAAGTCTCGCTGATTGGCAGGACTGCCAACGGTGAAGCCAGGCCGCAGCCAGTATGTTGACTTCACTCGCATTTTTATGCCAGCTACTCCCCTTTAACCGTGGGATCATATACAATTGGCTTAAATACTCATTTCATTATAAGTCAGGTATTTTTTTTTGTAAATGATATTCGTAAAGACATAAACAGGCCTAAAATCCGTCCCGGATTAAGGTGTCCGTTGGAGGCTGAAGAATAACTGGAGAATGATTGTTCTCAGCGGTAAAACTTAGTACTGGAGAGGCTGATATGGAGGTTATTTACGGCTACCTGGAGAGGATTACCTATCAGAGCGAGGAAAACCAGTTCACCGTGGCCAGGCTGAAGGAAAAGGGCAAACAGGATTTGACCACGGTAGTGGGCAGCCTGGCCGGGGTCAATCCCGGCGAGTCCCTTAAACTGTACGGCCGGTGGGTGCACAATAAAAAATTCGG
>Ga0209347_1001468_pt1 | contig 38205 bp, 42 predicted proteins | sample AutmiccommuBRH23_FD_187382 | JGI IMG/M metagenome (GOLD analysis project Ga0209347, IMG submission 187382) | Deep subsurface microbial communities from Mt. Terri, Switzerland - Autotrophic microbial communities BRH/23 (SPAdes) (version 2) | ecosystem: Environmental > Aquatic > Deep subsurface >... | reverse complement strand
AAAAAAATTTTTAGAGGCACAAAAAAATAAAAAAATTACTCATTTTCTAAAAACATATAAAAGCTTGAGACCCCTTGCAAATCAAGGATTCTCAAGCTTTGTATTTGTATCAAGTGTCAAAGACAGGATTATATTCTCCCTTTGCTAAAATACAAAACAGTTACCGTTAAATTATCATTAATGGTCGTCTATTGTTTCACAAAACGACAAGGGAGCCGAATGGCTAGGCGAAAGATTCACAAGCATGCAGTTCGCCGTTGTTTTTTATGGTTTGACCTATTATAGGGGCAAAATAAACTTAAGCCCCGGACAAAAGTCCGGGGCTTAAGATCAATCCGCGTAGCGGTTAAAACTGGACATATCTCCAGGCGTTTATTAAGGAAAGGGAACACACCTTCTTAATTCTTTACTTTTTAAAAATTTTCACGCAGGAATGTCCTCAACTAATGCTCCTGTCCGACAAAAGCTTTCCTATGGGTCCCTGCTCGTTAATGATATTTATTATTTTTCGGTAAGGGATTTCAAATTCTGGTATACCCACGTAAGCAGGGGTGTATTCATAAGCCTGAAAGTAAATGACCAGGGCATTGTTGGTAAGGTAGTAATCCTGTTGGATTGTTATACCATTGAATTCCTTGAGCATAGGGAGATCTCTTTCTTTAAACTGTTCCGCGATCATTTTATTGAGGGTAATTAAATAGCCGGTGCCGGGCTGAAAGAGATCCCGCAGAGTATATACCTTACCCGTGGCCAGGTCCAAGGTGATGGAACTGACCATGGTCAGGCCATGGGCGGCGTGTTCGGGGAAAGTATAATTTTCAAATCTTATGCTTAATATACCGTTTTTGTTTACCTCAATTTTATAGGTGCCGGTCATTTCGGCAATGGTCAGTCCGGCTGAATCCGGCCATTGCTTTTGTTCGGCGATCAATTTGTAGACCTGCTCCTCTATCAGCTGGTTTATCTGTTCCTGCACCTCTTCGTCAGGAAGTCCGGCCACCTGGGGGTAAACAATATTCATATAGCCTTGCTTGATGCTTTTCTCCACTATTTGGGCGATTAGATTATTGCCCGACATGGTAGCACCTCCCGGGAATAATATGATCAATAACTCTTCCCGGTATTTATAATATTCATGGCCGGAATTATCTGTCCGTTATATATAAAATTTAAGGTCACCGTCCTAGTAGGCGATGACCTTTGTGACTTCAGGAAAATTTTACGGTCCCGGGGTTCATCAGCTTGATCAGGTGTGCGGCCGCCACCATCTTGGCATAAAGTACGTCCTGGTGCTGGGTTCCGGCCAGTTCCATCTGCTCCTTTACCGTGGCGCCCACCCTGGCGCATTTGTTAATCTCCTCGCTTAGAATCTGGCGTGACTCATCCGCCTGGGCGAAGCTAATGGCTGATGAAAAAACATCCAATAATAAGTTTTTTTCCATTGTGGGGTCGAATTCCGGGAGAAAAACATTCATACCCCGGTAAATTTCGATCAGTGCCGCAAGCATGTAAACGGCGTCGTTATTTGATTTTTCGTCCATGGTTGCATCTCCTTGCAGGTAGCTTTTTGACTATTATAAGCCAGGTGTTCAGGAACGGCAAACCAAATTAAAGCGTAAATATGGTATATTTAGTAATAATTAAATTTCTTGACGGAAAAAATACTAATAATATACAATTATCTCATAACAAAACATGACTATTAATTGAATAGAGAGGAGTATATGAAGAGATGAGTGAGACTAAAATACTGCTCACTGAAAAAGAAATGCCTACCCGCTGGTATAACATACAGGCGGACATGCCCAGAATCCCTGACCCTCCGTTGCACCCTGCCACCAAACAGCCCGTGGGGCCCCAGGATTTGGGTGCAATTTTTCCCATGAGTCTGATTCAGCAGGAGGTAAGCACGGAACGCTGGATCGACATACCGGAAGAAGTTCAGGAAATTTATAAATTGTGGCGGCCTTCTCCCCTGTACAGAGCCCGCCGCCTGGAAAAGGCTCTGGACACCCCGGCCAAAATATTTTACAAGTATGAAGGGGTAAGCCCGGCGGGCAGCCACAAATTGAATACCGCGGTACCCCAGGCTTATTATAACAAGCTTGCTGGAATCAAAAGGCTTGCCACGGAAACAGGGGCCGGCCAGTGGGGCATAGCGCTGTCTCAGGCCTGTAATTTCTTCGGTCTGGAATGCATGGTTTATATGGTAAAGGTTAGTTACGACCAGAAACCTTATCGCCGCTCGTTAATCGAAATATTCGGCGGAAACGTGACACCTTCTCCCAGCAACCTGACGGAATCAGGCCGCAGCATACTGGCCCAGGATCCTGATTCCCCGGGCAGCCTGGGTATAGCCATAAGTGAGGCTGTGGAGGATGCGGCCAAGCGTGATGATACAAACTACGCTCTGGGCAGTGTGCTGAACCATGTCTGCCTGCACCAGAGCATCATAGGCCTTGAAGCCAAGGAACAATTAGCCAAGGCAGGTTATTACCCTGATGTGGTCATTGCCTGCTGCGGCGGCGGCAGCAACTTTGCAGGTATTGCCTTCCCCTTTGCTCATGACAAGATAGTTCGCGACGCCAAGGTGCGCTTGCTGGCGGTGGAGCCTATTTCCTGTCCTACCCTTACCAGAGGACTTTATGCTTATGATTTTGGTGATGTGGTCGGTCTGGCACCCATCGTAATGATGTATACCCTGGGCGCTTCCTTCATACCTCCCGGTATCCACGCCGGCGGCCTGCGCTACCACGGCGATTCGCCGCTGGTAAGCCGGCTGGTGCTGGACGGGATCGTGGAAGCCACGGCGCTGGGACAGACATCTATATTTAACGGCGCCATCATGTTCGCCCGTAACGAGGGTATCATACCTGCGCCGGAATCCGCCCACGCTGTGCAGGCGGTTATTGAGGAAGCCCTGGCGGCCAAAGAGGCCGGCGAGGCCAGAACCATACTGTTTAACATGAGCGGGCACGGCTTCCTGGACCTGCCTTCCTATGACCTGTTCATGGCCGGCAAACTGGAGGATTTCCCATTGCCCGAAGAAGATTTGAAGCGGGCCCTGCAAAAACTTCCCAAAGTATGATCAAAAGCCCGCCTGCAAAACGGCGGGCTTTTCTATGTTCGACTTGTATATCTGACGAGCCAATGCCCTTTTTATCCCAGCAACTAAGCATCTCGAACAATTCTTCGGCATCCCGGCCAATGAGCTTTTGGCAGAGTCCGAAAAACCGGCCATGGGGACAGTCTGAGAATCATCTGGCCTTGCGTTTATTGGACTTGGTTTTGTCAAGTATTGAAATCTGGATGTCGTGGGTAGTAATTTTTGATTCGATTCGGTCAAGTCTTTCAGTGTGGTCGGCAAGAACTTCGGCGTTGTGGTGATAGCCATCCAGAAGAGCACGAAGATTTGTGCCATGATCGTTCTCAATACGCGTGACTACATTTTCTAGTTTAGTAAACCTCTCTGTAAGTTGTTGTTGGCCTTCGTTAAGTGATTGAATATTTCCTGTTAATGACTTTTGGCCTTCGTTAAGTGATTGAATATTTCCTGTTAATGACTTTTGGCCTTCGTTAAGTGATTGAATATTTCCTGTTAATGACTTTTGGCCTTCGTTAAGTGATTGAATATTTCCTGTTAATGACTTTTGGCCTTCGTTAAGTGATTGAACGTTTTCCGTTAATGACTTTTGGCCTTCGTTAAGTGATTGAACGTTTTCCGTTAATGACTTTTGGCCTTCGTTAAGTGATTGAACGTTTTCCGTTAGTGACATTTGGCCTTCGGTAAGTGATTGAACGTTTTCCGTTAGTGACATTTGGCCTTCGGTAAGTGATTGAACGTTTTCCGTTAATGACTTTTGGCCTTCGTTAAGTGATTGAACGTTTTCCGTTAATGACTTTTGGCCTTCGTTAAGTGATTGAACGTTTTCCGTTAGTGACATTTGGCCTTCGGTAAGTGATTGAAAATTTTCCGTTAATGACTTTTGGCCTTCGTTAAGTGATTGAAAATTTTCCGTTAGTGACATTTGGCCTTCGGTAAGGACCTTCAATTGTTGCAATACAAGTTCTTGAAATTTTTCGTTTTCCATTAATTATTCGTTCCTTTCATGCGAAGCTATGGTTCTTACTCGACTTTATAAAACCCAAAGGACTACCCGTCTCCCCGTAAAGGCAGGTAGTCCAACTCAATTCGTGGCAGGGAGTCCAAACTCTACCACTATTATACAACATAAGAGTGGGCCTGAGTAGTGGTTACCAGCATGAAACAAAATTGGTTTGTTTTGGCCAGGGAGCATCTTGCCGTAGCTAAGCATATATCTCATTGTTATCCAGGACAGGCGATTCTATCCTGCCGGTTAGCTTTTGAGGTAGCCCAAATTGTTAAAATTACCGTTTGACTAAAGCTAATACAGATGTTTATTGTTTATCTGGGTGGCTTTCTCTCTATTTTCGAATATGGTATAATATGCTTTAAATTTGTCTGAAAGGTTATCAACATGGAAATAATAACCTCCCATACCAACACAGATCTTGACGCCCTGGCAGCCATGGTGGCAGCGCAGAAATTGTATCCCGGGGCAGAGCTGGTTTTTCCCGGCAAGCTTTCCAGAAACGTGGAGGAGTTCATGTCCCTGCACAAGGACGCCTTTACCGTCAGGACATTGAAGGAAATAGATTTAAAGGAAATAACCAGGATCATCCTTGTGGATACCAAAAATCCAAGGCGCATTAATAAACTGGCGGAAGTTCTGGAACGGTCCGATGTGGATGTGCATATTTATGACCACCATCCCTGGACGGACGAGGATGCCCGTGGTTCGCTGGAAGTGGTGGAAATGGTGGGGGCCACCGCCACCCTGCTGGTGGAAAGGATTAAGCAAGACGACATAAATATAACTCCCCTGGAAGCCACCATATTTGCCCTGGGTATTTACGGCGATACTGGGTCGCTGGTGTTTACCAGCACCACTCCCAGGGATGCTGCGGCGGTGTCTTTTGTACTGGAAAAGGGGGCCAATCTCTCCGTGGTGTCTGAATTCCTGGGCAGGCCCCTCACAGAAGAGCAAAAAGCGCTGCTTAAATCCTTGCTGGTATCCGCCGAACGCCACCAGATTAACGGGGTTAAAGTATTGATAGCCCGGGCGGTGGTGGAAGAGTTCGTGGTGGGGCTGGCCATGCTGACCCATACCATTTCCGAGATCGAACGTTTGGACGCTGTATTCACCGTGGTTAAAATGGAAGACAGGGTCCATATAGTGGGCAGGAGCAATATACCGCAGGTCAATGTGGCGGAAATACTGGGCCCTTTCATGGGCGGGGGGCACAAGGCGGCGGCTTCCGCCACCGTCAAACACGCCGAAGTGAACGAAATTGCCGAAAAACTGGTGCTTACCATTCAGGATAAGGTGAAGCCCCCTCTGGCCGCTTCGGATATAATGTCCAGCCCGGTAAAAACCGTGCACAAGGGCATGTCCATGACTGAGGCCGGACAGGTTATGCTTCGTTACGGGCACAGCGGACTCCCGGTGGTGGAAGGGGATAAACTTGTCGGGGTTATATCCCGCCGGGACGTGGAAAAGGCCGGCCAACACGGGCTGGGCCATGCTCCGGTGAAAGGCTTTATGACCACCAATGTCATCCGGGTGTCCTCCAATATGCCAGTTTCGGAAGTACAGGAAATAATGATCGAAAATGATATTGGCCGGGTGCCGGTGGTACAGGACGGCAGGCTTGTGGGGCTGGTATCCCGCACCGACGTGCTGCGCACCTTGCACGGTGACTACCACAACAACCACCAAAAGGTATATGACGAGAATATTCGCCCCCAGAGCTACTATAAAAATATAAGTGAGGTAATGCACCGCGGTCTCGATCCCACAGTGTGGGTGATGATCCGCCAGGCGGGAGTGATGGCAGCGGAAATGGGTTACCAGCTCTATGCTGCCGGTGGGGTGGTAAGGGATCTGCTGGTGGGTTACGAGAACTTAGACGTTGACCTGGTGGTGGAGGGGGACGGTATTGCCCTGGCCGAAAAACTGGCCGGGCAACTGGGGGCAAAAATACGGGTATACCCCAAATTTGGGACTGCCGAACTGATTTTCGAAGATGGTTTCAAGGTGGATGTAGCCACCGCCAGGGTGGAATATTACGAATACCCGGCGGCCCTGCCTCAGGTGGAAAGCTCATCCCTGCGCCAGGATTTGTACCGCAGGGACTTCACCATCAACGCCATGGCCGTGGCCCTGAACGAAGAGCGCTTCGGGGATCTGGTTGATTATTTCGGCGGCAGGGAGGATCTCCAGTACGGGCTGGTGCGGGTGCTTTACAACCTGAGTTTTATCGAAGATCCCACCAGAATTTTAAGGGCTGTCAGATTTGAACAGAGATACCATATAAATATTGAACCTCAGACTCTGAAACTGCTTAAAGAAGCCGTCAGGCAAAAGGTAATGGCCCGGGTGTCCAGGGAAAGAATATGGGACGAACTTTACCACATACTGATCGAGCCGGAGGCAGGCAAGATGCTTTCCCGGCTTAATACTCTGGGTGTCTGGCCGCAGGTTTTTCCAGGGGTAACCTACTGGGAAGTCCAACCAGTACTGAACGGCCTGCATCGCTCCATAAACATGTTAAAACAGTGGGGCTTTCCGGAGCCGGGAGAAAAATGGCTGCCTTACATGATTGCCGTACTGCACTGGTCTGAGCCGGAGGTGGCGGAGGAAATATGCTGCCGGTACAACCTGAGTAAACGGCAGACGGAAAAGATACTCACCACCCTGAAATCCTGGCGGGAAGCCCTGGCAAAGGTTTGGCGGTCTCCAAACCAGCACAAGATCAGCAGGATGGCACAAAACATAATGTTGATGCCAAGAGAATCATACCCCCTGCTGCTGACCATTCTGGACGAGGAGTGGATGAGGGTGAGGCTGCGCCAGATACTCACTGCCATCAGGGACAACAAGCCCGTGGTAAGCGGCAAATTCCTCAAGGAGATGGGGTTTAAGCCCGGCCCGCTATACAGGGAGGCGTTGGATGCGCTATGGCGGGAGAGGCTGGATGGCAGTATAAGTACGGAAGAGGAAGAAAAGAGTTTTCTGGTTAAATTTTGCACAGCAAAGGGTGAGAGCCAAAGTGTTTAGTTTGCCGGACCCTCTACAGCTGTTGCTGTCGCTCCCCGCCTTTATAGTGGGTTTAACCTTTCATGAGTACGCCCACGGGCTGGCAGCATATAAACTGGGCGATAAAACAGCCTACTATCAGGGACGCCTGACCTTAAATCCCCTGCCTCACCTGGATCCCGTAGGCTTTTTGATGCTGGTTTTTTTTCGCTTCGGCTGGGCCAAACCGGTTCCGGTAAATCCTTACAATTTTCAAGGTGACGTGAAAAAAAGCATGATGCTGGTCTCTCTGGCGGGGCCGGCCACCAATTTTCTGCTGGCACTTATTTCCGCCCCTTTGCTCGGCCTGGCCATGGCCCGCATGCCATTCGAAAGGGATATTATTGTGGGCATGCTGCAGAACATGTTGCTCATAAATCTGTTCCTGGGGGTATTCAACCTGCTGCCCGTACCGCCTCTGGACGGCTCGAAGATTCTGGCGGGTATCATACCGGGCAGACAGAACTGGCTGTATCAGTTGGAGCAATACGGTATGATAATTCTGCTGCTGCTGCTCTTTACCGGCATTATAGGCAGGGTTCTGGGATTCTTTATAACCCCCGCCCTGAGTTTTTTAGGTCAAATAGTAAATTATGTTTACGCTATTAGTTCAGTATATTAAGAAACAGGAATATTATAAGGAGTTGCTTAAACAATGCGCATTCTCTCGGGAATACAGCCTTCCGGCACCTTGCACATGGGTAACTATTTCGGCATGATGAAAAGGATGGTGGATTACCAGGAGCAAAATGAACTATTTTGTTTTATTGTAAACTATCATGCCCTTACTTCCGTATTTGAAGGGGACAAACTGCGCCAGGGAACCTTCAATGCGGCCTGCGACTTTCTGGCCCTGGGTCTGGACCCGGATAAGTCCGTATTCTGGGTACAGTCCGATGTCCCGGAGGTAACGGAACTGACTTGGCTGCTTTCCAATGTTACGGGCATGGGACTGCTGGAGCGCGGCCACTCTTATAAAGATAAAACTGCCAAGGGTATTCCGGCCAACCACGGACTTTTTGCCTACCCGGTGCTGATGGCGGCGGATATACTGCTTTACGGCGGGGAAAGGGTCCCGGTGGGTAAGGACCAGAAACAGCACCTGGAGATGGCCAGGGACATAGCCATAAGATTCAATAACATCTATGGGGAAACATTTGTAGTTCCGGAGCCGGACATTGCCGGGGATGTGGCCACGGTGCCCGGTACCGACGGGCAGAAGATGTCCAAATCATATGGCAACACTATTGAAATATTTGCTGACGAAAAAACTCTTAAAGACAAGATTATGAAGTTAAAAACCGACTCCATACCGGTGGACGAGCCCAAGCCGGTGGAAGGCAACGTGCTGTATGATTTGTACGCGCTCTTTCTGGATGATGCGGGGAAGGAAGCATTAAAGGAAAGGTTCTTGACCCCGGGACTCAGATATGGGGACGTAAAGAAGGAGATATTCGCCACCATATTGGAATATTTTGCCCCATACCGCGACGAAAGGGCCAGATTAGCCAAGGACAGGCAATTTGTTGTGGAGACCATGCAAAAGGGAGCCATGAAAGCAAGGCAGGCGGCGTCTTTTTATATTGATAAGGCCCGCCGTAATGTTGGTCTGGATTATTGGAACAGATGATATGTTTATTATAATGACGATCCGGTACCGCCTGCATTAAAATAAGCCATCCTCATATGGGATGGCTTATTTTTCATTTGACCTGAAAATAAAACTACTGAATTACTGGTTCAAGACAAGAACTGTTGCTTTTGCTACAAATGTAAACCACCACAACAAACAAAGTTGACAAAGGGGCAGACCAGTACTATATTTATGTTAACTTATGTACTATGTATAGTTAACATAAACGGAGGCCTTTGCATGAAACAATCTGTAAATATAGCCAGGGGGTACTTTGTCACCGGAACCGACACCAGTGTAGGCAAGACGGTAATTACCGGCGGCCTGACGGGAGTATTTAGAAAAAACGGCGTCAGGGCAGCGGCCCTTAAGCCGGTGCAGACCGGAGGCATTGAGAGCGAGGACGGGCTTTTATCCGAGGACGCCCTGTTTTACAGGGCAGCTGCGGGATTGTCCTATTCCAGCCGGGAAATGAACCCTTGCTGTTTCCGCCAGCCTCTTTCTCCCAACCTTGCCGCCCGGCTTTCCGGAGAGGCCATAGACCCGGAATTTCTGGCAGAAACATACCAGCGCTTGGCCGGTGAGAATGAAGTGGTTCTTGTGGAGGGGGCTGGCGGGATTTGCGTCCCGCTGCTGGACTACCATTTCACAATGGCCGATCTGGCCCGGTTCCTGGGGTTACCATTACTGGTGGTGGCAAGGCCCGGGCTGGGCACCATTAACCATACGGTGCTTACGGTGCGGTACGCCCAAAGGGAAGGGATCGAGGTTAAAGGCATCATTATCAACAGCTACCGGGAAGAGCAGGCCACCCTGGCGGAGCGGACCAATCCGGAGGTAATCGAGGGGATGACCGGGGTGCCCGTCCTGGGCATCGTGCCCTATCTGCCAGATGTGAGCGTCGAGTCCGGCCAGGCCGGGAGCCTGGTGGAGGTAATAGAAGCGCAAGTGAACTGGCGATCCCTTCTTTTGTAGTTTACAAAAGAAAATGAATGATAGATAACTAACGGAGGAGAAGGAATGGAACATTATAAAAAAGAGCTTCTTGAACAATGGGACCACCAGTACGTCTGGCACCCCTTCACCCAAATGCAGGAATACATAAAGATGAAACCCATGGTGATTGAAAGGGGAGAGGGAAGCTACCTTATAGATATAGAGGGCAAACGTTACCTGGACGGGGTGTCATCCCTCTGGGTGACAGTTCACGGCCACAATAAAAAAGAACTCAACGATGCCATAAAGGAGCAGGTGGACAGGATTTCCCACTCTACTCTCCTGGGGCTGGCCAACGTGCCGTCCATTCTGCTGGCGAAAAAGCTGGTGGAACTGACTCCACCAGGTCTGAACAGGGTTTTTTATTCCGACAGCGGGTCTACAGCCGTGGAAATAGCACTGAAGATGGCCTTCCAGTACTGGAAGCAGAAAGAAGGCGGCGCGTATCAGGGTAAAACCCGCTATATCTCCCTGGGAGAGGCCTATCACGGCGACACCATCGGTTCCGTAAGCGTGGGCGGGATGGAACTTTTCCACGATGTATTCCGCCCCCTCCTGTTTGGACGCATCCATGTTCCCGCGCCGTACTGCTACCGTTGCCCCATGGGGCTTTCCCGTTCATCCTGCGGCATGGCCTGCGCGGACAAAGTGGAAGATGTGATGGCGAAAAGCCACGGGGAAATAGCCGCCATGATCGTGGAGCCGCTGGTGCAGGGCGCAGCGGGGATGATTACGGCGCCGGAAGGGTACCTGAAAAAGGTGAGGGAGCTTTGCACCCGCTACAACATCCTTTTGATAGCCGACGAAGTGGCTGTGGGGTTCGGGCGTACCGGCAAAATGTTCGCCTGCGAGCACGAGGAGGTTGCTCCTGACCTGATGTGCCTGGCCAAAGGCATCACCGGCGGCTATCTTCCTCTGGCTGCTACTATGGCTACGGACGAGGTTTACAGCTCCTTCCTGGGTGAACACCGGGACTGCAAGACATTCTTCCACGGCCATACCTACACCGGAAACCCGGTGGCTTGTGCTGCAGCCCTGGCCAGCATCAGGCTCTTTGAAGAGGAAGAACTAATCGAAGCGCTGGACGGGAAAATAGCCTTCCTGGAGAAAGGGTTGCAATGCTTTGCCGGCCTTTCCCATGTGGGGGACATCAGGCAGAGGGGCATGATGGCGGGAATTGAGCTGGTTGAGGATAAAAAAGACAAGAAGCCCTACCCTTCGGAGGAAAATATAGGCCACAGGGTAATCCTGGAAGCCAGGAAAAACGGGCTGGTCATCCGGCCGCTGGGGAACGTTATTGTGCTGATGCCCGTTCTTGCCATGAGCATAGCAGAACTGACAAGAGTACTGGACATTACCTATGACGCCATAGAGAAAGTAACCGGTGAGGTATCGCGATGATTGCTGAAATGATAGGAAAGATTTTATCCGGGGGGGAAATCACCCCGGCTGAGGCCATCGCCCTGGGAGAATTGACGGGTCAGGACCTGAGCGAGCTCCTGTGGGTGGCCCAGCAGGTATCGCGGCACTTTCACGGTAACAAAGTGGACCTCTGCTCGATTATAAACGCAAAGTCCGGCCATTGCTCCGAGGACTGCACCTTCTGCGCCCAGTCGTCGCATTACCGTACCGGGGCTCCCATTTATCCGCTTCTTTCCGTTGAAGAAATACTGGAGAGGGCAAAGGTAATGGAGTCAAAGGGTGCCCGCCGGTTTTCCCTTGTAACCAGCGGCAGGGGCATCCCGGGTGAGGATTTTGATAAGATAATCGATATTTATCAGACCCTGAGAGAAAAGACAGGGCTTGGCCTTTGCGCATCCCTGGGCATTATTGATCATAAAAAGGCTCTGCGCCTGAGAGAAGCAGGAGTTTCTATGTACCACCATAACATCGAGACATCCAAAAGCTTTTACCCTGAGATTTGCGGCACCCATTCCTTCGAGGAAAGGGTTGAGACAATCAACTCCGTCAGGGAGGCAGGACTTACGGTCTGCTCCGGCGGGATTATCGGCCTGGGCGAAAGATGGGAGCACCGGGTGGAGATGGCCTTTCAATTGAAGGAAATGGGCATATCCTCCGTTCCGCTGAACCTCCTGACTCCCATCGAGGGGACGCCTCTCCGGGGACGGCCAATGCCCGCTCCGCTGGAAGCATTGAAAACCACGGCCTTGTTCAGGCTGGTGTTGCCCGGGGCCGTGCTGCGGCTGGCCGGCGGGAGGGAGTCTGCTTTGAGGGATCTGCAGTCGGTGGCGCTCATGTCGGGCGTAAACGGGCTAATGGTGGGCAATTACCTCACCACCGGCGGCAGGCAGGTTGAGGACGACCTGAAGATGCTGGAGGACCTGGGCCTGGAAGTTATGTGAAAAACAAGCGGGGGATAAAATTGCACAACCTGTACAGCGTTAAAATGCGCGCGGCGCAGGGCGGCCCGCATGAAGCAGGCGGCAGGCATATTTCCGGAGCCGAGCGCATCGTTCCGGCGGCGGAGGTGGCAGCCGCCGCTGAGATGATGGCCCGCCGGGCACAGGAGCATGAGCGGGGTCAGCCTGATTTTATCAACATTAAAATAGAATCTCTGTCAGGCATGAAGATCAGGGAGCTTACTTCCCTTCCCGTATATACGCTGCGGGCAGGGAACTGCGGGGAAGGTCTCCACCTGGCCCGGAGGGTGCTTGAACTGACCGGGGTTGACCCGGAGGCGGCCCGCCTGGCGGTAAATTGCCTCCTGGAAGGACCGGCTGCATGCGGAAGAAACATGCGCGGCGCTGTCCTGATGGACGTACATACGGGTTGCCGGCTTGAGGCGGACGCCGACAGGGGGGTGCGGGTGTCGTACATGGATTATCACACTTCAGCTGCCGGAGAACTCTCGATAAAGTTGGCCGGGCAGGGCCTTGACAACGAGCATGTGAAGGAAGCCCTGTGCCTTGCCACCAAGGTGGCCTCCATAACCTCAATCAAAGCTGAATTGTGCTGGTCGGACGACCCTGGCTATACTACCGGATATGTTGCTTCAGCACGTCTGGGTTACGTCCGGATTAGCCCTTTAAAAGAAAAGGGCAGCGACTGCGGCGGCAGGGTATTTTTCATCGACTCCCGCAGCGGTCGTCTGATGGAAACGGTCAGGCAGTTGGAGAAAGAGCCCTGTCTTATTACCGCGCTTGGTATGATCAACGCTGAAATGCCCTATCAAATGTTTGTAAAAAATATCAGCACCGGGAGAGTGCCTGACTATGGACTTTCTGGCGAATGAGCTCAAAGAACTTGAACATAAAGGCCTCTATCGGCAGGCGCGGCGCCTTGACGGGCCCCAGTCGCCCAGGACGGTAATAGAAGGTAAAGAGTGCCTCCTTCTTTCGTCCAATAATTACCTGGGGCTGACCGAGCACCCGGATGTTAAGAAGGCCGCCAAGGAAGCCATTGAGCGCTGGGGCGCAGGGGCCGGCGGCTCGCGGCTGACCACGGGTAATTACGCCCTGCATGAGGAACTGGAGCAGGAAATAGCTTCATTTAAAAAGTCCGCCGGGGCGGTACTGTTCGGCACCGGTTACATGGCAAACCTGGGGGTAATACAGGCGCTGGCCGGCAGGGGCGATGCAATTATCAGCGACGAGTTAAACCACGCAAGCATTATTGACGGCGCCCGCCTAAGCCGGGCGGAGGTGAAAGTATACCGCCACAGGGACACCGGGCACCTGGAAGAAATACTGGCGGAGTCCCGGGACAATAGGCGCCGCCTGATTGTCACGGACGGAGTGTTCAGCATGGACGGCGACCTGGCGCTGCTGCCGGATATAGTGGTTCTGGCGGAGCGCTACAGCGCTATGGTGATGGTGGATGACGCCCACGGCACAGGGGTTTTCGGCCGGCGGGGCACGGGTAGCGTGGAGCATTTCGGGCTTGAGGGCAAGATCCAGGTTCAAATTGGGACTCTCAGCAAGGCGCTGGGCAGCGCCGGGGCTTACGTGGCCGGTACCCGGGAACTGGTGGATTACTTGAAAAATAAGGCCAGGAGCTTTATTTTTTCCACCGCACCGCCGCCGGCGGCGGTGGGCGCCGCCCTGGCCGCCATGCGAATTGTGCAGCGGCAGCCTGACATCAGGCAACAGCTGTGGAGAAACGCCAGGTATCTCCGGGGTGAATTAAAAGGTCTGGGATATAACGTGCCTGCCTATGAATCTCCCATCATACCCATCTTTATCGGGGACGCTGCGGAAACCATGCGCCTGGCCCGGGAACTGCATGACGGGGGCGTATTCGCCCCGGGCATCCGGCCGCCCACAGTGCCGCAGGGTACGAGCAGAATCAGGGTGACTGTCATGGCCGCCCACACATTGGAGGACCTGGACCGGGCACTCCTGGTCTTTGACCGGGCGGGCAGACGGCTTGGCATCATTTAGGGGTTTGGGGTGATCTTAGATAGATAGACAGTTTATTGAAAGCATCATACCACACAGGCCCCCTATGCTCATGGTGGATGAAATTGTAGAATTGGAGCCGGGAAAACGCGCCGTTGGGACTAAAAGGATAGGTGTTGGTGAAAGCTGCTTGCCGGGGGAGCGCGACGGGCAGGCAGTACCCCCTGTGCTTTTGCTAGAGTCAATGGCGCAGGTGGGGGCGGTGGCCGTTTTAAGTCTCCCCGCAAACCGGGGTAAAATCACGCTGCTCACCGGGATAGAAAACGCTCGCTTTTACATGGAAGTGTTTCCGGGGGAAGAAATCCGGGTAGAGGCCGAAATCGTCAGGATGAAAGGAAGGTTCGGCAGGAGAAGATGCCGGGCAGTGGTGGGCGGCAACATGGTGGCTGAGGCTGAGATTCTTTTCGCGCTTGCAAATATCAACGGGTGACCGGGAAGGGGATGGGACCGTGCAAGAGATCCACAGAACAGCAATAGTAACCGGAGCATCCCGCGGCATCGGGGCGGCCATTGCCTGCAGGCTTGCCCGGGACGGTTTTTCCGTGGTAGTGAATTATAAAAACGACGCACAAGCTGCCAACTCGGTCGTCCAAGCAATCAGTCAACTGGGCGCCCATGCGGTGGCTGTCCGCGCTGATGTGGCCGATTACAGCGAAGTTGTAAAAATGGCAGAAGAAACCGTGGAAAGATTTGGCCGTATCAACGTCCTGGTAAATAACGCCGGGATAGTACGGGACGCCCTGGTTCAAAGCATGACCGAGGAAGAATGGGATGAAGTAATCGACACCAACCTGAAAGGTGTCTTTTTATGCAGCAAGGCGGTGTTGAAGACCATGCGCAAGCAGCGGGCGGGCCGTATTATAAACATCGCGTCCATTGTCGGCCAGCAGGGCCGCAGGGGACAGGCTAATTATGCGGCAGCCAAGGCTGGAGTGATCGCCTTCTCCAAGTCCCTGGCGCAGGAACTGGCGCCCTGGCAGGTAACTGTCAACGTGGTGGCGCCAGGCTTCACTGAAACCGCCATGACCGGCTGCCTTACGGAGCAAGCAAGGGTAAAAATTCTGGAAAGGATTCCCCTGGGCCGACTCTGTCTTCCTGAAGAAGTCGCCGGTATGGTTTCTTTCCTGGCCTCAAGGGAAGCGGACTATATTTCGTCACAGGTGTTCAATGTTGACTGCAGGGTCGTGTAAGCATGGAAAACAGGGTTGTGATTACAGGGCTCGGGGTGGTATCGCCAATCGGCAGCGGTAAAAAAATTTTTGCCGGAAATCTCTTCGCTGGGGTTTGCGGGATTGAACGTATAACCCTGTTTGACGCCTCACATTTTTCCACCAGGATTGCAGCGGAAGTGAGGGATTTCAGTCCGGAAAAAGTAGTCCCCGGACACTTGCTGGAGTGGTTTGATAGGTTTGCGCATTATGGCATGGCAGCGGCTAAGGAGGCCGTTGACGACTCAGGACTGAACCTGGAGCAAGAGGATCCCGGAAGAATTGGTGTAATTATTGGTACAGGCCGCGGCGGGATTGCGGCTGTCGAAGACTTTTACCTGGCCTGGAAGAATGGCCTTGATTTCTCCGGAACAGCCCCTTTTGCAAAATACTTTTGCGGTACTGCATCGTCGGCTGTTGCCATGATGCTCGGGGCCAGGGGGCCGAACAACACCGTTATGGCAGCCTGTGCCTCGGGGACCATAGCCGTCGGCAGCGCCTTTCAATTGCTGCAGCGTGGAGGCGCCGACGTAGTTATCGCCGGCGGCTGCGAGGCGCCGCTTACCCTCTGCGTGTTTGCCGGGGCATGCGCCACCAGGGCGATGTCCACCCGCAACGATGAGCCGGAGCGGGCTTGCAGGCCTTTTGACCGGAAGCGGGACGGCTATATTATGGGCGAGGGCGCCGGGGTGGTGGTGCTGGAAACCCTGGCCCATGCTCAGCGCCGCGGCGCCAGGGTATACGGTGAGATTGCCGGGTACGGCATGAATAGTGACGCGTACCATATCACCGCACCTTTACCGGACGGCGCCGGCCTGGCCCGCGCGATGAGCGATGCTTTGCGGGAAGCGCGCCTAGAACCGTCCCGGATAGACTATCTAAACGCTCACGGTACGTCCACTCTGCTGAATGACAAGTGTGAGACCGCAGCCATAAAAAAAGTATTTGGTCCTTCCGCCTACCGGCTTGCCGTCAGTTCTACCAAGTCCATGACCGGCCACCTGCTGGGCGCCGCCGGGGCGGTGGAACTGATTGCCTGCCTGCTGTCCATGGATAATAACCTTGTTCCTCCCACTATAAACCTGGAGAACCCGGATCTCCCTGACTGTGACCTGGACTACGTTGCAAATAAGGCCAGAGAAAAAGAAATCAGGGTAGCAATGTCAAACTCCTCCGGCTTCGGCGGGCATAACGCCTGCATTATTGTCAAGAAATAACTGATTGTTGACAAAGTTTCTGGCCTGGTATATGCCTCCGGGTTTATATTGTCCCCCCAAAAAGGCCTTTGCTCGTTCAACCCCGGGTGAAAGACTTACCCGGCACTACATGCCTCAAGCAGTTAAGTGACCAAGTCTGAGATTTTTTAGGTGATTAAGCTTGAGTGTTGCTGCAGGCAGCTCAAGGAAAAGCTTAACTGGGCGCCAAATTGTAAGTCTATAGCCATATAGTTAAAAAAGCCGGACATTTACCGGCTTTTTTTGTTATGATCTAGCCTCGCCAAGTGAGCCTACTAGATGAGCTTTTACCGGACTTCGTCTAAGCCCGTTGACCGTGCTTCTCCTCCGCGCCCCTCTGGACTAGAACAGCAGGCATTTAATAGTATGCCTGCATATATTAACCATCTGGTTCAAATAATAACATATATTATAGCCTAAATATAAGCGTGGGTCTGAAACACAGGCAGCAGGAGTATGGTCCATGTCAAAATTATTCAGAAGTTTTAAGAATTTTAATCGCAAGTTTCATTGCAGAGAAACGCAACCGCCCGACCAGAAACAGGGTAAAGACTTTATTCCCATCAGTAATAATCTTGAACAGAACCGGTTGGCCCTGAAAACTGTTTTGGGCGACAGCCCGGATATCATTTTTCGTGACGTGAAAATCGGTAAGTCGGGAATCCAGGCTCTGATCGTCTATATCGACGGCCTGACCGACACGGACAGTATCGCCGATAACGTGCTTAAATCTCTTACCTTTGAGGCCCGGTATATTGAACTGGCTGATCTAAAGCAATTAACCATCGACACGATAAAAGAGCATGTCCTCACAATGAGTGAAGCAAGGGAAGAAAAATCCTTTCAAAAATTGTTGAGCTATATATTGTCGGGGGACACGGTTATTTTTGTTCAAGGCCTGGAAGCGGCCATAGCCGTCTCCGCCCGAAACGGCAGCGTTCATCGAAATGTGTCGGAACCCGTCACGGAAGCTGTGATCAGGGGTCCCCGCGAAGGTTTCATTGAAAACTACCGGCTCAACACCGCCATGATCAGGCGGAAATTAAAGAGCCCGAAACTGAGATACAAAGAACTGACCATCGGTTCAATTACTCAAACCACGGTTTGTGTGGCCTACCTGGACGGGATAGCGGACAAAGCGCTGGTCGGAGAAGTAAAAGAGCGCCTTATGCGGATTAAGATTGACGGCATTCTCGAATCGGGCTATATTGAGGAATTTATTCAGGACGCCCCTTTTTCTCCCTTTCCGACCGTCCAGAACACGGAACGTCCGGATGTGGTTGCCGCCGCCCTACTGGAGGGGAGGGTAGCCGTCCTGACTGACGGCACTCCCGTGGCTATGCTTGTTCCGGCCACCTTTACCCAGTTTCTGCAGTCCAGCGAGGACTATTACCAGACATTTATCTTTGCTTCTTTCATCAGGATGCTCAGGTTTCTTAGCTTTTTTATGGCCCTTTTTCTTCCGTCACTTTATATCGCCGTTACTACCTTCCACCAGGAAATGCTTCCTTCTGCCCTGGCTTTAAGCTTTGCCGCGGCCAGGCAGGGGGTACCCTTTCCGGCCTTTGTAGAAGCGCTGATAATGGAAGTTGCTTTTGAGATTTTACGGGAAGCAGGTCTCCGCTTGCCCCGGCCGGTGGGCCAGGCCGTCAGTATCGTGGGAGCGTTGGTCATTGGCGAGGCCTCCGTAAGGGCCAGCATCGTGTCGCCGGCTATGGTGATCATCGTTTCCGCCACGGCCATCGCTTCCTTCACCATCCCCGGTTTTGTTTTCGGTTTATCCGTCCGCCTGTTGAGGTTCCCCATCATGGTGCTGTCGGCCAGCCTCGGGTTCTTCGGCCTGATGATGGGAGGTTTTATCCTGTTTGTGCACATGGCTTCCCTGAGATCCTTCGGGGTGCCTTACTTGGCGCCCATCGCCCCGGCCAACTGGCCGGGACAGCAAGACGTGTTCATCAGGGCCCCCTGGTGGGCCATGATCCGCCGTCCCCTTGATACCGGCCATCAGGACCCGGTTAGGACAGGAAGGGGGCAGAAGCCTGAAAATCCCCAGAATAAAACCGGGAGGTAAAGCCAATTGGAAAAAGGTAAAATTTCCGTATGGCAGGCTGGCATCTTAACCCTGACCCACCCTCTTGGAACCGGGCTCTTCGTACTTCCCGCCTTTGCCATCAACTGGGCCAGGGAGGACGCCTGGCTGATCGAGATCCTGGTGACCGTCCCGGGTTTGGTCATAGTCTTTGCCGTGATGAAACTGGGCCTTATGTTTCCCGGCCAGACCATCGTCCAGTACAGCGAAACCATTCTGGGCAAATACTTCGGCAAGCTGGTAGGGCTTATGTTCGTCTATTATTTCTTCGGCATCGGCTCGATAATCCTCTTTCAGATGAGTTCGTTTCTGTCCGCCATTGTAATGCCCGAAACACGCGCCATTTACTTTATTGTTATTACCGGCATAGTAATTTTGTATACCGTTAACTACGGTCTGGAGGTCATTGCCAGGCTGACTGTCTGGTTTTTCCCCATCATCGTGGGTTCACTGCTTTTGATTGTATTCCTGAGCTACAAGGATATGAACCTGGACCACCTGCGGCCTTTCCTGGCTGATGGCTTGAAACCGGTTTTGATGGGCAGCCTGGCTCCTTACGGCTGGCGGGGGACCATCATAGTCATGGCCATGTTGATCCCCTACGTAAACCAGCCTCAAAAAATAAAGGCGCCGTTTCTTTTCGCTTTAATAGGTATGGGCCTGCTTTTCGAATTGAACACCGTAAGCGACCTGGCAGTCTTCGGCCCTTTCGAAGGAGGGCGCATTTCCCTGCCCACCGTGCATTTGGTGAAACTCATTAATGTCGCTGATTTTATCCAGCATATTGAGTCCATAATGGTCCTGATCTGGGTGGGTGCAGTTTATACCATGAGCACTGTATGGTTCTACTGTTCCGTCCTGGGCCTGGCTCAAGTGCTCAACCTTAAGACTTCCAGGCCGTTGCTAATGCCTATGATGATTGTTTATATAGCCATAGCCTATACGAATTATTCAAACTACCCCGAATTTGTTGATTTTGCACAGCGGGCCTGGCCTCCCTACGCTTTCCTGCATCAACTGCTAATCCCGGTATTTTTACTCACCTTCGCCTTCATCAGAGGGCAGGGGGTCAGGCAGACGGGACCAAAAGGAAAGGGGGACTAAACCGGCAGGCGGAAAAAAACATTCCTGCATAAAACACCCACCCGGCACAAACAATAACTCATATTATTCCATAAATATAAGAGTTGTTCTGAGATACAGGCAGCAGGAGTATGTCCATGTCGAAATTATTCAAAAGTTTTAAAAATATTAGTCGCAAGCCTTATCGCAGGGAAGCGCAACCTCCCGATCAGAAACAGGATAAAGACTTTATTCTCGTCACTAATAATCTTGAACAGAACAGGCTGGCCCTGAAAAGTTTTTTAGGCGACAGCCCGGATATCATTTTTCGTGACGTGAGGATCGGTAAGTCGGGACTACAAGCCCTGGTCGTCTATATCAACGGCCTGGCCGACACGGACAGCATCGCCGATAACGTGCTCAAATCCTTGATCTCTGAAGCCCGGAATATTGACCCGGTCGATCTAAAGCAATCAACCATCGACACAATTAAGGAGCATGTCCTCACAATTAGTGAAGTCAGGGAAACAGAGTCTTTTCAAAAGCTACTGAATTATCTTCTCTCAGGCGACACGGTTATTTTTATTCAAGGCCTGGAAGCGGCCATAACTGTCTCCGCCCGAAGCGGCAGCGTTCATCGAAACGTTTCGGAACCTGTCACGGAAGCTGTGATCAGAGGACCGCGGGAAGGTTTTATAGAGAACCTGCGGCTTAATAACGCCTTGCTCAGGCAGAGAATAAAAAGCCCGAAATTGAGGTTCGAAGAATTAACCATCGGTTCAATCACTCAAACCGAGGTTTGTATAGCTTACCTGGATGGGTTGGCAGATAAAAAACTGATCGGTGAAGTGAAAGAGCGTCTTGCGCGGATTAAAATTGACGGCATTCTTGAATCGGGTTATCTTGAGGAATTTATCCAGGACGCCCCTTTTTCTCCTTTTCCGACCATCCAGACCACGGAACGTCCGGATGTGGTCGCCGCCGCCCTGCTGGAAGGGAGGGTAGTTGTCCTGACCGACGGCACCCCCATGGCTTTGATTGTTCCGGCCACCTTCGTCCAGTTCTTGCAGTCCGCCGAGGACTATTACCAGACATTTATCTTTGCTTCTTTCATCAGGATGCTCAGGTTTATTAGCTTTTTTATAGCCCTTTTTATGCCGTCGCTTTATATCGCCGTTACTACCTACCACCAGGAAATGCTTCCTTCAGCCCTGGCTTTAAGCTTTGCCGCGGCCAGGCAGGGCATACCCTTTCCGGCCTTTGTAGAAGCGCTGATCATGGAAGTTGCTTTTGAGATTTTACGGGAAGCAGGTCTCCGCTTGCCCCGGCCAGTAGGCCAGGCCGTCAGTATCGTGGGGGCGCTGGTCATCGGCGAGGCCGCCGTAAGGGCCAACATCGTGTCGCCGGCCATGGTGATCATCGTTTCCGCCACAGCCATCGCTTCCTTCACCATTCCCGGCTTTGTTTTCGGTTTATCCGTCCGCCTGTTGAGGTTCCCCATCATGGCGCTGTCGGCCAGCCTCGGGTTCTTCGGCCTGATGATGGGAGGCTTTATCCTGTTTGTGCACATGGCTTCCCTGAGATCCTTCGGGGTGCCTTACCTGGCGTCCATCGCCCCGGCCAACTGGCCGGGACAAAAAGATATATTTATTAGGGCACCTTGGTGGACTATGATCCGCCGTCCCCTTGATACCGGCCATCAGGACCCGGTAAGGGCCGGAAAGGGGCAGAAGCCTGAAAATCCCCAGAATAAAAGCGGGAGGTGAAGCCAATTGGAAAAAGGAAAAATTTCTGTTTGGCAGGCTGCTATCTTAACCCTGATTCACCCCCTGGGAACCGGGATGTTCGTACTGCCCGCCTTTGCCATCAACTGGGCCAGGGAGGACGCCTGGCTGATCGAGATCCTGGTGACCGTCCCGGGTTTGGTCATAGTCTTTGCCGTGACGAAACTGGGCCTTATGTTTCCCGGCCAGACCATAGTCCAATATAGCGAAACCATTCTGGGCAAATACTTAGGCAAGCTGGTAGGGCTTATGATCGTCTGGTATTTCTTCTACACCGGCACGGTAATCATCTTCGAAATGGCTTCGTTTCTGTCCGCCATTGTAATGCCTGAAACACGCGCCGTAGTCTTTATTGTTTTTACCGGTATAGTAATTGTATATACCGTTAATTACGGCCTGGAGGTCATTGCCAGGCTGACTGTATGGTTTTTCCCCATAATCACGTTTTCCTTTGTTGTTATTATCTTCCTGATCGTCAAGGAAATGAACCTGGACCACCTGCGGCCTTTCCTGGCCAACGGCTTGAAGCCGGTTTTGATGGGCAGCCTGGCTCCTTACGCCTGGCGGGGGACCATCATAGTCATGGCCATGTTGATCCCCTACGTAAACCAGCCTCAAAAAATAATGGTGCCGTATCTTTTCGCCTTATTAGGTCTGGGCCTGCTTTTCGAATTGAACACCATGAGCGACTTGGCAGTCTTCGGCCCTTTCGAAGGAGGGCGCATTTCCCTGCCCACCGTGCATTTGGTGAAACTCGTTAACGTCGCCGATTTTATCCAGCATATTGAGTCCGTACTGGTTCTGATCTGGGTGGGCGGAGTTTATATCATGAGCAATTTATGGTTCTACAGTTCCGCCCTGGGCCTGGCTCAAGTACTCAAGCTTAAGACTACCAGGCCGTTGCTCCTGCCTATGATGGTTGTTTATATAGCCATAGCCTACACGAATTATTCAAACTACCCCGAATTTGTTGATTGGGCACAGCGGCCCTGGCCCCTCTTCGCTTTACTGCATCAACTGCTAATCCCGGTATTTTTACTCATCATCGCCTTAATCAGAGGGCAAGGAGTCAGGCAGGCAGGACCACAAGGAAAGGGGTGATCAATCTTGGCAAAGATCTTTCGCCGGGGAGTTTTTCTCCTGATAGTGACACTTCTGATGACAATTCTGAACAGCGGGTGCTGGAGCCGTCGGGAGATTGACAAACTGGCCTTCGTCGGCTCGGTAGCTATTGACCAGGCTGAAGATCCCGAATTGCTGGAAGTGACGGTCCAGGTCATCCTCCCGGGAGCGTTGGCTGGGGGTGGGGGGCAAACGGGTATGGGCGGGGGCGGGGGCGGGGCCAGCGCCGGAACGAACAAGGTCTGGCTGGTGTCGGAAAAGGGACCGACCGTTTTCGAAGCAGTAAAAAAAATAAACGACATGTCTGCCAACCACCTCTTCTTCGGCCACCTGACTTCCGTGATCATCGGAGAAAAACTGGCCAGAAATGGGGTTAAGGATGTTCTCGACAACTTTGACAGGATGTCCGAACTCAGGAGAAACATCTGGATCTTGATTGCCCCGGGCAGAGCGAAGGACATCCTCGAGGCCCGTCCCAAGCTGCAAGGCGTGCCGTCGCTTGCCATTGAAGGTTTATTTATCCATCAGACGGATACTTCTTTCAGCTACCCCAGCAGCTTGAACAATTTCCTGATCATGCTGTCCAGCCGAAGCACTGATCCCGTTGCTGCACGGATTACTACAATACCCGTCGGGCATATAACGCCGGGCGAACCGCCTTGGGAAGCAGGCAGAAAAGAGATTAAATTAGAAGGGGCGGCTATATTTGAACAAGATAAACTGGTGGACTGGCTGGACGGCCGGGAAACCCGGGGGGTATTATGGGCACAAAAAAAGTTCAAATACGGCACCATAACCTTTCCAAACCCCCGGGGCAACCACAAGTTTATGACCTTTGAGGTATATGGCGCCAGGAGAAAAATCCATACCTTCATGGAAGACGGCGAGCTTTTCGTCAATCTGGATATTTCTTGTAAAGGCAATATGGTCGAGCAGGACAGTAATGCAGATATTTTATCGCAAGACCTCTTCATCGAAAAGGAAAACTTCCGGGCTTTTGAGGCCGGCATAGCCTCCCAGGTTAAACAAGAAATACTTGCCGCCATGGACAAGGCCCGGGAACATAAGACCGACATATTGGGGATCGGGGAACGCTTTTACATTGAACATCCGCAGGAATTTAAAAAGCTGCAGGCAGATTGGCCGGAAATTTTCACCAATGCCAACGTTAACGTTGTTGTTAATGTTAAAGTTCGAAGGACCGGATTAATTAACAGAAGCATCAATGCTCAAAAAATAGAAAAAGAAGCAAAGTAGTACTACAGCGTAATTTATTGGTTAGCGAAGCCAAGGGGACGGTTCGAGCGTCCCCTTGGCTTCGCGGGCATAGCGAAATAAGCAATATTACGCTGTTGTGCTTGGAAGAGGATTATCATAATATTGATTATAGACTAAGGGGGATAACAAATAATGCCAATAAAATTCATACCTTTCATATATACAGGGATTTTCGCAGCAATTCTTGTAGCTACTGTACCCAGAATGGAAATACGTCGCTTATCTATTTATGGGATTATTTTTGGGGGCGTGTTTGATATTCTTCTAGTCACTATAGCTAATTTAACTGGCTCATTCGGATATGTCAACTATGAACCATTTGGTTTGATGGGAATTCATTTCTTTGCACCTATCTCCTGGTCAATATACTTTATCATATATTTTTACTTCTTGCCTAAAAGAAAACCATATATTTTTGTATACGTAACTATGGGGATTATTTACAGCATGCTTTTTTGCCAAATGATTGCGAAACTAGGTGTCTTATACCTTTCCCATGGCATAGTAGACTCAATAGTTCCTTTTTTAATATGGTTTCCAACAGCAACCTGGGGCTATTATAGATTGATAAGAAAAGACTACAAAATTGGAGATTGCAACGAGATAAAGCAGAATAATTGGCATCCAAAGAGATTAAAACTATCTCTCCAACCGGCCAAAAAAATTAAAAAGAGAGCTGACCGCTGATTAGCGAGCGCAGCTCTAATTCGTTAAGTGGAGTTGGCGTACTCCCGTTTATTTAGATCCTGTTTTTCTCCGAGAAGCGGATTCTAAACTTGGATTTGTCCGGGACCATATCTGGTTTTTCGTATACTTCTGATTGGTCGCCCATACCCTCATGCAGGTTCTCCTTGTTATTCAAACGTTTGAGCAGGAGGCCCAGAACTAATCCCCACATAAATACGGAAGAGATGTTTGTGATCGAGGTCGACAGTGATGGTGCATATAAAAAGGGCACCTTATAAGCCAATACAAATCCCCGGAAGATGAACGACATAAAAAAGGAATACAGCATAGCATTTAAAATATAGTCCCTGGACAATACGTAAAGTATCAGGTAATTGAAGATAACCCCCATTAACCCCGACCACATAAGTTGGATAAACAGGGCATAAAAAAACTCCGCACTATTGTTGGGCGTACTGCCAAGAATTATGATAGATGCCCAGTCAAGAAAACGTATATTGGTAATGTTTGGTATGTAGTAGGCGGCCAGGTTTATGGCGTTCATTATAACCCCGCCAATTACTCCTGTGATGAAACCGTTAGTGGTTGGTCCCATACAGATTCCCCCTTGGTTGCTTACAAATTTTTGTCTTCATTAATTTAAAATCTGCCTCGCGGTTGCTACCGCGACAAAAAAGGTGACTTCAATTATGAAAAAGAACCTTCTCCACAATTAAACTATTTAGTAGATTTTGCCGCCTAATTTTATTATTAATTCTGATGTTGCGCGAACGTCATCCATTGCTTGTTGTGTCAGTTTTTTGAACAATTTTTCGATTTTGTCATCTTTAACATGGCATGCCATTGTAGCATATCCTCCTTCAGCCAGCCTTGCACAAGTATAATAGTCATATAACATATCCAGGTCGTTCATTCTTTCAAGATCCTCCCAACTTATCCAGGTGTTTTCTAAGGTTATCATTAACACCTTTCAATGTTTCTGCACGATTTTGAAAAAATTTTCTCACCATATCTTCCTTAGCTAAACCTGAAAATAGATCTGCTTTTTTTGCAGCTACTTCAGTCGTTGAAATAGCATTAAGCAAGGCTAACTCATCATTTGCTTGAAATCTAGTATGGTCATCCAGCATTTTTTCAGCTCCTTTTTCCTTATTATTGTTAGATATTAAAAAAATTATTCTACGCCGATGGCTTGATTAACTCCCGGGCGTGTGCGGGAACTGATTGGCTATCCCGAGGATATGTATTATTTTTTCTCCGAACAGTGTTAGAATTAACTACTTTCCGGCACATAATAAGTATATCTAGGCATATATGGAGGTAAACGTTGTGTCGGATAAAAAATCATCCGGTCTTGAAAAAATAGGTTTCACAGCTCTATCTATTTTGGGTGGTGTATATTTTTCCAGGAAAGCAATTGGATACTTATCTCGAAAAGCAATGTATCCTATTTTAACGGATCAATATGATGAGAACCTCTGGGAGTTGCCTACCGTCATCCAAAGGGTGAATCCCAACGTCCTGATGGAAATAGAACTTCGCGCTCAAACAAATGATTTCATAGAAAGGCCTTTAGGCGGGCTACGTAAATTCAACTATCTGGAAAAAATTATGTTTAATATTGCCCAGTTGGAAACACTACCCACGCCCGGGGATACAAATATTGACACAAGTGTGGTAATCGGACCTTTAGCCCAAAAACCCCTTAAATTAAATATCCCTATTCTGTTAGGCGCTATGGGATATGGTGTGTCTATATCGGAAGCTTATAGGATTGCCTATGCTAAAGGAGCCAGCGCTGTAGGAACAGCGACCAATACAGGCATTGGACCCTGGCTGGAATCAGATAGGAAGGCGGCAAAACATTTAATCTTACAGTACTCCAGAATAGATTGGAATAAAGATGAAAAAATTATAAAACAAAGTGATGCCGTAGAAATACAATTTGGCCACGGCGCCAGTACGGGGGTAGGCAGAGTTATTAAAGCAGAAAAGATCAGCAAAAAGTTAAGACAGAGAATGGGCTTAAAAAAAGGGCAGGATGCAGTTGTACATAACAGGATAGAAGGTGTGAGCACTCCAGAGGATCTGAAATTCCTGGTAAATTATCTCAGAGACCTAACTGATGGTATTCCTATAGGAGTTAAATTCGGCGCGGGCAAGTATCTTGAAGAAGACCTCAAGATAGCAGTGGAGGCGGGTGTGGATTTTGTGAGCGTTGACGGCGCGGAGGGGGGAACCCATGCTTCTCTGCCCTTACTGGAGGACGACTTCGGACTGCCTACTTTTCTGGCCGCATTCAGGGCGGCAAGGTTTTGGGAGGAGCACAATTTAAAAGGAAAAGTAAGCATCCTGATTGGGGGAGGCCTTGCCACACCGGGCGACTGCCTGAAAATATTGGCTCTGGGAGCGGACGCGGTGTACATGGGAACTGCCATCCTGATAGCGACGTTGCATACCCAGGTTTTAAAGGTGGTCCCTTTTGAACCACCAACCCAGATTGCTTTTGAACAAGGAAAATATAAAAATAAATTTAACATTAATGAAGGCGCAAAAACCCTGGCCAATTTTCTAAATGCCACTGTTTATGAAATGAAAGAGGGTGTAAAAGCATTAGGCAAAACTTCCGTAAGACAGGTTTCCAAAGAAGATATATTTGTCCTGGATAAAGAACTGGCGGAAATTACAGGTTTAGAATTTGGTTTTGATACACTTCGCCGAAAAAAATAGTCTTTAATAATGTCTGGTATGTAAGTTGAGATGCGGAACTTTTGATATTTATATTTGAATTTTTGCTGTTGGACGGAGGAAGAATATACTCAAAAAAGGGGGGATATGCCGTTTGAGAAAGTATATTGTTTGGACAATTATGCTACTTATGTTCATTGCTTTTGCCGGCTGCGCAGCGACCCGCAAACCGGCGCCGCAGCCACAGGCCAAAACCTACGTGGTTCCGGAGGTAAGCAGGGTAAGTTTTGAAACGGTGAATTTGAGAGACTGCCCCAAAGTGGTCAGGGATGTTGCCAGAAGCATAAGAGACCGCAAGACAAATACCTGGGTGCAGTCCGGCAATAATGCCTATATTCTGGCCAGCACAGGGAATAGCAAAAGTAATAATATGGAAGTTGACGAAATATTGCAGCGTGTGCCCCAGCAGGGCATGAACTGGCTGGACGTAAAACTGAAATACAGTGGCCGGGCTGCCGGGCTACAAAACGGCAGTGAGGCCAACGTAACAGTGGTAAGGGCGGACGTCAATGACAGGCCGGAAGGAGTAGGGTTTGAAGTAGTGGAAACGGCCACCGGTGAGGTTGCCCGCACGTCTCCAGCGGCTCCCGCAAAACAGGCGCCGGCAAACCAGAACACATCTCAGCAAGGTTCCATGGTGGTGAACACCGGGGCTGAAATTACCCAGCCTGCCCCTAACCAGGAAGTTACCTCTCCCCTGAAGGTTTCCGGAAATTTAAAATCCCCCGCGCAAAAAATCAGGTTAAGGCTGGTGACCAGAAACGGACAGGTAATGAAGGAGGATGAGTTGCCGACTCCCGGTGGTGACGGTTCCTTCGAGACTACCATGAGCTATAACCCGCCGTCACTGCCCAGAACGGGCATGGTGGAGGTCATTAGTGTGGATTCCTCCGGCAATGACCAATTACTGGCCCGGGTACCCGTGGTAATAAAATAAGCATAGTAAATATGATCAAGGGCGCTTTAAAAGCGCCTTTTTAAATGAGAGATAGGAAATTATCCACTTGGATAATTTCCTAAGGGGAGTGTAAGGGGGATTCCCCCTTACACTAGTTGGGGACATTACTCCGACTCTAGGGCCAGGCTTCAAAGAGAGGTATGTCCCCTTTCCTTAGCAAGAAGTTTATCGTGGCCGACACGGTATCCCGGCTCACCGGAGCACTAACAACCCCGGAATCAGCCGGCTGGCTTACTTTGGTGGTGGCGGTTTACGCCTACACATTTAAAATTTATTACGACTTTTCCGGCTATACAGATATGGCCGTAGGTTGCAGCCTTCTTTTTGGCATCCGGGTGCCGGAGAATTTCAACAGTCCGTATCTGAAGAGAAACATAGCGGAAATCTGGAGAAGCTGGCATATGTCCCTGAGCAGCTGGATTAGGGATTATCTGTACGCCGGGTCTTAAACAGTGGATGCCTGAATAGGCAAAATTGTGATAAAATGGCTATTATACAGAGATATTAATATGTGTGTGGGGTGGCTTACCTCACAGGCCAACCGGTGGAAAGATATTTTAGGGATGCCAGGGTAATGCCACTGATTGAAGGAACCGATTAATATACCAAAGGCGATAATAGCGTCGTTGCTATAGCGAAAAATATAAAGGCGGCAGAATAGCTCTGCCGGCACAGACGGGGGTGAGCCGATATGAAGGTGTACAACATAGATTTTAATATTCGTAGCAACCAGGACATGTCCAAAAGAACAAGGATAGAAAAATCATTTTCCGATACCTTTGACAATGCCAAGCGTGAAAGCAAAGAACAGCGGGCCAGAGACCTGCTGAATAAAATTAAGGCCATAGCCAAGAAGCTGACGGAGGGCGGAAAGGTCGCGGATATTGAGGAATATCAGGACAGTATTAAAGAATACCTCTCCTATATATTGGAGAATTTTTACATTGTCAAACAGCAGCACAGCTTTTTCACCGGAAAAATACTGACCAGGGTGGAAATTATCAATCAGGAGGTGGCGGAGCTCGCTGCGGAATTTCTGGACCAGCAGAAGAACAATCTGGATATTGTCAGACGCCTAAATAAAATAACCGGGCTACTGGTTGATTTAATGAAATAGGCGTTTGTATTTACCATATAATTATTACATTTAATCTTTAAAAATTTTTAAGGTGCGGATCATTTATCAGATATGGCGTATACCGTCTTTCCCCAGTGGTAAAATAATGCAGGGGAAGAAAGTCGGTGGGAAAATGCTGTGGATAATTGTCGCGCTTTTTTTATTGCTTGCGGGCGGATTGATGGCTATACCAATTTCATTCAGAATTAATTACAGCCGGCAGGAGCACGACGACAATTTCATCGTGGAAATAAAACTTTGGCCCGGCATCAGTTACCGTATAGTGGTGGGCGCACGAAAATTAAAAAAATCATTTAAAAGGCCGGCTGTTGAATACGAAGCCCTGTTGGAGGACGGCAGTGGTAAAAACCTGGCTGGAGACAAGGAAGGGTTCACTTTTCCTTCCTTGTCCCGAATATTAAAAATGGTGTCCTTCTGGAATGATATTTATCGTGAATTAAAACCCTCCATGAAGTATATGTTGGGCAAAATCCGCCTGAAGAAAATGAACTGGCATACCGGTCTGGGGGTTGGTAATCCGTTGCATACCGGCCTGCTGACCGGTATGCTCTGGGGTTTAAAAGGGTTTCTGATGTCACTGCTATTTCATAACCTCTCCTATCGGCCGGCAAAACCGGTTTTTTCCGTGGTACCGTATTTCAACAAAAAAGGTTTAACGATTTTTTTTGATTGCATATTAACAATCAGAATTGGTCATATTATCTTTACCGGCCTTAGAATGGCGGCGACACTGGTAATTTCGGGTAAATTAATGAAGCTTGTTAAGAATATCAAAGAGGGAATAAGGGGTGAGAATCGTGGCTGAACATCCTATTGAGGGGCTAATGAAAACGGCCATGGAAAGCATCAAAGAAATGGTCGATGTAAATACAGTGGTGGGGGATCCGGTGGAAACCCCGGATGGCACCGTGATTATCCCGATATCACGGGTTGCCTGTGGTTTCGGGGCGGGTGGCGGTGAATTCGAAAGCCAGGGGCAGGGTGATGGCGGCCAGGAAGAGCAGGCGCCTTTCTTCGGAGGCGGCAGCGGCGGCGGGGTATCCGTGCAGCCAGTCGGCTTCCTGGTGGTTGGCCAAGGGCAGATCCGGTTGCTGCCGGTGGACAGTAATGTGATTTATGACAGGCTCCTGGATGTAGCACCGCAATTGCTTGCGCAACTACAATCAATGTGCAGAAGAGAGAGGCACAATACAGAAACACCCGTAACTACGCCTGATCATTAAAAAGATAGTATTCAGCCCGGTGAATATTTACCGGGTTTTTAATTTTGTGTAAACATACCAGTTGGTTAATTAATAGAGATAATTACAAGCAATTATTTATAGAAACTTTATCGCTTTAACGGAATATGTTGTAATGAATAACCCGGGGAGGTTTCAGCCTATGATTGTAATAGCGGGAGGCGGTTGGGCCGGTTGTGCGGCTGCATATTCAGCCTCCAGGGCCGGCGCCGGAGTTGCCCTGCTGGAAAAAACTGATATGCTGCTCGGCACAGGGTTGGTCGGCGGCATCATGCGGAATAACGGCAGGTATACTGCCAGCGAAGAAATCTGGAGCATGGGCGGCAGCGAATTTATCAGGCTGATCGACGGAGTAGCGCGTCACCGCTGGGTTAATTTCCCAGGGCACAGGCACGCCACCTTCTATGATGTTACCAGGATAGAACCTGTAGTCAGGACGGCTCTGCTGGATGCGGGGGTAGAAATACACTTTCAGGCCAGGGTTAACGGAGTTAAAAAAACGGGCCAATCCATCACCGCCGTGGAAACCGCAGCCGGCAAAACTGTACAGGGCGATATTTTCGTTGATACCACGGGCACAGCGGGCCCGGTTAAAAACTGCACCAAATACGGTACCGGCTGTGCTATGTGTATTTTGCGCTGCCCCACCTTTGGACCCAGAACCAGCCTGACGGCCCTGGCCGGTGTAGAAGAAATGACGGCGGGTAAGGGGTTTCCCCAATTCGAGGCCATGAGCGGCTCCTGCAAACTGGATAAGAAATCCCTGGCCCCCTGGCTGGTGAACAACCTGGAGCGAGACGGCCTGGCTATTATACCTTTGCCCCGGGATATTCAAAAAGATGATATGCTGGGGCGGAAGGCCTGCCAACAGTATAACCTGCAGGAATTTGCCGGCAATCTTATTTTATTGGATACAGGACATGCCAAACTTATGACCCCATATTTCCCTCTGGAAACGCTGCGCACCCTGAACGGTTTTAGGGATGCCCGCTACGCCGATCCCTACTCGGGCGGCAAGGGCAACTCTATAAGATTCATGGCCATCGCTCCCTGTGACGAGTATTTAGCGGTAAAGGGCGTTGACAATCTTTTTTGCGCCGGTGAGAAGACCGGGCTTCTGGTAGGGCATACGGAAGCTATAGCCACTGGTTTCCTGGCCGGCCATAACGCCGTCAGAAAAAGAAATGGATTGGCGTTGCTGAAGTATCCGCCTGAACTGGCATGTGGCGATTTGCTTTCATTCATGTTGAGTCAGATGACAACAAAAGAGGGTATGGAATTGAAATATACCTTCTCCGGTTCTGTATATTTTGAGAGGATGAAAGAACTCAAACTATATACCACCGATACGGAGGCCATCCGAAAAAGGGTTGCCGGGGCCGGGCTTGCCGGTATTTTCAGTAAAAGGCTGTAGATTTCCGGATCGCCTTTTGTTTGCAGCCTGTTCTAAGGGGACAGGCCTGTAAATAAATTAAGTATTAAGGATTGCCTGCATCGATGGGGGGATGGTGATGGTTAATTACATTTGGCTGGGCATGATCTTGACGGGTATTCTGGTTGCCGCATGGAATGGCAACATTGAGGCCGTGACCAGGGCGGCCATGGAAGGGGCGAATATGGCCGTTAAAACATCTCTGGGGCTTATAGCTATTATTTCTTTTTGGCTAGGCATCATGCGGCTGGCCGAGGAAGCTGGCCTAGTAAGGGTGCTGGCCAGGCTGGTGGCTCCATTAACCAGCAGGCTTTTCCCCGAGATACCCCGGGAGCATCCGGCCATGGGCGCAATCATCATGAATATCAGTGCCAATCTGCTGGGTCTGGGGAATGCTGCCACACCAATGGGGCTTATTGCCATGCAGGAGATGCAAAAGCTGAACAGCGGCGACAATAAGACGGCCACTGATTCCATGTGTACGTTTCTGGCCCTGAATACATCATGCATAACACTAATACCCACTACCATAATTGGCATAAGGGTCATGCATGGTTCAAATGATCCTACTGCCATAGTGGGGGCAACCATACTGGCCACAGCTTTCGGAATGACCGTGGCGGTTATTGCGGATAGAATTCTCCGCTATGTTAACCGGCTGCGGCCCCGGTAAAATATGACTCAGGTAGTAAAAAACATACCGGGAAGTAGCCCGCTAAAAAAATGCATAAACAGAGGGTTAACCGGCAAGGTTAACCTTAGGGAGGTGAAGTTATGGTAGATATCAGCGATCAGGCCGAACGGCAGAACTGTATCGCCTACGGGGTGGAAGAAGTGGGAAGATGCCACGAGCCATTGATCAACGATCAGGCCGAATTGCAGAACTGTATCGCCAACGCTCAAAACGTGCTGTGGGAGATGGGGCCGGTAATAGACCGGATATCCGGTCAGCCCGAAAAGAACCGGCTCAAGGAACTCTGCTCTAAAGCAGGTACACTATTAAAGGAAGCGCATCAGAGACTCTAATAAAATCCGGCTTGCCGGATTTTATTTTGTATGATAAGGAATAATGAAAAAAAGTCGTACTATGTTATAAATTGGCAAGGAAACATGTTATTAACTGGTCTAATGACGGGAAAATAACGTGGAAATAGGAAAAAATGTATAGGTATAAAGGCGTTATAGATACTGATCGGGACCACTTCTGTTATTAAATTTTTTTGCTTTCTCCTCGCTTCTTTTTTTATGCTCTTTAATCAGATCACTGAGAAACATCCGGCCAACTAAAATACAAAAAATACAGACTGCCAGCATCAGGAGAATGTCCACAACAACCAGTCCTTCCCATAATATCCTTTATATATAATACCGCAATTCTTTATGGAAAGTAAAGTTAGCTCATTTTGGCAGCCTGCAGGGGATGGAAAATAACAAAACTGAAAATTAGCTGGGATCCACCTCATCGAATGACAACGCCGTTACCCTGGTGAAGTCTACTTCCTTTTTATCTTTCTTCGTAGCGCTTTGCTTCAACACATCGTCGTCCCCAGGAGCAACAACTGGCTCCTTTTTGTTCTTCTTCATCCGGCACCTCCAGTAAATTTATACTAATTGGGGACATTTCTCCGACCCCAAAGACAGGCATAAGTTGGGGACATTCCTCCGACCCCAAAGTCAGGCTCCATATGGAGGTGTGTCCCCTGACCTTTTTTGAGGTGTGTCCCCTTACATTTTTATAATTCCACGGACAAGAGAATTTAGTCTTGTGAAATTCTTTTTATGCTCAGAGCCGGGAGGCGGTGAAATGGAAAGAGGGTCCGTAGAAGCGTAATCTGGCGGTTGCGCTTTCTATGGCCCTCCTAAAGCGTACATTACATTAATACGCAAATTAAAATCTGTAAGGGGGGTATTTTAAAATGTAAATTATACCAATTAAAGATAATTTAACTTAAAACCCGCCAAAAGTCCTCTTCCTGAGCCTTCATAGCTTGCGACAAGGGCGAAGGTGGGGGATGAATGGCGGACACGGTGAGAAGGAAACTGGCTGCTGTATCTTTCCTGGCTGACTCCAGAAGACGGATTGGGGCGAATTTCTCTGTGGTGCTGGACACTACGAGGAAGACCCTGGCTGCTGTCGCTGTGAGGGCCAACGGTGAGAGACGGATCAGGGCTGCGATTTCTGTCTCTGTGGATAGCGTGAGGAAAGTCGCGATGAGAGCGTCCCTGCTCGCCGATGCTGAGACGGTTATTTTTAGGGCCGAGACGTTCTCCCGATTATAACATCATGGAAAGACCGGAACGGTACGTGATGAGCGAAACGGGCGAGAGATACAGGGCCACGGAAGAACCGGAGAGGTACGCAGCGAGCGAGCTTGACGTGAGATACGGAACCTACGAAAAACCGGAGAAATATTCCTGGAGAGAGGACAGTTCAGAAAAGAGAGATTTTATTGTCGGTGAATCGAAAGAGGTCGCGATCGAGTTCGAGAGTACGGACGGGACGGAATTCAACGTGGCCTCCGCTGACTATGTTTATAAAGAGTCTGACGGAACCGTTCTCGAAAGTGGAGACGCAGAAGTGAACGGAAAAGAGGCCTTCATCCTGCTTACTCCGTCGGTGTCAGGGTATTTACAGAAGATCACTTTCACCGTAACCCTGCAACCGCTCGATGACCTGGGCCAGCTTGATCCTACAAGGAACGCAGAGACGGTTAAATCAACTGTTACGGTTAACGTATCCGAAGAATAAAAAGGGAAAGCTCTATTTGTTTCCAATCTACTTAATTTTGCAGTGCTTGAAAATTGTTCTAGCAACATCAATTACCATTCTAATTTCGTTTTGTGTTCTTCCTTTCAATGTATAAACCAGTTCATCTATAACAGTATCATGCTTTAATCGTTGACCACTTTGTAAAAGGTAATCAAAACTAATACCCAATGAGTTACCTATTTTTACTAGAGTGTCAACGCTTAACTTCCTATCGCCTCGTTCAATTTGCCCCATAAATGAGACTGACAAATTGGCTTTTTCTGCTAATTCTTCTTGAGTCAGCCCCCTATTTAAGCGTTCCTTTTTTATCTTTTCTCCTAATATATGGTAATTCATTGGTCTCATCCCCTTTACAGTAACTATAAAGGTTAATAGAGGTCAAATTAATATACTGTAAGCATTATATAATGTTGCCATAAGCGGCAAATTAACGTAAAATATAACTGAACAAAGGATTCCCCTAAACCTTTAAATTAAGTAATGAGAGGCGACAGTCAATGGATGTAGAGAAATGAAAAAAAGAATTTTGGGTGACAAAAGCTCTTTACGAAAAAGAGGAAAACTCCAATTTAAAAAAGAGTTTGGAAAAACAGATTTTAGAAATAGCTAGGCAAATCGGGGAGTATTGCCTTGAAACAATAAAAAAATATGTCGCCTCAACACGACACTAACTAGATAACAGTATTATTAAGAGAATACGAGTAATCTGTATAACTGTATTATCGTTATACGTTACTTCCACAGGACAGGGATTGCCCGTATTATGGTTAATATCAGGCTTGTATGATCCGTTAATAGGTCAGCTATCTTATGAGAGAGGGTTCTGCGGAACTCTCTTTTTTTATGCTCAAGACCAGGGACTCCAATTTAGAAAGGGGCTGATGTATTGAATCGGGTTTACAGCTATTACGGGAAAGCTCACAAGGTTATTGACGGAGACACAGTCGAGATCATTGTGGACGTGGGGTTCACAATCAGCGTGAGGGAACGGTTCCGACTACTGGGGATTAATGCTCCAGAAATGAAGGGGCCGACTGCCGAAGCTGGAGAAGCTGCGAGAGCGTTCCTGGCGAGCTTAATCGAGGGAAGGGAAATTACCGTCGCGAGCCACGGTCGAGATAAATATGGACGCTGGCTCGCGGTGCTGCTCGTAGACGACGTTTCCGACGAACGGGTGAACGTGAATCAAATGATGGTCGCGAAGGGTCACGCTGTCCGGTATATGGAAGACCGGATTCCGAAGGCTTTGGGATTTTAAAAGCCGGGGGATATGCGTTTAATACAGTGGATTTCGTAGGGTTTTCGTTGGGAACGGAATTTCTGAAAAGTTCGCTGCTTTCCAGGGATTTTCGTATTAAATGGGACTTTTTTGTGGGGTGTTTTTCGTCCGGTTGTCAGGTTGGCTGACCCAACGCGGACGAACGATTTTTCGTTGTTATATATGGAAGGGAATTGATTTCCAGCTAAAAAGGAGGTGTAAAAATGGCATCTAAAAGACCGCAACCAATTCCGAAGACGGGGGTTGCTGCAAAACTCACGGCAAGCCAGAGACTCGTAGCCGAGATGTTTGTGACCAACGATATACACAACTACCGGATCGAAGATATCGCGAGAGAGGTCGGAGTCAGCGAAAGGACTATCTACCGTTGGAAGTAAGACCAGGATTTCCTCGAATACCAGAATGAGATAGCAGAGAAGGCAATGGAGGATTTTCTGGCCGAGACTTACAACGTCCTGAAAGGTATCGTTCGCTCCGGTTGCTCTGACCACGCGAAACTCAAGGGGGTCGAGCTTGTGTTAAAGAACCGGGGTAAGCTCACCGACGTTCAGAAGGTAGAGGCTACCATCACGGACGAACGTAGCAACGAAGCGATCGAAGCTGAGATCGACGCTTTGCGTCGCGAGCTTGGGCTTATGGACGACGAGGATGAAGGCGAACAGACGGAAGAATAATATTGTCGGTCTTTCTGATAAGATGCGACGAAATAAGGTATAATAGAGCAAACAAACACAGATGATTGGCTTTGTTATGTCTTGAAATAATCGTCGCATATGCAAGGAGGACAAAGGGAAATGATCAAACGGTTCATTGAGAAACTGAAGAAGGAAGGCAAGAGCAGCCTCACGGTCAGGCAGTACAATTCGAGCTGGCGAATGTTCGAGGGCTGGTTACGGAGCGAAGTCGAGGGGGCTACATCGGAGAGCCGGGGTGTCTGGGACAGGGGGAACGGGGATAAAACAGACATACAATTCTTGAGAACCTCGAATCCCAGCGTCTCCTAGCGTCAACCGGACACGAACGACCAGGGCGACCAGTTCTCCCCGTGGAACGCGACTCAACTCGACATCGCGAACTTCAAGCGGTGGGCCTCCCAGCATTACAAGCCGAGAACCGTTCATCTGAACCTCATTCATCTTAATGTTATTTTCCGTTGGGCAGTGGAGCAAGGGCTGGCTCCTGATAATCCCTGTGCCAACGTGGACAACGTCACGGTACAGCAGGAAGTTCCGAAATGGCTCTCCCGGAACGAGCAAAACGCTCTAATTCGTGCAGTAAGAAAACACGGAAACCTCCGGGAGCTGACCATTATAACCTTGTTGCTTCATACCGGTCTCAGGGTGCAGGAACTTTGTGATATACGGATAATTGACGTTGAACTTAGCGATAGAAAAGGAAAAATAATCGTCCAAAACGGCAAAGGCGGGAAGTACCGCGAGGTTCCGCTAAAACTGGACGCTCGAAAATCCCTTGAGGACTACCTTAAGGAACGTAAGACCGACAGCTTATACCTGTTCACGACCCAACGTTCTCCTAAAATGACCGCCAGGGCTGTTCAGTATATGCTCGAAAAATACCAGAAGCTTACCGGGATTGACGTAACTCCCCATACCCTGAGACATTCCTTCGGACATGAGTTGGCTGTGAGAAAGATTCCCCTGGACGTAATCGCGAGGCTCATGGGGCATATGAAAAATGACGGGACTTCGAGGCTTATGATGGCGATACGCTATACGATGCCGGGGGAGGATGACCTAGCTAGGGCTGTAGAAGAATTGAGTTGGAGGTAAATGGATTGCAGTTCTAAAAGTTAGGCGATAAAAGTGATCTGCATTATTATCCTGTCTTTGACACTTGATACAAATACAAAGCTTGAGAATCCTTGATTTGCAAGGGGTCTCAAGCTTTTATATGTTTTTAGAAAATGAGTAATTTTTTTATTTTTTTGTGCCTCTAAAAATTTTTTT
>Ga0209347_1001467_pt1 | contig 38222 bp, 41 predicted proteins | sample AutmiccommuBRH23_FD_187382 | JGI IMG/M metagenome (GOLD analysis project Ga0209347, IMG submission 187382) | Deep subsurface microbial communities from Mt. Terri, Switzerland - Autotrophic microbial communities BRH/23 (SPAdes) (version 2) | ecosystem: Environmental > Aquatic > Deep subsurface >... | reverse complement strand
GGGCTCGGGTCGCGCGGCAGCCGGCGGTGGGCCAGCCGGCGGCGGGGCAGGCGGCGGCGGCGCTGCGGGCCTGGGCGGCGGGGCAGGAGGCGCAGGCGGTGGGGCTGCGGGTCGCGCGGCGGCCGGCGGTGGGGGAGGCGCAGGCTGCGGGGCTGCGGGGCGCGTTGCGGCTGGCGGCGGGGCAGGAGGCGGCGGCGCAGGCGGCGGGGCTGCGGGTCGCGCCGCGGCAGGCGGCGGCGGGGCTGCTGGCCTAGGCGCGGGCGGCGGTTCGACGGGCCTGGGAGGCGGCGGCGCGGCCGTATCTTTGAAACGTGGCGAGAGCCGCTGCTGGGCGCGCGCAAGGAAAGGCGGCGTCGGCGAGCGGGACGGCGCCGCACGCGAAGAGGCGGCGGCTGGGCTCGAAATTCTTGGCCCGCCAGGCGGCGGACCTGCCGGCTTTGTCGGCGCCGGCGCGAACAGGTCAGGCGGCAGATTGACCGCCGCTTCGGCGGCGGCTGGTCTGGGCAGCGGCGTTTCGGGCTCTCCTCTGGGAGGCGCGGACGGACCTTCCGGCCAGTTCGCGGCGGCCGGTGGCCCCGGGCGCTGTTCCGGCGCACGGCCGATCACCGCGTCGAGCCTGTTGATCGTCCCCTCGACGAGGATGTCGTTGGGGCCGCCGATCAGAAGCAGATGCTCGACATTGTCGCGGCGCACAATCACGAGCTGGCGCTCGCGGTCGACGTCGAAGACATCGACCACGTCCAGTCGTCGCGGGCGATTGCGGCCGCCCGGCGCACGTATGCGGCGTCCAAACAAAAGACGGAAAATATAAAGCACGAGCACCGCGGCGACGAGGAACGCGACGAGCGCTCCTAGCGCCGGCAGCAGTTGAGTGAATTTATCTGGCATGAACGGCTGGTCTCTCGATCGAACCCGCGTCAACCTTGCCAAATTAACAGCTTTCCTGGCAAGGGCCGAAAAAAGGTTAATGAATGGTTAATGGTTGACGAATCAGCGTCCTGTTTTGACTTACGGCGTTGCTATTATTTGTGACGACGGCCATTCTTTTGAATGATTCCGTGAGCGTCGGCAGATTAGACGTCGGCCGCGCCGCCGTCGGCGCGGCCGTCGTGATCGGCGATATATGACGCGGGTGGTTAAGAAATGACCGACAGGACTCAATCGTCGGCCCTGGAGCGCAGCGATCGACCTCCAAACGTGGGATTGACGGTCGCTCTCGTCATCGCCTTGGTCGGAGCGGTCGCCGCCTATTACCTCAGCCCTCCGGACCTGGCGTCGCGCGTCACCATTCTGGCGCTGGCGATCTTCGGGGTCGCGGGGATCTTCTTTCTTTTCGCTTATGCGATCGGATTGATCCATTTTTCCGGCCGCGTCCCGCGCAATGACGTGACGAAGCTCATCGCCGACACCTCCGGCGAAGGACTGCTCGTCACCAGAGGCGAGGCCCGCATCGTTTACGCCAACGACGCCTATATGGCGATGTGCGCCGCGAAAGACGTTTCCGGCCTGCAGCAGGTCGAGCGGCTGTTCTCCGGACCGCCGGAGGTCTCGGAGGCGATCTACAGGCTGGCGCAGGCGGCGCGCGCCGGCGTTTCCCACAGCGAAGATCTGCGGCTGTCGCCGCCCCTCTCGGGACAGGGGGCCGTCGGCTGGTATCGGATTCGCGTCCGGCCGCTGCCCGCTCCCGCAGGCAGGTTCTTGCTATGGGCGGTCGCCGACGTCACCGCCGATCGCCAGCGCCAGGAGAACGTTTTCCAGGAGCTCCAGCACGCGATCGACTTTCTTGACCACGCGCCAGCGGGTTTTTTCTCCGCGACTCCCGACGGCGCGGTCTCCTATATGAACAAAACGCTCGCCGGCTGGCTGGGGTACGACCTGACGCAAGTCGGCTCCGGCGGCGCGACGCTGTCCTCCATCGTCGCCAACAATGGCGCCGCGCTTCTGACGGCCATCTCGGGCGCGCCCGGCGACGTGCGCACCGAGCAGATCGACCTCGACCTGCGGTGCCGCAACGGCAAGTCGCTCCCCGTCAGGCTGCTGCATCAGGTCGCGTTCGGGCACGATGGCGAAGCCGGCCCCTCCCGCACCTTGGCGCTGAACCGCGCTTCTGGCGAACAGCCCGAAGAGAATTTGCGCGCCGCCGAGGTGCGTTTCGCGCGCTTCTTCAATTCGACGCCGATGGCGATGGCGACGCTCGACGGCGAGGGGCGCGTGGTGACGTCGAACGCGGCTTTCGCCAAATTGCTGCCGCAGGCGCTGAAGTCCGGTCAGGGCAAAGCGGCGGCCCCCTGGTCGGTGCTTTCCGGCCTTGGCGAGCGCGACGGCGCCGCCTTGCGCGGCGCGATCGAAGACGCGATCGCAGGAAAGGGCGAGGTGCGCCCGGTCAATGTCCTCTTTGAGGAAGACGCCGGCGCCGCTCCGCGTTCCGCGCGCTTCTTCGTCTCGTCGGCCGAGGACGCCGGCAAGACGGGCGCGACGGTCTATGCGCTCGACACGACCGAGCAGCGCAAGCTGCAGGAGGAATTCGCACAGTCGCAGAAAATGAATGCGGTCGGCCAGCTCGCCGGCGGCATCGCGCATGATTTCAACAATATGCTGACCGCCATCATCGGCTATTCGGATCTGCTGCTGTCCAGCCATCGGCCGACGGACCCGGCGTTTCGCGACATCCGGCAGATCAAGGAAACGGCGAATCGGGCCGCCGGCCTGACCCGGCAGCTGCTGGCCTTCTCGCGCCGGCAGACGTTGCGCCCGCAGATCCTTCAGCTCGGCGACGCGCTTTCGGAAGTGCAAAATCTCTTGCGCCGCATCGTTGGCGAGAAAAACGAGCTCGAACTGCGGCTGGGCCGCGACCTTTGGTTCGTGAAGGCCGACATCACCCAATTCGAACAGGTCATTATCAATCTCGTCGTCAATGCGCGCGACGCGATGCTGGAGTCGGGCGGGCGCGTGCAGATCCGCACCCGCAACGTCGCCGCTTCCGAATGCGCTTCCTTCAATGAGTCGGCGCTGCCGCCCGCGGACTATGTGCTCGTCGAGGTCGAGGATTCGGGCGGCGGCATCCCCGCCGACGTGAAGGAAAAAATCTTCGAACCCTTCTTTACGACGAAGGAGGTCGGCAAAGGCACGGGCCTCGGCCTTTCGACCGTCTTCGGCATCGTCAAGCAGTCGGGCGGCTTTATTTTCGTCGACAGCGAGGTCGGGCGGGGGACGGTCTTCCGCATCTTCCTGCCCCGATATGTGCCCGACGAAAAGGAGACGTCGCAAAAGACGGATGCGCCCAAGGCCGCCGCGGATTATACCGGACAGGGCGTGGTTCTGCTGGTCGAAGACGAAGACGCCGTGCGCTCGATCGGCGCGCGGGCGCTGAGTTCGCGCGGATTCACGGTTCTCGAAGCGGCGACGGGCATGGAGGCGCTGGAGGTCGTCGATCGGGTCGACGGCAAGATCGATCTCATCGTCTCCGACGTGGTGATGCCGGAGATGGACGGCCCTGCCATGTTCGCCGAACTGCGCAAGCGCGGCGTCGCGGCGAAGGTGATCTTCGTGTCCGGCTACGCCGAAGAAGCCTTCGCCAAGAATCTTCCCGAAGGCGACTTCGGTTTCCTGGCGAAGCCGTTCTCGATCAAACAGCTGATCGAGACGGTCAAGGCGCATATGCCTTGACGTGAGCGGCGAGCGAAGCCGGCGGTCCGGCGGTTTACAGCGCCGGCGCGACGATGCGCACGCGGCGCCTGATTCCGTCGGGTCCGACGACGTCGCGATAGGTTTCGGGCGTCGCGGCGACGCCCTCGGTGGCGCTGGGCTGCGTCTGCGCCGCCGGCTCCGGGGCCGGCGGCGTCGATCCCTTCGACTTCCGCCCGCGCGCGACGCCGGGCGGCTGCGGCCGCGACAATTGCTCCGCCTGTTCCGCGGTGACGACCTGATCCTTGGCGTTGCGTTCGGCGATAAGACGCTCGGCCTGGGCGAGCGCCTCGACCCACGACTGCCCCGGCGGCTTGCAGCCGCAGGCCGGATCGTAGGTCTTCTCGAACTTATGCGCGTTCGGATGATCGGAATACGCCTCCCCGTAGATCGAAAGAGCTGAACGGAGGCCTTTCGACTGTGACGCCGTATAGAGTTTTACCTCGGCGTTGGGACAGAGCGCCCGGCACATCGTCGCCAGATCGTCCAGATTGGAGTTGCGCGCGGAATAGCTGAGCGGGAAAAAGCCGCCGTCGCACTCGCGCACGCAGATCGCCATTGGGCCCCCGCGGGGCTTGCCGTCCGATGGTTCGTATTCCTCGTCGGGGCCGGGACCGATGGGAGCTTCCTGCATGCCAGGGCTTTCGTCGGGCGCGACGCCGAACAGCTCTTCGAAGAAATTGCGCGGCCGCGCGACGCGCGCCTGCATGCCCTGGGGATTGCGGCATTGCGCCTCGTAACGGGCCGCAAGCGCCTGGCGTTGCCCGCCGTCGTCGGCGGCCGCGCGCTCATAGGCGGCGACGGCGCCCGAAAGCTGGTTGAGCTGCGCGTTGATCTGTGCGCACTGGGGCGGCGGCGGATCGCCGAAAAAAAGGAATTGGCCGCGGTCGCAGCCGAGCGCGTGCGCGCGCGCCGCGACACGGGCGTAGTCGCCGCGCTGCTTGGCCGCCGCGGCTCGGTATTTGCCTGCGCGACTGCCGGCGCTCGCGCGGGCGATCTGGGCGCGCAACTCGGCGCAATAGGGGCTTTCGCCGGCGGCCGGCGACACGCCGAAGAGGCCGAACGCGATGGCGGCGGCGACCGCCAGTTTCGTGCGATTGAAGGCGCTGTTCGTCAAAGAGAGGGTTATGGTCTCGGCCTCATTGAAGTTTTGGCTTTCTTCACATGTTCGCCGGAAGCCGAAAAGCGCTTGCGTGGTCGCTGGCGGCGGACCTTGCGGCGTTTCTCGACTCGCGGCGAATCACGTCATTTTCGCCAATCCAGGCTGAGGATCAAACGCGCCTAGATTGTCCCGCGCATCGTGTCGGCAACAAGGCGCCGCGTCGCGCCGCCAACGTCTCGCGAATTTTTTGCCACGCCCAGGGTCGAAGCCCTTCCCTTGCCGCGCTACTTCGCCCATATCGGCGGCGGCGTCGCCCAGGAGGTTGTCGACATGAAGCTTTCCAGACTGCTGGCTCTGATTTTGACGGTTTTCACGCTTTCTTTCGGCGCCGCGCCGGCGCTTGCGCAGAACGGACCCGATCTCATCTTCCGAAAATCGGTGGACTTCAAGCTTCTGACCCCAAACGACAAGCTGGCCACCTATGCGATCGACGACCCGATCATCGACGGCGTCGCCTGCTACTATACGGCGCATGAAAAGGGCGGCGTCGCCGGCATGTTCGGGGTCGCGGAGCAGTCGTCCGAAGTTTCGCTCGCCTGCCGGCAGTATGGCCAGATCAAGTTCAAGGAGAAGTTCAGCCAGGGCGATACCGCGTTCAGCGAGCGGCGCTCGCTGCTGTTCAAGCGGATGCATATCGTGCGCGGCTGCGACGCCAAGCGCAATGTGCTGGTCTACATGGTCTACTCGGACAAGCTGGTCGAAGGCTCGCCCGAGAGCTCGACCTCGACCGTTCCGATTCAGCCTTGGGCGGGGCAAAATGAAGTCCCGCAATGCGGAGAGTTCATGAACCGCTGACGCTATTCAAGGCACGCCACGACCGCCGCGTCCGGCGCGGCCAAGGGGCGCGTGGCTTTGACGTCGATGAACGCGGTCGTATCGTCGGCCCTGCCGAAGGCTCTGGCCGCGCCATGGCCGTGCGCCGCACACCAGGAGTCGGCGACGATCTTTCCGCAGTCCGCGCGGCGCGTCAGGCATTCCAGCAGGCCGTAGCCATCCTGATCGGAGATGACATAGGCGGCGCTCGCGACCGCCTCGGCCTGTGCGCCGCAAGCGTAGCCGGCGCTGAACATCGCTCCCGTGAGCAATGCAGCTATCGCGCGCCGAAGCATCGGCGCCTCATATTTCAACATGACGAATGAACCCCGCCCGGGCTCTAAGGCCCGGTCGTCAGTGCTAGCGCAGTTTGGTAAAATGCGTGTTAAGCCTCTGCGGCGCGATCCGGCGTAAGCGCTTGACGCGGCGACGCGCTTTGGCGCATGGTCGCCGCCATGACGCTTCGGCTCACCATTTGTCGGAAGACCATTATCAGCTAGCGATCACGCTGGCCGGAGCCGTCACGTCTCTCCAAACGACATGAAGCGACGCCCCGGCCGGCGGCCTTGCGGGGAAATTCATGTCGACGCCTGCGCTGAAAATTTACAATACGCTGACGCGGAGGAAGGAAGACTTCCGTCCGATCGATCCCGCGCATGTGCGCATGTATGTCTGCGGGCCGACGGTCTATGACTATGCCCATATCGGCAACGCCCGCCCGCTGATCGTTTTCGACGTGCTGTTTCGCTTGTTGCGCCATCTCTATGGCGCCGAGCATGTCACCTACGTCCGCAACATCACCGACGTCGACGACAAGATCAACGCGCGCGCCGCCGAGCGCGGCATCTCCATCCGCGAACTCACGGAAGAGACCAACAAGGTGTTCCAGGCGGACGTGCGCGCGCTCGGCTGTCTGGAGCCGACTGTGCAGCCGCGCGCGACCGAACATATCGCGCAGATGATCGCCATCATCGAGAAGCTCATCGCTGCGGGCCATGCCTATGCGGCCGACGGCCATGTGCTGTTCGACGTGCCGTCGATGCCGAGCTATGGCCGTCTGTCGCGGCGCTCGCTCGACGAAATGATCGCCGGCGCGCGCGTCGACGTCGCGCCTTATAAGCGCGGCGACATGGATTTCGTGCTGTGGAAGCCTTCAAAGGAGAACGAGCCCGGTTGGGACAGCCCATGGGGCAGGGGGCGACCTGGCTGGCATATCGAATGTTCGGCGATGTCGTGGAAGCATCTGGGCGAAACTTTCGACATCCACGGCGGCGGCGTCGACCTTGTCTTTCCGCATCACGAAAATGAGATCGCGCAAAGCTGCTGCGCCTTCGGGCGCGAGGTGATGGCGAATTACTGGATGCATAATGGCTTCCTGCAGGTCGAGGGCGAGAAAATGTCCAAGAGCCTGGGGAATTTCGTGACGATCCATGAGTTGCTGCACACGGAGAAATTTGGGGGGCGGAAGTGGCCGGGCGAAGTGCTACGGCTTGCAATGCTGCGCACGCATTACCGCCAGCCGATCGATTGGACCGTGAAGGCGCTGGAGGAGGCGCGCAACACCCTGAGTTCATGGTACGGAATGTTCGCCGCTCACGACATCAATGTAGCTGGTTATCAAACGCCATCTCAATCGGCTGTTGAAGCGCTTGCAGACGATCTCAATTCGGGCCGTCTATTTGTCGAATTGCACGCGTTGGCGAAGCTTCGCAGATTTAATGAGCTTTTGGGATCGTTACAACTCATAGGCTTTTCCGGAAAAGGAGAGAGCATCGGCTTCGCGTTTGGAACGGGAACAGCCTATGGGCGGGCTTATGCGCAAGGTGTGGGGCTTGCCATTCGACCAGAAGTCGACCAACTAATCGACGCTCGTAACGCCGCTCGCGCTTCTAAAAACTGGGCCGAATCCGACCGCATCCGCGATGAACTCGCCGCTATGGGCATCGCCCTCAAGGACAATAAAGACGGCACGACGACCTGGGAGGTGAAGCGATGAGCGCGCTTTCCCCCACCCGGCGCGCTTTGCGCGCCACCCTCCCCGCAAGGGGGAGGGATAGGAACGGCGCGACTCGACGAAATGATGAATCGCATATGCAATTCCCCGTGCTTGAGGGTATGCGCATCGCCGATGCAGTCCTCTCCCTCCCCTCGACGGGGAGGGTGGTTCGCGAAGCGAACCGGGTGGGGTGACGGACATGGCCAACCCGCGCGCGCGCGAATTGCGTAAGAACATGACGCCGCAAGAAATCAAACTCTGGGGGCAGCTGCGCAAACTGCGTCCGCAGGGCTTTCATTTTCGACGCCAAGTACCGCTCGAAGGCTATGTCCTCGATTTCGTGTGCTACAAATATCGATTGATCATTGAAGCTGACGGTTCACAGCACGGCGAGGATGAGGGGCTTCGACGAGACGCTCGCCGCGACTCCTTCTTCCAAGCAAAAGGCTTCCGGGTGCTGCGGTTCTGGAACCAAGAAATCGACGCCAACCTGATTGGCGTGGTGGAGACCATCGTCGCTCGAGCGAAAGAACATATGCGAGAGGCCTCTTGAGAAGCGCAGGCGCCTCCCCCACCCGGCGCGCTGTGCGCGCCACCCTCCCCGCAAGGGGGAGGGAGGCGAACGGCGCGACTCGACGAAATGATGAATCGCATATGCAATTCCCCGTGCTTGAGGGTATGCGCATCGCCGATGCAGTCCCCACCCTCCCCTCGACGGGGAGGGTGGTTCACGAAGCGAACCGGGTGGGGTGAACAGAAGGGGATATCAAATGTCCAACGACGACTGGAAGAAAACGCTGCCCTTCAAGCGCCACTGGGCGCTCTATCTCGCCTTCAAGCTGATTGTGCTGGCGCTCGCGGCCTTTATCGCGTGGCATCTGCTTCGCGCCTTCGAGGTCGTGTGATGGCGCACGGCGCGGCGACGCCCGGCCTGCGGCCGTATCTCCCTGCTGACGCGGCGGCGCTTGCGGCGCTTTTTCGCGCCAGCGTCGATGCGCTCGCCGCCGAGGACTACGACGACGATCAGCGCGCCGCATGGGCTTCCGCCGCCGATGACGAAGCGGCGTTCGCGTCGCGCCTCGCCGACGCGCTCACCATCGTCGCGCTGGTCGAGGGCGATGTCGCCGGTTTCGCCTCGCTCCGAAACGGCGCCACATTCGACATGCTTTATGTTCGGCCCGACTTGGCGCGCCACGGCGTCGGCTCGGCGCTCGCGGAAGCCATCGAGAAGCTCGCCGGCGCGCGCGGAACTTCGACGCTGAGCGTCGACGCTTCCGACGCGGCCCGCGATTTTTTCGCCGCGCGCGGCTACATCCCCAAGACGCGCAATACGACTACCGTCGCCGGCCAATGGCTCGGCAATACGACGATGACCAAGGAGCTGGCGGCGCCCGCCGTCACCGGGAGAGCGCATTGAACGCCAAGGAACAGGTCAAGGAACGGTTGACGCTATACGATACGACGCTGCGCGACGGCGCGCAGACGACCGGCGTCGATTTCTCGCTCGACGATAAGCGTCAGATTGCCGCCATGCTCGACGAACTTGGGATCGACTATATCGAAGGCGGCTATCCCGGCGCCAATCCGCTCGACACCGAGTTTTTCGCCGAGCTGCCGAAGCTGCGCGCGAAATTGGCCGCCTTTGGCATGACGCGACGGCAGGGCCGCTCGGTCGAGAATGATCCCGGAGTCGCGGCGCTGCTCGACAGCGGCGCCGAGGTCGTCACCTTTGTCGCCAAAAGCTGGGACTTTCAGGTTCGCGTCGCCTTACGTTCAACGGAAGAGGACAATCTCTCAAGCGTTACGCAATCCGTAAAGGCGGCGATGGCGCGCGGCAAGGAAGTCGCGGTCGACTGCGAGCATTTCTTCGACGGCTACAAGGCCAATCCGGCCTATGCGCTTGCTTGCGCCAAGGCGGCGTTTGACGCCGGCGCGCGCTGGATCGTGCTGTGCGACACCAATGGCGGAACGCTGCCGCATGAGCTGGAGCGCATCGTCGCCGAGGTCGTCAAACATATTCCCGGCGCGCGCGTCGGCGTGCATTGCCATGACGACGCGGGACAGGCGGTGGCGAATTCGCTGGCCGCCGTGCGCGCCGGCGCGCGGCAGATTCAAGGAACGCTCAACGGGCTTGGCGAGCGCTGCGGCAACGCCAATCTGACGACGATCATTCCGACGCTCTTGCTCAAGAGCGAATTCTCAGAGCGCTTCGAGATCGGCGTGACGCCGGAGAAGCTCACGCATCTCACGCGCATCAGCCATGCGCTGGACGAGCTTCTCAATCGCGCGCCCAACCGTCATGCGCCCTATGTCGGCGCCAGCGCCTTCGCCACCAAAGCCGGCATCCACGCCTCGGCCGTGCTGACCGATCCACGCACATATGAACATGTCACGCCGGAATCGGTCGGCAATGTGCGGCGCGTGCTGGTGTCGGATCAGGCGGGACGCTCCAATATCGTTTCCGAACTCGCCCGGCTCGGCGTCGCGCTCGACAAGGACGATCCGCGTCTGGCGCGGCTGCTCGACGAGGTGAAGGAGAAGGAAGCGCAAGGCTACGCCTATGAAGGCGCCGACGCCTCGTTCTTCCTGCTGGCGAAGCGCGTGCTCGGCGAGGCGCAGCATTTCTTCGACATCGAACGCTACAGCGTCGCGGTCGATCGCCGCTTCGCCAGGAATGGCGGCTTCGAGGATCAGGGCGCCGAGGCCATCGTCAAGATCAATGTGCATGGCGAGAGCCGCATTTCCGCCGCCGAAGGCAATGGTCCGATCAACGCGCTCGATCTCGCGCTGCGCAAGGATCTTGGCGCCTACCAGCGCTATATCGACGACGTGCGGCTCGTCGACTATCGGGTCCGCGTCTTCCAGGGCGGCACCGATGCGGTGACCCGCGTTCTCGTCGAATGCGCGAACGGCGAGGGCGAGCGCTGGTCGACGGTCGGCGTCTCCGCCAATGTCATCGACGCGTCCTTCGAGGCGCTTGTCGACGCGATCAACTACAAGCTGCTGGTTTCAGTCGAACGCGAGAAAACCGAATCGAAATAGCTCAGAGATCCACTTTGGGGAAGTTTTTAATGAGAGAAGCAACGTCATTTACGGCTTAACTTCTCGCGAGTCATTCCCGACGCGCGCTTTGCGCGCGATCGGGAATCCAGAACAAAATCATCACTCTTGGATTGGCTCTGGATTCCCGGTCAGGCTTCCAGCCTGCCGGGAATGACACGCCCAGCGAACGGATCAAATGGAATTCGTGTAGAGTCGTGTCGCGTCGTTCGCAAGTCGCTTCGCTCGCGGTCGTAACGACGGTTGCGGCAGGGCTAAAGTCGCTCGATGATCGTGGTCTCGCTGACGTCGGGCGCGTGGCGGACCGCCGCGAAGATCATCGGCAAAATTTCCTCGACGCGTTCGGCGACGAGATAGCGCACGTCATAATCGTCGCGGATGAACGCCTCATTGCGCATATGCGCGAACAGCGACAGCAGCGGCCGCCAGAAGCCGCCGATGTCGGCGATGACGAGCGGCTTGGCGTGACGGCCGAGCTGGATCCAGGTCAATTGCTCGGTCAGCTCCTCCAGCGTGCCGACGCCGCCGGGCAGCGCCACAAAGGCGTCGGAACGTTCGAACATCAGGCGTTTTCGCGTGTGCATGTCGTTGACGACGATGAGTTCGGTTGCGCCGACGAAGGGAATCTCACGTCTGTCCAAAAATTCGGGGATGATGCCGGTGACGGCGCCGCCGGCGGCGACCGTCGCCTTCGCCAGAACGCCCATCAGCCCGATCGCGCCGCCGCCATAGACGAGCCCGATCCCGGCGCGGGCAAGCTCGGCGCCGAACGCGCGCGCCGCCGCCGTATGGCGCGGGTCGGCGCCGATCGAGGAGCCGCAATAGACGCAGACGTTCCTTATGGCTCGCATAGTCGGATCTCACAGCGCTTGCGCAGAGTCGCCGGCGGGGTGCGCATTCCTTCTAAAGATCATATATGACGCTAAACGCCGCGCGGGCGGACCCCCAATGCATTTTGGAGCACTATGCTTAGACCTGATCAAGAGGAGTCGATCGATCCCAGTCTGCTCGATCCGGAGGATGCCGCGCACCGGGCCGGTTCCGATCTGGAATTATCGGAATCGTCTCTTTTCAATACGATAAGGCGTTTGTGGCCCTATATCTGGCCGCGCGGTCGCCGCGATCTTGAAATCCGGGTGGCCATCGTCTTCGCGCTGCTGGTGGTCAGCAAGCTCTTCAACGCCGCGACTCCTTACGCCTTCAAATGGGCGACGGACGCGCTGGCCGAGGGGAGAATCGGCGCCGTGGCGACAGTCGGGGCCGCCGCTGTCTATTTTACGCTGCTGATGGGCGCGATCCGCATCGCCGCGGTCGTGCTGATGCAGTTGCGCGACGGAATCTTCGCGGCTGTGGCGATGCATGCCGTGCGCCGGCTGGCGACCGACCTCTTCGTGCATATGCATGTGCTGTCGCTGCGCTTTCATATCGGCAGAAAGACCGGCGGGCTGACGCGCGTTCTCGAGCGCGGGCGCAACGGCATCGAGACGCTGTCGCGTCTCATCATGTCGACGGGCGCTCCGACAGTGCTGGAAGTGGCGCTGGTCCTTGGGATTTTTCTCTACCAGTTCGGCTGGCGTTACGGGCTCGTCTTGGTCGCGACGCTCGGCGGCTATTTTCTCTATACGACGCTCGCCACCAACTGGCGGATCGCCATCCGCCGCAGGATGAACGACAGCGACACCGACGCCAATCAAAAGGCGATCGACAGTCTCTTGAACTATGAGACCGTCAAATATTTCGGCGCTGAAAGGCGAGAGGCCGAGCGCTATGACAAATCGATGATCTATTATGAACAGGCGAGCACGCAGTCCTATGTCTCGCTTGCCGTTCTCAACGCCGGGCAGACGGTGATCTTTATTCTTGGGCTCACCACGATGATGGTGATGTGCGTTTATGGCATCGAGGCCGGCCGCAATACCGTGGGCGATTTCGTGCTGATCAATCTGATGATGGGGCAGCTGGCGCAGCCCCTGAATTTCATGGGCACCTTCTATCGCGAGGTGCGGCAAGCGATCATCGACATTGAGACCATGTTCTCGATCCTCGCGCAAAGCCCCGAGATTTTGGACAAGCCCGGCGCGCCGCCGCTCGTCGTGCGCGAGGGGCGGATCGTGTTCGACAACGTCTTCTTTTCCTATGAGCCGGAGCGCCCGATCCTCAAAGGCGTGAGCTTCGAAGCCGAGCCCGGACAGACCGTCGCGATCGTCGGTCCGTCGGGCGCGGGAAAATCAACGATCTCGCGCCTGATGTACCGCTTCTACGAGCCGCAGGGCGGGCGCATCACGATCGACGGGCAGAATATTCTCGACGTCACCCAGGACAGCCTGCGCGCAGTGATCGGCATGGTGCCGCAGGACACCGTGCTGTTTAACGATTCGATCGGCTACAACATTCGCTATGGAAGGTGGGGCGCCAGCGACGCCGAGGTGCGCGAGGCCGCCCGGCTGGCGCAGATCGACCGCTTCATCGAGAGCGTGCCGGGCGCCTATGGCGCGCAGGTCGGCGAGCGCGGCTTGAAGCTGTCCGGCGGCGAGAAGCAGCGGGTGGCGATCGCGCGGACGATTCTGAAAGGCCCCCCGATCCTCATTCTCGACGAAGCGACATCGGCGCTCGACAGCTTGACCGAGCATGAGATTCAGGAGGCGTTGCGGCGTGTCGCCAAGGGCCGCACGACGCTGGTCATCGCGCATCGGCTCTCCACCATCGTCGACGCCGACGAAATTCTGTTCCTCGATCACGGCCGCATTGTAGAGCGCGGCGCGCATAAGGAACTGCTGGCGCTCGGGGGCCATTATGCAGGCATGTGGAACCGCCAGCGCGAGGCGGCGGAAGCGCGCGCGAAATTGTTGGAGGCGGAGCGCGAGGAATTGGAGCAGGCGGAATAGCCGTCCGCGCGCGAAAATAGACCTTGCGTCAGTCCTTGCTCAATCGCTTGAGATTGCGGTTAACCCGCTTGGAGTAGACGGCGAGGGCGCGTTCGGCGGCGCGATGCGGTTGCCCCGTCGCGACGCTCATCGCGGCTTCGAAGCTGGCCTCGGCGGCGGCCTCGATCTTTTCGCTCACCATCAGATCGCTTTCGCGTTGGCCATGCGCGCCGCCGGTCGCGATTTTCATCAGCCGCAGGCCGATCACTTGATTGGCGACGAAGCCCATCATGAAGGTGTCAGAGAAAAGCTTGTTCATACTCATTCGACTTCTGCGCATCGCCGCCTCCTGTCAAGTTTAAATAGCGCGGCCGGGGCGTTAGCCAACGGTCGCGTTAACATTGCAAATGAGAGGCCACAGAGAGGCGAGCGCCCTTAGGCCATTGCCGAGCGCAAACCGAGGCGCTCGACGAACGGATCGAAATCCCTGTCGCTGTAGAGCAGCGGCAGGTTGCTTTCGATGCAGCGCGTGGCGATGATCCTGTCGATGGTTTTCCTCGGCGGCTCGCCTAGGGCGCGTAGCTGGCGATAATTCTTCGCGGCCCGGATGGCGATTTCCTTGCCGCCGAGTTCGATGATGGTCAGCGCGGTCAGGAACGGCTCGTCTAAGCGCATGGCGTCAAGATCGCCCCGCCAGTCGAGCTTGCCGCGCAGATTTCGGATTTGCCTCTGTCGCTGAAGGCGCAGCAGCGTCCGCAGCGCGAGTTCGACGGCTTACTTCTTGGTCTTGACGCCTGTTACCCGCAACGCCTCTTGGGGTCCCCTCTCCCGCAAGCGCAGCGAAGCGGGGGAGGGACAGGGTGGGGGGATTTGATCTGGCCAGTCATTCCCGTCATCTTCATCTTCGGCTTCATCTTTCTCTGGCCATCAAAGATGCTGAATCGCCGCGCATTCTTGCGCCTAATCACCTCACTTACTGTCGCTGGCGGCGGCATCGCGATCTATGGCTCGCTCATCGAGCCGCTTTTTCGTTTGCGCGTCACCCGTTACGCCTTCACGCCGCCGACGTGGCCAAAAGATTTAAGGCTGCGGCTCGCGATTGTAGCCGATCTTCACGCCTGCGATCCGTGGATGACCGCCGAGCGTGTGATGGAAATTGTCGACCTGACCAACAGTCAGGGCGCTGACTGCGCCTTGCTCGTTGGCGACTATGTGGCGACTCATAAATTTCAGAGACAGGAGCCGGCGAGCGCCTGGTCGCGCGCATTGGCGCGGCTCGACGCGCCTCTCGGCGTTCATGCCGTGCTCGGCAACCATGACTGGTGGGCGGATAAGGCGTCGATGCGCCGCGGCGAGGGCCTGCCGGATGTTGGCAAGGCCATGCAGGATGCGGGTCTCGCCGTTTATCAGAATGACGCCGTGCGTTTGGTCAAGGACGGGAAAGCGTTCTGGATTGTAGGACTGGGCGATCAAATCGCCTTTGTCCCGGTTCGGGGGTGGCGCCATCCCCGATATGGGATCGACGATCTGACCGGGGCGCTGACGAAAGTCGCTGACGACGCCCCAGTCATTCTGCTGGCGCATGAGCCGGATATTTTTCCGAGCGTGCCGGCGCGCGTTTCACTTACGCTTAGTGGCCATACGCATGGCGGGCAGATCGATTTCTTTGGCTGGCGCCCGAACGTGCCATCACACTATGGCGCGCGCTACGCTTATGGTCACAAGATTGAGAACGATCGTCACCTAGTCGTTTCCGGCGGGCTTGGCTGTTCGATCGCGCCCGTGCGGATCGGCTGTCCGCCGGAGATCGTCGTCATTGATCTGGGTGTGGCGTAACCGTTCCTTTGGGCGCTTCCCTCCCGCGCGCGTCTCCCCCATATTGGCGCCATGGCCTCTCCCCCTAAAAAGCCCAGAGACCCGGCGCGGCCGACGCGCGCCAAGGCGGCGAAGCCGGAGGTCGCGCCGCTCGCGCCGCATCTCGCGCAATTGCTCAATCCCGCGCTGGCGCCGGGATTCGGCGAGGCGCCGCAGGCCGCCTATGACGCCTCCTCGATCCATGGCCTGGACGAGGAGGAGATCGAGAAATACGGGCTAGGCGAAGGGTTTGACGCCGGCGGCGCGACTTCAGGAAGCGCCGCTCAAAACATTGGCGGCGCGACTTCAGGAAGCGCCGCTCAAAACATCGGCGGGGTCGAGGCCACCGCCGAGAGTCTTGCGCAACTGCTGCGGCTCGGCGACCCCAACATCCGCGACCAGAAGCCCTGGACGCCGCATCGGCCGGAGCGGCCGCCCAAGTCCGAAGGCGGCGTCAGGTTCGAGCTGGTGTCGGAATATACGCCCAAGGGCGATCAGCCGGCGGCGATCGACGAACTGGTCAAGGGCGTCGCCGCGCATGAGCGCGACCAGGTGCTGCTCGGCGTCACCGGCTCCGGCAAGACCTTCACCATGGCGAGCGTGATCGAACGCGTGCAGCGGCCGGCGCTGATTCTCGCGCCGAACAAGACGCTGGCGGCGCAGCTTTACGGCGAGTTCAAGAGCTTCTTTCCCAACAATGCCGTCGAATATTTCGTCTCCTATTACGACTACTACCAGCCCGAGGCCTATGTGCCGCGCTCGGACACCTATATCGAGAAAGAATCCTCGGTGAACGAGCAGATCGACCGCATGCGCCACGCCGCGACGCGAGCGCTGCTGGAGCGCGACGACGTCATCATCGTCGCCTCGGTTTCCTGCATCTACGGCATCGGGTCGGTTGAAACCTATACGGCGATGACCTTTTCGGTGACGCTCGGCGAGAAGCTCGAGCAGCGCCAGCTCGTGACCGACCTCGTCGCGCTGCATTATCGTCGCACGGGCGCCGATTTCAGCCGCGGAACGTTTCGCGTGCGCGGCGACACCGTCGATATTTTCCCGGCCCACTATGAGGACCGCGCCTGGCGCATCAGCTTCTTTGGCGAAGAGGTCGAGTCGATCTCCGAATTCGATCCGCTGACCGGCAAGAAGACGGTCGACCTCGAATTCGTCAAGGTCTACGCCAACTCGCATTATGTGACGCCGCGGCCGACGCTGCTGCAGTCGATCAAGGCGATCAAGGAGGAATTGCGCGCGCGGCTCGACGAATTTAACCGCTCCGGGCGTTTGCTCGAAGCGCAGCGGCTCGAACAGCGCACCCGCTTCGATCTCGAAATGATGGAGGCGGCGGGCTCCTGCGCCGGCGTCGAGAATTATTCGCGCTATCTGACCGGCCGCAAGCCGGGCGAGCCGCCGCCGACGCTGTTCGAATATCTGCCGGACAATGCGCTGGTGTTCGCGGATGAAAGTCACGTTTCGATTCCGCAGATCGGGGCGATGTATAAGGGCGACTTTCGCCGCAAGGCGACGCTCGCGGAATATGGATTCCGTCTGCCGTCCTGCATGGACAATCGCCCGCTGCGCTTCGAGGAATGGGACGCCATGCGGCCGCAGACCGTTTCGGTTTCGGCGACGCCGGGAGGCTGGGAGCTCAATCAGACGGGCGGCGTTTTCGTCGAACAGGTCATTCGCCCGACAGGGCTCATCGACCCGCTGGTCGAGGTGCGCCCAGCGCGCGCCCAGGTTGACGATCTGCTCGACGAAGCGCGGGCGACCGCGCAGATCGGCTATCGCTCGCTTGTGACCGTGCTGACCAAGCGCATGGCTGAAGATCTAACCGAATATCTGCACGAGAACGGCGTGCGCGTGCGCTATATGCACTCCGACATCGACACCATCGAGCGCATCGAGATCATCCGCGATCTGCGGCTCGGCGCCTTCGATGTGCTCGTCGGCATCAATCTGCTGCGCGAGGGTCTGGATATTCCCGAATGCGGGCTCGTCGCCATTCTCGACGCTGACAAGGAAGGATTCCTGCGCTCCGAAACGTCGCTCGTGCAGACCATCGGCCGCGCCGCGCGCAATGTCGACGGCCGCGTCATCCTTTACGCCGATCAGATCACCGGCTCGATGAAGCGGGCGATGGACGAGACCAATCGCCGCCGCGCCAAGCAGGAAGCCTATAATCGCGAGAACGACATCACGCCGGCCTCGATAAAGCGCGGCATCGCCGACATTCTCGGCTCTGTCGCCGAGCAGGATCACGTGACGGTCGATACCGGCTACGACATTGCGCCCGGCCACAATCTCGCGGCGACGATCGCCGATCTCGAAAAGCGTATGAAGGCGGCCGCCGCCGATCTCGCCTTCGAGGAGGCGGCGCGCATGCGCGACGAGATCCAGCGCCTGCAGCGCGCGGAATTGCTCGCCGAGGCGAGCCCACAATTTCGCGCGTCCTTCGGAAGAGGCGGGCGCGGCGCCATGCGCCGTGACGAAGAGGAAAAGCTCGCCACGCGGGCGCGTAAGCCGACCGACGCCGACATGGGGCCGCATAATTTCGGCGGCGGGGAAGCGCGGCCTTTGGGTCGGCTCACGCCGCCGCCGCCGCGCGTTTCGCCACGCTCTTCGGGCGGCAAGCCCGGCACGCGCACGGTGAAGGGCAAGCCGAAATGAGCGGCGTTTTTTCCTTCTCCCGCTTGCGGGAGAAGGTGGCCCTCGCGTCGGCGAGGGTCGGATGAGGGCGCCGATTGAGATATTTGCGCGCACGCCATAATTCCGGTAACACTTCCGGAAGGAAGTCCGCAAATGGCGAAACCGCAAAAATCCAGCGTCCAAATCTATCGACAGCGCATGAAGCGAAAGGGCTTCGTGCGCGTCGAGGTGCAGGCGCGCAAGGAGGATGTCGCGCTTTTTCGCGGCGTCGCCGCCGCGCTCGCCGATCCCGCCCGCGAAGCGGAAATTCGCGCCGTCCTCCGCGAGGTCGTGCCTCTCCCGGATGAAGGCTCGCTCAAGGCGCTTCTCGCCGCCGCGCCGCTTGAGGGCGTTGACCTCGAACGCTCCCGCGATGTCGGCCGAGACGTCGCCTTTTGAATTTTCTCATCGACACCAATGTGATTTCCGAATTTCGCAAAGGCGCGCGATGCAATCCGCATGTCGCTGGCTGGTTTGCGGCCGTGAACGACGAGCAGCTCTATCTGAGCGTGCTGACGCTTGGCGAAATCCGCCGTGGGGCGGAAAAGCTGCGGCGACGGGACGTAAGCGGCGCAGACGCTCTTGGCCGTTGGTTGGTCGACGTCGAACGCGCTTTCGTCGGACGCATTCTGCCGGTCGATAGCGATGCCGCGGCGGAGTGGGGGCGTATGAGCGCGTTTCGGACCGTCCCTGTTGTGGATTGCCTGCTTGCGGCCACGGCCAAAGCGAATGATCTGACGCTTGTGACGCGCAATGTTCGAGATGTTGAGGGACTCGGCGTCCTAATTCTTGATCCCTTCGCGGCCGCAAAACCCACAAAGGGGCGTTGAGGCGCGTCAAACTCCCTGGTTCACAAATCCTTCGTTCTCGATTAGGGTCCGCGCCGAGTCCGCTCCCCGGCCGGGGCAGCGGTTTTTCGCTTTTCACGCGCTATCTATGCCGCGCGGCCACAAGTTGCGGCTGAAGCGTCTTATAAGGAATCACATGGCCAAGGAAGAACTGCTCGAATTCCCGGGCGTCGTCACCGAACTGCTGCCGAGCGCGATGTTTCGCGTCAAGCTCGAAAACGACCACGAAATCATCGCCCACACCGCCGGTAAAATGCGCAAGAATCGTATTCGCGTGCTGACGGGCGACAAGGTGCTCGTCGAAATGACGCCCTATGATTTGACGAAGGGCCGTATAACATATCGTTTCCGGTGATTTTCTTTTGGCGGAGCGACATTCTTGACAGCCAATCCTCCTATCGCCCGTCCCAAGCTTGTTCTCGCCTCAGCGTCGCCGAGGCGCCTGGCGCTGTTGCAGCAGGCGGGACTCGACGTCGACGCCCTGCTGCCCGCCGACATCGACGAGACGCCGCACCGCGGGGAATCGCCGCGCGCCTACGCCACGCGGATCGCCAGCGAAAAGGCGGCGGCGGCCGCCAAGCTCAGGGCGACGCAGCCTGAGCTGAAAGATTCTTACCTCATCGCCGCCGACACGGTCGTCGCCGTCGGCCGGCGCATCCTTCCCAAGGCGGAGACTCGGGAAGAGGCGGAGGAGTGCCTGCAACTGCTGTCGGGACGCCAGCACCGGGTCTATTCGGCGGTGAGTCTGGTGGCGCCGCGCGGCTATGAGCGCCGGCGTCTCGTCGAGGCGCGGCTGCGTTTCAAGCGACTCGGCTCGACCGAGATCGAAGCCTATCTTTGCACCGGCGAATGGCGCGGCAAGGCCGGCGCCTATGCGATCCAGGGGCGCGCCGGCGTGTTTCTGGTGAAGCTCGTGGGGTCTTACACGGCGGTTGTCGGCCTGCCGCTTTACGAGACCGTATCGCTGCTGGCGGGGGAGGGCTATCCCGTGCTGGCGCCGTGGTTCGCGATGGCCTGAGCTTTAAATCCCGGCGTAGCGGCGTGAAAATCGCGCGCCGAGCCGTGTGAGAATCTCGTAGCCGATGGTGCCGGCGCGCGCCGCGGCGTCCTCAATGCAAACGCCGTCGCCCAGCAGCTCGACCCAATCGCCGCGCTGCGCGGCATCTCGCGGCGCATCAGTGACGTCCAGCACGACATAGTCCATCGACACCCGGCCCACGAAGGGGCAGCGGACTCCGCCGACGAGCGCTTCGCCGGCAGGCTTTGCGTCGCAGGCCGTGGCGCCGACCGGCACGCCGTCCGCATAGCCGACGCCGATCGTGGCGATGCGGGCGCGCCGCGGCGCGGTCCAAAGCCCGTCATAGCCGACGGTGGCGCCGGGTTCGATCTCGCGGGTCGACAGGATGCGGGCATGCAGCCGCGCGACCGGCCGCACCGGACATTCGGCATAGGGCGTGGGATTGCCCCCGAAGAGGGCGTAGCCGGGCCGAACGAGATCGAAATGCGGGCGCTGCGGCAGAAATACGGCGGACGAATTCGCCATCGAGGCCGGAATGTCGGCGAAGCGCGCGCGGGCGTCGAGGAACGCTTCGATCTGACGTTCATTGCGGGGCTCGTCGCGCATTTGCGCGCTGACGAAATGGCTCATCACCAGGGTGGGGGCGATATGGCGCGCGCGTTCCGCCGCCTGCGCCGCATCACGGATCGGAATGCCGAAACGATTCATTCCCGTGTCGAAATGGATCGCGGCTTTTGGCTTGCGCCCTGCTGTCGCCCATTCGTCGAGCTCGCCGAGCGATCCCAAAGCCGGCACGAGATCGGCGGCGAAGAGGCGCCGCGCCGCGCCGGGCACGAGTCCGTCCAGCACATAGATGGCGGCGTCTTGAGAGACGGCCCGCGCCGCTTCGCCTTCGACGACATTGGCGACGAAAAAGGTTCGGCAGCCGGCCGACAGCAGCGCCCGCATCGCCGGCGCGAGCCCCAATCCATAAGCGTCGGCCTTCACCACCGCGCCACATTCCGCGCTGCCCGCCAGCCGCGTCATTGTCCGCCAATTGTCGGCGAGGGCGGCGAGGTCGACGCTCAGAACGCCGGTTTCCGCCGGGTCCGAGGGCTCGGTCCGGGGTCGTAGGCGCACGGCGGGTTCGATGATTCCCATCTCGACGCCCATTTAGACCGCAAAAGGCGGCGTCTCCATGGCGGCGGCGTGTTCCGCTCAAACCGGCAGCAAGCGCTCGAATTTGGCGCGCACCTGAGCGGGCAGACGGCGCGCGCGGCCGGCTTCGACGCAAACGATCCGGACTTTGGCGGAAACCAGCAGCTCCGCCTGCCGCAGAACCCGCTGCTCGAGCGTCAGCGAGGCCCCTCCGATCTGAAGGGTCTGGGTTTCGACGGTCAAGAGGTCGTCCATTGTCGCGGGCTTTTGAAAGTCGAGGTCCATCGACCGGACCACGAAAAAAATCGGGGCGCCGGCGGCGCCTTCCAGCAACGCGCGCTGATCGAGCCCGAGCGCGCGCAGCATTTCCGTTCGCCCCCGCTCCATGAAACGCAGATAGGATGCGTGGTAGACGAGCCCGGAAAAATCCGTGTCTTCATAATAGACCCGGACGGCGAGGGATTGAATGGGGTCGACTGGCTTCATCTGTTTTGTGCTGGAGGCCTCTCGCCAAGAGACGCGGATCTGGTTCGAACGCCGCTGTTCTGATACAGAATGCGGCCAGTCGCCTTTATCAGAATAATGCGCGCGCAGGCAGCAAAAGGCGTCGCTCGCGCCGACGGCGCGTCGCAACCATAACCGAGGAGCTCCCACATGTCTTTTCAGATCGGCGACATCGCGCCGGATTTCGAGGCCGACACCACGCAGGGGCGCATCAAATTCCATGATTGGATCGGCGATTCCTGGGCCATTCTGTTCTCCCATCCCAAGGACTTCACGCCGGTGTGCACGACCGAACTCGGCTACATGGCCAAGCTCGAACCGGAATTCGAAAAGCGCAACGTCAAGGTCATCGGCTTGAGCGTCGATCCGGTCGACAATCACGCGAAATGGGCGGCCGACATCGCCGAGACCCAGGGCGCGACGCCGCATTATCCGATGATCGGCGACACCGATCTGAGCATTTCCAAGCTTTACGGCATGCTGCCGGCGGCGGCTTCCGGCGACGCCAGCGTCAGGACGCCCGCCGACAACCAGACCGTGCGGAATGTCTTCGTCATCGGCCCCGACAAGAAGATCAAGCTCATCATCGTCTATCCGATGACCACCGGCCGCAACTTCGACGAGGTGCTGCGCGTGATCGACTCGCTGCAACTGACCGCCAAGCATAAGGTGGCGACGCCGGTGAACTGGAAGCAGGGCGACGATGTGATCATCGCCGGCTCCGTTTCCGACGACGAGGCGAAGACGATCTATCCGGATGGCTGGAAGGCGCCGCGGCCCTATCTTCGCATCGTGCCGCAGCCGAAGTGATCCGGCGGCCGGCGCAGCGAGCGCGCCATGATCTTCAGACAGCTGTTCGATAACGTCTCAAGCACTTACAGCTATCTCCTCGCCGGGGGTCGCGGCGGGGAGGCGCTGATCATCGATCCGGTGTTCGACAAGGTTGATCATTATCTGCAGCTGATGCGCGAACTCGACGTCCGGCTGGTCAAGGCCGTTGACACGCACACCCACGCCGATCACCTCACCGGATTGGGCGCGCTGCGCGACCGTACCCATTGCATCACGGTGATGGGCGAGCGCAGCAGCGCCGACGTGGTGTCGATGCGCGTTCGCGAAGGGGATCGCATTCGGGTTCCGGGCGTCGAGCTCGATGTGCTTTACACGCCCGGACACACCGACGATTCATACAGCTTTATGATGGCGGACCGGGTGTTCACCGGCGACACGCTATTGATCCGCGGCACCGGCCGCACTGACTTTCAGAACGGCGACGCGCGGGCGCAATATGATTCGCTTTTTGCGAAACTGTTGAAGCTTCCGGACGCGACGCTTGTCTATCCAGCTCACGACTACAAGGGCGACACGGTCAGCACGATCGGCGAGGAGCGGGCGTTCAATCCGCGTTTGCAGGTCGAATCCATCGACGAATATGTCGCCTTGATGGACAGTCTGGATTTGCCCAATCCGAAAATGATGGATGTGGCCGTGCCCGCCAACAGACATATCGGTCTGCATCAGGAGGACATCGCGCAGCGCGGCTGGGCGTTGACGCCGCAGCAAGCGCTCGGCGTTATCGGTCAGCCGTCAATTGCTCTTGTCGATCTGCGCGAAGCGCATGAACGCGAGGTCCAGGGCGTCATCCCCGGCTCGCTGCATATGCCCTATGGCGAGTTGGAGGAGAATATTCGCGACGGCGGGTTGCTGCACGAACTCGCCGCCGCCACCGGCAAGCAGATCTTATTTTATTGCGCCTATGGCGAGCGTTCGGCGATGGCGGTCGAAGCCGCGCAGGAAGCGGGACTAACATCCGCCCGTCACCTTCAGGGCGGCCTCGACGCCTGGAGCAAGGCCGGCGGTCCGCTCGTACATTGATCGGGTTTGGGCTATTGCTCTTCTTCCCCGAACAATCCGAACTGCGCGGCGGGGCGCGGCGGCTCGGCGAGTCCGAGGTGACGGAAAGCGTGCGCCGTCAGCAGACGACCGCGCGGCGTGCGCTGCAGAAATCCCTGCTGAAGAAGAAACGGCTCGATAATGTCTTCGATCGCGTCGCGCGGCTCCGACAGCGCCGCGGCGATCGTTTCGATGCCGACGGGCCCGCCGCCGAAATTGACGGCGACAAGAGAGAGATAGCGCCGGTCCATGACGTCGAGGCCGATCGAATCGACCTCGAGGAGCGAGAGAGCGCGGTCGGCGAGCTTGCGGGTGATGGATTCGGCGCCGTCGACGACGGCGAAATCGCGCACGCGCCGCAAGAGTCGACCGGCGATGCGCGGGGTGCCGCGCGAGCGCCGGGCGATCTCTTTCGCGCCGGCGTCCTCCATGCCGATTCCGAGCACGCGCGCGCCGCGCTTGACGATCAGCTCCAATTCTTCCGGCGTATAAAAGTTCAGCCGAATGGGAATGCCGAAGCGGTCGCGTAGCGGGGTCGTCAAAAGTCCTGCGCGCGTCGTCGCGCCGACGAGGGTGAATTGCGCCAGGTCGATCTTCACCGAGCGCGCCGCCGGCCCCTCGCCGATGATGAGATCGAGCTGGAAGTCCTCCATCGCGGGATAGAGGATTTCCTCCACCGCGGGATTGAGCCGGTGAATTTCATCGATGAACAGCACGTCGCGCGGCTCGAGATTGGTGAGCAGCGCCGCAAGGTCGCCGGCCTTGGCGATCACCGGGCCGGAGGTCGAGCGGAAATTGACGCCAAGCTCGCGCGCGACGATCTGCGCCAGCGTCGTCTTGCCGAGGCCCGGCGGGCCGACGAGCAGCACATGATCGAGCGCGTCGCCGCGCGATTTGGCGGCCTCGATGAAGACCTTGAGATTGGCGCGCGCCGCCTCCTGGCCGGTGAAATCGGAAAGTGACAGCGGACGCAGCGACGCGTCGGCGTCGTCGTCGCGTCGCTCGGGGCTTAAAAGGCGCGCGGGGGTGGTCAAACGGGCGGCTCCCATGCGCTGGCGCAGGCGCTGTGCTAAGATGCGGCAAACGGAGCCGCGCCGTGAATCGCCCGTCCTCGCAATATGAGTATATGTCCCTCGACGATTTCGAGGAACTTCTCCCCGACAAGCCCGCCGACGAGAAATGGGAGCTGATCGGCGGCCGGGTCGTGCGCATGATGGTCGGCGCGCGCTGGGAGCATAAGAGGATCGTCCAAAATCTGACTGTCGCGCTGATGAACGAGTTTCGGCGGCGCGGGTCGGACTGTCGCCCGTTCGACGAGACGTTCTACCTGAAGCAGCGGCTGCTTGATCTCGCGTGCTTCCCCGATGTTATGGTGCGCTGTGGGCCGCTGCCGCCCGACGCGACCTCGCTCGACGACCCGGTCGTGCTGATCGAAGTCGTGTCAAAGGGCTCGGCCCAGCGCGACCGATGGGAAAAATGGGGGCTGTATCAAAGGCTCCCGTCGCTGCAACATTATGTGCTGGTCGAGCGCGACCATCTCGCCGTCGACGTCATCGACCGCGTCGAGGGCGGCTTTTTCGAGCGCCCGAGACTTGGCGCGATAGGTGAGCGGTTCAGCCTTCCGGCGATAGAATTCGAGATGACGCTCGCCGACGTCTACCGCGATGTGATCGCGGCCTGATCGCCCGCTCAGCGCACGAGCTCTCGCAACCCTTGTCGAATCAGCGCGCCGGCCTCGGCGCCTTCGCCGAGCTGCTTGAGGCTTTCCGCCACCGCGGCCGCCGCCTGCGGCCGCCCGTAGCCGAGATTGACCAGAGCGGAAATTGCGTCGCGCGCAGCCGACGGCGCGCCGTCCGGCTCCTCGCCAGAGAGCCGCGCCAGGGCGGGGTCGACGGCGCCGAAGGCGGGCGCCTTGTCCTTCAGCTCTGCGACGATGCGGGCGGCGAGCTTCGGCCCGACGCCCGGCGCTCGGGCGACCGTCGCCTTGTCCTGCATGGCGATGGCGGAGGCGAGATCATTCGCGGGCAGAATCGACAGGATCGCCAGCGCGACCTTGGCGCCGACGCCCTGCACCGATTGCAACAGGCGGAACCAGTCGCGCTCGGCGTCGGACGCAAATCCAAACAGCTTGATCGAATCCTCGCGCACCTGCGTTTCGATGGCGAGCGCGGCCGCTTCGCCGACGCGCGGCAGCTTCTGCAGCGTGCGCGTCGAACAATGGACCACATAGCCGACGCCATTGACGTCGAGGATGACGAAATCCTCGCCATAGGCGTCGATGAGGCCTTTGAGCTTGCCGATCATGCGGAAATGCGTTGTCGCGCGCCGCGGTGCTGCGCATGGCAGATGGCGACGGCCAGCGCGTCGGCGGCGTCGGCGCTCGTCGCCGCGCTCGCCGGCAGCAGCACGCGCACCATCATCTGCACCTGCGCCTTGTCGGCGTGGCCGGCGCCGACAACTGTCTTCTTCACGAGATTGGCGGCGTATTCGGCGATGACGAGGCCGGCGAGGGCAGGGGCGGTCAGCGCCACGCCGCGCGCCTGTCCGAGCTTCAAGGCCGACTGCGGATCGCGATTCACGAAGGTCTCCTCGATCGCCGCTTCATGCGGCGCATGGTCGGCGATGACCTGCATCAGCCCCTCGTGCAATTGCCGCAGCCGCGCGCCCATGCCGAGCGCGGCGTCGGAGCGCACGCGCCCGCAGGCGATGAAGGAGAGCCGCGCGCCCTGCGTTTCGATGATTCCCCAGCCGGTGTTGCGCAGGCCGGGGTCGACGCCAAGGATGCGAATCGGAGCGGGGATCATGCTGCGAGCGTAAGCGGAAAGCGGCGCCGAGGCGAGCTTTGGCGGCGGCGTTTTGCCGTCTCAGGGCCCTCGCGTATCCGGCGGCTCGCGCGTCTTGCCATCCAGCAGACAGCTGACCGTTACGTCGCCCATGACGTTGATGGCTGTCCGGCAGCGGTCCAAAAACCAGTCGACGGTGAACAGCATGGCGATGTAGTCGGTGGGCAGCGCCACGGCCTTGAAGACCATGGTCATCGTCACCAATCCCGCTTCGGGAATGCCGGCCGCGCCGACGGATGCGACGACCGACGTCACCACCACGATGAACTGTTGGCTGAGCGTCAAATGCATGCCGAGCAATTGCGCAACGAACAACGCCGACATGGCTTCATAAAGCGCCGTGCCGTCATTATTGAAATTCGCGCCCACGAGCGCGCCCATGCTGGCGGACTCCTCGCGCAGCCCGACATTTTCGCGCAGGCGCGCATAGGTCACCGGCATGGTGGCGGTGGAGCTGCCGGTCGAAAACGCCATCACCAGCGCATCGCGCACGCCGCGCAGCACATGGAGCGGCGGCGCCCAGGAACCCAGTCGCACGCGAATGAGGTAGTAGCCGGCTTGCAAGGTCAGCGCCGCGAGGACGGCGACGACGAAGCCTCCCAAAGCGAGGAAATCGCCAAAGCCCTTCACGCCGACGATGCTGGCGACGATGCCGAACACCGCCAGCGGCACGAGGTCGATGATCCAGTGCAGAATCGTAATCAGGCTGGTCAGCGCCACGTGAACGAGATCTTCGACGGTGCGCACCTCATGATGCCGCAGGCTTCTCAGGGCGACGCCCATCGCCACGGCGATGAAGATGACGCCCATCACCGCGCCATTGTCCGAAAATGGGCCGCCGATGCTCTTGGGCACATTGTCCAGGAATAGGGCGAGGGGATCGGCGCCAGCGGCGGCCTTGGCGGGCGCATGCGCCGGAGAGGGGTTCGACCATGAACCGGGCTGAAGGACATTGGCGACAAGGAGGCCGATGCCGATCGCCACCAGCGTGTTCGTCAACAGCAGCGTGACCAGCCGCAGCGCCTTCCGGCCGCCAAGATGCGCGCGCATCAGCGCCTGCATGATCGCCAGCAAAATCAGCGGCGGCGCAAGCGCGCCGAGGAGCCGTAACACAAGCTTGGCTGGAATCTCGAGCGCCGCCGCCTGGTCGCCAAGCATGACGCCAACGACAAGCCCCAGCGCCACGGCCCCCAGAATGCGCAGATACAGGGGCGTGGCGCGCCACCAGCCGAGGGCGCCCTGTCCGCTGGCCGTTGGTTCCGCATCTTGTTTGATCGGAAAGTCTCCTCGATCGCCGCTTCATGCAGCGTAAGGTCGGCGATGGCGCCAATCAACCCATCGTGGACTTGCCGCGTAACCGCTCGCCACTGCTGAGGCTGGCGCCGGAGTGGACGCCAGGAGATCAAGGAGAGCCGCGAGTCTTGCGCCGCGATGATTCCCGAGCCGGCGTTGGCACGCCGGGGTCGACCCCCGAAGATGCGAATCGGGGAAGTCGCAGTGCGGCGGCTAGCTCTCAGCTTGCGTCTTGACCGGCTTCCGCTTTCGTCACGGCGTCCGCGACGGCGTCAAAGGCCAGCAGGGTCGAGCCATGCCGGGCCTTGTAGTCGCGCACCGGCTCGAGCACCGCGAGGTCGGCCCATTTGCCGGTCGGCGGCGGACCGTTCTCCTTCAGCATCTTGCGCAGCGTCTCGCGCGCCTCGCGCAGCTCCTGCGGCGTGGAGCCGACGATGTTGCGCGCCATGATCGAGGCCGAGGCCTGGCCGAGCGCGCAAGCCCGCAAATCATGCGCGTAGTCCGCCACCTTGCCGTCGCGCAGGATTAAGTCGACGGTGATCGTCGAGCCGCAGAGCTTGGAATGGGCAGAGGCGGTCGCGTCCGCGCGCGGCAGCCGGCCGAGCCGCGGAATGTTCCCGGCAAGCTCCAGAATGCGTTGATTATATATGTTGTTCAGCATCGTCGCCGGCGCGTTCAAGCCAAGGCCTTACCATCGCCTCGGCAAATCTCTATATAGGTTTCTGCGCGGCCTCGCCAAAGCGGCCGCGCCGGGGCCGTCGACGGCTCTTGTTCGTCTCGAATTCTCGCGTGATCTCGAAACTCAGGAGAGGGCGACGATTTGAGAAGCGCCTTGCATGATTCGTGCTAGGCGAGAGGCTGCCGACGCCTTTTTCAAGGCGGGTGGCAAGCGTGAGTTGGAGGCTCCACATGGACGACGTGGTTAAGACCTTTCCCTTTTCTTCGCTCGAAACGGTTCGAACCGTTGAGCGCCCCTCCCGCGATGAAGCCGAAGCGGCCGTGCGCACTCTGCTGCGCTGGGCGGGCGACGATCCCGACCGCGAGGGGCTGCGCGACACGCCCCGCCGCGTCGTCAAGGCGTATGAAGAGTTTTTCGCCGGCTACCGGGAAAGCGCCGACGACGTTCTGTCGACGGTCTTCGACGAGGTCGAAGGCTACGATGATCTCGTGCTCGTGCGCGACATTCCGTTTACCTCGCATTGCGAGCATCACGTCGTGCCCTTCGTCGGCAAGGCGCATATCGCCTACTACCCCAATGGCGGCGTCGTCGGCCTGTCGAAACTTGCCCGGCTCGTCGAGATTTTCGCCCGCCGACTGCAAACCCAGGAGGCGATGACGGCGCAGATCGCGGCGGCGATCGACCAAACCCTCGCCCCGCGCGGCGTCGCCGTGATGGTCGAGGCGGAACATATGTGCATGTCGATGCGCGGCGTGATGAAACAGGGATCGTCCACGGTCACCATGCAGTTTTCGGGCGTGTTCCGCGACGACCCGGCCGAGCAGGCGCATTTCTACACGCTTCTGCGCGGGGCGCGCTGATGTCGGCGGCGCCGGATGTGGAAGAGGGGATCGTTTTCGCGCCGAGGTTCGACGCGAACGGCCTGATCGTCTGCGTCGCCATCGAGGCCGCCACGCGCGATGTTTTGATGGTGGCCTATATGAACGCCCTCGCGCTGGAGAAGACGATCGAGACAGGCCAGGCGCATTATTGGTCACGCTCGAGGCGGGAGCTGTGGCGCAAGGGCGAAACTTCCGGCCAGACGCAGAGGGTCATCTCGTTGCGCGTCGATTGCGACCAGGACGCGCTGCTGCTCGAGGTCGAGGTCGGGGGCGACGGGAAAGCTTGCCATACGGGGAGAAAAACCTGCTTCTACCGGACGCTCGACCCCCATGGCGCGCTGGTCTTTCGCGGCGATCGCGCTTAGACGGCGCATTGGCGCGAAACATTAACCCCAAGGCCACTTTCGAGGCGCAGGCTAGTCTCCAATATATCTCGTGCTGGCTTACCGCCTCGGGGTCAGCTGCGCAGGAAGGACGCTATGTCGTCGCGGCCCTCACCCACCCTCCTCAATCACGAAGCCGATGCGGGTCGCGCAATGACGGATGAACCTGAAGCTCCTCCGACGACACTCGTCCGCCAGGCTGATACCGAGGCGAAGCAGCAAAGGGGCGGTCAGCCGACGATCGGACTGGCGCTGGGCGCAGGCGCCGCGCGTGGCTGGTCGCATATCGGCGTGCTGCGCGAACTTGCCGCTCATGACATCAAGCCCGATGTGATCGCGGGCACGTCCATCGGCGCGGTGATCGCCGGATGCTACGCCGCCGGCAAGCTTGATCAGATCGAAGCTTTCGCCCGCTCGTTGACCAAACGGCGCGTCTTCACGCTGATGGATCTTTCTTTTTCCGGGGCGAGCCTCATTAGCGGCGAACGGCTGCGATCCGCTTTGGAGAAAGAGCTGGAAAACGTCGAGATCGAAGACCTGCCCGTGCCCTTTGCGGCGGTGGCGACGGCGGTGGGGACCGGGCACGAGGTATGGCTGCAGCATGGGTCGCTGTCGCTCGCCATTCGCGCATCTTATGCGTTGCCTGGTATTTTCGAGCCGGTGCGGATTGGCGACCGCTGGCTCTTCGACGGCGCGTTGGTCAATCCCGTCCCGGTCACCGTGTGCCGGGCGCTCGGCGCCGAATATGTGATCGCCGTGAACGTCACCGCCGACACCATGTATCGCGCTCGGGTCATCCGCGACGATCCCGCTGCGCTCAAGCGCTCGGCGGAGGCGGGGCCTTTCGGGGACAAGGCAGACGTTTCGTTCGCGGACCGATTCCTGCCGCGCTATTTCGATCGGCAGCCGGGGGACGCGCCCAACGTCGCCACCGCGATGATCGACGCGTTCAACATCATCCAGGACCGGATCCTGCGGTCACGATTGGCGGGCGATCCGCCAGACGCCACCATTACCGCGCGGCTGGAGGAAGTGGGCATGTTCGACTTTCACAAGGCCGACCAGCTCATCAATGTGGGACGCGAGGCGACAAAGCGGGCGCTTCCCAATATCTTCGCCCACATCCCGCTGTCCAGTCCCGCCTAACCCGTCGGGCGACGTTTAGGCCTGAGCGATATACTCCCGCATCGACCGGTGCTCCTCTTCGATCACCCGGATGCGGTATTTGACAACGTCGCCGATCGAGACCAGGCCTACAAGATGGGTTTCCCGGATCACGGGAATATGCCGGCGCCGTTCGATGGTCATCACGCGCATCGTGTTCTCGACCGCATCGTCTTCCCTCGCCGCCTCGGGCGTGGGCTGCATATAGGCTGATATGCATTGCGTCAGGGCTTCCGGCCCATCCAGCGCGACCGCCGAAACAATGTCGCGCTCGGCGATCAGACCGGCCAGTCGGTCGCTGTCGTCCAGAATGACGAGCGCGCCGATTCGATACCGCATCATGAGCTGAGCCGCCTGCTGCAGCGTCGTGTCGGCGCTCGCCGTCACCACCTCTCGTCCTTTCTCTGCGAGTATATTCGAAATCGTCATCTGGCCCTCCTTACGCGCCCCACCGCGCCCCCGCCAACCCAAGCGTTTCTCCAAATTCAAGAATGCCGGCCTGCGTGATCGAAGAAGCTAAAAAACAGCAGGCCGAACAAAAACCCCCCAATATGCGCTTCCCAGGCGATCGCGCCGGACACCCCGACCGCCTGCGGAAACGCGCCAAGAAGCAAGTTCGCCGCAAACCATGCAATGAGGAAAATCATCGCCTGTCTGTTCAACGGCAGCTGCGACAACGACGTGGCGCTGGATCTGTCGTCGCGCGGCGCGTGCGGGCTGCGCCTCCTCTCCGCAAGTTGCGCCCCTGGCGTAAATGCAAAACGCACAATTGCGCCCATAGTTCCTGAGATTGCGCCGGATGCGCCGACGACGGGCGTGACCTCGTAAGGGTGCAGCGCAAGAAACAGAAGCGCGCCCGCGAAGGTGCTCGCGGCGAGAAAGAGCACGTAGCGGGCCGAGCCGAATCGACGTTCGACGGGCGTCCCGAACGCTGCGAGCGCCACGACATTGACGATGACATGCGTCCAATCGGCGTGCAGAAAGAAGTAGCTCAGCATGGTGCCATATTCCGCGCCGCCCTCGAGGGTTACGCGCGCGGGAATGAAGGCGAACGTCGTCAGCAGCCAGCCTGAGAATTCCGGCCCGCCGTAAGTAACGGCGAGATTCGCCGCCGTCAGCAGGAGGATCAGCGTCTGCGTCGCGGGCGGCAGATTGAACATTCGTTCTCGGCTTGCGGCCACGTCGGCTCCTGTCTGTTGCGCTGGGCGAGAGGCGCAGCTTCATGCACTCTAGCGCACCCCGCGCCGGGGCGAGCGTCCCGATTTGACGCGCCTGGGGCGGCGAGGGCAAAGCCAATGGGTGAGCGCGAATGCTTGCGACGCTCGCCTTCATGGCGCACATCATCTTGTTTTGTTTTGGTTTTTTCGCCATGGGCGGCGCCGATTCGCGCCTGCGGCCATCGCCGCCCGCTGATGGCACGACCGCTGCTCCTCGATCGATAGATGGAACGCTGCGAGGGGCGGCGTCCCAATCCTGGACGGGCGCATCAGCGCCGGGCGGGTGGTAATGAGATTGCCGGTTACCAAAGACCTTTACGCATATTGGAGCAGTTTGAAGGGTGAATGGGCTGCGCCGGACCGCGCAGACATCGATCCAGACGCCATTCGCCATATTCTGTCCGACACATTTATCATCGAAGCGGACGCCGACCGCCGCTTTCCGATCCGCGTTTGCGGCGCCCGGATCAACGCCCTTTGGCTGTGCGACCAGAAGGGACGCAACTTTCTTGACTGGTGGAGAACCCGGCTTCAGGAAGCGGCGGCGGAGACGATTGGCTGGGTGATCGATAACGAAAGACCGCTTGTCGCGCATGTTCGGACCGATGCGCTCGGACCGGATGCGGCGGACTTCGAACTGCTGCTATTGCCTCTGCGTCATTTCGGCAAGAGCCGGTCGCGCCTGCTCGGATCCCTGGCTCCAACGCGGCCGCTCAGCTGGATGGGAATGTGTCCGGCGGGTCCGCTAGACCTTGTCGCCACCAGAACTCTCGACGACACCGCCTCGAGACAAAAGGCGGCCGGCGCCGCGGACAGGTCCGAAGCTGTGCGGGGACAGCTGGCCATGCGCGGGTGACGCCCGGCTTAAGCAACGTTCCACCAGCTGATTCTTCGCCATCCCGCGCCTCTGCGGGCTGCGAACGCTAACGCGCGGCGGCTTGTGAGCGCCCCCTTCTCGGTGATCGCGACGCACCAGCCCGAGTGGCTTCGACCGTCCCCCTGTGAGGTGTGGCGCTTTCGCCACACCTGTCGGAATTCCGAGCGAGCGCTCGGCAAAACAGGGGCTTTTGCATTGACTGTGCGCGGCCTCGACTGATTGAGTGCACTGCATGGCGAGCAATCGCTGACAGCTTCAAGTGGATACGCATGGCGAAGGTTTTACGCCTCCAAGCAACGAGGACACAGATGAAAAAAGCTCTTTCCGTCGCCGCTCTTGCGGTTGCGCTGACGGGCTCGGCTCTGGCGGCCGATCTTCCCAGCTACAAATCGCCGCCGCCGCCGCCCTTGCCGCCGCCGCCGCTGTGGACGGGCTTTTACGTCGGTCTGAACGCTGGCGGCACGTGGACGAGCAGCAACTCGACTCAGGTCGGGACCTTCCCGATCGGGCAGCCCGGATTCAATCCTGCGGTGTTTCCGCAGCTCGCGCTTCTCGCGTCGGGATCGATTCCGTCCCGCAACAATGGCGGGTTCATCGGCGGCGGCCAGATCGGCTACAACTGGCAGTTCTACAACGGGGCCGTGCTCGCCGGCGTCGAAGCCGACATCCAGGGCCTCGCCTACGGGAATAACACCACCAACTTCACGACCGCAGCGGTGGTTGTTGGCGTTCCCGTCATTTCCAATACGGCTTTGGCGCGCAGCGTCGATTATATCGGCACGGTCCGCGGCCGTCTCGGCTGGCTGTTCACGCCTACCTTGCTGGTCTACGGCACCGGCGGCCTTGCCTACGGCGGGGTAACGACGAACACGACGATGTTCCAGGCGGGCACCAACGGGTTCGCTGGCTTTGGCGCGACGTCCTTTTCTGACACGCGCGTTGGTTGGACGGCTGGCGGCGGACTTGAATGGATGTTCATGCCGCGCTGGAGCGCCAAGGTCGAGTATCTTTATTACGATCTCGGGAATGTTTCGACGTCAGGCGCGCTCACCTCGGGCTTCTTCCCGCTTGGCACTTACGGGATCACCCAGCAAACGACGCGCTTTAACGGCAACATCGTTCGCGCCGGCGTGAATTATCACTTCAATTGGGGCGCTCCTCCGATTGTCGCCAAATACTGACCATCCTGAGCAGTTGATGTGATCGAGCCCGGCCTCTGGCCGGGCTCTTTTTTTGCCGGCCGAGCGAAAGGCAGCGTGAGCGTGAGGCGCGCCGCACATTGCCTGCCGGCCAGCGGCGCTGTATCAATTTGCCGAATGGTTGCGATCCGATAGGCGTATTCAGCGTGTATCGAGAAGATGTTTTCGATCTGATCGATCAGCTTGCGCGCGCCGAAAGGCGGCCTATTCGCCGCAGCCTCCTCTCCGAATTCTTGCAGGCGACAGGCGTCTCTCAAGTCGCCTATGTCGCCTTCAACCTGCCGAGGCGCCGCGCCGCGCGCCCGTTGCTTTCCCTCGCTCACGCCATGTCGTGGCGAAATTCCTATGCCCAGGCGGGGCGCGTCGACATCGCGCCCGTATTGCGCGCCGGCTTGGGCGGGATCATGCCGGTCGACTGGCGCGTGCTGGACCGCGACGATCCCATCATTCGCAAGCTACTGGGCGAAGCGCTGGATTTGGAGCTTGGCGGAGACGGCGTCTCAATCCCTTTGCGGGGACGGAAGGGCGAATATGCGCTGTTCAGCGTCTGCCTCCATCAAGGCGCTTCCTTCTCGATGTCGGCGCGCCACGACCTGATGCGACGATTCATGGTGATGAGCGCGATCTTCCACGCGAAGATGCGCGACGCCTTCGAAGCCAGATCCGACGGTGGCGTTCGATTGTCGGATCGCGAACTCACCTGCTTGCGCCTGAAGTCCTTGGCTCAAAGCGACGAGGCGATCGGCCGTGCGCTTGGCGCTGGTCCAGCTGCGGCGCGGCTTTGGCTCGAATCCGCGCGCGCCCGGCTGAACGCCGACACCATCGATGCGGCGCTTGCGCAAGCCTGTCGGACCGGGCTGATTCGGGTTGGCGCCGAATCTCCGGATGCCGCCGCCGAATCAATGTCCGTCGCCGGCGCGCCTTCGATTGATCGGCGCGCGCGATGATCGCATTGCTTCCCGGCGAATTGCGCACGCATTTTCCCCGACTGATGGATGACATGCATGAGTTGCGCCTGAGCGCCGTCCGCGCCCGCCATGAGCGACTCTCATCGCCGATCAATCGGCTGACGGTGGTCGATTATTTTGATTCGCTCGATCCCCTTTACGTTCTCGCGCTGGATGAGGCGGAACGCGTCGTTGGCGCGCTCAGGCTGTTGCCGACAACCGGCGTCACAATACTGAACGACGCCTTGGCGGCGGGATTGCCGGATGGCGTGCGGGTCGAAAGTCCGCTGATTTGGGAAGCCAGTCGGTTGACGCTGCGCCGGCCTGGGGATTGTCCAACGCAGGAGCCCGCCATGGATCGAACGATCGGCGAACTCGGCGTGGCGCTGAATGAGATCGCCAAAGCTGCGGCGTTGACGCATCTGGTCGCCGTTTACGACGATTGGACGCGTCGCCTGCTATCGCTTCGCGGCTGCGCCGGGACAGCGCTTGCGCCGCCGATGCGATTCGATGGCGTCGAGGTCTTTGCCGCTGTTTATGAAGTGGGAGCAGCGATGGACGCGCAGTTCAGACGCCTCGCCGGCGACGCCGCGCGCCAACGGATCAATCTCGCCGAACTGGTGCGCCTGCGCGGCCTGCAGTGTTGAGCTCGCAGGTTAAGCGCGGCAAGGCTTCGGCAGCGGATATGAAACGAGCCCCCGCGGAAGGAAGAGACGAGCCGCCCGTCCGCCGCCGGGCCGCGTTTCCGTCCGCGCATTCGCGTTCAGGCGTTCACCAACGCCGTGATCGCGAGCGTGATGGCGGCGGCGGCGGCAAAAATCGATAGAATCGCGGAAATGGCGTTCATGGCGTTCCTCCCCTTGGCTCGCTGCTTCAGCGCGGTCAGACGCCGCATCCGAAGAAGACGCGACAAATTAGCGCACCTAATGGGAAATTCGCCAAGGGGGAAAAGCTGTTGCGATGCACGATGCAACGTCCATGCGCCTGCCGCGCCAATTCGGAATTGAGCCCGAAAACCCGGCTCCATCAATGAGTCGTCCGCAGAGCCCTGGCCTCGTGCGCCGCAAGGACGATTAATCCGCAATTGACATAAGCTTTGCTTTGAGTTCGCCGATTTCCAGTTCAGCGCGCACCTCATTGCTGACGTCATATTGCACGCCGAGGAAATATAAGAGGCGGCCATCGGCGTCGAATAGGGGCGTGATATTGAGTTTGTTGTGAAAGAGCGCGCCGTCCTTGCGATAGTTGCGCAGCGTAACTTCGACATGTTCGCGGTTGCGAATGGCCTGGCGCAGCCGCAGCCGTCCCTCCTGCTCGCGATCCTCGGCCTGAAGAAAGCGGCAGTTGCGCCCGATGATCTCGTCGAGCTGATAGCCGGTGATTTGGGTGAAGGGCCGATTGGCGTAAATGATAGGCGAATCTTCAAGATCGGGGTCCGCGAGCGTGACGCCATTGACGCAGGCGTCGAAGATGGCTCTCAGCATTTCCGGAACGATCTCGGCGTCCTTACGCAACGCGAAAAGCTGACCCTTGTTCTGGCTCCTGGCGCGCGCCCAGACGCGATAGGCGCTCGGCGCCATCCCGGCGAAACGCCGGAACGCGCGCCGAAAACTTGCTTCGTCGGAAAATCCCGCCGTGGCGGCGAGCTCCTTGACGGGCTTGGCGCTGGTTTCGAGCAACATTCGCGCGGTGTCGACGCGAATCCTGTCGATGAACGTCTTTGGCGATTCGCCCGAGGCCTGTTTGAGCTTGCGATGCAGAGTCCGCTCTGACGTGGAGAGGGCGCGCGCCAGCTCCTGAGCGCTGATCGACGTTTCGGATTGGCGCACCTTGCGCTCGGCGTCGGCGACAAAGGCGTCCACCCCGTCGTGCAAGGCGCCGGCGCCGTAGGCGGCGGGGGTGCGCTGCGCGCCTTTGACCAGCGCTGCTTCGCCGATGGTGAAATCCGCCGCGATCCGCGCCGCCTCGACTCCGCAAAGCGCGCGAACGACGTGCAGAGCGACATCAATCCAGGACAGAGGCCCGGCGGCGGTGACGATTCGACGGTCTTCGATCAGCCGCGCCCCCCAGGCGGCGTCGACCCGCGCGTAGCGCTGCTTCAACTCTTCCTGATGCCACCAGCTCGTGGTGCACCGGCGGCCGTCGAGGAGGCCCGCCTCGCCGAGAAGAAACACCCCCGATCCGCAGCCTGCGATCAGCGCGCCGCGCGCATGGTGGCGGCGCAGCCAGGCGCCCGCCGCGCCGAAGCGCGACATGTCCGGCGGCTTGCCGTTCTGGTCCGGGGAGAAGCTGGGCACGATGATGGCGTCGCAGGTTGTGATGGCCTCGAAGGAGGCGGCGACAGGGAAGGTCGCTCCAGAGCGATCGACGATCGACGCGCCATCCGGGCTCGCCGCCAAGACATAGAAGGGGTCTTCGGCGTTCTGCCCTGGCGCGGCGGCGCGCACGACAGCGCGCCGCGCCAGCGTCAAAACATCAATCAGTCCCAAGAAAGCCGAGCCTAGGCATTCGTTTAGGCCGGCGATGACAATCTTACGCATCCGCCTCAGCCTTTGGCGAATTATGACGCCTGTTTGGCTAACGGGCCATCATGACCTAGATTACTTCTAATCTCATCCTAAGCTAGCCTGGGCCTCTTTCGCCTTAGGCGGGGATGCATACATGTTTGACGACGCGCCCGGTGCGCCGCGGCTCTCGTCAGGGAGGTAAAAAATGAAGGCGAATTGGAAGAAATATTTGCCTTGGGTCCTCTTCGTCGCGGTTGGGGCGTTGCTGTTCGGCCTGTTTCAGCATCAGCAGACCCGCACCCCCGCGCGCGAGATCACCTTTAGCGAGCTGCTGGTGCAGATCGACGAAGGCCGCGTCCATGACGTGACGATGTCCGGAAACGAAATTTCCGGCCACTTCAACGACAACCGCTCCTTTACGACCTTTGCCCCGAACGATCCGAGCCTCGTGCAGAAGCTCGAATCGAAAAAGGTGCAGATCAGCGCCAAGCCCGCGAACGATAGTCCCGGCTGGCTCTCCACTCTGCTCGTCAACGGACTGCCGCTGCTGCTTTTCATCGGCGTGTGGGTTTACATGGCCCGGCAGATGCAGGGCGGGGCAGGCGGCCGCGCGATGGGCTTCGGCAAGTCGAAGGCGAAGCTGCTGACGGAGACGCAAGGACGCGTCACCTTCGAGGATGTCGCCGGCGTCGACGAGGCCAAGGAGGATTT
>Ga0209347_1001464_pt1 | contig 38246 bp, 35 predicted proteins | sample AutmiccommuBRH23_FD_187382 | JGI IMG/M metagenome (GOLD analysis project Ga0209347, IMG submission 187382) | Deep subsurface microbial communities from Mt. Terri, Switzerland - Autotrophic microbial communities BRH/23 (SPAdes) (version 2) | ecosystem: Environmental > Aquatic > Deep subsurface >... | reverse complement strand
GACCGCGGGCGTCTACTCGCTCCCTGAGGAGCCCGCGTCGCGGAGCGACCGCGGGCGTCTCGAAGGGTCGTAACTCTCACCCACAGGCAGTCCCGCGGACAACTCGGGCCACGACCCTTCGAGACGGGCCCCGCCGCTTCGCGGGGGCCCTCCTCAGGGAGCGGGGGGGACAGGACACGCCGCTTCAAGGACGGCCCTCCTCAGGGAGCGGGGGGCAGGCCACGCCGCTACGCGGACGGCCCTCCTCAGGGAGCGGGGGGACGGAAAACGCCCGCCGGCATCAGCCGACGGGCGTCCGCGAGTTGGGTCAGGCGACCGTCACCTTCTCGATCACCACCGGCTCGACCGGCTTGTCACCGAAGGAGGTCTTCGTCGTCGCGATCGCGTCCACGACCTTCTGGCTCGCCTCGTCCTTCACCTCACCGAAGATGGTGTGGCGACGGTTCAGGTGCGGCGTCGGCGCGACCGTGATGAAGAACTGCGACCCGTTCGTGCCCGGCCCGGCGTTGGCCATCGCGAGCAGGTAGGGCTTGTTGAAGCTCAGCTCGGGGTGGAACTCGTCACCGAAGGTGTAGCCCGGCCCGCCGCGACCGTCACCGCGCGGGCAGCCGCCCTGGATCATGAATCCGTCGATGACGCGGTGGAAGGTGAGGCCGTCGTAGAAGTTGCCGGTGGTCTTCTCCCCGGTGGACGGGTCGGCGTATTCCTTGGCGCCGGTGGCCAGCCCGACGAAGTTCTCGACGGTCTTGGGGGCGTGGTCGTCGAACAGCTCGATGACGATGTCGCCGTGGTTGGTGTGGAGCGTAGCGGTGCTCACGCTGGGTCCTTTCGGTTGCCTCCAGATGGACTGCTCCAGTCTGGCAGAGCGGGCAAGCCCCGCGCCGTCACCCCGACGGCGGGACGTCGCTCTCGGCGGCCGCGGCGCGGATCTGGTCCTCGATGTCTGCGACGAAGTCCTCCACCGCCTCGAGTCCCGTGACCGGGCCGCCGGCGATCAGCCCGTCGGCGCCGAGCAGCACTGCCGCGACCTTCCCCGTGGCCCCGAGCGCCCGGGCGGCGAATCCGCCGTGGTCGTACAGCGCGGTGGACTGCACCTCTGCGGGGACGGCGGCGGGGTCCCGGGGCCGGATCGACGGAACGAGCCGCACCTCCAGCACGGGCAGTCGCTGCTGCCAATCGGTGATGCTGGCGATCGCGTGGCGTGCCGGGGAGCAGAGGCAGTCGATGGTGACCAGCAGCTGCGCCTGCTGGGACGCGACCTGGCGCAGGGTCAGAGGTTCGCCGTCGGCGTCGATGAGGACGGAGTCAGGGATGGGACGGCGGACGTAGTCGTCCGGCTCCTCCTCCACGGGCGCCGCAGGAGCCTCGACGGCGGGCTCGGGCTCGACCCGCCCCCGGATCAGCTCCTCCACGGCTGCCGGCCCCACGGCCGGCTCCCCCACCGGCACGCCCGCGGCGTCGAGTTCGATGGCCGACGGCGTGCGCGACCCCACCAGCGTGTGTGTCACGTTCGACCCCCAGTCCTCGTGCAGCAGCGCGAGGCTCTCCCACTTGGGATCGTCGACGGCGTGCCCCGCGGGCCTCATCGGCACGACGGTGCGGCCAGGGTTCTCGGCCAGCCAGCCGGGCAGCGCCGCCAGCACCCGCTCGCAGCCGCCGCAGCCGGACACCACCGACAGCAGCACGATCCCGCCGTGCCGGCCGGCAAGCTTGCGCAGCGTGATCCTCTCGCCCGACGACACCTCCCAGATCGTCAGCGTCGGCGCCACCGACGCCCCCCCGCCCGACGGCGACTCCCCGCCACCCGCGAGCGACAGCACCGCCACCACGGCCGCTAGCGCCGCCATCGCGATCCATCCCCACCCGGCGGCCGGCTGCGAGTAGATCGACACCCCGGTGACCGCGCCCACCAGCCCCAGCACCGACGTCACCAGTAGCAGCACGTTGCGCAGCAGGGTCCGGCGGGTGACGCCGTCGCCGCCGAGCGCCCCGAAGCAGTGACAGCGGACGGGCTCGTCGAAGGTCAGGGCCCGCGCGATGACGACGGTGTACGCCGCCATCAGCAGCACTGCAGCCCCCGCGGTGACCACCAGCACCCATCCCGCGCCCACGATCAGCAGGACAGCCAGCGCCAGCTCCCCCCACGGCAGCAGCACGGGCGCTGGGGACCGCTGCAGCCATCCAGGCAGGCGGAGGGCCTGGAACGCGTCGCGGGTCTCCTCCGGGGAGCGGAGCTTGCCCGCCCCCGAGATGGCCAGCAGGACGGCGACGGCCAGGTTCCCCAGCACCAGATAGCTCACGAATGGATTATTGCCGATCCCCTGACCCCCGAACCCCCTTGCGCGAACCCCACAAAGCGGTAGCGTGGAACTGCTCGACTACGAGCCACAACCATGGGAGGTACTTGTGAAGAAGTCACAAGAGCTGAAGAAGGCCGCCGCGGAATCCGCTGCCGCCGCCGCCGAGTACAGCCAGCACGCACTCAAGGAAGGCATCGAGCGCGCCCAGATCCTGCTCGACGAGGCCCGCCTGCAGGCCGGCCCGTTGCTGCACGACGCGAAGGTCCGCAGCGCGGACTTCGCCGCGCGCCGTCTGGACGACCTCGAGCCGCACATCAAGGACGCCCTCGACAAGGTCACCCCCGCAGTGGACGCAGCCCGGGAGAGGCTCGAAGACGATCTTCTGCCGAAGCTGCAGGAGGCCCTGCACCACGCGGCGGCTTCGCCGGCTGTCGCGGAGGCCACGAAGCGCGGCACGGCCGCGGTGGCCGCCCTCAAGGGTGAGCTGGAGGTCAAGCCCAAGAAGAGCAAGATGAAGGCGTTCGGCAAGTTCCTCGCCATCTCCGCCATCGTCGCCGGCGCCGTCGCTGCGGTCCGGCACTTCCTGGCCCCGAAGGACGACGGCTGGACGGCGCACGAGCCGTCGAAGGCGTACGTCAACAACAACGACACCTTCTCCAACGCGGCCAAGTTCGCCTCCGACACCGCCCCCGAGGGCGAGCCCGACGAGGTGGCCACGCCGGCCGAGGACATCGCCAACGACACCCAGTCGGCGGACGTCGAGGAAGCGGTCGCCGCAGAGGACGCCGTGCTGTCGGAGACCACCGCCGAGGATCAGCCGTACCACGACGGCGGCACCCCGGAGCCGGTGGAGGAGCCGGGTGTCGCGGCGACGGCGTCGGCCTACGGTGACGACGCGTATGTCGGCTCGGAGCCCCCGGAGGGTTTCACCATCAAGGGCAACGAGCGGTCGAAGAAGTACCACCTCGAGGGCAGCGCCGGCTACGAGCGGACGATCGCCGAGGTGTGGTTCAAGTCGGAGGAGGCGGCACAGGCCGCGGGCTTCACGAAGGCCCAGCGCTAGTCGCAGCTGACCCGACGACGAGGGCGGCGCTCCCACCATGGGGGCACCGCCCTCGTTTGTCCCGTCAGCCGCTGTGCGAGTCCGTACGGAACCTCCCCGTCAGGCTCCGTCATGAGCCGAAAATGACCCCGCCCCCGCCTACCCTCATCTCCAGCGGGATCCACGCTGAGTTCCCCTCTTACCACGCGCCAGGTTCACCTCCGGCGGGTCAGGAGGCGGCGTCTCGCAGGACCCAGGGGAATGGAGATTCGTGGTAAAATAAACTACTTTGTCAGCTATGAGCCGGGGGACCTTGGGGGGGCCACCTGCTAGGCCGACGGTCACGCAGGTGTTGACGAAACGCATCATCGGATTGCCGTCGTTCTGGCGCCGTTCGCTGCTGATAGCATGGGACCTCATCTCGTGGATGATCGCGCTGCTGGTGTTCGTCATCATCCGTTACGACCTCCGGCTGACAACTGCGCAGTGGTCGTGGGCACTCCTCTACACAGCGTCCGCCATGGCCCTTCAGGCGACCCTTGGTCTGGTCACGCATGTCTACCTGGGCCGGAGTCGCGTCGGGTCATTCAGCGAGGCGAGCTGGATCGGCGGACTGGTCCTCCTCACGGGTATCCCGCTCGGCCTGGTTCTGAGCGTCGTCTCGCCGGACTTCCCGCGCGGTATCGCGCTCATGGCCCCGCCGCTGGCGCTCACGTTTATGGCGGCGGGACGCTGGCTGTTCCGCATGATGTTGACGTCCAGCCTGCCCCGCACGCTCAGTGACGACGCCGTCCCGGCCATCGTCTACGGCGCCGGAGAGGCGGGCCACCAGGTGGCGATGCTGGTCGATAAGGCCGAAGTCTCGCCGTACCGCATCATCGGCTTCGTCGACGACGACCCGACCAAGCGATGGCTGCGCGTCCGTGGCTACCGTGTGCAGGGGCTCGGCAGAGACCTGGTGTCCGTGGCGCGCGATCGCGGCGCCGAACTGGTGATCCTCGCCATCTCGAACGCCTCACCGCAGCTCATCCAGAGCGTCTCGGACCAGTGCAAGGCCCACGCCCTTGAGCTTGTCGTCATCCCGCCGGTGCGCGAGATGATCGGCGGCCAGATCTCCCTGTCGTCGCTGCGCCAGTTCAGCGTCGAGGACCTCCTCGGCCGTCGCCCGATCACGACGGATCTCGGGGCGATCGCCGATTACCTCACGGGCAAGGCGGTTCTCGTCACCGGGGCCGGCGGCTCCATCGGCGCCGAACTCGCCCGCCAGCTGCACAAACTGGGGCCGTCGAAGTTGATCCTCCTCGACCGCGACGAGTCTGCGCTCCACAGCGTCCAGCTGGACATCTATGGCAACGGGCTGCTCGACACCGACGACATGGTGCTGTGTGACATCCGCGACCATGAGGCGTTGTGCGCGGTCTTCACACACCACAGGCCCGACGTCGTGTTCCACGCGGCAGCGCTCAAACACCTCCCGATGCTGGAGCGCTTCCCCGATGAGGGGTGGAAGACCAACGTCCTTGGCAGCCTCAACGTCCTGAAGTGCGCTCACGACGCCGGAGTCAGGCACTTCGTCAACATCTCAACAGACAAGGCAGCGGACGCATCCTCGACCCTCGGGCGAACCAAACGGCTCGCGGAACAGCTGACGGCCTGGTTCGCCGACGAGTACCAACTCCCGTACGTCTCGGTCCGATTCGGCAACGTTCTCGGATCCCGTGGATCGGTGCTCCACGCCTTCAAGGCTCAGATCGAGCGCGGTGGTCCTGTCACTGTGACCCATCCCGACGTCACCCGCTACTTCATGACCATCCCCGAGGCCTGCGAACTGGTGCTTCAGGCGGGCGCCATCGGACGTCCCGGCGAGGTGCTGGTGCTGGACATGGGGCAGCCCGTCAAGATCGTCGACGTCGCCGAGCGGCTCATCGCCGAGTCCGGACAGGCCATCGAGATCCACTTCACGGGGCTCCGCCAGGGCGAGAAGCTGCACGAAGTACTGCTCAGCGACGCCGAGGACCGCGCACCCAGCGCCCACCCGCTCATCAGCCAAGTCCCGGTACCGGCACTCGACCCAAGTGAGCTTCCGTCCCACAGACGGACCGCACGGATTGAGGAGTCGACGGCGTCGCTGGGTCGTCTGACGAATTCCGCCTGAGGCGTCACGGCAGTAATGGAACTCAGCCGTCGTGGGTCCGCCGCCCCGCATGAGCACGACGCGTTGTCAGGGCAGATTGTGCCACCGCTAGCGGCCCATCGTCCGCCTACAATAATGTGACTCTGGGTTCAGGCTCATCGGCCGGGAAGAGGGACATGAAGGCACTGCGCAACGCCGGCACGCTCAGCGTGGTCGGCCTCATCGTCCTCGGCCTCGTGGCCCTCATCCTCAGCGCGCTGGCGCTCACGCGGTTCGGCGGCGTCGAGGCCGCGCCCGCGCCGTCGTCGACCCCCGCCAGCGGCAGCGCCACACCGTCGGCCGTCGATTCGCCCGATCCGGAGCCCTCTGCGCGCCCCTCCCCCAGCACCGAGCCGAGCGATAACCCTGGCGCATCGGCGGGGACTGGCCCCACCGTCGTGATCATCGGCGACTCCAACTCCGTCGGTGACGAGGCCGACACCTGGGTCGGCACAGCAGCCGAGGAACTCGGCTGGGGCGACGTCGTCAACCTCTCCGCCCCCGGCCGCGGCTACCTCTCCGTGCCCCGCTCGTGCGACGCCGGTCCCTGCGCCACCTTCATCGACAGCATCGCCGCGATCGTCGAGGCCGGGCCGGACGTCGTCGTCACCTTCGGCGGCACCGCCGACGGCGACTACAGCCTCGCCGAACCCGCCGCCGCCTACTACGAGGCCCTGCGCGAGGAACTCCCCGACGCCGACCTCATCGCGATCAACCCCGTCACCACCGACGACACCGCCGAGTACTGGCTCACCCTCCACGGCCGCACCATCCGCGCCGGCGTCGAGGCGGTCGACGGCACGTTCGTCGACGTCGGCCAGCCCGGCGTCGGCGATGGCGAGACGCTGTCCAGCGAGGCGCAGGCCGACATCGCCCAGCAGGTCGTGGACCAGCTCAGCTAGCCCCGCACCCGCCGAAAGGGACCCGTGCACGAACTCCGCATCACCCAGACCGAGATCCCGGGCCTGCTCGTCCTGCACCTGGGGGTCCAGTACAACGACGACGGCTGGTTCAAGGAGAGCTGGCACCGCGCCACCATGACCGCGCTCGGGCTGCCCGACTTCCACCCGGTGCAGTTCAACGTCCGCCACGTCGAACAGCGCGGTGTCACGCGCGGCTTCTACGCCGAGCCGTGGGACCGGCTCATCACCGTGGTGCGGGGCCGGGCGATGGGCGCCTGGGTGGACCTGCGCCCCGGGGCGAGCTACGGCCGGACCGTCACCGCGGACCTCGACCCCGCCGTCGCCGTCTTCGTCCCCCGCGGCGTGGCGAACTCGCACCAGATCCTCGAGGACCACACCACGATGGCCGTGCTGCTCGACCATCACTGGACGCCGGAGGCGCGGGAGCGATACTCCACGGTCGACCTCTTCGACCTGCGGCTCGCGATCCCGTGGCCGATCAGCCGCGACCGCGCAATCGTCTCCCACAGCGACTCCCTCAACCCGCTGCTGGCCGACGCCACGCCCTATCCGCCGCGGCGCACGCTCATCGCCGGAACCGACACTCCCCTGGGCCGGGCGCTGCTCGGCGCGTGGCCGGGTGCGACCGGCGTGCCGTCGTCGGCGCTCGACGGCGAGCTCGACGTGACCGAGTACGCGACGGTGGTGCACGCCGTCGGCGGGGCTGGTGGGGTCGCGTGGGAGGGGCCGGGATGGTCCGTCGTCGCGGGACGGGCGCAGCGGCTCGCGGGCCTGGCACGGCGGCACGGGTTGGGCTACGTGCAGGTGTCGGCCGATTCCTCCTTCGAGCGGGACGCGCCCGAGCACGCGGAGATCGATCGGCTGAGCCTCGCGACCGGGCACGGTCAGGCGGTTGCCGTTGCCGAGGTGGTCGCCGGCGGGGTGCCGCGACACCTCATCGTGCGCACCGGGTGGGTGCTCGGGCCGGACGAGGGGTTCCTGCACGACACCGTCGCCGCCGCCCGCCACGGCCGGCCTCTCACGGTCGACGGTGGCGCGCGCGGCAGGCTGACGTACGCGTCGCAGGTGGTGGCGGGGGTCCGGCACCTGCTCGACGTCGGCGCCGAGGCCGGGGTGTACAACCTGACCGGCGACGGTAGGGCCGTGAGCTGGGTGGACGCCGCGCGCCGGATCTACCTCGTCATGGGCGCTGATCCGGGGTTGGTGGACGCAGGAGCCGGGGGCGACGCCGGGGCTGGGGCCCTGCTCGACCTCGCGCGGATCAAAGCCACCGGGTTCCGGCCCGGGAACAGCTGGTTGGAACTGACGGACCATGTGCCGCGGGGCGGGTCGGTCGGGGGCGCATCCGCCTCGGACGCTGTGGTCCGGGGCGGGTCAGGGCCCGGGACGGCTGGGTCCGCGGACGTCGCCCCCGCACGGGCCGTCCCCCGGGGGGCGTTCCGGGTGCTGTTCGTGTGCACGGCCAACATCTGCCGGTCGGCCTACGCGGACGTCGCGGCCAACGCCGCGGCACCGGCGGGGCTCGAGTTCGGCTCCGCCGGCATCCGGGCGCTGGTCGGTGAGGGCATCGACCCGCCGATGGCCGCGGAACTGCACGGTCGCGGAGAGCCGGACGCGCACGTCGCGCGCCAGCTGACCCGCCAGATGGTCGAGGACGCGGACCTGATCCTCACCATGGCCGCCGAGCACCGCCGCTACATCCTCGACGAGTGGCCCGGGCTGGGGCGGAAGGCGTTCGTCATCGGGCATGTGTCGCGGGTGCTGGCGGACGCGCCTGAGGGCATGACGCTGGATGGCGTCGTCGACTATCTGTGGCGGCACCGGACGTCTGAGGAGAGCGACGAGGTCGCGGACCCGTATCGACGGGGCGCCGAGGCGGCGGGGGTCGCGGCGCGGGCGATCGACGGGCATCTGGAGGTCATCGTCGGGGCGTTGTCGCGGATGGCGTGAGGGTGGGGGTTACGACCCTTCGAGACGATCGCCGCTCCGCGTCGATCTCCTCAGGGATCGAGGGGGTGCGATCGGCGCTTCGCCGGCGGGGCCTCCTCAGGGATCGAGGGGGGCGATCGGCGCTTCGCCGGCGGGCCCGCTCAGGGTCGAGGGGGGCGATCGGCGCTTCGCCGGCGGGCCTCCTCAGGGATCGAGGGGGGCGATCGGCGCTCCGCCGGCGGGCCTCCTCAGGGGTCGAGGGTCGTTAGGGTGCGCCTCAGGGCGGGGGTCCAGGTGCCGGGGCCGGTCAGCGCGACCTCGCCCAACCCCTGCCACTCCCCCGCCGACCGCAGGAGCGGCCACAGACGCTCGGCCAGCTCGCCGGCCCGGTCGGCGTGGGCGGGTTCGATGTGCGCGTGCTGCACGCGCAGGACGCCCGCCTTGCGGTCGCTCTTGAGGTCCACGCGGCCCACGACCTCGTCGTCGATCAGCACCGGCAACACGTAGTAGCCGTGCTCGCGCTGCTCCACGGGTGTGTAGATCGAGATGCGGTAGTGGAAGCCGAACAGCCGCTCGGCCCGCGGCCGGTACCAGATCAGCGGGTCGAACGGGCTGAGCAGCGCCGCCGACTCCACCTTCCGGGGGACGCGGGCGCCCGCCGGCGTCCACGCGGGCTTCGCCCAGCCGTCGACGGTCACCGGCTCGAGCACGCCGTCGGCCTCCAGCGACTCGACGGCGGGGCGGGCGTCGGTGATCTTGAGTCGCGGGTAGTCGGCGAGGTCGTCGAGCGTGGCCACCCCGAGCGCGACGGCCGCGCGCCGGATGAGCTCGCGCTGGGCGTCGCGCCTGGGGATCGGGGTGTGCGCCTCCGGCGGGAGGACGTCGACGGCGGGCGCCAAGACACGCTCGAAGCGCTGCCGCCCCACCACGACGAGGTCGCCGCGACGGAACAGGTACTGCGCCGCCCAGTGGACCTCGTTCTTGTTCCACCAGCCGCCGCCGAGCGAGACGTTCTGGGGGTGGTCGAGGTCGCGGATGCGCAATGGGCCGCGGTCGGTGAACTCGGCGAGGACGTCGTCGATGAGCGCGCGGTGCTCCGCGGCCCACGTCTCGAAGCCGGGGCGCTTCGGCGCCGTCCGGTGCCAGTGCCACAGCGGCCAGTCCGCGACCGGGATGACCGTGGCCTCGTGGGCCAGGTACTCGGTGTAGCGGCCGAGGCGGGGGCGGGCCGGGGTCTTGCTGCTGGAGGCGGCGGTGGTGTCGTGGTGGAGGAGCGCGTCGAGGGCCTGCTTGGGATACGGGCCGACGCGGGCCAGCACCGGGAGGTAGTGGGACCGCTCGAAGACATTGACCGAGTCCAGCTGGAGCACGCCCATGCGGCCGATGGCGCGGTTGAGTTGGGCGGCCGTGGGCGTGGGGGTGGTGGTTGTGGGTGCGTGGGGGCGGTGGAGGCCCTGCGCGGCGATCGCGATGCGGCGGGCGTCGGCGTTGCGCAGGTGTCGCGGCATTCGCCCAGGATAGGGCTCGGTCATGGGGTCCGGGACGTCCCAGGCCCCTGCATAACGGTTTGATAACGGTGGCCCGACGGCCTTGTTTCGCTCATGCGATCTATTACACTGGTCCCATGCTTCAGAAGCGGCTCTCGACAGACCAGGCGCTCGCCGCGCTGGAGTCTGCGTTGTCGCAGGTGGATCACGCGGAGCGCAACACACTGGGCGCAGGTGAGCGGGTGCGGCTGATGCAGCGCGCGCGGCGCGTCGCGGAGCGGGTGTCGGCGCTGGCGGACGTCCTGACCGACGAGGTGAACCGGGACCAGGCGTCGATGAAGGCGGCAGGCACGCCGCTGACGTCGTTCCTGGCGGTGGACGAGCAGCTGGAGTCGCGGCGGGCGGCGGCGGAGGTGTTCCGGGCTCGTGATGTCGCGGCGAGGCCGGCCGTGCGGGACGCGGCTCTGAACGGGCAGGTGTCCGGGGAACAGGCGGCGGCGATCTCGAAGGCGATGGCGCAGCTGCCGGCGGACCTGGGCGCGGAGGCGGTGTCGCGGGCGGAGGAGTTGCTGCTGGAGCGTGCGGCCTCGACGACGGCGCGGAGGCTGGCCTCGATGGCACCGGAAGTGCTCGCGGCGGTGGCGCCCGAGCAGGTGCCCGGGCCGGATCAGCACGCGTCCGCGGTGGAGGCCCAGGCGCGGCGCGCGCGGGCACGGCGGAACTTCACGTGGGGCGACGACGGCGACGGCTCGGTCTGGTTCCGCGGGTCCCTGCCCGCCGTCGATGCGGCGCCGCTGGTGGCGGCGCTGGAGGCTTATGTCGCGGCGGACCGGCGGGAGTCGCGGGACCGGCTCACGGGCATGCGGGCAACGCGACCCGGGCCGCGGCTGTTGCGGGACCATGCCACGGCAGACCTGGGGCGGACGCCGGAGCAGCGTCGCGCGGACGCCGTGGTCCAGCTGATGACCGAGCATCGGGGCGCGCCGACGGCGGCCGGGGACCGGCCGCGCATCGTCGTGGTGATGCAGGAGGCCGACCTGCGGTCGCGGGCCGAGGCGGTGGGCGTGCTCGGCTCCGGGCAAGAGATCGCGCCCGGCGACCTCCGGCGGCTGTGCTGCGACGCCGACCTCACCCCCGTCGTCCTCGGTAGCGCGTCCGAGATCCTCGACGTCGGGCGGACGGAGCGCCTGGTCACCCCCGGCATCCGCAAGGCGATGTCGCTGCGGGACAAGGGCTGCATCTTCCCCCACTGCAACGTCCCGGATGCCCAGTGCGGAGCCCACCACGTGGTTCCCTGGCACGAGGGCGGGGACACGTCGCTGGGGAATCTGGCATTGCTGTGCGATCACCACCACGCGGTGGTCGAGCCCCAACGGTTCAATCCAGACGCCGACCAGTGGACCATCACGTTCCATCCCGTGACCCGCAAACCGGTGGTCAGTCCGCCGCGGCGGATGAGGGTATTCCTGAGACCTCCGGGGTCGACAGGGGCCGAGCCTCCCCCGGGCGCGACTCCAGATGGGCCGGCGGAGGACGCCGGCGGATGAGGTGAGCGCACGGGCGCTAGGGTCCAGGCATGGTGTGGATCGCGGCCATCGGCGTGGGACTGCTGGCCGCCGTGGTCATGGCCGTCGTCGTGCCCAGGGTGCGGATCGACGACGACGAGGAGGCTCCGGATTTCGCGGCGCTGGTGTCGCGGCGGTCGGTGCTGGGGGTCGGAGTGCTGGGCGTCGCCGTCGCGCAGGTGCTGTGGGTGCAGCCAGCCTGGACGTGGTGGTTGTGGGTGCCGTACCTCGGCGTGGGCGCGGCCATGGCGTACGTCGACTGGCGCACCACCTTCCTGCCGCGGCTGATGAACCATCTGGGCGTGGGGCTGATGGCGGTTGGCGGTGTCGCGGTGGGGGTCGCGGACTGGCGGGCGCTCGCCGGCGCTGTGGTCGGGGCGCTGGCCGCCTACGGGCTGCTGTACGCGGCCTGGCGCCTCTCCCCCGGCCTCGGGTTCGGCGACGTGCGGCTCGCGCTGCTCATCGGCGCGGTCGCGGGGCAATTGGGGGCGTCGATGTGGGCGCTGTCGCTGTTCCTCGGCACCGCGCTGGGCGCCGTGCATGCGGTCGCGCATGCCGTGTGGGCACGTCGCGGCGAGGGGCGGCCGTCGTACTTCCCCTACGGGCCCGCGCTGTGGTTGGGGCCGGTCGCCGCCGCCGTGTGGATGGCGGCGCTGTAGTCAGCGTGAAGGTTGCGTGACGACCCTTCGAGACGGCCCGGCCGCTTCGCGGCGGGGACCTCCTCAGGGATCGAGGAAAGACAGCCCGGCGCTTCGCGGCGGGGACCTCCTCAGGGATCGAGGAAAGACACCCGGCGCTTCGCGGCTGGGGATTCCTCAGGGATCGAGGGAGACACCCGGCACTTCGCGGCGGGACCTCCTCAGGGATCGAGGGGAGACGGCCCGGCCGCTTCGCGGCGGGGACCTCCTCAGGGAGCGGGCTTAGCGGTTCGTCGCCTCGACCCACTTGTCCAAGGTCGCGGCCGCGGCGCCCGAGTCGATGGCCTGCTGGGCGTCGCGCAGCGGATCGCGCATCTGGTCCACCAGCGGCAGCACCGTCGAAATCCCCCGATAGGCGAGGATGGCGGCAGCGGCGTTGAGGACGACGATGTCGCGCACCGGCCCCGGCGTGCCGGCCAGCACGTCACGGGCCACCTGGGCGTTGTGCGTCGGGTCCCCGCCCTGCAGCGAATGCGGCGCAGCGGGCTCGAGCCCCAGATCCTCCGGGTTGAGCACCGTGCGATGCACCCGCCCCTCGGCGATCATCCACACGTCAGACTCCGACGTCGTCGTCAGCTCGTCCAGGCCGTCGAAGCCACGGAACACCATGCCCCGCGTCCCGCGCTCGGCGAGCACGCGTGCCACGACCGGCGCCACGTCGTCGTTGGCCACCCCCAGCGCCATCGCCCGAGGCCGGGCAGGGTTGGCGAGCGGGCCGAGGAAGTTGAACGTCGTCTGGATGCCCAGCGCCTTGCGCACACCCGCCACGTTCTTCATGGCGGGGTGGTACATCTGTGCGAACAGGAACACCAGGCCCACCTCGTCGAGGATGACGGCCTGCTTGGCCGGCTCGACGTCGATCTTCACGCCCAGCGCCTCGAGGGTGTCGGCGGTCCCGGACATCGACGACGCCGCCCGCGACCCGTGCTTGACCACCTTCGCGCCCGCGCCGGCGGCCACGATCGCGGCCATCGTCGAAATGTTGACCGTGTTCGCGCGGTCACCGCCCGTACCGACGATGTCGACGGCGTCAGGATCGAGCGCGATCGGCAGCGCGTTCGCCAGCATCGAGTCCGCCATCCCGGCGATCTCGTCCTCCGACTCCCCCTTGGCCCGCAGCGCCGTCAACAGCGCCGCGATCTGCACGTCGGACGCGCGGCCCGCGAGGATCTCGTTGAGCGCCCACGTCGCGGCGGTCGCCTCGAGCCCCTCGCTGCGCACCAGGCCAGTGAGGATGTCCGGCCAGGTGTACCCCGACATCAGCCCACCTGCGCCAGGCGCGCCCGGATGAGGTTGGCCGCCTGCACCGGCATCGTCACCGGATCGATCGGGAACGGCGCCACCGCCTCGGCGCGCGACCACGACGCCAGCCACGCGTCCGCCTCCCGCGACACCAGCAGCATGATGGGCGCCGAATCGGCGTACTCCTCCTTGACCTGGTGCGCCAGGCCGAAGCCGCCCGACGGCTGGGCGTTGCCGTCGAAGATCATCAGCGCGTAGTCGGTGCCCGCGTCGAGCGTCTTGAGCAGCGCGCCCTGCGTGGCCACCTCGAAGACCTCGATCTCGGGCAGGTCGCTCGCCACGCGGCGGCCGAGCGTCAGCCGGACCTGCTCGCGGACCGTGCGGTCGTCGGAGAACACCAGCACCTTGGCGGTGGAGTCGGTCATCGTGGGTCATCCTTCGCGTTGTACTTGCCGTCATCGTAGCCAAGACCCGCCTGCCTGGCTCGCTGGGCCTCCTCGCGGTCCAGCGCCCGGTCCACCCGTTTCGCCTCGCGGTTCGAGTCCTTGATCCACTGCACGAAGATCGTGATCATCGCCGCCAGCATCGTGATGTCGCCCGTCGCCCACATCAGGCCGCCCGCCCACGACTGGTCCTCCATCGGCGACAGGCCCCACGCCCGGTCGAAGCTCAGGTACCACTCCTCCGCGATCAGCCGCGTCGACCCCATGATCGTCACGCCCAGGAAGGCATGGAACGGCATGGTGAGGAAGAACAGCAGGATGCGGATCGGGTAGGGCATCTTGATCGGCACCGGATCCACCCCGAGCAGCGGGAAGAAGAACAGGCTGCCGACGGTGACCAGGTAGAAGTGCAGCGAGTCGTGCCAGAAGTCGTTGCGCAGCGTCAGGTCGTACCAGCCGGTCATGTACAGCGCGAACGGGCTCGCCACCATCAGCCCAGTGGTGAGCGGCGGGAACAGGAGGATCCTCGCCACCGTCGAGTGCAGCACCGCCAGCAGGACCGCCCGGGGGCGCTTCGGGAGGGCGCGGAGCGCGAGGGTCGCGGGGGCGCCGAACACCAGGAACACCGGTGCGATCATGTTGAGCAGCATGTGCTGGATCATGTGGGTCCAGAACAGCACCGTGTCGTAGACGCCGAGGAAGCTGAACGTCGCCACCGCGATGCTGCCCAGCCCGAGGCCCACGAACGACACCGTCCGCATGACCGGCCACCGGTCCCCGCGGCGGTGCAGCGTCCACACGCCCCACAGGTACAGCCCGGCGACGATCAGCAGGGTGACAACGGCGTACACGGGAAACTCCCACGCCGTGAAGTACCGTGACCCCACGAGCGGGATGATGTCGTCATCGGGCTTGGCGTGCAGAGGAAAGACGGCCAGAGCCCGGGCAAACATGCGCGGATTATCGCATGCCCCTTGAGCGACCTGCGAGGGGGGTGGTCTTATTCCGGCCGCCGGCGTGACCTATAGGCCCTTTTGCGGCAATAATGACCCCGTGGCGACGAATCATGACACCCTGACCGCACCGGCGGAGCTGCCGACGGGCGCGATCCACCAGATCCCCTCAGCCCGGCTCAACAAGCCGCTCGGCCGTCCGGACACCGTCTCGGTGGGCGTGATCGTGTGGCTGGCCAGCGAGCTGATGTTCTTCGCGGCACTGTTCGCCGCCTACTTCTGGATCCGCAACATCACCAACGACGCCGCGGCTGCCGCCGGGGTGCCGTCGCTGTGGGAGACGAACTCGGCCCACCTGGACCTGACGTTCGCCAGCATCAACACGGCCATCCTCGTGCTGTCGTCGGTCACCTGCCAGCTCGCCGCCAACGCCGCGGAGGCTGGCAGGGTCACCGGCTCCTGGCTCAACCCGCTCAAGTGGGGCATGCGCCAGGGCTTCATCATCACCGCCATCATGGGATCGGTCTTCGTGGCCGGCCAGGTGTGGGAGTACTTCACCCTGTTCAACGAGGGCTACTTCATCTCCACCAACCAGTACTGGTCCGTGTTCTTCCTCGCCACCGGATTCCACGGCCTCCACGTGCTGGGCGGCATCATCGCCTTCTGGTTCGTCCTCGCCCGGTCCTACATGACCCGCACCCACACCCACGAACAGACCGTCGGCGCCCACGTCGTGTCCTACTACTGGCACTTCGTCGACGTCATCTGGATCCTGCTGTTCGGCGTCCTCTACTTCCTCCGCTGAGCTGCGAGACCTGGAGAAGAACATGAACTTCCTGACCAACCTCAGGCGCCATGCGGCCGCACGGCCGGCGCTGCTGATCTTGGCCCTTCTCGTCGTCGGGCTCGGGTACAGCGTCGTCAGCCCGCAGCAGTCGTCGGCCGAGACCGAGATGACGCAGCAGATCGAGGAGGGCAAGGCCCTGTTCGACTTCACCTGCTCGTCATGCCACGGCCTCGGCGGTGAGGGCACCTCGCAGGGCCCGTCGCTGATCGGCGTCGGCGCGGCCGCCGTCGACTTCCAGATGGGCACGGGCCGCATGCCCGCCGCGCGCGAGCAGGCGCAGCTGCCCTCCCGCCAGGTGAACTACTCGCAGGAGCAGATCGAGGCCGTGGCCGCCTACGTCGCCACGCTGGGCGCCGGCCCCGAGATCCCCGCCGAGAGCGCGTACTCCCCTGAGGGCCTCACCGAGGAGGAGATCGCCCGCGGCGGCGCTCTCTTCCGCGCCAACTGCTCCGCATGCCACGGCATCGTCGGCGGCGGCGGCGCCATGCCCAACGGCAAGTACGCCCCGTCGCTGGTCGAGACCGACGCCGTCCACATCTACGAGGCGGTCCGCACCGGCCCGCAGCAGATGCCCACGTTCTCCAAGGACGTCATGCCCGACGAGAGCGTCCGCGAGATCATCGGCTACCTCGACGAGGCGCACGAACAGCCCAACTACGGCGGCCTCACCATGGGTGACGCCGGCCCCGTGTCCGAGGGCTTCTGGGCCTTCATTCTCGGCATCGGCGGCCTCGCCATCGTCGCCACCTGGATCGCCAAGAAGGGGGCACGCGCCCGATGAGCCACGACAACCTGCCGGTGAAGGACCCCGACCTCGGCCACAGCGTCCCAGACCCGGGTCTGGAGCCGCACGTCGAGCGGTACACCGACGTCGACAAGGGCGCCGGTAACCGCGCCTACGCCGCGATCCTCATGATGCTGGCCGCGGTGCCGGTGCTGGCGATCGCGTTCGTCGTCATCTACTTCGCCGTCCCCCGCAACGCCTACATCGACTTCGGCCTGCTGAAGGCCAACGCGCAGAACGTCGGCTTCGGCCTCACGGGCGGACTGGCGGCCGTGCTGATCGGTGTCGCGGTGATCCAGTGGGCGCGCGTGCTCATGAGCGACGAGGAGTCCGTCGAGCTGCGGCACGCCGCCTCCTCCACCGACGACGACCGGGCCGCCGTCATGGGGCTGTGGGACGACGGAGTGGAGCAGTCGTCGGTCCGCCGTCGCAAGCTGCTGCTCGGCGCGCTGGGCGGAGCGGTCGGCATCTCGCTGGTGCCCGCCGTCGTGCTGCTCGCCGACATGGGCCCGCACCCGACGAAGCGGCTGCGCGAGGAGACCCTCGAGAGGACCATCTGGGCCGAGGGCATCCTGCTCCTCAACGACGAGAACTGGCTGCCGATCCGCCCCGAGATGCTCGAGGTCGGGCAGCTGGTCAACGCCCAGCCCGCGAACCTGCGCTACCTGCACGGCGTCGAGGCCCACCAGGCCAAGGCCAAGGCTGCGATCATCGTCGTGCGCATGGACCCCAACTCGATCAAGGTGCCGGAGTCGCGCAAGGACTGGCACGTCAGCGGCATCCTCGCCTACTCGAAGATCTGCACGCACGTCGGCTGCCCGATCTCGCTGTGGGAACGGCAGACGCACCACCTGCTGTGCCCCTGCCACCAGTCGACGTTCGACCTCGGCAACAGCGGCGTCGTCGTGTTCGGGCCCGCCGCCCGGGCGCTGCCGCAGCTGCCGATCACCGTCAACGCGGACGGCTACCTGGTCGCGCAGAGCGACTTCACGGTGCCCGTCGGACCGAGCTACTTCGAGCGTGACTCGAGCCAGGACTTCAAGGATGGTGACCAGTGATGGCCGACCCCACCCGCATCGCGCCGACGTCGCCCGTCCTCGAGGGGCAGCCCGCGCCGTCGGCCAACCGGGAGATGCCGGGGGCCGTCAAGTGGGCCGACGACCGCATCGGCCTGGCCAAGATCGGCCGCGTCGGGCTGCGCAAGGTGTTCCCCGACCACTGGTCCTTCCTGCTCGGTGAGATCGCCCTGTACTCGTTCATCGTGCTGCTGCTGACCGGCGTGTTCCTGACGATCTGGTTCAAGCCGTCGATGGCCGAGATCGAATACGACGGCTCCTACCAGCTGCTCAAGGGCATGCCCGTATCGGAGGCGTTCGCGTCGACGCTGAACATCTCCTTCGACGTCCGCGGCGGCCTGCTGGTGCGCCAGATCCATCACTGGGCGGCGCTGCTGTTCGTCGCGGCGGCCACGGTGCACATGCTGCGCGTGTTCTTCACCGGCGCGTTCCGCAAGCCGCGCGAGGTGAACTGGCTGATAGGCGTCGGGTTGCTGTCGCTGTCGCTCATCGCGGGCTTCGCCGGCTACTCCCTGCCCGATGACCTGCTGTCCGGCACCGGCCTGCGCTTCGTCGACGGCCTCATCCGCTCCATCCCGATCATCGGGACGTGGGCCGAGTTCTTCGTCTTCGGCGGCGAGTACCCCGGCGACATCCTCATCCCGCGCCTCTACATGGTGCACATCCTGCTCGTGCCCGGCATCCTGCTCGGGCTGATCTCCGCGCACCTGGCGCTCGTGGTCTACCACAAGCACACCCAGTACCCCGGCCCCGGCCGCACCGAGAACAACGTGGTCGGCTACCCGCTGTTCCCCGTCTACGCGGCGAAGGCCGGCGGCTTCTTCTTCATCGTGTTCGGGTTCCTCGTCCTCATGGGCGGCCTGTTCCAGATCAACCCGGTGTGGATCTACGGCCCCTACGACCCCGCGAAGGTGACGGCCGGCTCGCAGCCCGACTGGTACATGGGCTGGGTCGAGGGCGCCATCCGCATCATCCCGGCGCTCGAGACGCACATCCTCGGCACCACCTGGACATGGAGCGTGTTCCTGCCCGGCGTCGGCCTGATGGGCGTGCTGTTCACCGGCCTGGGGCTGTGGCCGTTCATCGAGCAGTGGATCACCGGCGACAAGCGCGAACACCACCTGCTGGACCGACCGCGGAACGCTCCCACGCGCACCGCGCTCGGTGTCGCGGGCATGACGTCGTACGCCATGTTCTGGCTCGCCGGTGGCAACGACATCATCGCCACCCGCTTCGCGCTCGACCTCAACGCCATCACGGTGTTCATGCGGGTCGCGGTGTTCGTGGCGCCCGTGATCGCGTTCATCATCACCAAGCGACTGATGCTGAGCCTGCAGCGCGCCGACCGTGAGCGCGCCCTGCACGGATCCGAGGACGGCGTCATCGTCCGCTCCCCCGACGGCGGCTACTCCGAGGGGCACCTGCCGCTGTCGCACGAGGAGCAGTTCCTGCTCACTCAGCACCTGCAGCACCGCGTGCTGGAGCCCGGCGCCGAGACCGACGCGTCCGGCGTCCGCCGGAAGAAGGGCGGGGTCTCGAAGCTGCGCGCCCGACTGTCGCGGTGGTACCTGGGCCACGACATCGCGAAGCCTTCCGCTGCTGAGCTCGCCGCGGCGTCGCACCACGGTTCGCACTCGGCGCACGCCGTCGAGGATGGGCACGGGGTGGCCGACGTGGATGGCGCCGAGGTCAACGGGATCGAGGGTCCCCGGCACGGCGCCGACGCCGGCCACGGACCGGATCGGGCCGGCCTGCACCACTGAGTGCGGAGGTAAGGCAGGAGGGCGTCGTCTGGGGGGACGGCGCCCTCCCCTTGTGTGCGGACCTGTCAGCGGCGACGGCGGAAACGGGGCTTCAGCCTCGCCGTCGGCAGGGGTGGCGCCTCGAGCCGACGGAGGGCTCCGCGGTAGCCGTCGACGTCGCCGAACCGGTCGTCGCCCGCCTGCCAGGCGTCCCTGAGCTCCACGATCTCCTCGTGACTACGGCCGATGAAGTTCCACCACATGACGATGCCCTCCTCGAACGGCTCGCCGCCGAGCAGCATCAGCCGCACGTCACTGTCGGTGGGGTTGGACAGCCGCAGGTGGTCCAGTCCGGCGTCCCGCACGCCCATGGCGTCCTTCTCGATGAGGACGCCGTCCATCTCGACGGCGCCGATGTCGACCAGCACGCCGTGCTCGAACCCCGAGGTGACGTCGAACTCCCACGTGGCGCCGGGACGGAGCACGACCTCGGCTCCGAGGAGGCCCGTCTCCGTGACGATGGGCGACGTCGCGCCGGCGAGTCCGCCCACCATGACGCGAGCGGTGCCGCCGGGGACGTCGACGACGTCAGGCCGGTGATGCTGGAAACCGCGGTCGATGTCCCTGGCGTGTTCGGGCAGCACGACCCAGAGCTGGACGCCGTGCAGGTAGCCCGTCTGCTTGGTGGTGACCTCGGAGTGCGAGATGCCGTGACCCGACGTCATGAGGTTGACCTCGCCCGGGCGGACGAGGTCGTGGACGCCGCCGGAGTCGCGGTGTTCGATCTCGCCGTCGAACAGCCAGCTGACGGTCTGCAGCGACGTGTGCGGGTGCGGCGCCACGTCCATGCCGCCGGTCGCCTCCACGAGGTTGGGCCCGTAGTGGTCGGCGAAGCACCAGGCTCCGACGAAGGAGCGCTCCAGCTGTGGGAGCGTGCGGCGGACGGTCATCGCGTCCGGCCCCTCGCCCAGCGCGACCAGCTTGGGCGCAAGGTGCTGGACGTCCGTCGGCGGGTGGGTGTGGTGCTCGCAGTCGACGAACTGGGGTGCGGCTTCGACGTTGCTCATGGGCGCTCCTTCGTGCGTGCCCTTCACGCTACCCGCGGCGGCGGCGCCGTCGGGCGGAATGGGGGTGCGATCGGAGGTGATGCCGACGCCATTGGCAGCACGAATGACAGGGTTTCACGGGCGTCGAGCGGCCATACGCCGTCGGCGTGGCAGTTCGACGGCGTGTCGTGCCAGAGGTGGTGGGTGTCGGTTGGGGTGGGGGCGGTGTCGGTTGGGTGGGGGGCGGCGTGAGGGACGGTGGGGCGACGAGGAGGGCCGGCGGGCCCGACTCAGGTAGAATCAGCCCACGTGCGATTCCTACACGGCAGCCCCGGCTACGACCTGACCTACAGCGACGTCTTCATGGTCCCCAGCCGCTCGGGCATCAGCTCCCGCCTCGACGTGGACCTCACCTCCACCGACGGCCTCGCCACCCCGACGCCCCTCGTCGCCGCCAACATGACGGCCGTCTCCGGGCGCCGCATGGCGGAGACGATGGCCAGGCGCGGCGGCCTCGCCGTGTTCCCGCAGGACATCCCGAGCGACGTCGTCGCCCGCAGCATCGAGAAGGTCAAGGCCGCTCACCCCGTCTTCGACACAGCCGTGACCGTTTCCCCCACCACCACCGTCGGTGAGACGCTCAGCCTCATCGGCAAGCGCGCGCACGGCGTCGCCGTCGTGGTGGACAGCGACCGGCGCGTCATCGGCCTCGTCACACCGCAGGACGCCGTCGACGCCGACCGCTTCGCTCAGGCCAAGGACATCATGACCACCGATGTCACGCGCGTCGCCCCCGAAGCCACGCCGGAGGAGGTGTTCGAGCGGCTCTCCGAGCAGCACCAGAAGGTCGCGCTCGCGGTGGACGCCGACGACCGCCTCGTCGGGCTCATGACGCCTAAGGGTGCGCTGCGCTCGGCCATCTACTCCCCGGCCGTCGACCACGAGGGCCGGCTCCGCGCCGGTGTGGCCGTCGGCATCAACGGCGACATCCCCGCCAAGGTCCGGGCCGCACTTGAGGCCCGGGCCGACGTCATCGTCATGGACACCGCCCATGGGCACCAGGAGAAGATGATCTCCGCCCTGAGCCTGGCCCGCGAGGTCCGCGACGCGTTCGCCGGCGAGACCGGCCGCCGCGTGCTGATCGTGGCGGGCAACGTCGTCACCCCCGAGGGCTGCGACGACCTCATCGACGCCGGCGCGGACATCCTCAAGGTCGGTGTCGGCCCCGGAGCCATGTGCACCACGCGGATGCAGACCGGCGTCGGCCGGCCCCAGTTCTCCGCCATTCTGGAGTGCGCGGAGGCCGCTTCCGCGCGCGGCAAGTCCATCTGGGCCGACGGCGGGGTCCGCCACCCCCGCGACGTCGCCCTCGCCCTCGCCGCGGGCGCCGGGTCCGTGATGATCGGGTCGTGGTTCGCGGGCACGCACGAGTCCACCGGCGACCAGCTCGTCGACAACCAGGGCCGCGTCTACAAGGAGTCGTTCGGCATGGCGTCGGCGCGCGCGGTGCGGCAGCGCACGCGGGAACAGTCGGCGTTCGACCGGGCCCGCGCCGCCATGTTCGAGGAAGGCATCTCGTCGTCGCGGATGTACCTCGACCCGCGCCGCCCCGGCGTGGAGGACCTCATCGACTGGATCACCTCCGGCGTGCGATCGTCGTGCACCTACGCGGGCGCGCGCAGCCTGGGCGAGTTCGCCGAGCGCGCCGTCGTTGGGGTGCAGTCCGGGTCCGGCTACGAGGAGGGGCGGCCGCTCGATCAGAGCTGGTGACCCACCCTTGACGAACGGCCAGAAAGCGCGCGTCAAGGGCATCGCGTGGACCGCGCCGGCCGTGGCCATCGCGGGCACCGCACCCGCCTTCGCCGTCTCGGGCCCGTGCATCCCAGAGCCGGTCGTGGACCCGACGAAGTCCTGCAAGAAGGCAGGAAAGGAACAGTCCTACAAGCTCTACTTCGCGATCGCCGGCGACAACTGCAACCTGGACTCCTGCTCTGGCACCATCACCCAGATCAAGGAGAAGACGGGTGGCCCCGGCGGGGGGAAGGTCCTTTGGACCGGCAGCAAGCCGCTGGACGGGGAGACGCCCGTCATCGTCTGTAACACGAACAACATGGCGAGCAGCGTCCTGGTGAACGCCACGATTACGTGTGGGAGCGTCACCAAGACGTACACGGATTACGAAGTGGCGATGCCGAACTTCAACAGCGCCAACAACACGTGCACTGACAGCGCATTCTGCGGAGTGTGATGGTCGGCGGCAGCCTTTGATTTGAGCGCCCATGAATGGGGGCCCGTCCGTAATCGGACGGGGCCCCCATCGTTTTCAGTGCTTGTAGTCGCCTCGGTAGAACTCCAGGATCCACCCGCTGGCGGACCAGATCCCGATCCCGAAGCCGACGAGGCTGATCCACGGCTGCGACAGCGCGGGGCCCAGGAAGATGATCGCGACCGTCACCGCGGCCCAGAACGGCCAGATGGACTTCGGCGCGAAGAATCCCAGAGCGCCGGCCCCCTCCACGACCTCAGCATCGCCCCTGTCCTCAGGACGCGGGTCGAAATTGCGTGCGGTCAGCGCCAGATAGCCGCCGATCATCAGGCCGAGCAGGCCGCTGAACCCGAGGACGAACGTCCCGGCGATCTCCCCCGACATGAACCAGTAGATGGGCGTCACAACCGCGAAGAAGACGGCGATGAACAGGAATACGTACTTCTCCGGCCTCACTTGTGGCTACCTTCGGTCTCGACGATGGGGTCGACGCGGTCGAGCAGTTCGCCCGGGTCCTCCGCGTGCAGGTCGGCGGCCGCCACCAGCTCGGGCCGGTGCAGGTCGAGCGCCGGGGAGATGGAGCGGATGCGCGGCAGCGACGTGAAGTTGTGCCGCGGCGGCGGGCAGGACGTGGCCCACTCGAGCGAGCGGCCCCAGCCCCACGGATCGTCGACCATGACCTTGGGCGCCTTCCGCGTGATCCACACGTTCCACAGGAACGGGATCATGGACACACCCAGCAGGAACGCGCCGAACGTGGAGAGCTGGTTGAGGAAGGTGAAGCCCTCCCACGCGCCGTAGTCCGCGATGCGCCGCTGCATGCCCTCGACACCCAGCCAGTGCTGCACGAGGAAGGTGGTGTGGAAGCCGATGAAGATCAGCCAGAAGTGCACCTTGCCCCACGTCTCGTCGAGCATGCGTCCGGTGAACTTCGGCCACCAGTAGTAGAAGCCGGCGAACATCGCGAACACGACGGTGCCGAACAGCACGTAGTGGAAGTGCGCCACGACGAAGTAGGTGTCGGAGACCTGGAAGTCCAGCGCCGGGGCGGCGAGGATGATGCCGGTCAGACCGCCGAACAGGAACGTCGTCAGGAACCCGATCGCAAACATCATCGACGAGTTCAGCGTCAACGACCCGCGCCACATGGTGCCGATCCAGTTGAAGAACTTCACGCCGGTGGGCACTGCGATCATGAACGTCATGAACGAGAAGAACGGCAGGTTGACCGCGCCCGTGACGAACATGTGGTGCGCCCACACCGACACCGACAGCGCGCCGATGGACAGCGTCGCGAACACCAGGCCGTAGTAGCCGAACACCGGCTTGCGGCTGAACGCGCTCAGCACCTCGGTGATGATGCCGAAGAACGGCAGCGCGATGATGTACACCTCGGGGTGGCCGAAGAACCAGAACAGGTGCTGCCACAGCACCGGCCCGCCCGACGCCGGGTCGAAGACGTGGCTGCCGAGCACGCGGTCCGCCTCGAGCACCAGCAGGCCGGCGGCGAGCACCGGGAATGCGATGAGGACCATCAGCGAGGTGACGAGGATGTTCCAGGAGAAGATCGGCATCCGGAACATCGTGAGGCCCGGCGCACGCATCGTGATGATCGTGGTGACGAAGTTCACGGCGCCGAGGATGGACGACAGGCCCAGCAGGTAGAGGCCCATCAGCCACAGGTCGTGGCCGATGCCGGGCGAGTGGATCGAGTTCGACAGCGGCGCGTACGCGAACCAGCCGAAGCTGGCGGCGCCGTCGGGGCTCACGAAGCCGGCGCAGGCCATGAGCGAGCCGAAGACGTATAGCCAGAAGGCGAACCCGTTCATGCGCGGGAACGCGACGTCGGGCGCACCCAGCTGGAGCGGCAGGATCGCGTTGGCGAAGCCCGCGAACATCGGCGTCGCGAACATCAGCAGCATGATCGTGCCGTGCATGGTGAAGAACTGGTTGAACGTCTCGTAGTTGACGAACTGCATGCCGGGGGCGGCCAGCTCGGCGCGGATGGCCAGCGCCAGGATGCCGCCGATGGCGAAGAAGATGAACGCCGTGACGAAGTACATGTTGCCGATCACCTTGTGGTCGGTGGTCGTCAGGTACTTCATCATGGTCTCGCCCAACCGGTGCGGCTCGGTGCGGGTCTCGGTCTGGAGCTGGCTCCGCTCCGTGATGCTGGCGCTGCTCACTTGTGCTCCTCCGGTGCCTCAGTCGGCAGGACGGCCTGCAGGGCCTCCTGAAGCTTCTTCTCGCCGGCGTTGCCGGACTCCGCCAACTCCTTGACCTTCGCCTCGTACTCCTCCTCGGTCACGACGTGGACCTTGAAGAGCATGAGCGCGTGGTACTCGCCGCAGAGTTCGGCGCACTTGCCGTCGTACGTGCCGAGACGGTTGGGCGTGACCTCGAACGAGTTGGGGTGGCCCGGGATGACGTCCATCTTGAAGTAGAAGGACGGGACCCAGAACGAGTGGATGACGTCGGCCGACTGCAGGTTGAACCGCACGGTCTTGTCGACGGGCAGGTAGAGGTCTGGGATGGTCTCCAGCGTGCCGATGGAGTGGGCGTCGGTGCCCACGTCCGGGTTGTCGGCCTCCATGTAGTTGAACGTCCACGACCACTTCTGGCCGATGACGTTGATGGTGACCTCGGGCTCCTCAGTGGTCTGCAGGACGGCGTCGGACGCCTTGACGGTGTAGAAGAACAGCACGCCGATGATGAGGAACGGCACCAAGGTGTAGAGCAGTTCGAGGGGCAGGTGGTAGGCGGTCTGACGCGGGGCGGGGGCATCCTCATCCTTGCGGCGGTAGCGCAGCACCGCCCAGCCGATGAGGCCCCAGACGAGCACGCCGATGACCAGCGACGCGATCCACGCACCGATCCACACGTTCCCCATGACGGGCGCCTGCTCCGTCGCCGCCTCCGGCAGCCCGAACCGCGCTCCCTGACCGGAGCAGGCCGTCAGCCCCACCAGTGACGCGGGGAGCCCGACGAGCAAGGCTGCACGAACCATCCGCCGACGCGATGGCGCAGGATTGCCACTCACAAGTTGCCCTTCCGTTGACCATTGACCCGGTGGATTCCGCACACTTCGGATCGCACAGGGACACCACTGCTGGGGCCACCTTAACGCATAAAGCCACCCCCGTGGATTGCGCTCCACAGGGGTGGCTTAAGCTGAAAGGTTCGGCGCCGATCAGTGGAAGGAGTCACCGCACGCGCACGAGCCCTGCGCGTTGGGGTTGTCGATCGTGAAGCCCTGCTTCTCGATCGAATCCACGAAGTCGATGCTGGCGCCGCCGAGATAGGGGGCGCTCATCTTGTCGGTGACGACGCGCACGCCGTCGTAGTCGGAGGCGACGTCACCGTCGAGCTCACGGTCGTCGAAGTACAGCTGGTAGCGCAGGCCGGAGCAGCCGCCCGGCTGCACGGCGATGCGGAGCACGAGGTCGTTGCGGCCCTCGGCGTCGAGCAGCGCGCGCACCTTCTGCACTGCGACGTCGGTGAGGACCACACCGTTCTGGGCGATCTGGGTATCGGTCACGCTTGACTCCAAGTCGAGAGAGGGCACTGTCTTGCTGGAAGATTCTACGTCGCTTTCGGAGGAATCCCCATACCGGTCGGCGTATGCCCACGGCGAAACTTCGCCGATGGGCTCACCAGGACCAGGTGCGGGCCACCCGCTCGGCCACCTCGGCGACCTGCCCGGGCGTCGCGATGTCGTCGCCGGCGCCCGCCAGCACCGGGTAGGCCGCCTCGAGGCCGGCCAGTCTCAGCTCCCGTGACGACACATAGTTGCGGCCCACGATCGCGATGACCGGCCGCAGCGCCTCCCCCGCCATCCCGACGATGCGCTTGACCACCGGCCCGCCGACGGCGTGGAAGTCCAGCATGTCCGCGCCGGTGACGACGAGGTCCGCCTGCGCCATCGTGCCGGCGAGCCCGTAGCGCTCGACGAGGAAGGTCAGGGGGTCCGTGACGACGGCGCCCATCGCCTGCAGCAGCAGGCCCGCGCCCCCCGCGGCACCAGCGCCGGGCTGGGCCGTCAGCCCCAGCGAGGTGGCCCACCGGCCGGCGACCGCGTCGGCGGCCAGCACGTCGGCCAGATCGGCGCCGTGTTCGCGCCCCTCGGTGGCGGCCAGACCCGTGAGGCCGGTGAGCGGCTGCTCCTGCTGCCCGTCTTCGACCAGCGCGACGAGGCGCCGCCCCGACCACGCCTGCCGGGCCACGGCCACGGCCTCCACCGGATCGTCGGCGAACGCGTCGAGCACGCCCCGGCCGAGGTCGGCGACGCGGCACGCGGTGAGGTCGACCACCAGGTCGCCGTCCGCGTCCGCGAGCGCGCGCCCCAGCTCGACGGCGTCAGCCGGCCGCGCGAAGGGTACCCCGGGCGCCGCCGTGGCCACCGCATGCGCCAGGGCGTCGCCCGTCACCGCCAGGGGGACGACGGCGGGCACCGCTCCGCGCTCGGCGAACCGACCCGCGATGAGGGCCGACGCGTCGGCGGGCGTCAGGCCCGCCATCGCGTCGGCCGCGACGACGACTCTCAATGCTGCGATTCCGGGTCCAGCTCGTGCAGGTCGTCGTCGGCGTCGGGAATGAGGCCGTAGTACTCGCTGGTGGAGTCCAGCAGCGCCTGCATCTCGTCGAGGGTCACGTCCATGTCCGGCAGGATGAGGTCCGACTCGGCCAGCACGTCGTCAGGGACGACGACGCCGACGGCCTTCACGCCGTCGATGAGGCGCTGCAGCGCGGCGCGCATGCCCTCCTCGTCCTCGGCGGCGACCCGCTCCTCGAGCTCGCGGTCCAGTTCGTTGAGGTCCATGAGGTGCTCGGGCTCGAGCACCCACTGGCCCTGCCCCATGATGCGCACGATCATCCCTGGTACCCCTCCTGCCGGGACTGATCCACAGCCGGCTGCTCGGCCGGGGACACCTGCTGGGACTGCTGGGCGGGCTCCGCGGGCGAGGCCGCGAGCTCAGGGCGTGCGGCGGGGCCGCCGGTCAGCTGGGCCTTCATGGCGGCCAGCTCGTTCTCGATCTGCGAATCGGCGGCCAGCGAGTCGAGCTCGCGCGTGATGTCGTCCTTGACCATGCCGGTGGGATCCTCGAGGGCCCCGGAGGCGAGCAGCTCGTCGACGGCGGATGCGCGCGCCTGCAGCTGGAGCGTCTTGTCCTCGGCGCGCTGGATCGCGAGGCCGACGTCGCTCATCTCCTCCGAGATGCCGGTGAACGCCTCGTTGATGCGGGTCTGGGCCTCGGCGGCCGAGTACGTGGCCTTGATGGTCTCCTTGCGGGTGCGGAACGCGTCGACCTTCGCCTGGAGCCGCGAGCTGGCGCGCACCAGCTTCTCCTCCTCGCCCTGGAGCTGCGCGTGCTGCGTCTGCAGCTCGTCGAGCTGGACCTGCAGGCCCGCCTTGCGGGTGAGCGCCTCGCGCGCCAGGTCCTCGCGGTTCGACTCGAGCGCCCGCTGCGCGGCGGACTGGAACCGCTGCACCTCCTGGTTCAGCTTCGCGGCCTGCAGCTCCACCCGCTTGCGGCTGGTGGCGACGTCCGCGACGCCGCGGCGCACGTTCTGCAGGAGCTCCAGCTGCTTCTGGTACGAGTAGTCGAGGGTCTCGCGAGGGTCTTCGTACTTGTCGAGAGCCTTGTTGGCCTTCGAACGGAAAACCAGGGCGATGCGTTCAAAAATGCTGGCCACTGAGGGTGTCCTTCCAGGAACGTGCGGTGTTCGCCTCAACGTTAGCGCGGCGGCAGGCCCCCCGGGGTCGCTGCGGCCCCTGAGCCGACCCTGAGGCCACCCGGGGTAGACTGGGCGAGCCGTACACCCGACGAAGGACTTTGAGCACCGTGGCCCTGTTCCGCCCCTATGAGCGCACCGATTCGACGCCGTCGAAGGACCGCATCTCCGCGTTGACGCCGAAGGGCGAGAAGGCGTCCGCGAAGGCGGCCAAGGTCGACGCGCCGGCCCCCGCTGCGGCAGAACCGACGCAGCCCACCCCGGAGTCGCGGCAGGCGGTGCGCCGCAAGCAGGGCGCCACGCCCACCCGCCGGGCCGCCGAGGCCGCCCGCATGGAGCGCCTCCACCCCACCCTCACGCCGAAGCAGCAGCGCAAGGCGGATTCCGCCGCCAAGTCGCGGGCCCGCGCGGAGGCCTGGGACCGCGTCGAGAAGTCCCCCGAGCGGCAGCTGCTGCGTGACTACGTCGACACCCGCTGGACCGCCGCCGAGTTCATGATGCCGGCGATGATCCTCGTCATGGCCGCGGTGATGGTGACGATGAACAACGTTGTGCTGTCGAGCTGGATCTCCATGTCGCTGTGGGTGATGCTCGCGATCACCATGATCAACGTCGCCATCATGTGGCGCGGCTTCAAGAAGCTGCTGGCCGAGCGGCACCCCGGGGCGTCGACCCGCGGGCTGCTCGTCTACATGTTCAACCGCTCGCTCATGATCCGCCGGTTCCGGCAGCCGGCGCCGCGGATCAAGCGCGGGGATCCGATCTGATGAGCTACGCATGGCGCCCCGAGTCCGGGGCCTACACGCTCTCCGAGCTCGAGGACGAGGGGCTGCTACACCGCTTCGAGGACCAGGCGGCCGCCGAGGAGTGGCTGGGGATCTTCTACGGGGATCTGCTCGAGCACGGGGTGGCCGAGGTGAGCCTCTACGAGGAGGACCGCCTCATCTACGGTCCGATGTCGCTGCACCCGTGACGGGCCGCCGCACGAGCGCGGCCCCGAACACCACCATGCCGACCCCCGCGGCGACGGCGAACGGCGCCTGCTGGCGCGCCACCTCGATCCGGTCCTCGTAGCGCTGCACGCGGCCCGCGCTCTCGTCGGTGAGGCTCGCGTACTCGCAGGTGTCGCCCGGGCCCATCTCGACGCCGCGACATGACGTCGACGGCGAGACCCACGACACCAGGCCCCACGCGGCGACGGCGAGGCCGGCCACGACGAACGCCCAGAGGCCCACCCGCTGCATCATGCGGGCAAAGGTACCCCGGCGTTCCCGGGCGGCCCAACCCGACTCGCTAGGCTGACCGATGTGACGCGCATCAACCCGACCCTGACCCTGTCCCGCAGCCTCCCGAAGTCCGCCGACGTCGTCGTGCTGGGAGTGGTCCCGCTCACCGGCGACGGCCTCGCCGTCGTCGGCGCCACCCCGGACCTGGAGAAGGCGTTCACCAAGGCCTACGGCCGCGGCATCCGCGACGTCGCCGTCGCGATGGCCGCGCAGTCGAAGCGCGAGGAGCTCACGCACGTGCCGCCCGTCGATGGCGCGCGCCTGCTGCTCGTCGGCCTCGGCGACGCCGACGTGACGCCCGAGGCCGTGCGGATCTCAGTCGGCTCGGCGCTGCGCGCGGTCGCGGCGCTGCCGGGCGCGGATGGCCTCGAGGTCGCGGTGTCCCTCGAGGTCACCGATCCCGAGCTGCTGCAGGCCGCCGGCGAGGGCGCCCTGCTCGGCGCCTACCGCTTCGAGACCATCACCGCCACCACGCCTCCCACCCCGGTGACGGCCGTGACGCTCGTGTCGGCCACCGTCGGCGCGGCGCAGAAGGACGCGGTGGCGCGGGCGAAGGTCGTCGCGGACGCCGTGTGCCAGGCCCGCGACTGGGGCAACACTCCCCCGAACCTCCTCTACCCGGAGACGTTCGCCGACGCGGCCCGCGGCTACGTGCGCGACGAGCGGATCGCCGTGGAGATCCTCGACGAGAAGGCCCTCGAGAAGGGCGGCTACGGCGGCATCCTTGCCGTCGGCGGCGGCTCGGCGCGCAAGCCGAGGCTCGTGCGGCTCAGCTACACCCCGCGCGGCGCCGAGGCACACCTGGCGCTGGTGGGCAAGGGCATCACGTTCGACTCCGGCGGCCTCGACATCAAGCCCGCGGGACAGATGGCGGGCATGAAGTTCGACATGTCGGGCGCGGCCGCGGTCGTCGCGGCGACCCGCGCCATCGCCGCCCTGGGCCTCAAGGTCAAGGTCACCGCCTACGCGGCGCTCGCGGAGAACCTCCCGTCGGGCAGCTCGTACCGGTCCAGCGACGTCTTGACGATGTTCGACGGCCAGACGGTCGAGAACTACAACACCGACGCCGAGGGCCGGCTCGTCATGGCCGACGCCATCGCCCGCGCGGGCCTCGACACCCCGGACCTCATCGTGGATGTCGCGACGCTGACCGGCGCCTGCATGGTGGCCCTCGGCCTGCGCACCGGTGGCCTGCTCACCAACGGGGAGGCCACCTCGGACCTGCTGCTCGACGCCGCCGAGGCCGCCGGCGAGGACTTCTGGGAGCTGCCGCTAACGGACTTCACGCGCGAGCAGCTGAAGTCCACGGTCGCGGACATGCGCTCCGGCGCCGGGCACCGGTGGGGCGGGGCGCTCGTCGCCGGCGCGTTCCTCGAGCGGTTCGTGCCCGAGGGTGTCGCGTGGGCCCACCTGGACGTCGCGGGGCCGGCGGAGAACCCGGACGCGCCGTACGGCTACGTGCCGAAGGGTGGCACGGGGGTCGCGGTGCGGACGCTCGTGGCGCTCGCGGAGCTGTTGCAGGGCTGACGGGTCACTGGCGGGCGCGCTTGGCGCGCAGCCCGTACTCGCGCATGCGCTTCGGGTACGGGACGACGCCGGCGTCGTAGCACGGCAGGTCGTGCCGGGCCGCGAAGTCGTAGCCGTAAGCAACGCTCGGGATGCCGCGGCGGGTGGACTCGCCATCCGCGGCGACCAACAGCAGTGAGGGCTTGTTGAACGAGGTCGGCTGTTCGACCCAGGCCTCCACGCCCCGCCGGGTCGCCACAAACTGCGACAGGTGCTGACGCATCGCGTCCGGCACCTGTCGCTCCTCGCGCGCCACCTGGACCTCGCGCCGCCGTCGTCGGAACCACCCCACGGGCCCATTATGCGCCAGCGCCCCCACGGCCCGGCGTGGGAGACTTGCCCGCATGACGCACCCCTTCGACGTGGCCATCCTCGGCGCCGGGTCCGCCGGCTACGCCTGCGCGCTGCGGGCCGCCCAGCTGGGCCTCAGCGTGGCGCTCATCGACGACACCCCGCTCGGCGGCACCTGCCTGCACCGCGGCTGCATCCCCACCAAGGCGTGGCTGCAGGCCGCCAAGGTGCGCCGCACGGTGGCGAAGGCGGCGTCGTTCGGCATCGGCGCCACCCTCGGCGACACGGACCCGGCCGCGCTGCTGGCCTACACCGACGGCGTCGTCGGTCAGCTGCACCGCGGCCTGGAGGGCCTCATCGCGCAGCGGGGCATCACGGTGATCCGCGAGCGCGGCACGCTGGTCGCCGACGACCGCGGGCCCGGCATCGAGACCGGCGCCACCGTGCACCGGGCGCGCGCCGTCGTGCTCGCCACCGGGGCCGCGCCCGTCACGCTGGGCCTGCCTGTGGACGGCACGCGCATCCTCACCAGCGCAGACGCGCTTCGGCTCACCTCGTTGCCCGAGCGGGCCGTCGTGCTCGGCGGCGGGGTGATCGGCGTCGAGTTCGCGTCCCTGTGGTCAGACCTGGGCGTCAAGGTGACCCTCGTGGAGGCCATGGACCGGCTGGTGCCGGCGGAGGAGCCGGGTCACTCGCGCATCCTCACGCGGGCCCTCAAGGGTCGCGGCGTGGACGTGCGCCTCGGTGCCCCCGTCGACACCGCCGAGGCGACCGACGACGGCGTGAGCGTCCAGATCGGCGGCGAGACGGTCGCGGCCGACGCCCTGCTGGTGGCCGTCGGGCGCCGCCCGGCGACCGGCGACCTCGGCCTCGAGGGCGCTGGGGTCGCCGTCAGCGACAGCGGCCACGTCGTCGTCGACGGCCAGCTGCAGACCACGCTGAAAGGCGTGTTCGCGGCCGGCGACCTCGTCGCGGGGCCGCAGCTGGCCCACCGCGGCTACGCGCACGGCCTGTTCCTCGCCGAACGCATCGCCCACCTGCAGGGCCGCTCCGGGGAACGGCCCACCCTGCCCCGCGACGCCGGCATCCCGCGCGTCACCTACTCCTCGCCCCAACTGGCGTCCGTGGGGCTCACCGCCGACCAGGCCGGGCCCGACGCCGAGGTCGTCGACTATCACCTCACCGGCAACGGCCGAGCGCAGATCCTGCGGGCACCGGGCGACCGGGAGACGGGCGTCGTGCGGCTCGTGCGCCGCCCCGGCGGGGAAATCGTCGGGGTCCACCTGGTGGGCGACGACGTGGCCGAGCTCATCGGTGAGGCCGCCCTCCTCGTCGGGTGGCAGGCGACCCCCGACGACGTCGCCGGGATCGTGCACGCCCACCCGACGCTGGGCGAGGCGATCGCGGAGGCGAACTGGGCTCTCGCCGGTCGGCCTCTGCACATGCATGGGTGAATCGCATATAGGCTGAGGGCATTACCGCGGTACGCAAAGGAGCCACAGACACATGTCAACCGAAGTCACCCTCCCGGCACTGGGCGAATCCGTCACGGAAGGCACCATCTCCCGCTGGTTGAAGGCCGTCGGGGACACCGTCGAGGTGGACGAGCCGTTGCTCGAGGTCTCCACCGACAAGGTGGACACCGAGATCCCCAGCCCCGTCGCCGGAACCGTCCTCGAGATCAGGTTCCAGGAGGATGACGTGGCCGAGGTCGGCGCCGTCCTCGCGGTCATCGGAGAGGCCGACGAGGCCGCCGCGCAGCCGGCCGCCGAAGCCCCCGCGGAGGAGGCTGCTCCCGCTCCCGAGCCCGAGGCCACCGCCGAGGAGACCCCGGTCGCCGAGGCACCGGCGGAGGAGGAGCCGGCCCCGGAGCCGGAGCAGGCGACCGAGGAGGCCCCCGCCGCGCAGGCCTCCGGGCCCGCCACCGGCACGGAGGTGACCCTGCCCGCGCTGGGCGAGTCGGTCACCGAGGGCACGGTGTCGCGGTGGCTCAAGAACGTCGGTGACACCGTCGAGGCGGACGAGCCGCTGCTCGAGGTCTCCACCGACAAGGTCGACACCGAGATCCCCAGCCCCGCCGCCGGCACGCTGCTCGAGATCCGGTTCAAGGAGGACGAGGTGGCCGAGGTCGGCGCCGTCCTCGCCATCATCGGCGACGCCGAGGCCCAGCCCGCCGCGGCCGAGCCGACGCCGGAGCCCAAGCCCGAGCCGAAGCCGGAACCCAAGCCCGAGCCGAAGCCGGAACCCAAGCCCGAGCCGAAGCCAGAACCCAAGCCGGAGCCGAAGGCCGAGCCCGCCGCGCAGCCCGCGCACTCCCCCGCCGTCGAGGCCGCCGTGGCCCGCCGCGCGGCCGAGGCGTCCGGCGACGGCACCTACGTCACCCCGCTGGTGCGCAAGCTCGCCAAGGAGCACGGCGTCGAACTGACCAGCGTCAAGGGCACCGGCGTCGGCGGCCGCATCCGCAAGCAGGACGTCCTGGAGGCTGCCGAGGCCGCCAAGAAGGCCAAGGAGGCGCCGGCTCCCGCGGCCGCGCCGGCCGCGCAGTCCGCGCCCGCGGCCGCTGCGAAGCCCGCAGCCGCCCCGCAGGTCCGTGGCACCACCGAGAAGCTCTCCCGGCTGCGGCGCACCATCGCGGCGCGCATGGTGGAGTCGCTCCAGGTGTCCGCGCAGCTCACCGCGACGGTCGAGGTCGACGTCACCGCGATCAGCCACATCCGTGGCCAGGTGAAGGACGACTTCAAGAAGCGCGAGGGCGTGTCGCTGTCCTACCTGCCGTTCATCACGGCGGCCGCGGTCGAGGCACTCAAGCAGTTCCCGGTCGTCAACGCCACGATCGACACGGAGGCCGGCACCGTCACCTACGCCGACGGCGAGCACATCGGCATCGCGGTGGACACCGAGAAGGGCCTGCTCGTCCCCGTCATCAAGGACGCCGGCGATCTCAACCTCACCGGCCTGGCCAAGAAGATCGCCGACCTCGCCGCCCGCACCCGGGCGAGCAAGGTGAACCCGGACGAGCTGTCCGGCGGCACCTTCACGATCACCAACTACGGGTCGGCAGGCACGCTGTTCGACACGCCGATCATCAACCAGCCCCAGGTGGCCATCCTCGGCACCGGCGCGCTCGTCAAGCGCCCCGTCGTCGTGGAGGACCGCTTCGGCAACGAGTCGATCGCGGTGCGGCACATGATGTACCTGTCGCTCAGCTACGACCACCGCCTCATCGACGGCGCGGTCGCGGCCCGGTTCCTGTCGTCCGTGAAGGAGCGGCTGGAGGACGGCGACTTCGGGGGCGAGTTCGGCCTCTGATCGACGCATTCCGACGGGCGTCATCCCTCGCGGGGTGGCGCCCGTCGTCGCGTCTCCGCGGGGTCAGAGTCGGCCGGCGGCGAGGCTGCGGTGGAGCAGTGCGGCGGCCTCCGCGACGCGGTCCGGTAGCGGGTGGGCGCCGTCGACGGCGTCGCGCAGCGATCCCCCGACCCACACCGACAGCGGCGGCGAGACGCGGCGCAGCGCGTCGATCAGTTCCTGCGTGACGGGCAGCGTGGTCGTCGCCGTGACGCCGACGACTGCGGCGCGGGCACGGCGCCGCTCGGCGGCCAGCACCCACTCGCCGGTCGGGATGTCGGATCCCAGGTAGACCACCTCGACGCCGCGGCGCCGCAGGCAGGTGGCGAAGCAGAGCAGGGCGAGCTGGTGCCGGTCGCCGGCCGGGAGCCCCACGAGGACGGCCGGACCGCCCGCCGTCGCCGGGGCGGCGTCGAAGACCGCCGCGACGGCGCGCATCAGCCCCGCGCTCGCGAAGTGTTCCTGGGCGACGGACAGCTCGCCGCTCTCCCACGCCTGCCCGAGCCGCACGAGCTGCGGGAGTATCCAGTCGTCGGCCACCTCCTCGAACGGCCCGCTGGCGAGCGCACGGCCGAGCACGTCGGCCAGTGCCGCAGGTTCGAGCGACGCGGCGGCGGCGACGAACTCGGACCCGTCTGGCCGCGCCGACACGGCGCCGACGTCCTCCGGGGCCGCGGGCATCGCGGTGAGTTCCGCGACGCTGGCGGCGGCACGCGATGCAGGCACCCCCGCCTCGACGAGTGCGGCCATCTCCCGGAGCACCGCGAGCTGGGCGTCGTCGTAGAGGCGGTACCCGCCGGACGACCGCACGGGGCGCACGACCTCGTAGCGGCGCTCCCAGACCCGGAGTGTCGCCTCAGCGACCCCGGTGAGGGCAGCCACCTGCTTGACTGTGTACATCGCTTCATCTCCCGCCGACATCGCACACCGTAGCAAACCCTGGACAAACCTTCGTCACATCTTGCCTCATCGCAATCGCCCCGCTAAGGTCGTTCCAAGGTTCGACAAACATTGGACACAGCCATGATCGCAGACCGACACCGCGAGGCGGCCCCGCCGGCCGCCGGGGAGCCCGACGACGTCGTGCTCCTCGCCGAGGACGGCACCCCCATCGGGCGTGCGGACCGCATGCAGGTGCACACCACCGACACCCCACTCCACCTCGCCTTCTCGACGTACGTGTTCAACGCACGCGGCGAGGTCCTGGTCACGCGCCGGGCGTTGGCCAAGAAGACCTGGCCCGGGGTGTGGACCAACTCGTGCTGCGGCCACCCCAAGCCCGGGGAGTCGCTGGAGGAGGCGGCCCGGCGCCGGATCCGCGAGGAGCTGGGGCTGCACGTCGGCCCGCTCACCCCGCTGGTGCCGGACTTCCGCTACCGGGCGACCGACGCCTCGGGCATCGTCGAGAACGAGATCTGCCCGGTGTTCGCGGCCTTCGTGCCCGACGAGCAGCCGATGCCAGACCCGGGCGAGGTCGCGGAGTGGATGTGGGTGCCGTGGGAGAAGCTCGCGGACGCCATCACCGCGACCCCGCACGTCTACAGCCCCTGGGCGGCGCTCCAGGTGCCGCTCATCGCCGCCGGCCACCCGGACGCCGCGTGGCGGGCCACTCCCCCGTCGGTGGACGTCGGCTCCGCCATCGGCGACGTCGACGCGCTGCTCACCGCGGAGCTGGAGTCGCTGGCCATCGAGTGGCGCGAGTACGCCGGCGACCTGGGCCTCGACGTCCTGCCCGCCGACCTCCCCCGTTGGCTCGGCTCGCTGCTGGTCGGCCACGGCAAGCGGCTCCGCGTCGCCCTGGCCTACTGGGGCTTCATCGCCGCGGGCGGTGTGCACGGCTCGACCGGCTACCGCAACCTCGTCCGCGTCGCGGCCGCTCTCGAGACGCTGCACCTCTTCGCGCTCATCCACGACGACGTCATGGACGAGTCGGACTCGCGCCGCGGCCGCCCGTCCGCGCACCGTCAGGCCGCCCGGTGGCATCGCTCCGCCACCGCCTTCGGCGACCGCGAGGTGTTCGGCCGCAACCTCGCCATCCTGCTCGGCGACCTCGCCCACACCATGGCGGACCGGCTCGTCGACGGGCTACCGCAGCCCCTGCGCGACCTCTGGTACGTGCTCTCGGTGGAACTCATCGCCGGGCAGCGGGCGGACCTCACCGGAGCGGCAGCCGCGCGCCGCGACCGGGGCCACGCCGAGTACATCGCCCGCGCCAAGACCGGCCGCTACACCGTCGCCAGGCCGCTGCAGCTGGGCGCGACCGCGGCCGGCGCCACCGCGAAGGCGGTCGCGACGCTCCTCGAGTGCGGCGACCACCTCGGCCGCGCGTTCGCCCTGCGCGACGAGTACCTCGGCGTCTGGGGAGATCCCGACATCACGGGCAAGCCCGCCGGCGACGACCTCAGCGAGGCCAAGGCCACCGTGCTGCTGTCGCTGGCCGGCGACCGGCTCACGGGGGCGGGCGCCGAACTCGTCGCCCGAGTCGGCACTCCGGCGTTCGGCCGCGACGACGTCGCCCCGCTCGCCGACGCCATGCGCGCCGCCGGCGTGGCCGACGAGCTGGAGGCGATGATCGCCGACGCCGTCGCCGAGGGACTCGCCTGCCTCGACACCCTCCCCCTCACCGCGGCCGGCGTCACCGGCCTCCGCGACACCGCCCACTCACTCGCCTGGAGGGACGCCTGATGCGTCGACCCGCACCCCGCGCCACCACCCCCCGCACCGTCGCCGTCGTCGGCGCGGGCCTGTCCGGCCTCGCCGCCGCGCTGCACCTCGCCGGCGCCGGGCATCGCGTCACCGTCCTCGAGCGCGAGGCCATCCCCGGCGGGCGGAACGGCTCGCTCGAGAAGGACGGCTTCCGCTTCGACACCGGCCCCACCGTGTTCACGATGGTGTCGCTGCTCGAGGAGGCGTTCGCCGCCGTCGGCCGTCGCGTGTCGGACTACGTGACGCTCCAGCTGCTCGACCCGGCCTACCACGCGCACTTCGCCGACGGCTCGACGCTGCTCGTCCGGCCCGGTCACGAGGCGATGCGCGAGGAGATCCTCGCCCAGAGCGGCGCGAAGGACGCCGCCGCCTTCGACCGGTTCGTCGACTGGCTCAAGCGCCTCAACGACGTCGAGCTGCCGCACTTCATCGACGCGAACTTCAACTCCCCGCTCAGTCTGTTCCGCTCACCGCGGGCCGCGCTCGAGCTGGTCCGGCTCGGGGGCTTCGGCCGCCTCGGCCCCACCGTCGCGCGCCGCTTCGACGACGAGCGCCTGCACCGCGTGTTCAGCTTCCAGGCCATGTACGCCGGGCTCGCGCCCGCGCAGGCGCTGGCCCTGTACGCCGTCATCACCTACATGGATTCGATCGAGGGCGTCTTCTTCCCCGAGGGCGGCATGCACGCGGTCCCGCGCGCCATGGCCGCCGCGGCCACCGACGCGGGCGTCGAGATCCGCTACTCCAGCCCGGTGGACCGGGTGGAGCGTCGCGGCGACGGGTCGGCGTCGGGCGTGCGGCTG
>Ga0209347_1001463_pt1 | contig 38310 bp, 32 predicted proteins | sample AutmiccommuBRH23_FD_187382 | JGI IMG/M metagenome (GOLD analysis project Ga0209347, IMG submission 187382) | Deep subsurface microbial communities from Mt. Terri, Switzerland - Autotrophic microbial communities BRH/23 (SPAdes) (version 2) | ecosystem: Environmental > Aquatic > Deep subsurface >... | reverse complement strand
ATATCACACTTTGGGATCTTGAAATTGAAGCCTTCCGTCAAATCAAATCTCAGCGAAAGAAACTGTTTGTCATTCCAAAGACATCTCATATGACCCTTTATCAAGACATGACAAAGCTCGAGGTAGTAGCAAGTGAGCAAACAGCATTTCTAAGTGAGTGGTTAATGAAACATTAATAAAATTCATAGTGTATGGCCGATTCATGAGGAATAAAATGACAAGGTTTTGCCAAAGATCTTGAGATAAAATGGGTCACTTTTGTGGAAAACAGGAATGCGCATAGGTGAGGCCCTTGCGTTATGGCTTGAAGATTTTGAAATTGACGCTAGAAGGGTCAATTCTATATATCTGTGCTTGCCCTTATCGGACATGATTCTTCAATATAGGGGTATTGTCATTGACACACCAGGTATGAGGGAGTTAGGTGTCGACTGTGCAGATTTATCAAGGGCATTTGCAGATATTGATCAACTGGTCGAACAGTGTAAGTTTCGTGACTGTACTCACCAATGAAAGCCTGGGTGTGCGGTCCAAATGGCCATCCAAAACCATATAGAAAAAATCAATACCATGTTTTCTGGCATGGGCGGTCTGAAAATATGTGACGAATTCCGGGCCTGAGTGGGAGAGTAATCGCCCACTTCTACTCGGCGAATGGATAGTTTGGTATAAGCCCGGTCTATTTCTATATGGTTCTCCGAAATCATCTCTTTCTTGATTGTTATCTTTATTTTCTATTGCCCTATAAAATCTACCCGTGTTCTGCCACGAGCAAATATTTCAACCAATAATTGACTCAATTGAGGAGGACTACACAACATGTGACAAAGGGGACACCGGTATTTAGCTTTTGTTAATTCCCATTCGGATTTATCCGAGATTTGTTTACAGTTTGCACAACGATAAAACTGTTTTTGATGCTTATAAATATATGCTAATGCCACAGCGCACCCTCCTTTTTTATCTTGTCGATATAATCTATTCAGAAAAAGTATAATTCACCACAGAATAGTAAGAATAATCTGTATAGTATAAATTGAATATACGGATCGGATTAAGTTGTTGGAGGGTTTAATTAGATAATGCATGTTCTGAGTATAAAGAAAGAGTAACAGCTATTCGCTGTCGCTCTTTCTTTATACTTTCTTGACCATCTAAATATTCCTGCGGGCTCCTAATTGCATCTTCCATAATGGTTGAATAATTATTTCTTCCGCAGGAGATTTGCTAAGTTTAGGTGGAACTTCTAGATGCTACATTATGTTGGATAGATATCAAATAATTACTAATAAATGCATATTTTACTGATATTTATTCCAAATAGAAGACAATAATTAGAGAAGTTATTGTAAAAAATATTAAATGAAAAGAATTCATATTCAGTAATAAAAGGAAGTGAAAGAATGAAGAAATATCGGTTTAAGTACTACGAAACCTTAATATTAACATTGTGGTTAATTATGACACTTTTAATTGGTTGTGCAGTTGTCCCTGATCCAAAAGTTAACACTACCTCTGTTCCGGTTATTCAACAAGGAACCAAGGTTGAAGATTTAGACTTAAGCGGTGCTAACTTTGCTGATTCAGAATTATTAGTTGAAAAATGGCAGCAAGATAAATTGGCACAAGATTTAACGTTAATTTGCAATAAGACGGAGATCCAAGTTTCTTTACAAGATCTCGGGGTGACAATAAATAAAACAAAGATTTTATACGATATAAAGAATAAACCTGGTAAGACAATTAAAGCGGCGGCTCATTTGGATAGTAGCTATGCCATTCAAGTTTTGAAAGTTAAATTAGCACAATTTATACAGCCTGCTAAAGTTGCAACATACAAAATAGAAAACAATAAATTTATAATAACTGACGAAGTTCCCGCAAAGATCCCTTATGTTGATGAGATTATTAGTCAAATAGATGGTCAATCTTTAAATCAGATCCCCAAACGAATCGAAGTAAATCTCATAAATGCTCCTCCATCCTCAGGCACTGAGAATGTTAAAGCCTTGGCCTTTGATGGAATAGTCGGAGAATTTAGTACAAGATTCTCTACTATGGAAAAAAACAGAACCATAAATTTAGCTATTGCTGCAAATGCACTTGATCAAAAAATAATCTATCCAGGGGATATCTTTTCTTTTAATAATTCTGTTGGTAAGCGTACCTTGGAGAATGGATACAAAAATGCAAAAATAATTAAAAAGAACCAATACGTTAAAGAAACTGGTGGAGGGGTCTGTCAGGTTTCGTCGACATTATATAATGCAGTATTATTGGCGAACTTACAAATTGAAGAAAGAGCACCTCACCAAGTGCCCGTGACGTATGTGCCCCTGGGGCAAGATGCAACCGTATATTATCCAAATGTGGATTTTAAGTTTAAAAATAATACTGAGAGTCTTATCTATATACGTACGATTGTTCAGTCTGGCTTATTAACTGTGCAACTTTATGGTAAGAAAACGGACAAGACAGTACAAATAGGACACCAAATTGAAAGAGTAATAAAAAATCAAGCTGGTAGAAAAGGATACATAGTTAAAACGTGGAAGATTATAAAAGATTCACAAGGAAACGAGACACAGACTATTCTAAGTCGGGATAGTTATGCACCTTTGGAACAGAAGTAACTTTCAAGACCAATTTACTGAATACACAGAATAATTACTAAACACTTTGGAGGTATCGGTGAGGCCTTTTGGTTATATGTGGAAAGGGAAAAAGCATCCATCTAGCGGGTAAGAGCACCTATTTGATCGATTGTCCTATTGTTGGGACCTCTGGCCCATAAAGGCATTTTCGTCTTTTGACGATAGTTCTAATAGGATAATGATTCGGGAGGTCGGTATATGAAAAGGGCCTTAATAGCAGCTATCATAGTAGTCATTGCTGCTACAACCGCACTCGCACAAGTGTTAGGAAATATTAACTCAATTCGAATACCAATAGCCAGTAATAAGGCTAAACCGATTGTAAAACAATCGAAAGAAATAACCCCTGAGTTAAAACCAGTTATTAACTGTATGGTTATAGTAGACCTATCGAAGGAACTTGCAATAAAGCCGGTAATTATTAACGAAATAAAATTGATTTCAGATCCGCCGAAAGTACTGCAGAAAGGCGAAGCCGCTCAAGAAGCTTATTAAAAATGAATTTGATTTATGAAAGGTTGACAGAATTACTATCGGAGTATTCTTCATAAATTCTTAATAAATTCTTCATTGTTTTACCAAAAAATATTTTTTATAATATTTGTAATTAGACATCAACAGAGAATTGGGAGGTAAAAAGAATGAGTAATTACTGCATACGTAAGGTTAAACTTAGGATTTCACGTGACCCTAAAACTGTTCTCGGTCGAAGTCATTCTCGTATGATAACGATACTTGCGACAGGTTTAGTCGGCGCACTTTTAGGTGGTTTTATTTCGGCCGGTGTTGTTATTTCGGCGTACACCAATAAGAGTCAGACGAAACCGGCACTTCCGATTGCTCTGGGGCAACAATTACCCAACCCAATCCAAGTCAGCTTTAATAACTCTTCTTATCCGGTAGTGGATATAGCTAAAAATGTTGGACCTGCAGTAGTAACGATTTCTAATTTTCAATCTGAAAGTAGTCAAGGATTTGTCTTTGGATATGGTGGCTTTAGCAATAATAACAGTAATAACTTGATAGAAATAGGTAGCGGTTCAGGGTTTATCATTGATGCCAATAATGGTTATATTGTAACCAATAACCATGTAATTGAAGGAGCCCAAAGACTTTCGGTTGGCTTAACCAATGGGAAAAATCTTGATGCTAAAGTGGTAGGTGCTGATTCACGTACAGATTTAGCTGTAATCAAGATAAGCGATACCAGCGACCTAACTGCAGTCGTACTTGGAGATTCTTCCAAACTACTGGTAGGAGAACCGGTTATAGCAATTGGTAATCCAGGTGGAGAAGAGTTTGCAGGTTCTGTAACTGCTGGAGTGGTTTCGGCTACTAATCGGATTCTAAATTTACAAGGTGAGTCTAGTTTTAATTTAATTCAAACAGATGCCGCAATTAATCCTGGTAATAGTGGTGGGCCTTTGGTAGACTATCTTGGACAAGTGGTCGGTATTAATTCTGCCAAATTTCAACAAACAGGCTTTGAAGGAATGGGATTTGCAATACCTATAACGGATGCAATACCCACAATTCAGCAATTAATCCAAAATGGTTATGCAAGCCATGCCGGATTAAATGTCCAGATTGCTGGTCAATATACAAAAGAGTATGCAGCACAGAAAGGCTTACCAGCGGGAGCATATATAGCCAAGGTTATTGCAGGTGGACCGGCAGATCAAGCTGGTTTAAAACAGGGAGATATAATTACAAAAGTAAATGATAAAGTTATTACTGATTCGGCAAGATTCACTCATGAACTATTTAAATATAATCCTAAAGATAAAGTAAATATTACTTATTATCGTAATGGATCTTCACAAGATGTTATCGTAACACTAGTGGAAATAAAAAGTAATTAGATTTATCTTGGGGATTAGTCAATGACGGTTAGATTCCCAAAAATCTGGCATTACACTCATAGTATAGTATAGTATAGTTTAGTTTAGTTTAGTTCACTGGAGCTTGGCTCAATGATGCTAGATTAATCTAAAACTAAGTAATATAGTTTATAGGGTTAGGAAGAGCGGGGGTAATCCCCGCTCTTTCCGATCAGCGTACTTTTCTGAAAGGCATACGAGGTGCGAACTGAACACGGTTTGCTAGATCTGCAGAAGAGTTGATTCCCCTTTTAGTCAAGAAACGTTGCATCCCCATTGGCATGTTTTTAGCTTGGTTAAGAAATTCGGTGTTTTCTCCTACTCCCTCGCCACCCTCTTCAGGCGCTCCGCCTTGATTTTTGAAGCGATTTTTGCCTAAGAACATAGTTTTGCCACCCCCTTTATTATACCAATATATGCCAGTAAACTAGGTGTTGTTTTTCATTATTAAATAATTTCACAATTTAGCTTAGATTGGACTTATATAGAGTCGCTGTCACGTTACGCTTAAAGTTTCATACCTATATAATAGTCCTTTAAGAAACGGAGACATATAGTATGTTTGAAATACCCGCAAGACATTTTGTCCGTTACTACGAGATCCTTTCTATACTCATGCGTCATGGATTGGGTTATCTGCTTATCTCGGGAAATTTAATGCCAGTGCAGGAGGAAAATTTAGCGGTCGTTGGAGTACATCTGAGAAATGCATTCGCCGAACTTGGACCAGCTTTTATAAAAATAGGACAACTAGCTAGTACCCGATCAGATCTTCTTCCACAGCCCATTGTTCAAGAATTAGCGAAACTCCAGGACCGGGTTCGCCCGCTTTCGTTTAGGGAGATACGCGGAGTGGTCGAAGCATCTTTGCAGTCCCGCCTTGAGTCAGCTTATCAAGAATTTGATCCTGTACCACTTGCGGCAGCCTCGATTGGGCAAGTGCATTACGCAGTTCTGCATAATGGCGAAAGGGTGGCAGTGAAAGTTCAACGTCCAATGCTTCGGGAGACTGTTAAAACGGATTTAGAAATTTTTCAAACCCTTGTCAACCAAATTGAACAGAGAACGGAGTGGGGAAAACGCTATCCTCTGCGCATGCTGCTTAAGGAGTTTTCCGATACGATCAAGGGAGAACTGGATTTTCTTAATGAGGGGCAAAACGCGGAAAAACTTGCAAAATTGAATAAAAAGAATTCCAATATTCTGATTCCAAAAATTTACTGGGAATTCATGCATCCCTCAGTTTTAACGATGGAGTATATTTCGGGGATTCCGTTACATCAAATTATAGGCTCCCAGGAGACATCTAATAATGTTCATCGGATCGCAGAACGGTTAAGTAAAGCGCTTCTCCAACAAATCCTTTTAGGGGGATGTTTTCACGGTGATCCTCATCCAGGTAATATTCTTATTTTACCCGGGGACAAAATTGCCTTGATTGATTTTGGGATAACCGGACATCTAACTCAAACAATGAGAGGCCAGATCTTGTCACTAATCTCTGGACTTGTCAGAGGAAATAATGCTTTGATTTTGAAGACACTCTCGCAGATGGGGATAGTACCTGAGTATGTTGACAAATTTGCCTTTCAAGCAGATATTTCTACCTTACGTCACAAACATTTGAAAGTTTCCTTAAGGAAATTTGCCATGGGTGAATCTATTCAGGATTTTTTTGATATTATATTTCGTCATGGAATTCAGATTCCCTCTGAATTTATTCTTGTAGGTAAAGCTTTGTTGACCCTTGAGGGAACTCTAAACGGGTTAGATCCTACAATTAGCCTAGTTGAACAAGCCAAGCCCTTTAGCCGAAGGTTTATTTGGGGGAAGTCTGGTCTGATGGAATTCTGGAATAAAATTCGGGGCACTAGGGAGACAGACACAACAGGTTTGCCAATTAATATACAATAAGATGTATTAAGTCAACTCCAACAAAGGATTAAACTTGTATTGGTTAATCTTTAAAGAGAGCACCAGTACAGACTCGAACAAAGGTATTACAGAATACTATAAACCAGCAAACTGCCAGTAACCAGTAACAAAGGAAACCAAAGAGCCTAACGGCCTCGGACTGAAAAATAATAGAAATCAAATAGGTGGCACCAGTATAAGCACCGAGGGGAAAGGTGAAAGCCCACCACGATAAAGTGTAAGGTAGTTTCTTTTTAAGTATGTAGATAATAGTAATTATACTAGCGGCAATCAGCCACCAAAAACCAAAGCTCCAGTAAAACAATCCGAAAAGATTTAGAATTGGCGTGACCTCATTGCCCAGATAGGGTGAACTAACGGACCCCAGGTTCAGGAGGGAAATGGTTCCTGCTCCGATAGGACCCAAGTAAATCCAGATGGTAGGGATTATGGAACCAGGCAGAGGAGGAGCCACAAAAAAACGGTAAAAGCAAATTACAGCAAGCAACATAAAGAGGAAAAAACCGGCACTCCAAGACACATAATTCATTATTAGTAGGGTTTTTTGAAAGGATTGTGGCCAGTACGGAATTAGTTTGGCCCCGGCAATGGGAACTACAATTAAACTGACCGGGGGCATAAACCAGGCGGGATTAATATCTTCAATGGTTATTTTGTTAAAATAATTTAATAGTGGGATAATAAAAGCCGTAGCCAGAGATAGAACTAGCCCAGTAATCCATAGACCTTGAGCAATTTTTACTGCTAAAGCAGCTCCAATATAACCAGTTCCAAGCAAAAGAAAGTTTACCGCTAAAACCAAGCAGGCGATGGGTAATGTAGCATAAAATTGCCCTGTAATTGGGTGCTTGAGATCACTGAGTGCGTTGTCGTAACATATTAGCCAGCGCAATGTCCAGGGGACTATCAGGACGAGAAAGAGTATTATATTAATGATCCATAGAAATTCAGCAACGTTGTTCAGCCATGAACAATAACAGGCGTAGTATTTACTAGTAACTGCGAAAATTCCCGTGCCCATAACGGAAGCAAACCAGGCAGGGGAAAGATTCTTAATTATCTCTAGAAATTTATTCGTTGCGAGTGGCGTATTCATCGTCATAACACCTTCCCTGGGGCTTTCTCCGATTTATAAAAATTGTTCTTATGCCCCCTTTACAGTATTTTAACTGGTTTTATCATTACTTTCTCTGCACATTTTTTAGATTATTCTGGATTAATTTTTGCATATTTATTAAAAAATAATACCATCTTTAACGGACCAATATTTTACGTAGTTTGCCGTGATTGATTTTCCAATAAGCTTTTTCGATAGAGGCCGGGAGGGATACCAATTATTTTTTTAAAAGCCCTGGAAAAATAGTTGGCGTCTTTATATCCAATTTGCTGGGAAATTTGAGATATTGATACGGGAGGATTTTGTTTTAAAAGTTCCTTGGCTTTTTCTAACCGGGTTGTGATTAAAAAATTCGAAAAGGTTTGTTTCAGTTCTCGACTAAAGAGGCAAGAAAAATAAGCGGGGCTCAAATGAACTTGCCTGGCTACTTCTTCGAGAGTAAGCTGTTGAACATAATTTTGCATAATAAATACTACCGCTTGTTGAACCAACTGACTAGACTGGGATAACGGATAATCCCTATATGAGGACGTAGTTCTGGAGGAGGTGCTTTCTCTTGAATGATTCTCCGTAATCAGGGTATTTCCGTGTGCGATCCCTAATTTAAGGAAATTATTACTGATGGCATAGAGGGCCTTACCAAGAATCATCATTCCTTCATGTTTTCTGATGGGCATCTGTTCGTAAAACTGTAACAGTTTCGTTTCATTCAAATCCAAGTCCTGAACTCTCTTTAAGATGTTACAGCTCTCATTCAGCACGTTATTCATCCTGATTTCTCCCGTAGCGAGTGCTCCAAGGAATTCCCGCTCACCATGAAGGGGAACTACAAGTATGGACAAGCCTGCGTGGCAAGAATAAAGATGGGCTTGGTACGGGTCGAGATGCATGCATTGACGCACAGAAGCCCTACATCTTTGCAGGCCTTCCGGGTGAGCGCGGATCAGGCGGCAGAAATTGTTCTGGGGTTTTGTTTTAGGCGTAAGGATATAGTCACCAGTGCTGCTGACATATTTTAACCAGAGCTGATGTAGGGTGCTGAAGTTGTCCAACACCGGTTGGATGGTGTCAAAGTTTTGGCGTAGGAGAACTGTTTGACTTGACTCCATGTTCTTCATCTCCGTCCTACTTCTCATTTGAAATTATTATTCAATCACCAGTATCCTATTGAATCACTTTTTCGCAACCTAATTCTATCAAAGAAAAAGGTGTTTTACCCATATTTATAAAATAAAAAACAAAACTCCCGAAGCTTGAAAGCCACGGGAGATTACGTTAGCCTCGATCAGTCATTGAAGTCAGTTAGGTAATGGCTCAGGCCTAAAACTAGTTGACAATTTACAGGGTATGATCAATGGTATAGCTATCCCAACAAGTTTGCCATTTTCAAAACTAAACGTTTGGCTATAAATCTCCGTTGTTTTATATCGAGGGTTTGAATTACCTCCAAACACAAAATTACCAAGACTATAAACGATGCTTTTTCCCTGATACTCTTCAATCGGTTGAATAACATGGGGATGATGACCAAGAACCAAAGCTGCCCCTTGATCAATTGCTAACCGTCCAAGCTCACGTTGCTCTGATGTTGGCGTGCTTTTATTTTCCGTACCCCAATGGAAACTCACTATTATTAAGGATGTCTGATCATTTAATAAATGTATTTTATTCACTAAATCAAACTTAAGGCTTATTAAGTTAACTCCTTCTTCCAACTTTCCTAAAGTGTTAACGCCTATCAATCCAATCTTTATCCCATCTTTTTCGTAAATGGCAACTTTATCATAACCGAAACTTATTATTTCCGTATTGTCTAATGCTGTTACAGTTTCCTTAAATCCTTTTTCCAGGTAATCCATACAGTGGTTATTGGCTAAGTCTACCGCTTCGATGCAACCATCTTTTAGTATAGCAGAGTATGATGGGCTTCCTTTAAAGAAAAATGCTTGATCACCTTGGGAACTTTTATCTGCTTTCTCAGTTGCATTAGTCAAAGTTCCTTCTAAATTGGCAATGGTTAAATCATCCTCACTCAGTATTTTTTTTACACCTGAAAAGAAATACCCTGCTCCAGATAGCTTGTAATACTGATTAAAACTACCATTATATTGGAATCTATCATCCTGACCAAGTGTAACATCGCCAATGGCGCTAACTTTAATCTCTTTCTTTCCGTTTCCCTGAAGTACTGGTGGGGGTGTGACTGTAGCAGTATCAGCCGGTTCATAGATATCAGTATCGTCGAAATGCCACCACTCGGTTGCTAAGGGTTTAAATCCGTACTTTACCATGATTGTTTCCAAATATTTTGCGTTAGCGTTCTCATTGGCCCTTGCTGCGGCAGCCGTAAAGTTGTCAAAGCCAGTGGGCATCTCAATTTCATTTCCTTCAAGATCAACCAGAGATAAGTCAACCGCAGATCCTCGCGAATGGTTGGAATAACCCTTATAAGGATTGGCAACATAGCGAGAATCAGGTACAAGATCCCACATCTGAAACTGCGCTTTAGAATCACGATATGCATCCCAAATTTTAAGACGGAATCCTTTTTTTTCGACTTCGTCAGCAACTTTTTTAAGTTTGATAGCTGTTCCATTGCGCAGAAGCGCTTTAGAACTAGCATAAAGCTTTTTATGAGTAAAGTTATCGGTTGTTGCATATTTCATGTCCAACTTTACTGAAGGAATGATTTGCTGGATATCTACAAAATCAGTACTCTTGTTTATTGATGTATCCGCTCGTGCTTGGTTAGTCGGTCCAAAAATGAAGGTTAGGGTGATCAGGATAACCAGGAATCGGTTGAACACAAAAGACCACCTCCATTAAATGCGTGGCTTTTGAGACGACTGGTACCTGTTAGACTAAATACCTATTTGACACGACATCAAATACTATCTTTCAAAGTATCTAAATTTAAAATTCCCTAAAAGGTGATTTATTATCTTAATATTACACAGGTAAAATATTGGGCAAATTCTTATTTTGAACATTTTTAGCATGTTTTGCTTGAACATATAGGTCAGAACGTTTGAAGAAATATATAATGCGTTGGTTGAGAAGACATTCAAATCCTGGCTCTTATCCTGAGTACAAAGCTAATTGTTTGGCATGCAACATTATTATAGGTGTATTTTTAGGTTATAGCGTTTACTTGGACAAGTACGTCTAGACGTTTCAGGACATTCATCCCTTCGGGGAGAATGTCCTGATTTTGCCGGAAGATAAATTTTGTTTTCGTAAAATGTAAAACAATAGAAGGAATTTAAGAGTTTTTGTTTAATTCTATACCATGGTGATAGAAATGTTTGAATCCAAAAATTTGAGATCGTTGATTAATTGTCTAGACACTATAGAGCAAAACTTACAAACCAAAGAAAAGTTTTTGGCATCTTTGCATCTACAGGATAAGGTTCTTAGTTGTCTCCTGGAATTTAGTGAAATCAGCAGAAGCTTCGCGTGGGGATATCTGGAGACGATTACTAAAAATGCACTGTACCGCATCAACAATCTAGTGTTTCAGCAGTTATTAATACCTGGAGTTATAGGTATCGATCTATATAAAATTTGGCATGTAACGTCGGAATGTTTGCCGATAATTAAAGACGAAGTCAATCTGTGGGCTAACTCTAAGTGTGATTTTAAAGAACTGTCGGATCGTTAAAGATGAGAATAGGTATAAGTCACTTAGGACCATTTTATCGGACAACTCGCAGCTGGGACAGGAAGGTACCATTTATGGTATATGTCGATGGTTTTAAGCTTGCTCGTCCTACTCGTTGGCTCTCACCAGAAGGTGGGGGCCTTCTTTGTAATGCAAGGACAATTAATGTAATGGCACAGTATTATAAAGGAAGAGCTACTGGAGAACATCCAATAGCCTTTCCTTATCTAAATCCCTGACTAACGATGTTTTAGAGGGGTGGCCTCCTAACCGATTACAATAATGCAGTCAACACATATTTAAATTTGTTATAAGTCAATTTGATGAAATCTAGACTTTCTGGTGCGGTTACGATATTATGTGGATCACGTGATTCCTCGTCAAGTGGTTTATTACGACGAAAAATATATGAAACAGGCAAGTCGTCAACTTAAACACGAATACCATCTCAACCTAAGGATACTTTAAGCCGTAAATAGTTTTGCAGCTAAATACTAAAGAGAAGGACAGCTCGCAGCTGTCCTTCTCAAACTATTAAAAGTTTGTTGTTGTGGCTGTCAATTACTGAACATCTAGTTTAATGATTTTACTAATGGAGTAACTACTCGCCAGCTGTGAACACAATCTTAATGGTTTTAACTAATCCGTTAGTAGTAACACCGCTAAGTGTGACATAAGTTCCTGGAACTGCTCCGGTTCCGGAAATTAATCCATATTGATCGACATTAAACTCTGCATCCGTGGCTGTGCTCTTTTCACCAACTTTTAGGATTTGAGCTAGTTGCATTGCTTTTGTGCCATAGGAATCTACAGCATAGAAGTAGACTGGTGCGCGGTCTTTCTTAGTTCCGTCTTGGGTGAATCTAGCCAGACTCTTTCCTGCTACGAACATGGATGCTGGAGCAGTTACAACATCTCCAGATGCATTGATCGAAACACCTGTTTCAAAGCTAGCTACACTCGCAGCGATTGTACTAGCGACTGGGGTCGTAGTTTGGGATTTAATCGGGGTCGTGAGTGAAGTTATTGCGCCATCATAAGCATTTTTAATAGTTACTGTTAGGTTGGTGGTGGCGGTTGTCACGTTGTTTGCTAACTTATTAGCAATTACTTCGACACTGTCATAGGAACTTGGACCACCATAAATTTGGAAGTCAGTTGTATTATCAACATAGGCTCCAATGACTAGGTTGCCTGTTGGGACTACTAATGATCCACTAGCTGTTGTACCATAAACGTATGGATTAGCTTCATAAGCGGCATCTCGTAGCGTTGGGACAGCATCAGCATCAGTCTTAGTATTAGCATAGATTGGATTGGTTACAGTATCCAACTTATAGCCTTTGATATCTTTGTTAGCTACGATCGAGAAGGTTGCAGATTTCGTGTCAATGACTTTCGTGTTATCTCCGGCAATTACAGCTACCTGATCAGCTTTGGCAATCAGTTTAAAAGTAACGGTTCCGGTTCCTGCCGCTCCGGCAGTGATCTTAATACCACTTCCACCATAAGCTATTGCCGGTGTGCTGTCCGTTGCATCTGATTTATCTGTATTCAGAGAAGTCGCAGTAACATTACCAGTGGTAGTTGCTAGAACCTCATAAAGAGAATCGTTGGCTTGCATGTCGATTTTTCTGCCATATTGATCCTTAGCGGAGAAGCCACCATAGTTATATCCAAAGTCTAAGCCTTGTGTCGAGCCGCCTTCTTGCATAGCACTAACAAGTACTGAAGAGTCTAAGGCTAAGGAGTCAGCTTTAACTGCTTTTTGGATATTCAAGGTAACTGAACTTAACTTACCGGAGGGTGTTATTGCAGTAATAATTTGAGGACCTGTGCCCGTAAAGGGTCCAACCATTAATTTAGCCGTTCCATCCACATTTTGGCTAAGCGTTACATTGCTCGGTGAGAAGGTGACATTTCCATCAAGATCATTAAAGTTTGTTACTTGAACTCCATTTTGATCATAAGCGACAAAAGGAATCTCTTTGGTTTCATTAACGGCGATATCATAGGCAGGAGCCATGACTGTGAAGGAATCGACCATTGCAGCTTTTTTCAAGGTCAAATTCAAGGCTGAAGATTTACCAGTATAAGTCATAGCAGTAATCGTGACGGGAATATCCATGGAAACGCTATCCCCTGTAACTTTAACTTCAATGGCTGCTTTTTTCGAATCCGTTGGATCTTGAACAACCTGGGCACTGACATAGGAACTTGAAGTGGTCAACTTATTATCATCACTTAAGATTAAACCACCCTTAATCAAGTCGAAACTTGTTGTCGCATTACCACTGATATCAGTAGCAGTATAATCAATATACCAGGTGCTTGAAGTATCTCCTGCGGTTAGAGCTTTGTCGTCAACATTTGTTAACTTGGCAAGTGTCATATCACTTAAAGTTCCCAGGGCCGTTGAAGTGTTCAATGTCGCACTCGTTGAAACACCCGACGTTGAATCATAACTGGTTATTACGACGGTAGCGAACTGAATAAGATTCATGCCTTCAGTTGGAGTTAAGGTCAGGATACCATCTTTTGCAACCACGTCACCAACGCCGCTTTGGAAAACTAAGCTATTGGCAAGGTAGGAACTCGTAATATCATTGTCATATTGGTCTAATACTTTATAAGTTGCATATCCGGTCTGGGTCGTTGTGCTACCAGACGTTATATTAGCAACGGATAATTTATCTGAAGAGATAATAATCTTTGCAACTTTCTGCGAGGTTACTGCAAGCGTAGAAGTTCCAAGATCAGTTGTGTCATTCTTGACAGCGACGGTATAAGATCCTTCAGGGAAATTCGTGGTGCTCATCACGGTGGCTTCGGTGTTAGCAGTATTCCAAGTAGCAGAGACGGTTACAGGAGTAGAAGATCTTTGAACATTAAAGGTAACCTTGGAGGGGTCTGTAGGCGCTTGGCTGAAAACTACTTTAAAACTATTAGCACTCACTGCGCTTACCGAGGAGACGGACAATGTTCCGTTTGGAGGGGTAACTATACCAGTGACAACTCCGACACGTACACTCTCAGGAACAACTGCTGTACCGCCGAGAGCAGTAACAACACTGCCGGCAGCAAGTTTGCCGCTTACTATTTTAGCTATCGAAGGAACTGTTCCATCTGTGAGAACGATCGTTGACTTAGTTTGAGCAGCCAGGGGTGCACCAGCAAGAGCATCGATACCAGTTATGCCGTTGGCAACATAGACATTGTCATACTTGAGGGAAGAGTCAAAGTCTTGAATAACTTGACTATTGGTGTCATAGGCCGTAACTCCAGCGTGGCGAGTTGCACTTGGGAAGTTAGCTTTGACAGCATCACTGATGATGCCGGTTCCGCCGATAACATCACTTGCAGTAATGCCAGGGTTTGCAGTCAAGAATTCAGTTACGCTAGCAGGGACAGCATCTTTATCAGTTAAGAGGATTGGCTCATTGGCAGCAGAGGCAACAGCCGCGATAGAAAGTGCATCTTGTAAGCCATTAGCTACAGCAACTTTCGTGACTCCAGCCATTTTCTTAGCAATATTAACGGAAGTTTCAGCACGGTCAATTCCACCAAGGGGAACAACCGTAATTCCCATATCGGTTAATTCATTGAGAACTGCTTGGCTGATGACAGCCGTTCCGCTGGTTACATAAACTGTCTTAACAGCGAGTTTCGTGAGTTCAGCTTTGGTTTCAGAGTCTAGTGTGTTTCCTGGGCCGGTTAGAAGGATAGGAGCTTTCAAGTAGGAAGCGAGTGGTCCAGCGGTCAAGGCATCAACCATACCATAGGAAGCTGAAGATGCAAGAATTGCTGTACCGGTCCAACCTGTTTGATCAGCAATTGCTATTGCAGTTTGTGCAGCAGTTGTGCCAGATATACGAGTTGGAACTGCACCTGTAGCAAAAGCATTATAGGGTAACATGGATAAAGTCATACCTGCGATAGCTAAAGAAGCTAAGGCTTTTTTAGTGTTTTTCATTAGCAAATTTCTCCTCTCAAAATTGGACGTTTCATTTTTGGTAACATAGTAATGATGATTCAACCCTCCAGTGGTGTACCATTAGAACAACATAGGAATAAAAACAAATGAAAGTCGAATGGTGTCGTAATTAATGCTTTCACAAACAAACATTAACATATTTAAGGAAATAATACATAAAATCATATTGGAAAATATGCCATATATTGTCTATGTAGTATACGCGTTATCCAAATCGTAAGACTCCCACTTCTACAAGTGGGAGTGATACACCTTATTCTGCTTCGGTGGGGGTAGAGTCCCCCACCGAAGACTCGATGTTCAACTTTAGTTGAACGAGTTCACTTTTTTATTCGGTTGAAAAAGGGACCGGTAAAAAACAAAATTCCTCCCACTTAAACAAGGAGGAATGCGCTCTAGCTATATATCAGTAGATTATATTGTAACGGAAAGAAATCGGAAATGGTGTTTAGGTACCCTTTACTTACCAGGGCCAAATTTAAGATAAACGTAGTTTAATATTGTATAATGGGTTGAAGGAACTTTTAGTTCTTTTACTCTTTTTCATGTAATAATTCTCCTCTTTATCCCTCCGGAGCAGCATAGTCGGAGGGAACTCTTTTCGCAAGTTTTTCATGATTCTCAATTATAGATTGCTCGATAGGACCTTATTCCTAAATCATTAGGAGTAAACAAGTATTTCTATAGTTTCCAGTTAAGTAGCAAAGCAGGTTATAGAACATAGCTTACTTACATTTAGTAGTATGTATTAATTAATAAGAAAATTAAGCCGTTGCAATACAAAAAGTAACGGCTTAATTATTGGAACCCGATATTCAAAGTTTGGGGCATGAGGACACCTTTTTAGTAAGTGGTCTAAATTTCTTTTGTCGGATAACCACCATCCTGATCTTCCAGTGTCTTAAGGGAACCGGTCTTTGTCAAAGCTCCATGCCGAATTTCATGGACCAGTGTTTTCAAATTACCTACCAATAACTTTCCTTTCTGAATCCAACTCTTACTCTTCTCAACCGTCTTTTCAGTTTTATCCTCGATATTATGCCAAGAACTCTGCGCCTTGTCCCTAATTTCCTCGGTTTTGTCTCCTAATTTGTAGGCCATTTCGTTTATATCTTGGCGCAATTCCCGCCCGCTCTTTGGAGCCAGTAATAAGCCCAACACTGCTCCCGAAAGACTTCCAATCATTGCCGCTGCAATTACCTTATTCATTTTGCGCTTGTCATTATTAGCCATCTCTTAGCCATTCCTTTCAAATCATCCTGTTTTTTCGTCATCATAGTCAATTCATCCTCTAACCCTTGTAGACTATCGCATCTACCTAGATATCTTTTTTTGAGTTGTCAAGTGCTAGATATATCAAGATATTTGCTTGCTGTCATCGGATCATCCATATTTTCCGAAATGATATGTACCAATTTCAGCATGGGCTACCACATGGCAGCATTTAGAACTTGGGTAGTGGTGGCATTATATGTCACCTATATTTAGGCTTTTTTTATTATATGCTCTACTCCGGAAAATGCTTCTGGTTCCGGTAGCAGGCCTGTTAAAGTAAAGGACTTCCGGTTTATCCAAATCGTAAGACTCCCACTTCTACAAGTGGGAGTGATACACCTTATTCTGCTTCGGTGACGAAAGCCTCCAGTGACGATAGTCTCCAGTGGAGAGTATCGCCGAAGCGCACGGCCCTTAACGAATACTATCGCGCTGAGGATTGGTTTCGCCGAGCCGCCTTTCCCCATAGGAATACTTAGCGGCGAAGGAGGTAGAGTCCCCCACCGAAGACTCGATGTTCAACTTTAGTTGAACGAGTTCACTGATAATCCTTATACATGTACCACTTGTTGTATTGCGAGTCATGATAGATCTCATAAAGTTTGTCTTGGCATTGTACTCGATGAAACGTTTTCTTCCCCTCACACGCCCACCAATCGCCTTTGTCTCGCCAATATTCTTGTACTTTTGTTATAGTCGCCCAATGGCCCTTCCAGTAGAAACGAACTGGATGGTGGAACTCAGTAATGACTTCAATATTCTCCAAAGCTAACAACCCCCTTGCTCGGATCTTTGAGTTTATTAAAGTAATTTTCTCACAATTCTCATGGCAAAAAACACGAACCAAGTCGGTGTCCACAGAAAATTAATAACGAATTGACTCAAATATTGTCCCATTCACTGAAGAAGTTTGTGTAGTCTAACAAATATGTGGCGCACTAGACAAAAGGGTCTTCGCGGTTTTACTCGCAAAGGCCCTTTTAGTGTTTTAGGATGTTTATGTAGAAAGATGATCAATCAAATTCTAAATCTTGCAATAATGCCTTTCGTAAACTATATGCCATACTTTTTCAGGCGATAAAGTAGAGTCGGGCGAGAAATTCCCAGATATTTAGCGACCTTTGTCTGGTTGTTATTGTGCTTTTCTAAGGCCTTGAGAATAAGATGTTTCTCCAACTCTTCCAAAGAGAAACCGCCCTCTGTAAGGTTTATCATAGGCTTAGAAGTTTCCTCTAGACTATTCAGCAATTCCTTGGGGAAATGTACAGGCTGAATTTCAGTGCCCTGACAAACTATAAGCGCTCTTTCGATCACGTTCTGAAGCTCTCTAATATTGCCGGGCCAGTTGTAGCGGGTTAGAATTTTCATAGCCTCCGCAGAGATTTTTTTGCTACGGGAAGGATCAAATTTTTCGAGGAAATGATTAACCAGAAGGGGAATATCTTCCTTCCGTGATCTTAGCGGCGGCATAACGATATGCATGACATTCAACCGATAATAAAGGTCCTCCCTGAAGGCGCCATTAGAGATGGCCTTAATAAGATCAACATTAGTGGTGGCAATAACCCGCACATCTACATGGATCGTTTCAGTGCCCCCAACTCTTTCAAAACATCTTTCCTGTAGTACCCGCAGTAACTTTGCCTGCATACTGAGTGGCATTTCTCCGCTCTCATCCAGGAAAAGCGTACCCTTATCTGCGATTTCAAAACGGCCCTTCTTTTTACTGGTTGCCCCTGTAAAGGCACCTTTTTCATGGCCAAATAGCTCACTTTCTAACAGTTGTTCCGGAAGGGCTGCACAGTTAACCGCTACAAAGGGTTTATCAGCTCGGTTGCTAGCTTGATGGATTTCTACTGCAGCTACTTCTTTACCAGTTCCACTTTCTCCGGTTATCAGAACAGTCGCACCAGTTTTCGCAACCTGTTGAATCAAGAGGGCAATCTCTTTCATAGCTTCACTTTGGCCAACAATTTTTCCATAATTTTTGCCTAATTCCTGACGTAAAAAATCAACTTGGTTTTCTAAATTCAATAGGTGTAACGCTTGCTTAACATGTACCTTTAATTCTTCTAGCTTAAAAGGTTTAGTAATATAATCTGTGGCCCCAATTTTCATAGCTTCGATTGCAGTATCAATGGTCCCGTGGGCGGTAATCATAATTACAGGAATACTGGGGTTCGAAATTTTTAACTCTTTTAGCACCTCAATACCATCAATGTCTGGCATTTTCAAATCCAATATTACCATCGAGGGTTCAGTTTCCTTGGCCAAGTCAATACCTTTTAAACCTCTCGTGGCGGTAACCACCTGATAACCTTCGTGACTTAGTGCCCGATCTAGGGCCCAGCACATTCTTTCCTCATCATCAATTACCAGAATTTTTGGTGTCAAGAAGATCACTCCTGTCGCAAAATTGTGGTATTAGTGGAAGATTAATAATAAAGGTTGATCCTTTGTTCAGCTCGCTTTTTACATTAATAGTCCCACCATGCAATTGAATATTTTGATAGGATATCGATAGCCCCAGACCAGTGCCTGTACTTTTGGTCGTATAAAAGGGATCAAATACTTTTAACGTTTCCTCTGCCGGGATGCCCTCTCCTGAATCAGAGAAAATGATAATAACCATGTCGTCAATTTCTTTCGTAATTATTACTAATTTACCTCCGGAAGGCATAGCTTCGGCAGCATTAACAATTATGTTTACAAATACCTGTTTTAACTTTTCTGTATCTCCCAAAATCCTAGAAAGTTTCTTATCAAGCTGGAGTTCAACCTTTACACTCTGCTTTCGCAACATTGCTGCCGAAAAAGAGAGGACTCCCTTGATTAGATCATTGATAGAACACTCCTTAATAGAAACTTTGGAAGGACGTCCAAAGTCCAGGAGTTCTTGGATTTCCATATTTTGACGATCCACCTGTTCGTCTATGGCCTTTGTAAATTCTTCGATGCCGCTCACTTGAGAGTATTCTTCCTTCATCAACTCGACTAAGGTTTTGATAATACCGATGGGGTTACGCAACTCATGAGCCACACCCGTTGCTAAACGGCCAAGTGCAATAAGGTGTTCAGATTGCTTAAGTTGATCTTCCAGCCGTTCCTTTTCGATTAGACCAACCGCCATCCGGTTAACTGCTCGGGCAACTTGACCTAGTTCACCTGACATTTCAGGCAATAAGTGATGGATATTCTCTTCCATGCTTTGTAACCCCTGCTTCAAGCGGTCGACTCCGGTGGTAATATTCCTAATTATAATCAGTGATCCAATCATAACTAAGGCTAGTACGCCAAAGGTGAAATATCGCAGCAATATTCGAAAGTAATCATTTTGGTAAAAAAAGGGGTTAAGTCGTTCCCCTGCCCACATAACTGCTACTACTTTTCCATTAAGTACAATGGGAGAAAAGTACTCAACGACCTGATCATCCCAAGAACCAGAAATCCGAAAGAGTGGTTCATCACCCATCTCAGTTGCAATCAGACCTAATTTAGTAGTAGCAAATATCTCTTTCTCCCTCAGAGCCTCTTCTTCCTGGGAGAGGTTACGATAGTTATGAAGGAAACCTAGGACCGTAATCTGTTCTGTACGGGTAACATAGAGACCAAAGCGAACGCCTGAATTCGCTGGAACCTGTGGTTCTATGACCCGGTTAAACTCGCTAGTGAGCATGGTTGAAGGGATATCTTCTGGCCCGGACCATTTAGTCTCCAGCGTTCGTGAAAATTCATTATTTGTACTTTTGACCAAGGCCGCCAGCCTCTGCTCTTTGTCTAAGAATATTACTTTATCTGTTCGTGAAGCGAAAAAGATGTCATACATTAATGCTACTAAAGGTACAAGCATGATTGCAGCAATGATAATCACTATCTGGTTAGTCAGACTATTACCTTTAAATAAAAGAAATATTTTTTTAATTTTCTGCATAAAAGGCCCTCCTATCATGGCAGAATATAAAAATTGCATTATATAATACATATTATTGAAAGAAAGATACAATTTTCTAAATGCTTCAATATTTGATATAAACAGAGCATGAAGAAGATAATTGTACATAACAAGTTGTCTGATATTTCTACAAGGTGTAGCATTTCCTACACTTTGATTCTTTGTATTGAAAAAAAGCTTGAATCTAGTGGGTTTTAGATTTGGCATGTTACTTGCTATATAGAGAATTATATCACAAGCAAAGGAGGGAAGATATCTTTTTTAAGTACCTTGTTCAAATACTTACAAAGGAGAGATTAGTATGAGTAAAACTTCCAAACCCAGCATTTTGAAGACTGTAGTTTTCCTGATATTGGCCGCTATTGCGTACCTTGCAATTTATTTTAATATCGATCAGTTAAATCAATTCTACATAAGTAAAGGAATGATTCCGGCTTTCTGTCTGTTAGGCACTGTTATTGGCATCGCTTTCCTGTACGGGACTGCGATATCAAATGTGTTAAGTTTAATTGGCTTAGAAAGCGATCATTAGAAGGGGGACAGTAAAATGGCAGGAGAAACCGTTAATTTAGTTGGAGAAGTAATGAGATTTATTGATATTGGTCCGAGGACAGCTTTCTCAATGGCAGGACTTGGCTTTTTGGGTGGAGTGCTAAGTGGTTTTATTGGTAGCGGGGGCGCTTTTGTAATGACTCCGGGCATGATGGCATTAGGAGTTCCAGGCATCGTAGCGGTAAGTTCAAACCTTGCCCACAAATTCGGTAAGGCCATGGTTGGAGCTAGGAAACACTCAAAAATGGGTAATGTGGATCTCAAGTTAGGTGTTTGCATGGTCGTATTTCTATTGCTAGGCGTGAATTTAGCTGTGTTTTTAAATGAGTATATATTTAATAGCATGGGTAAAGCTGGTTCTAATCTATATATAAGTATAGTATTTGTAGTTCTTTTGTCTTATCTTGCGATCTTCATTCTAAGAGATATTTTTCAACCAGTTCAAAAACATGGATCGGTTCAACGCGAGGGGTTGGCTAAAAAACTGACTAAATTTAATATCCCACCAATGATCTATTTTAAAGTGGCTAATGTTCGAGTGTCGCTTTGGTTTGTTGCTCTGATTGGTATATTAACTGGATGGTTAGCGGGTACTGTTGGTGTAGGAGGATTCATTGGAGTTCCCGCCATGATTTATATACTAGGTATTCCAACGATGGTGGCCGCGGGCACAGAATTATTCTTAGCAATTTTCTCTGGTGCTTCTGGCGCGTTTCAGTATGCCTTGAATGGTTTTGTGGATATTCGTTTAGTTTTACTGCTGTACCTAGGTTCTCTGTTGGGCCTTTACGTTGGAGCAAATGCAACTAAAATGGTTTCTGAATTGCAAATCAAATTGGTAATGGCTGTAGTTATTGGTATGTCCGCTATAAGCAGAGCATTTGCCATTCCAAAATATTTAGTTGATACTCATATGGCTAATTTGTCGGAAGGAGTTACCACGTTCCTAGACCTTGCAGCCGCCATTACTCTGTATGGAGGTGCAATTATCGGAGTAATAATGATAATCCATTATATAGTTCGTTTTAAACAGGGGAAAAGGGTGGATAAACAGTATGTTCAAGGATCCGAACACCAAGTACGTGATTCGGCTTAGAGAATCGCTTGGTTATTGGAGAAACAGCCAATGACAGTAGTCGAGTCTCTCAAATTAAAGGTTCTTCCACAGTAATTGGCATTTTTTCCTGAGTTTGACTATTATTTTGTTAACTGATTAAAAGGTGGTATTTTAAATGACTGATCCATTAAAAGTGCTACTTTACTTTGATGGGACAAAGCACTCGTTTTCTGCGGCAGTTTACGCAGCCAACCTATTCAATAGTATACCTAATATGGATTTAACCGTCTTGAATATCCAAGAGAATGTTGAAGGGCCTATTGAGAGAGATTGTAACCTGCTGCAAACCTGGTCAACTAGTCATCATTTGAACTGGGAGAAACAATTAGTGGAAGAAGCTGATACAGGCCAAAGAAAGCAGTATTCTGAACTTATGAATAAAACTAAAATAATATTTACGAAGAGAGGTCACAACGTTAAACAGAAGCTAATATACTCCAATAATAATATTTCTGATACAGTTGATGCAATTCTTGGCTATGCGAGAAATTATGGATTTGAACAAATAATCATGGGTACTCGGGGGCTAACAAGCTTAAAAGGTTTGATTCACGGCAGTTTAGCGCATAGCCTAATTAACAAATCCGAGATACCAGTGTTATTAATAAAGAAGCTTCCTCAAAATTTTGTCGATCGTTACTGCTCAGCTGATGTTTACTATTTACCTTATTCTACAATGTCTTAATCACTTCGTTCAAGCAATCAATGTGGTTGTAAATATTTTAGGAAAAGCCCAGGAGAGAAAACATGTCTCTTCTGGGCTAAATCATTGCTCGTTCCACACTCGGTATAGTTTCAAGATAGAATCGTTAAACGTCTAGGTTTAGTACAACTCTAGTTATAGAAACGCATATTGTAATTAACCCTAAAAAGTTTTAAGATACTCTTACAGAGAAATAAATATAGTAAGCAGAACAACCCACATTTCTCCCAGACTAGTCTACGTTATGGACTTAATTTATTTGACAGAAAGAGTGAAGGAAGAGTGAACATATGAAACAAGTTTGTAAATCATCTGAGGACGACTACATAAATGTACTTGAGGGTATTAAACGCAAAACTCTTGTTTTTGGAAGCAATACTTTAATGACGGAATTCAAGTTGGAAAAAGGGAAAAGTCTCCCACTGCATAAACATCTAAATGAGCAGACGGGCTATCTGATTTCGGGAAATATAATCCTAAACATTGATGGAAAGAATTTTGAGATGCATGCTGGAGATAGTTGGTGTATACCAGGAGATACTGAGCATAGTGCTGAAGTAATTGAAAATTCCATTGCTATTGAAGTATTTTATCCAATTAGGGAAGATTATTTACTGTAACAGTGGAAGAGGTATCATATCAATTTGTTAGACGTTCTGACGCTAAATAAGCGTCATTTTTTATACTTATCAGATTCAACGCTTTCCTCAAAGCTCAAACAGGAAATAGCAAAGCGCCTCCTACAATTTCCCGCGGCGTATAAGGATTTTCCTTGTTTAAAAATAATGTTAGCTGCCGAGGCTCAACCAGGCTGGAGTTCTATGCTGACGAGGATCATCTTTACTCTTTCGGCTCAGATGGAATATGCCGCTCTTACTTACCAAGATGCAGCCAAAACTATAATTCATGTAAAAAAACTTCCAGTGAAAACGGTGGCCCTGCATACGGGAAGTTCTAAAATACAAAAAGAATCTACCTTATCAGCATTAACGACTATAAAGACGCAAACATTAATTCAAAAGAAAACTTCAGCGTCCTTACGGTTGAATTGGGCTAAATTACGAACCGAGGCTATTGAGGAAGGAAAAAAGTCATCGGACAATAATCCATTCGGTATGGATAATAAATTCTATCTTGAGAATATTGCGCCTAAGCTTCAGGAACAGAAGAATTCGGATAAAAACGCGAAACTTTTTCCGTCTCCAGAGTATGAGGATTTAATACTCTTGATGAACGTTTTGAAAGAGAAAGGAGCGAAGCCCCTCTTTGTGATTATTCCCATGAATGGACGCTGGTCTGACTACACCGGTTTTCCTCGTACGGAACGCCAAGCCTGTTATCAACGCCTGGCTCAGATGATTCGGGCTGAGGATTTTCAATTGTCGGATTTTACAGCTCATGAAAATGACGATTACTATTTGCGCGATCCCTGGCACCTAGCTTGGAAGGGTTGGGTCGATGTCGATGAGGCGCTTGAGCAATTTTATAGAGAATAACCGTTGAGATCGATCATATTTGGATTAAGATCATCAATTATCCAAATCGTAAGACTCCCACTTCTACAAGTGGGAGTGGTACACCTTATTCTGCTTCGGTGGGGGTAGAGTCCCCCACCGAAGACTCGATGTTCAACTTTAGTTGAACGAGTTCACTTCCAGGGAAGAATTGATACTGTACCTTACATTGTTGTGAAGTTCCCATAATAGCCATATTTTTTAGGGTTATATGCAGAAAACCTTTTTTCTTTTTCTATGACCGCCGCTCCTGTCAATATTAACTTATGAATAAAAGGTATCATTTCTTCCCCTAATATTTTATTACTAAGTTTAATTTTTTCATTAATGCTAATGTACATAACTCTTATACCTATTACATCAGCATAATAACTTTCAAGTACATCTTGAGTAACGAATTTTTTAAGACTTTCAGCATAACTCATAAAATGTTCTATATAAAATATTTTTTCCTCCAGATGACCTTCGATAATCCCTGGTGACTCCATATTTGCAATAAACCTTAAATCATAAACATTTATTACCGTTAATCGCATTTTGGTCACTCACTCCTTTAAAGTGCAAAATTGTGAGATTGTCGGTGTTGATCCCAAAATGAATTCGATGATTAGGCACATTTAGGCTGAACTAGGTACACGGTAAGTGTAGGTAGATTCCTGGCACAGACGGTTGAATGAAGCATCTCTGATCACTCCTCTTGTGCCGCATCAAACTTTATTAGGTGTGATATTCGACGGTGAGAAGAAGGTCTCCTGCAACTATCCTAAAGATCTTCGAATTTTTAAAAATAAGAAAAGGCCATTGAAATTCATTGGCCTTAAAGGGAGTTATCACTTATATATTTAGGAAAACTATTTAATTTCTCCTTTTAATCCAATACTTTCAGCTGCATTTTGCATCCCTTTGATTGTTTCACCAATAATATAGTCAAGTTCCATATCCAGCATTTTTGCACCCTGCTCAATGACTTCGCGGTTTACACCTGCAGCAAAGCTTTTCTGCTTCCATTTCTTTTTTACTGATTTTGGTTCAAGGTCAAGGATACTCTTGCTTGGTCGTAGCATAGCTGTAGCTGAAATCAAACCAGTCAATTCATCGATGGTGAATAAAACTTTCTCCATTCTATGAATAGGTTTGACATTGCAGCATATCCCCCAACCATGACTTTCCACAGCATGGATATAGTCCTCAGGCCAGTTGTGTTGCATTAGTATTTCCCTGGCCTTTATGCAATGATGCTCAGGGTACATTTCATAATCAACATCATGTACCAGACCGATGATTCCCCACTTTTCCTTTTCGAGTTCTCCTAGAATATCGGCAAAATGAAGCATAACGGCTTCTACAGTCAGTGCGTGTATGATTAGGCTGGCATTTTTATTGTATTTGGACAAAAGATCATAGGCTTGTTGTCTAGTTGGTATGTTCTGTTCCATAATATATTGCCTCTTTCGGTTCTTTTTAAAAAAATACTAATCTCTTATACCTCGGATGTCAACTTTTGATTAGCAAGACTTTCATTTAGTATAAAGAATTATTAATATATTATTTACCATTTATCGCCTTGTCGCTGTTATATTCATGGGATATGGAAGTAGTCATTAAAACTATGCAATAAAGAAATAGACATAATAAATATTGATTGTGTACATAACGACTTGCTATGTACACAATGATAACTCAATGATAAACTTTACATGTACTAAGAAATACAAGATGTAGGAGGCGGTACAATGGATATAAACAATCTGCTAATTGAGATAGCTGTGTGTAGATGCCAGATGAATAAGTTCTCTAAGGGGAAGAGACCTACTGATCCCGATGTTATAAAATTGAGTCAGGGATTAGATATTTCAATATACAAGTATGTCGAAGCTCTTCGTCAACAGAATTTTGAGATGTCTGAGCGAGATCAACAGTGAGCGTAGGGCCATTTAAGTTTGAGCAGAAAGACGTAAATTGGTTTTTGTATATAAGATGTAGAAAGGGAGAGCATTATGCTCCCCCTTTTTTATACTTATCAGACCCTCATGTCGCTGCGCGGCACCACTGATAAGTGGACATAAGCAATGGCAACTTTAGTGACAGGAGCGACATGGGCAATCATTTTATTGGCAATGTAGATAGACACATGGCGTGGTAGTTTTTAGGAGGACGGTCTGTCCACTTTTGTTTTTTCGACGATTATTTTTGCTATTTTGGGAGGAATTTGAGGAAAGATGTGGAAAGTATTCTTAGAAGTAAATTTACGGAGTATTTCGATAACCTCTCTCAGCATCAACAACTATATGAGTTGAGAAAATCACAACTTATTTGGGGCGGAGCTAATGCAATTATTGAATAGAAATATTCGCGTTCAAGGGGAACCGTGAACAAAATGCAATATTATACGATCTTATTTATATAGAAAAAAGTTCTAATAAGGGGTGGAGCGTTATGGGATTGCCTGAAGTAATTCGAGTTGATAAAACGAAATGTCAACACTGTTTAGCTTGTATCTTAGTTTGCCCTGTGAAACTTTGTAACATCGTTGAGCCAGATGGAATTACAGTTAAAGCAGATCTTTGTATTGGCTGCGGTGAATGTATTCATGCCTGTCGAGAAAAGGGTCACGATGCCCGTTCAGGTATCGATGATTTTCCAGAATTTCTTCAGGATCTGCATTCAGGGGTACCTCTCGGTATTATGTTGGCACCAGCTGCCGCTGTTAATTACGCTAATTTGCTTCCGCAAGTTTTAACTGCATTACGGAAAATAGGAGTTTCAAATGTTTTCGATGTTAGTTTTGGAGCGGAAATTACTACATACCTATATTTACAGGCTCTGCAAAGTGGGGTTAAATTACCTATCATTGCCCAACCATGTCCGGCCATCGTTAGCTTTATCGAGATATATCAAACAGAACTTATTCCCTACTTAGCGCCTACTCATTCACCGGCTTTAGATGTAGCTATTTGGCTAAAGAGTCAACCAGAATTTAAACATTTGAGACTGGCTTTTCTTGGTCCGTGTTTGGCAAAAAGAAGAGAAGTTCACGATCCTAATACCAAAGGTGTGGTAAATTATAGTATTACTTTTGAATCATTAGATAAATATTTTCTCGAGCAAAATATTAATCTATCAGAACTGCAACCTTCTAGTTTTGATACTCCGGAAGCGGAGAGGGCTGTTGTTTATTCTCAACCTGGTGGACTCACTGAAACCTTTAATCGTTTCGGCGTTAAAGTTAAGCAATCTGACATCCCTAGGGTGGAAGGTCCTCAGGAAGTTTATCTTAAGTATTTGCCTGAACTTATAGAAGATATTAAACATGGTAATGCGCCGATCCTAGTGGATATCTTAAGTTGTCAACACGGTTGTAATGTTGGGCCTGCCTCAACTCATCATCGTACCCACTTTCAAGTAGCAAAAGCCATCGAAGAACGCAAAGAAAATCAAATTGCTAAACATGATAGCATTAGCGATCAAAAAGCAAAGACATTATTTAAAGATTTCTTCACTTGGCTTGATTCCGAGAACCTTGATTTTTCTAGGACTTATTCAGATAAATCCTCTAATAAAATTTTACGTGAGCCAGCCCTAGCTGAAGAAGAGCAGACTTGGAAGCTTATGCATAAGTTATCCACTGAAGAACGAAAAATAAACTGTGCATCTTGCGGATATGGTAATTGCCGAAGTATGATGTTGGCCATTGTAAATGGACTTAATCATCTTGAAAGTTGCAAGTATTATTTATTTAAAGAAAATGAGCATAACTTACATAATCTTGAAGCTCAAACGTTAGAAATTGAAGAGGCTAGAGATGAAATTGCAGCCTGGAATGAAGTTTTAGAAGAAACTGTCGCTCGACGGACACAATCCATTAGTAATTTGCTCAATAACGCTGGTCAGGGATTCCTTTCTTTTGGGTTAGACTTACGGATTCACGATGAATATAGTACTGAATGTACTAGAATTTTTGCGAAAGATATTCATGGTTTAAAGCTCTCTGGGTTATTATTTCCTGAAGACGAAGAGCAAATAAAATTTATTGATACTTTATTTGCCAAAATCTTAAACACTCAAGACGAATCATTACTAGAGTTATATATTCCGTTATTACCTTCTGAGGTAGTCGTTGATAGTAAGTTGATTAGGATTGACTATAAAGTCATTAATTTCAGTAATAACAGAGATAGGCTTTGTATGGTTATCTTAACAGATATTTCTGACCAGCGTTCTTTAGAAAGCCAAATTGAGAAAGAAAGAAATCTTCTTAAAATGGTAGTTGAAGTTGTAGTAAACTTTAATGACTTTATTCAGAGTGTAAGAGATTTTCAAAACTTTTGTGAAGTGCGCCTAGAGGAAATAATTAACAGTCCTAAAACGCTTGAAAGTAAAGTAACTGAGATTTATAGGCATATTCATACGTTTAAGGGCAATTTCAGTCAACTTGGATTAATCAGTGTGATAGAAAATTTACATGACTTAGAAAGTCAGATCTTTCATTTAAAGAAAAACATAGGGAGTAAAAGTCTTGATGATCTTAAAGAGTTCTTTGCAGGGTTTCTCATATTTTCATGGTTAGAAAAAGATATGGCAGGTTTACGCGATATTCTTGGAGAGGATTTCTTTTCTCAGGAGGATGAACTGATTATCAGTAAACAAAAGTTAGTTGAAATTGAAAAGAAAATTTCAATGCTACTTACCCCAGGCGAGTGTAAGATGCTGATTCCCGAACTCCGTAAACTATGCCACAGACCCTTTGATACTCTCTTGAAATCTTATCCTGAGTATGTATCAAATCTGGCCGAACGGCTCGATAAATTAATTTACCCTGTAGTTCTGGATGCTGAAATAATATTAGTTAATCCTGATCTTTATATTGATTTCACAAAAACTCTTGTACATGTTTTCCGCAATGCTGTAGATCATGGTTTAGAATCACCTGATGAACGATTAGAAAATGGTAAGGACGAATATGGTAAAATTATTTGTCAGTTAACAAGTACGGAGAAACAAATTATCCTTACAATTAAGGATGATGGACGTGGTATAGACACCGAGATTATACGCAGCAAGGTAGTAGAAGATGGAATAAGATCAGTTGAGGAGGTGGAAAGACTTACAGACGATGAAACAGTACAGCTAATTTTTGCGGATGGTCTTTCTACTAAAGAGGAAGTTAATGAGTTGTCAGGGCGTGGTGTAGGGTTAGCTGCAGTATTAGACGAGTTAACGAAATTAGGTGGTTTTCTTAGGGTAAAAACAGAAATTAACAAGGGTACAGAATTTTCCTTTAGTTTACCAAAGGAAACTGATGGATTATGGGGAGTATCTATTGCTGAATTGATGCAACCTCTTATAGATACGACTTGTAAGTTTTTTCGTGAGCAGGCCAATTTAACTGTTAATTACCAAGATAATTTTAGAATTTATGAACCTAAGAAATTAGACCTCTATAAAGTAACTGCGATTATCAATATTCGGGGAGCACTAGATATCGCCTTTATTTTGAGTTTTGACGAACCAGTTCTGCTTGAAATTGTTCGAAATTTTGTTATAGGGGAGCTGACGTCTGAAGAAGAGAATCAATACATGGAAGATGTCTTAGCTGAAGTAACAAATATCATATTAGGGAATTCTTTGAAAGAATTCCCTGGCTTAGAGGAACTTGTGATTATAGATACTCCAATTTCCATTTCTTCAGATGAGGTTTTGGTTAAGTATTTAAAAGCCCAAATCTGGATTTGTAAAATGCAGACGGAATTGGGCAATCTTAGCTTGAGTCTTGTCATTCCCGAAGGTATTACTGACATCAGCGAATAAATGCTAGACTTTTCAATGGAACAGAAATTTATGGAGGAGATGGAAATATAGATGTCTAATATTTTAGTTGTTGATGATTCAGCCATTATGCGTAGGAACTTAGTTACAATTTTTACTCAGGCTGGACATCATGTTGTAGCGGAAGCGATTAATGGAGGACAAGCCCATTTGCTTTACCGCACTCTTTTGCCGGATTTAGTTACTATGGATATAACTATGCCGGGTGTTAATGGCATTGAAGCAGTAAAATTAATTATTAGGGATTATCCTGATGCCAAAATCATTATGGTTAGTGCACTAAATCAAAGGAATATGGTCTTTGAGGCCTTAGAGCTTGGTGCTAAACACTACCTCATCAAACCTATAACCTCTGAAACAGTAATATCTGTCGTCAATAAAGTGTTGGGTATCAAAGAGCCTCTCTTTGTTAGAGAAGAAGACGCCACACATAATACTGATTCCATAGTTCCTTATCAGATTGAACATAATAATAATATGTTTCAGATTAATCTTTCAAAATATTTGACTGAAGAGAGCTTTATTACGTTGAACCAAGCTGTTCAAGGCCTTTTGTTTGTTCAGCCACTTATAGTAATTATTCATTTTGCAAATACCGACTCTCTCTCAGATCCCTTACTAAATAAAATATCCGAAGTTGTTAAAGCTATTCTAGGTGCTAAAGGGAAGGTTAAAGTGGTTTCTCAAAATTTGAATTTTGTTAAGCTTGTTAAAAGTAAAAATTTAGAAGGACTATCTGAGCTATTAGAATCCATATAATTGCAAAGTATATCGAATATTTTTAACGGCATACTTCTTATGGGTCGTTATGATTGGATAAATAATATGGTTGACAATTACTAAATACGCAAGGAACCGTGTTTGAGTGATTTTCTATAAACCAAAGATGGGCTTACAGCTAATATATCTGTAGGCGTTTTCTTTTTTGGAAGAAATTGTGTAGACAACCTTGTTTGATGCGCTCTTCGGCAATCGGGCTTCATTTGCTATTTTTTTCAAAAATAGCAGGAAATTTAGACTTGATAATCGAAAGTTTAAAGGTAACCTTAAGATAACCTTGTTACCCTTTACTATAAATTAAAATGGCAATCTCCATTTTTTTGCTGATGAGAAAGGATTAGTGAATATGAGCGATAAAAAGAGCAATGGGTATATTGTGCAATCCCAGGTTGATGCCGGCAAATTTATGGAATCTGTGGTTGGGAGAACTGTCCTCTTCTTAGTAGACGAGGCCTCAATTAAGGTTGGAGAGGTAAAGTACGATCTGACCGACGTTAAGAAGTTGCAACTTAAGGCACTAACCTCTATTATTACTGTGGAAGATGATGCAAAAATGACCTTAGCTTTTACTTATGATAGAAAGCTTATAAATGAGATATTTTCTGGGTATTCCGAAGGAATCGAGATTGATGAAGGCGATGTGGATCTCTATATTGAGGAAACAGCTGGTGATATGATAAACATAATTCTTGGAAATGTCCTAGCGGAATTTCAGCAAAAGGGCAGGGCATTTGCCTTATCGACACCGATCATTGTTAATGAGGCCAAAAGTATTGCCCGTTATAAAAATCATAAATTTTATACGGCTGAATTGGAGACTGATTCAGGAACGATGAGCATTTTTTGTATCATGCCGGGGGAACCACTTAGGAAACGATTAGGAACAAAAAGGGAGGGAACTAAACTGTGAGGAGCCTCAATATCTTAGTTGTGGATGATTCCCAGCTCACTACAAAGAAGATTGCCCAGATGTTAACTGTGATGGGGCATCATCTAGTTGCCTCCGCCAAGACCGGTGAGGAAGCAATTAAGCAATATGCTAAACATAAACCAGACTTTGTAACGATGGATATTACAATGCCCGATATGGATGGAATCGAAGCAACAAAAAGAATTCTTAAAGAAAACCCCGATGCTTTAATCATGATGGTTACGTCGCATGGGCAAGAGGCCATGGTATTAGATGCCATCGAAGCAGGTGCTAAAGGTTATCTCCTGAAACCTTTACAAGCAGAAAAGCTGAAAGCTAATATTAATGAAATTTATGAAAAATATGGTGATAACATTGACTGAAGGCGATTTGTTTAAAGCTCTATTTGACGTAATCCCTTATAGTATCTACTTAGCAGATATTAGTTCTCTTAAAATTTTGTACATGAATAAGCAAATGATTAAACAGCGGGGGAACCTAGTCGGGCGTAAATGCTATAAGAGCATTTACGGAGAACCAAAACAGTGTCTTTTTTGTAAAAACTCCGAACTAATAGACGGTGAACGTAAACCTAATAACAAGATGATAGTCTTTGAATGTTTTAACCCTGTCGACGATCATTGGTATCAGCTGCACGAGAAGGCAATAACCTGGCCAAATGGTGACATTGTCAAGTATGCAATTGCCGTTAACATTTCGGAACTAAAAGAGACTCAGAACAGATTGGCGGAGGCACATGCTCAATTGGCTCTAAAAAACAGAGAACTCGAAAGGTTATCTGCGACGGATCATCTTACTCAGGCATATAATCGATTAAAGATTGATGAATTGATGCGAGAAGAAGTTGAACGGGCTAAGCGTTATCAAAGAGTTTTGTCAATTATTATGATAGATATTGACCATTTCAAAGAGGTTAACGATCAATACGGTCATCAAACTGGGGATTTAGTTCTTAAAGAAATTGTAAGTATTATCAATGAAAATTCGAGAAATATTGACTTCTTGGGGCGTTGGGGAGGCGAAGAATTTATAATCGTTTGTCCGGAAACAGATATAACGGGTGTACGAATTATGGCGGAAAAACTTAGGCAAAAGATCGAAGAGTTTAACTTTTCCATCGTCAAGCGGAAGACAGCCAGTTTTGGAGTGGCCTGCTTGACTCCTGAAGATGACGAGGAGTCTTTGATTAGAAAAGCTGACGAGTCATTGTATTTTGCCAAGAATAATGGACGCAATAGAGTAGGAAATTGAACTCGTTTAGCTAAAGCTGAACGTCTCACGATTAGATCAAAGAGAGGGAAAGGCTAAATTAGGCCATCCCTCTCTTTAATTATTTGTCGTGCTTTATCAAACATTGATTCATCGAGAACCGCGGCTAAAAGAATCTGACTGTATTTAATCTTTTCTTGGTTATTCTTGCTATCTTGGAGGGAAATGAAGGAATGTTATAGAACTGGTTAGTTAGAAGGGAGGTTCATTAATTAATGACGTGTAATCCAAATTTGGTGGAAAGGGTAGAGGAACTTGAGCATTTGCGTAATAGATTAATTGAATTGGAAGAACTAAACAAGGACTATTTGCTAATGATTGAAAACTCTTACGATGCTATGACTATCGCTGATTGTGATGGCAAAATTATCTTAATAAATCCGGCATTTGAGAAGGTAATGGGATTAAAGAGTTCGGAAACACATGGCAGAAAAATTAAGGAGATGCTAAAGGAAGGGACAACAGACGCAAGCGCAGCCTTAAAAGTATTTGAGACGGGCAAGGAAGAAACTGTAATCATCAACACAAATACAGGTAGACAGGTTTTAAGTACCGGTGTCCCAATCTATGATCGCAACGGTAAAGTTCATAGAGTATGCTGCAACTTACGTGATGTAACCGAATTAAACCATTTAAGGCAAAAATACCAACAAACCCAAACTCTCGCTTCGAAATACTTATGTGAATTGCTCGAGCTTAAAACCCCAAAATCATCTGAGTTCGTAGCCCATAGTATACAAATGAAGCAAGTTCTGGATACAGCATATCGTGTTGCTAATGTGGATAGTATTATTCTTGTCCTCGGTGAAACCGGAGTTGGCAAGGATCTTGTAGCTCGAGTTATTCATAAGGCAAGTTTACGAAACGATTTCGGTCCATTCATAAAAATCAATTGTGGTGCGATCCCGGCAGATTTACTTGAATCCGAACTTTTTGGCTATGAAAAAGGGGCTTTTACAGGTGCAAATAAGGAAGGGAAAGCAGGTTACTTTGAGGTAGCAGATAAAGGAACCATTTTTTTGGATGAGATAGGAGAGCTTCCTAAAAAACTCCAGGTAAAACTCTTAGGGGTAATCCAGGATCAAAAAATAACTCGGATTGGCGGAGTAAAAGAAAAAGAAGTTGATGTTCGCATAATTGCAGCGACTAATCGGGACTTGGAGGAAATGGTGAGGCATGGTGATTTCAGAGAGGACCTTTTTTATCGGTTGAATGTAGTGCCTTTAATAATTCCTCCCTTACGTGAGCGAAAAGAGGATATCCCTTTTCTCATTGTTCATTATACGAAACTCTTTAACCGTAAGTACAACCTGGAAGTCAAGTTTAGTAAAGAAACTATCAAAGTATTGTCTAAATTCAATTGGCCGGGTAATGTCAGGGAACTGGCAAATCTGGTCGAAAGGGTAATTGTAATTAGCCAAGAATCACTTATAAAACCGGAACATCTCCCTAAGAAATACTATCTGTGGGATCAAAACCTTGAAAAAAATGGGTCTGAACTTAAGTCACTAGGTGATGCAGTGGAAGATTTCGAATTGAGTCTAGTAAAAAACACTGTGGAACGTTGTAAAAGTCGGGAAGAGGCCGCAGGTAAACTTGGCATAAGCCTGTCCGGCTTAACGAGAAGAATGAGAAGGCTTAAACAGGTCAATAATGAAGCCAAATTTGACCCGGGCGACAAGGGCTGATTTAGCCATAAATTTGGCCATAATTAGAGTGCAGCTTGAGAAAGGAAGTCAAAAGTGACCCTGTAATTATCTGACAATTCTGAAGATTGAGTTAGAATGGCGTGCTGCAAATTGGCACGCTTTTTGCTTTACAATTAAATAGTGCAAAAAAGGAGGCTTTTGCATATGCACGCTCAATGCTCAATTATTAGTTCTATTTAGGCAATTTTTTGTAGGAGGCTGTATGATGAAAAAGTTACTAACCGGAAATGAGGCTTTTGCATATGGGGCCTACTTAGCAGGGGTCAAAGTGGCTACGGCATATCCAGGTACTCCAAGTACCGAAGTTGTCCTTAACTGTGCCAAATACGATACGATTTATTCTGAATGGTCTCCGAATGAGAAAGTTGCTTTTGATGTGGCTGTTGGTGCGGCTTATGCAGGTGGGAGGGCTTTGTGCGCTATGAAACATGTTGGCCTTAATGTGGCGGCAGATTCACTATTTTATGCCTCTTACACTGGTCATAAAGCTGGTTTAGTTGTGATTAATGCCGATGATCCTGGCATGCACAGTTCCCAAAATGAACAGGATAACCGCAACTATGCAAAATTTGCGAAACTTCCCATGCTGGAGCCAGCGGATAGTGAAGAAGCCAAAAGATTTGTCCCTCTGGCTTTTGAAATCAGTGAACAGTTTGATACCCCTGTATTTATCCGTACTACCACTCGTTTGTCCCACTCTCGGACCATTGTCGAGATGAATGATAGCCGGCGGATTGTGCCCAGTACCGAAAAAATAAAATTTGAACGCAACCCGGGTAAATATCATATGATTCCGGCTAATGCTCGTCTTCGTCATACGGTTGTCGAGGAGAAAATCCGCAAACTAGCTGAATATGCGGAAACTTTCGCATATAACGTCGTTGAATCTGGCAATGATGAAATTGGGATTGTCACTAGCGGAGTGACTTATCAGTATGCGCGGGAGGTATTTCCCAAGGCGACTTACCTGAAGTTAGGCATGGTTTATCCTTTGCCTAAGCAATTAATCCTTGATTTTGCCAAACGGGTTAAAAAAATGGTGATTATCGAAGAACTTGACCCGTTCTTCGAAGAGTATTTCAAGACACTGGGTATTGAAGTTATTGGCAAGGAAGTTTTCCCTATTGAAGGCGAGTTTAGTCCGTATCTAATCCGAGAAGCAGCTGCTAAAGCCGACCTGACTGAAGCTCCGGCCCCTATAAAACCAGTTAGTTTGGAATTGCCTTCTCGACCGCCGATGCTTTGTCCTGGATGTGCACATCGGGGAGTTTTCTATGCTTTAAAAAGTCTAAATGCGGTAGTTCACGGTGATATCGGTTGTTATGCCTTAGGTGGGTCGCCCCCCTTGGCCATGATGCATACCAGTGGATGTATGGGTGCCAGTATTGGGGTTGTTCATGGGGTAGACAAAGTAGGAGTCAAAGACCGGACAGTGGCAGTTATTGGAGACTCGACCTTCTTCCACAGCGGCATTCACCCGCTAATTAACGTTCTTTACAATAAGGGCGTCAGTACTGTAATCATTAGTGATAACCGAATTACAGCAATGACTGGACATCAAGATAACCCAGGTTCCGGCCAGACTCTTTTAGGAGAACCTGTTGAGCAAATCGATCTAGAGACATTAGTTCGGGGTCTAGGTGCCAGGAAAGTGGCCGTTGTCAATCCTTTTGAGCTTGACGAAATGCTGGAAACACTTAAAGAATTTATGGAATCTGAGGAACCGTCAGTACTCATTGCTCGCTATCCTTGCGTTCTTAATATTAAGGAAAAGCATCCTGTTCCGGAAATCGACCTTGAAATTTGTACAAATTGTGGAACCTGTCTGGAGATAGGCTGCCCGCCGCTTGCTAAAACAGAAGATGGCGTCGCCATCGACGTTCAATTATGCAACGGTTGTGGCCTTTGCGTCAAAGTTTGTCCGTTTGAGGCGATTAAGAAATCTAACGACCAGTAATAGAAAGGAGGCAAGAGTAAGTGCAAAATTATAATTTTATCCTAGCCGGAGTTGGAGGACAAGGAACGATCCTGACCAGTGACATTTTGGTAGAGGTTGGCTTAAAAGCAGGGTATGATGTCAAGAAATCTGAAGTTCACGGAATGTCCCAACGGGGTGGCGGAGTTGAAAGTCATGTGCGCTGGGGAGAGAAAGTTTATTCGCCGGTAGTGGAGCGGGGCAAGGCTGATTACTTGCTTGGCTTTGAAATGCTAGAAGGTGCCCGCTGGGCGACTTACCTAAATCCTCAAGCAAAAGTTTATATAAATGACCATAAAATTTATCCGCCGTCAGTGAACATTGGGCAGGGAACCTATCCAGAAGAAAAAAACATTGAACAACTTCTTGCCGAACGGTCAACAATCTTTGCATGGGTGGGCGCGATGGCTAAGGCTAAGGAACTCGGCAATCCGGCTCTGGCGGGAGTAGTAATGCTCGGGAGGCTTGCAAGAGAATTAGATGTTACTGTGGAAATCTGGCTAGAGGTAATTGCGGAACTGGTTCCGGCAAAATTCACCAAGTTAAACAAAGAAGCTTTCTTAGCAGGTCGGAAAATGAAGTGAACAGATCTTATAAGATCACAGAAATTCCCAAAGTTATTTTAATGGAGGAATGATGAATGCCAAAAATACTAAGTTTAATGCCTAAAATCTATTTCAAAGACCCAGGTACCTTGGCGACTTTAGAATCGTTTAAAGAAGAGCTTGCTTTTTCTACAGACTATGAACCCAGTCAAATTATCGCCGCGGCTAAAGATGCTACCTGTTTGCTATGTCCGGCCCCTTATCCAATTATTTCTGAGCAAGTTATACAGGCCTTGCCCAATTTAAAATTAATCCAGACAGCAGGCGCCGGTTACGACAAGATTGATATAGCAGCGGCAGCGAAGGCTGGAATCCCTGTTGCCAATACACCGGGAATAAATACGCTAGCGGTTGCGGAACTCGCTTTAGCAGCCATAATTGTTCTGCGACGGGGGTTTATCTATGCTGATCGGGAAATCAAAAGAGGTCACTATCAGCCAGCTAGGGAAAAGCTTTTGGCACAGGGAATGTCGGAAGTCAACGGTAGCCGCTGGGGGATCATTGGTCTGGGCAAGATTGGGGCAAAATTAGCTGAAGCTGGAAAAGTCCTCGGAGCCGAAATTAGTTACTATGACTCGTACCGTAGAACGGAAGCAGAAGAGCAGCAACTCGGGGTTAATTTCCGGAGTTTGGCAGAAATACTGACAACCAGCGACGTTATTATTATCTGTGTAGCTATGACTGCAGAAACCAAGGGGTTGATCGGATCCCACGAAATGAAAATGATGAAACCGGGAACTATCTTAATCAACACAGCCCGGGGCGGGATCGTTGACGATACAGCGCTGGCGGAAAGTCTTGCTCAGGGACATTTAGGAGGGGCGGCTCTGGACACCTTTGAAATGGAGCCACTCCCAGCAG
>Ga0209347_1001461_pt1 | contig 38321 bp, 52 predicted proteins | sample AutmiccommuBRH23_FD_187382 | JGI IMG/M metagenome (GOLD analysis project Ga0209347, IMG submission 187382) | Deep subsurface microbial communities from Mt. Terri, Switzerland - Autotrophic microbial communities BRH/23 (SPAdes) (version 2) | ecosystem: Environmental > Aquatic > Deep subsurface >... | reverse complement strand
AAAGGGTGGCCAAAACCATCGCCAACCTATCATTATGTACCGCAATTAAGTGACATATATTGACATAGCTCCGGTGAACTACACTAATTTCACGAGAAAGATGTCTCAAAAGGTTTGACACGTTCCGCAAATGAGCTTCAATTTCGTCGATGATAATAACCATCCGTCTTTCTGGTTTAGCTTTGGCCAATTCTGCACCAACTTTATGCTCATGCCAAGCCCAAACAATAAGATATGCAAGAGTAATGATTCTTCGAACACCAGCAGATGCATTGATTATCGGAATTTCTCCATATGGATGAATAATTGTAGGAATGTCCCGTATGTCATTTATCATACGAATAGGTTGTCCCGGCTGTAATTCACCCATATTTGGTGGAGCCATCCTTCGCAAGACATTTTCAAGGATAGAAAATGGATATTTATCTGGTGTACTTTGCCATTTAACCCAATCTCGCATTAAACCTTCAATGCTACCTGGAACGCCATCCCATACTTCATTACGGTTAAAGACATAGTTTCGTGGGGCGCCGGCAGAACTGTACTGTTTTACTGGATCCCACACTGCATATGACCCATCGACCCTTGCATAGACAATCAGCCCCGGAATAGATGGGGCTTTCTTATCTCTCGGCCAGATTCCTTGTTTCGGATCAAAACTGACAGATTTTCTGACAGGAATGCCCGTTTCACTAGCAAGCTCGTAGGCAATACTTGCCTTCGTGTGTTTAGTTGTCCCTAGTGGTTGAGCTGGGGTATCCGGCCAAGTACCTGTTAATGCCCACCACGCACATTCCATAAGGAAAGATTTGCCTAAGCCATTGTCGCCGGTAACGATATTTAATCTATTGTTTGGTTCAACACATATTTTTGAAGTCGGACCAACATTATCTAGTTCCAAATATGATAAAGTGGCTCCACGGCTTGGTGCAGCATCAGGCGGAGAGACAATATGCGCGCTTAGTTCATTCCAGGTAACAGGGTTAGCTTGAAATGGATTTGAAACTGGATAACCATCAATCGCTTCGGAAAAAAGTTTTGCTCTTTCATCAGCAGTAATTTTGAATGATTCAATAAAGAACTCCGATACAGTTTGCAGATTAGAATCCTTCTGCCAATCTTTATTTTTAAACACCCAAATTGCTAAATCAATAATCGGTAAAGGAATGTTGTTTTTTAAATGGGATACAAGGACATCATTATAATTATTTGACCAACCCCAAGTCTTTTCTTTTTTTGTATGCAGAAAAGCACTTGAAAAGGTTTGAGTATTTATAGCTTGTAATCCGGATGATGGGTACTTTTGGGATACCCAGCATTTTTCTCTAGCATTCGACGTGTAGGGTTGATAATAGAATGTGGATGAAGGATTTATTTTGTGTACTTTTTCCATAAAAAGCCTAGTATATCTGTCCATAGGAAAATCAATCCTTGTTCCAATGGGCAAGTTGTTTTTCTTACATGATAAATATGTAATCCCATAAAACGGATGTATTGCACTTAGCTTTTTTATTGCCGTCACAATATATTCTGCTGTTAAATACATCTACAGCACCTGCAATTCTATAAGAATATAGTTGCAAAAATCAGGACTCAAATCGATGCCAATAGCACTTCTTCCTGTTTGTAGTGCTACCCGCATAGTTGTTCCGCTACCTGCAAATGGATCAAAGGCAAGTCCATCTGGAGGGCAACCAATTTCTAAGCATCTTTCAACAAGCTCATCGGGATATGGGGCGGTATCAATACCATTATTAGTTTTGGGTCGAGCAAGTATCGTCCAGACATCTTCATCAAATTTCTTGTCAATTAATGGTTGGCGGTTAAAATAATAAAAGCGATCTTTTGCAAACATAAAAACATATTCACAACTTCGTCTTGGTCTATCTTTTACAGATTCCGGTAAGGCCTTCTCTCTATGCCAAATGATTGGTGTTCTGAGAATCCATTTGCGTGACATCATTTCAATTGCTACTCTCCAAGGAACGCCAATAATAGACTTTCTTTGAATACCTAGCCCAAGTCCACCGCTTTTGTCAACCGGGCGAAGCCCAAAACGACGTTTATTGCTTTTCGGGTCTGTCCCATGTGATTTCCCTTTACCAGAATAATAAGTGTCACCTAGATTAAGAAAAAGCAAACCGTCTTTGCGCAATACGCGGTATGCTTCATCCATAATAGCACATAGGGAATCGACATATTCGATTACAGTTTCTTCTAATCCAATTTGACCGTCAATTTTATAATCGCGCAAACAATAATACGGAGGTGAAGTAACGATACAGTGTATACTTTCCGAAGGTATATCTTTCATAGCAAACTTTGCATCTCCGCAATATAAAGTCCACTTATTTTGGCCATAATTTAGACCTGACCATTTTAATACCCTGTTTTCTAGCAATAATTCTTCTGTTACCAATGTTAACATCCTTTATATCAGATTTGCGCGCTATGTCTCGCAGAGGACTTGCATCGTCCATCAAGCGTCTTGTTGGCATCTCGTGGCATAGCCCCAGGGGATCGTCAAAGTCATGCTTCCGATACAATATATAGGATTCTTGGGTTAACAACATAGCCTATATTGCGGCCACAATCGACTTTGACGGGACCTTGGGCTTAGACTGGTCAACTACTGGGCTTATAAGCTCTCTACAAGCCCCCGCCTTTAGGCGTGGGGTGGTTGACCTTCCCTTTATCGCTACTGTTTCTGTTCTTCCGGGCGCAACCCAGATACCGGTAGAACCTAAGACCCACGCTCCAACCAGGCTGGGCAGCAGGGCCAGGAGGACTACCGAAGCCATCCCCATTGCAGATCCGGGAGGTACTGCGTTTCCGATTCGCTCCCTTTTTCGTGCGTCACTGTTACCGGCCAAGGTCAGTGGGCGGCCGGCGGGCATGTGAGTGGGAAAGCCCTGGATTATGGCCAGCTCAAAAGTGGTCAATGGCCGGTGCCAAGTTCCGTCAATAGAAATAATCACCGGAGGAGGATCTGGCCTGTCGGTATCTCCCGGGATTCTCGGGTCGGCAACAGCAGCGTTTCCGGAATATGAGCCATTGCGCGGCCGACAGCCCAGGCGGGGGTCAGCAATAACTGCTGCCCCGTTATTCGGCCCTAATGCTCCTGTAACTGTCTTTGCTGGCCTATCCCAACTGCTTACGCGATATATGGAATGGTGAGTGTTGTCCTTAAGGTTGAACCGAATATCCGCAACAGCAGGCGCGCCGCTGCCGAACCGGCTTCCAGTCACGCATGGCACCGGCTCGTCAAACCTTACGACCTGATACTTGTGGCCATAGCCGTTTACCGTTTTTTTAATGCGTGGATCGGCCACCGCCGCCACCCCGTTGCTTCCTCCGACGCTGGCAGAACCGACCACCGTGGTAGCTGGCTGCTCCCAGGGAGCCACACGGAATACTCCTTTGCGCGGGCTGTGGCCCAGACTGGGATCTGTCACGGATTTGCCACCGGTATAGGTGCCGGCGGGGGTGCCCCATGGAATTATCCGGTACGAATTTGCGTGCCATTCATTCCCGGCCAGGGTCTCCAGGTCCCGCCAGTCCCCGCCGGCGGGTATCAGGGCAAGTCGCTTCCATGTCTTCCACTCCAGCCTGGGAAGCCGGTGCATGGGGCCGCCCGCCGGGTCGTCCGGCATCGGGAGTGTGTCGATCACTTCGCCTATTGCTTTTACCCTGTGGGTTTCAGGCTTATACACGAAGCTGGTTACCTTTTGGGGCAGCCTGGCGATCAAGAGAAAGCGCCGGCGGTGCTGGGCAAGGCCGCCCAGTTCTCCGCAGTCGTGGAACCCTCGGCTGACCACATAGCCGCACGATCTTAAAAGACCTTCTACTGTGTGTAAAAGGTCCTTGCCACGTGAGGTTATCCTCGGCACGTTTTCGAGGAGTATAATCGATGGCAGGTCATCCCGCCAGGCTTCCATAGCCAGGAATAGGCCCCGGGTGACCAGTCGGTTCAGCGCCTGGTACTTTTCACTTTCGGCCGCTTTTCCGGGCAGCAGGCTGCTGAATCCTTTGCAAGGCGGCGAGAGAAAGATGACGTCGGGCGTTTCGCGGACGGCTTCCCGCAGTTCTGAAGGTGTTACCTCCCGCCAGCTGGCGGGAGGTTCTTTTCCATGGAAAGCTATGTAATCCCTGTGCTCGAAAAGGTCCATCCGGATGGCCCGGGCGCCGGTAAGGTTTTGGAAGTCTTCGCAGGCTTCGGGGTCGCAGTCGATGCCGACAAGGGTCCGGAACTTTCCGTGCACGCCGCGCCAGGCCTCGCAGGCCTGCTGAAAGCCCAGGGCGGCGCCACCGATGCCGCAAAACATATGGAGTATTTTGAACTCGTGATAAGGCATTTGTGAACCTCCCTTCGATTAATTTTGTTTGCTAACGGTGAAAACTACGTGAATGCTCCGGAAGGCAGTTCCCATCTATCCACAAAAATATCTTTTGTAGTTACATTCCCTTCCAATGCCAGGCGTACCATCTTAGATGTCATTTGCCCTTTGGGTATTCTCAATACTCCTTTATCGGCCATTTGCACAAGACTAAATTTATTGTCTATGGTGTGATTAAACTCCCTCTCAAGATCAACCAACTGGTTGAATTGGTCCGGAGCAATCTCTCTCATCATGGCCCATTGGTCATTAGTAGAGAATATACATCCAAAACAGCTTGTTCTGCTCCATCCTAGCCAGTACGCCGGGTGAGGATTGATTTTGTGCTTCTCTATTAGATCCCATACTTTTCTTTCTGGCCAGTCGATCACCGACCTCCACCAAGTCACTTCCCGGTCGTTTTTACTGCATGGATGCTTTTCTATCTGCAGATACCTGGCGCGGTTTGCTGATTCTTCTCTTCGTTCACCCGTAATAACCAGGAACTTTCCGGCCTGATAATCAGGATGGTTATTTAAAACCCTTCTCATAACATCAATCTTGAGATAAGCAGTACACCAGCGCGTTCTAAGATCAACTGCCTTAGCAGGAAATTTCCGGCGCGTGCTGTACTTTCCATTCCTGGTTGGCAGTGTGATTACGTTATCCTGGTACTCGAACTGTACATCGTTGGTCTTACTATTCTCCCGCATCATCTCGCCATAGAATCCGTGTACCCTCCACTGAAACTCCGTCTGGATGCACAGGGCTTCACCGAATGCACGAACATAGCTTTCAGTTACCGGCCAGTCTGCAAATTGCAGATCATTCGGTGACCCATCAATTGACTGATGCCAGAGCACTATTCTTTCTTTGGGTATACCGAGGTCCATAAGGTAAAGAATGCAGGCTGTGCTATCTTTCCCCCCAGATGAACTGATTATAATTCTGTCGTATAAACTCAGATCACTTAATTCCGATTGCCGGGGATATATCGCCTGCTCAACTTCTTCAAAATCAAATAAGCATAGTTCTGATATAACCATGAAGTCCTCCTCCCTTTGGCGGCCGGGCCGTTCAATTTCTGGTCATGGCTGACATTATCACGCCTCTTCCGGCGTCACGTATCCCACCTTCTTTCCCCCGTTTTCCGGTGCCGCTTGTCCCGCACCACATATTTTCTCGCTCTGCAGCCCTCGCCTGGGCCATCCACCGCTTGACAACTTCTTCTTTTTCTTTTTTGTTTAGTTCCGCCAATGACTTAGGCTCCGGTATCTTGGCCAGCGCCCGACCTGATTCCACTAAGTCTACGTGCAGGGCTTCCACTTCCCTGGGTAGATAGGTCCGAGTCATTCCCTCCGTGACCTCCACGGGACTAGCTTGAGGATTCACAAAGCCTGCTCTCAAAACCGCTTCTCGTGCCAGTTGATAGGCCTTGCCGAGATCACCATATTCCAGCGCCGGGCGGATTTGCAGCAGCGCCGGCCCGGGCACTCCCACCATCCCTCCCCTGATCTGCCGGAATTCATATTCGGCACGGCCGCCAGCTTCTCCGGGGGTGATCAGTTCGACCGACTCCTTCGCCGGACCGGGGCAAGGGTGTTGTATTGCCTTCGCTTCTGGTATGTACCGGGTACATAACCATTGTTCCCATGCCAGGTCCGGTTCCCGGGCGGCTAGGCGGAGCAGGGCGACCACCTCACTGTCCTGCAGGGCTTTTCGGACGGCGGCGACGTATGTATTTTTTTCTTCGCGCTCGCAACGTTTTCGTTCCCGATCTTTTTCCCTGGTGGCTGGGGTATGTTTTCGCTCCCGATCTTTTTGTTGAGCATCAGAGTTATGTTTTCGTTCCCTATCTTTTTGCTGGCGTTCATGCCTGTTTTCTTCCTTACGGCGCGAACGTTCCATTAAACAGGCTTCTAAATCATAGCGTTTCAGCGCCTTCTCTACAGCATCGGGGGTGACCCCCCATCGTTCGGCCACTGCTATAAATGTCATGCCGCAATAAAAGAAACCAGCGAGATATTGGTCTAACATGTCGGTTTTTTGTGGAGGAGGACAGACACTTTGACACACTTTACCCCACACCCTTCCGTCCCGCTTTTTAATGCCGAACCTCATAGTTTTTGTAAGTTTTTGTGTGCATGGTAAGTGAAAGACAGTTTCCGTATGTATTTCGGTTTCGCCCGGGTGCATCCCGGGTGCTCATCAGGCGGGTCAGCAACTAAAACAGAGCTGCCACCACTCTCTTTAACTCACCGAAGGCTTTGTCCAGCCTTTTCCTCTGTTCATCCGGCAGGCCGGCTTCAATGGCTTTTTCTCTCAAGAGAAAGGCGTTTTGCAGGATTGAGCCGGCGAGGATTTGTTTCTGGACCGCGACCTCGGTCAGGCGGATGCCGTCGTCGTTGCAAAGGTGGTAGCGGCCGCCGAAGGAGTATACCATGATGTTGTTTTTTCTCAAGGCGCCGGCCAGGCGGTAGATCCTCTCCCGGTGGATCTTTATGTCGGAGCCGTACAGGACGGTTGCCGCCGTGCCCAGGGGCATGCCATGGGGATGCCTTTCCTCGATCAGCTTGTGGAGAGTGTCGGCCAGCACGCCGCGCTTCGCTTTCTTAACCGCCATTTTTCTTCCCTCCCGTGACCACCACGAACTTGTCCTTTACCATCACGCCTTTTACCCCGCGCTTAATTGTTTCTTCCAGTACGTCCCTGGCTTCTGATAGCCTTGGGAAGTATATGTCGCAGGCCTGGACGACGGCGTTGGCCAGGACCGTTATGCTCATGCCGTCGGCCTCCAGGCCGGCTATTGCCTCGATCATGTCCTCCCGCCGGTTGACCAGCTGCTCAGCGAGTTCCGATGTTTTTTTGAGCTGCTGGTAATATTCCTTGACCATATCTGAGTACGGCAGGAGTTTCTTTCTGTAGGACTCGGCTGCGTGCCGGCCGGTTGGCGGCTCTGTTTCTTCCACGAGAATCGCGGTCTTGATCTCCGGAACTGGTTTCTTTTCAGCCAGCGCCTCTGTTATTTTCAAAGGGACACCTTCACACAAAACAGTGTTTTCCTTGACAGTAATACTGTTTATCCAACGTTTCTTTCCATCTACTGGGTGTTTGTAAACAATCGTGTAAAAACCATCTTCAAATGGTCCAATCACCTCGTCAACTATACCGCCTGTACCATAATGAGTTTCAATCCGACAGCCTATGATGGCCTTGACTAAATCCAACTCCTGAGCCGTAGCCGATTCTGGAAATTCGTTTTCCCGATCTTCTTCATTAAGCGCTTGTCCAGTTTCATGCCGGGCACATGCATAAGGTTTACCCTCCCCTGCATCCGTCTCTGCTTCAGTCACCGCTTGCAACCCTTTTTTCTTTGCCCATTCATTAAGGTTCTTCTGGGCTTCTTCCCGGGTGGCTGCCATTGGCATTGCCGGTGACTTTACCCGGTGGAGCCCCCCCGTAGGGGAACGCCAAAAGGTTCCGTATTCACAACCGAGACCTTTAGTGACAAATATTTCACGCCCTGATTCATGTAGATAACTATTGTTGGGAATATTTTCATGCAACGGTGTGAAATTTTTCTCACTGTTGCTTTCCCACTTACTGACGGCCTGTCGAGTAACTCCCAACTCTCCAGCCACTTCCTCCTGGGTCTTCCCCTCTGCCCTCAACTCCAAAGCTTTTTCCCTGATCTCCTTCCTTTCCTCTTCATGTTCCACTACCAGGTCAGACACCCAGTTCTGCACTGTTCTCCTGGTCATTCCTAATATTTTTGCTATTTCTGTCACCGGCATTTTGCTGTACCAGCGCCTGGCAGCCTCCCTCAACTCTTCTCTCGTCAGCGGGCGGCCGTGCCGCAGGTTTAACTCCACCGCCCGGGCGTCGGGGTCTTCCGGTTCTTCGGTGATAACCTCAGCTTCTTCCACGCCGGCCTGCTTATACGCCTCGTACCGGTGGCGGCCGTCCAGGAGCCTGCCGTCGGGCATTACCACCAGCGGTGGCAGGGTTGCATCGGCGGACAGTGCCTCGCGATAGCGGGCTACTGTTTCAGGATCAAAGTTTTTCCTGGGATAAATGTTTTCGTCTATGATAATTTCTGAAATTTTCATGATAATCACCTATAATTGCAGGTACTTTTTTATTTTATATAGAAGTATATTTGTTTATATCGTTAACAGTTTTGTTTTAAATTCCTATTTATGGGGGTGTCTCGGTGTTTCAAGAATTTAATATTGATCGTTTACCACGTTTGCCATTTAATTTTGAGAAACTAATGAATCTAAGTTTAAGCTTCGGTGTATACGAAGATAAAGAATCCACCTTATTACAGTCGAACTATATCCCAGATATTACCTGTTTTGGCTGTCCTGTTAATTGTTCCGAATGTTGTAATGATACTATTTTGATGTCTTACTGCGAATACAATCTTATACTTTACCACCTCACCACAACCTGGAACAAAGAAAGATTGTTTCATTTATACAGCAAACGTTTGGGACTTTTAAATCCTCAAACTAAATCGTTAATATGCCCTTTTTCTAACTTATTAGCAAGTAGCAATGAGAAACATTGTTCTATTTACCAAGCACGTCCATGGATATGCAGAAGCTTTGGAACAAATGGTTCACTTTGCAATAAGATTAATAATATTAATATAATTACACAAAATGATTTTGACTTTGTGACATCTAAGCTAATTTATCGGGGCAAGAGCATTAGGCTTAATAATAACTTTTCATTATTAATGGGAACTTTTGATATGTGGGTAGTTGCTGATTCTGAAAAAGCCAACGCTTTAAAACTTTTCAGTTTGATTAAAGATAAAAGTTTAAATCTTATGTCAAAGCTTTACGATATAAATAAACGACAAATACTAACGATTAAGCATGGTAAGACACTTAATGCGCAAAATATCTAACAGTTTTTTTAGTAATTCGCCTTTTGGTTCAACTACTTCTATTTCTTTTTTAATTTCAGCTTTAGAATTTTTATTTGCGAACTGGTGCAACCCTTCTTCTGTCAGCAGACAATCATGACGTAGATTCAGTTCCACCGCCCGGGCGTCGGGGTCGTCCGGGTTTTCGGTGATAACCTCAGCTTCTTCCACGCCGGCCTGCTTATACGCCTCGTACCGGTGGCGGCCGTCCAGGAGCCTGCCGTCGGGCATTACCACCAGGGGTGGCAGGGTTGCATCGGCGGACAGTGCCTCGCAGTAGCGGGATACTGTTTCAGGGTCAAAGTTTTTCCTGGGATAAATGTTTTCGTCTATGATAATTTCTGAAATTTTCACCTCGGGCCACTTCCTTTTAGACCACCAAAACTGTTGTTTGGCAGGAATTCCCTTATTAATGTTGAATTGTTTTTGGATAATTTTTATCCGCTTGCTTGTTCGACCTTGCGGCCCTCTGCTGGCGGATGCCGTGCTGAAGGTGGTACGGGTTAGCCCGCCACTTATATTGTTGTGTTGAAAAGTTACTATTTACACTTAACTACCGCTGCAATATACTCCACTGCCGGCATTAAAAACTCTTCAAGGGTGCATTCCGCGCGGCGAACGTTTTTATAGTAGACGACATCAGGAAAAGAGCCGTCACGGCTGATCCTGACAACTTTGGTGCAGGCAACAGGAAAGGTTGTTTTTTTCCCTTTTTCAGTCAGGATTCCACATTTTTCCATAACACAAGCCGCCCCCTTGTGAATCAACAGCGTTATAATGCCGAACCTCATAGTTTTTTTAAGTGAACCTGTTGGCAGGTATTTCCTGCCGGGCGTCGAAGTATTACACTTACCGTTTCTGTGAAGCTGTCACTCACCAACTGCTTTGGCCGGCTCATCCAGAAGCGCGGCTACCGTTACGCCAAGGGCGGCGGCAAGTTTTTTAAGCATATCAAGTGAAGGGTTTGCCTTGTTGTTTTCTATCTTATTTACAGTTGAAACGTCTGCATTTACCATATCTGCTAATTGATATTGCGTAAGGCCGCGGCCCTTCCTAATTTCATTAATCCTGGCTCCAAGTTCGATTTTCATTATTGGATCTGGCTCCTTTCTGCTATTAATCTTATTGGATTTAATCCAATTTGTCAATATAAATACTTGGATTTAATCCAATATTTTTATCAATACCACTAAGTGGTAAAATGTTTATTGAATAGAATCCAACAAGGATGATGTTATGTTCGACATTGGAAGCCGTATTGTTAATTTAAGGAAGTTGCACAATATTTCGGCTAATAAGCTGTCAAAAGAGTTGAATGTTGATCCATCAACCATAAACAAAATTGAAAAAGGAACTGCGAAGCCTTCTATTGACTTGCTATTTAATATCTGTAACTACTTCGAGATCAATCTCTCTGAATTCTTCGCTGACGACCAAGCCCCGGAGCTGCCCCTGGAGGTTCGCCGGGTCTGTGGCAAGATCCAGCAGCTGCCGCCGGAAAGGCTGAAAATCCTTGAGTCGGTGCTGGACACCTGGGCTGATAGTGATTAACGAAAGGAGCCTTACCATGGATAACGAGAAGTTTCAAGAACTGGTGCTGCAGCAGTTCAGCAAGGTTTTAGAAAAACTTGACTCTACGGATTCCAGACTTAAAGCAGTTGAGCGCGGCCAACTCCGTTTAGAAACCCGCTTGGAGAACGAAGTTATTGATAAAATTCGTGCCCTTTTCGATGACCGCTCAATGGGCCAGGACTACTTCGCCAGTATCAAGGATTCCCTGGCCCGGATAGAAGACCGGGTTGAATTCCTTGGCCGCCGGAATATTGATACTGACTCAAAACTAAGGGAACATGACCGCGAGCTGCGATTGCTGCGGGTTGAAAAAAATAATCAAAAATGTTAATCTCAGCCTGTCCCTCTGGCCGGTTCTTCGGACTTTGCCAAAAGCTCGCTGGCCGGGATACCGAAGAATTGTTCGAGACGCTGGGCCACTGACCATGAGGGGTTATGATTGCCGTGTTCGATTTCGCAATATGTTGACTTTGCCAGCTTTACATGCTTGGCTACCTCAACCTGCTTCAGCCCTTTTTTGATTCGTGCAGTAATTAAGTTGTGACGATATCCCATAACACCACTCCCGTTAGTTCGGATTATCCGAACCACCTTGATTTAAGTATAGTTCGGAATTTCCGAACCGTCAAGAGGTTTTTTAATGATTTCAAAAGTTTTTTCAACGCGCCTAAAACAGCTAAGAAAGTCCAATAATCTTACGCTTGAACAGCTTGGCAACGCTATTGGGATGCGCAAAGGATCGTTGAGTGATGTAGAAAACTGCAAACAACCTATAAGTTTCGATGCAGCTATCCGTATTGCCACCTTCTTCGACGTTTCCCTTGACTACCTCGTGGGACGTTCCGACGATCCCCGGCGAAGATAACCGAAAGGAGAATAACTATGGACAACGAGAAATTCCAAGAGCTGGTTTTGCGACAATTTCAAGGCCTAGCAGGTGAGGTGAAAGCTCTTACCCAAGGCCAGGCCCGCATGGAAACCCATATCGGCAACCTTGAAGAAGGCCAAAAGTCACTAACGGAAAACTATCAATCTCTTGCCGAAGGCCAAAGAATTCTTACCGAGGGCCAACAGAAACTAGAATCTAAGGTTGATAAGCTCGAAACTCGCATTGGCAACATTGAAGAAGGCCAAAACGAAATGAAATCTGACATTGCAGAACTCAATAAAGGCCAACTCCGTTTAGAAACCCGCATGGAGAACGAAGTTATCGAAAAGATTCGTGGTCTCTATGAATTCCGCGAAGTCCAAACAGAAGTTAATGAACGAATCCTTGCAGCATTGGATCGCATCGAATCCAAGATAGAATCCCATGACATCCAGATTTCGATACTTGACAAAACCAAGTCCAACAAGCGTAAGGCTAAATAATTCTCAAAAGGTAGATTGTGGATCAAAACTCTTGTTTGGCAGGAATTTCCTTACTAACGTTGAATTGTTTTTGGATAATTTTTATCCGCTTGCTTGTTCGACCTTGCGGCCCTGTGCTCCTTGATGGAGTGTGCCGAGTACATCTTTGGCGACACTCATCTGAGTTTATTAGCCAACCGCTGTTGCCGGGGTTTCATCCAGCAGGTCGGCTACGGAGACACCTAGGGCGGCGGCAATCTTTGTTAAAACCGCAACAGATCCGTCGGTATCGTTGTTTTCGATCTTGGCGATGTGAGAGCGATTTACCCCAACCTTCTCTGCTAGTTGGGCCTGGGTCATGTTGCACCGATCTCTAATCACTTTTAATCGCCCTCCGATGTTCCTCATATTCATACCTCCTATTGTTATTATAGTGACACACATTCACATTGTCAACATAATTTTAACCCTGTAATTCACACTTTAGTTAATGTTTTTTCCTTGATATAATCAAAGGTGAATCTTATTCACAGGGGTTACTGCTATGACTATTGGTGAACGATTACGGTTTTTCAGGGAACAGGCTGGTGTCTCAGGTAAGTATTTGGCCGAACAAGCTGGTCTTGTCCCTTCACAGATTTATAAAATTGAGAGTAATGTAACAAAACCTTCCTTTGATTCGTTAGAGCGCATTTGCGATGTTCTCAGGATTACTATGGGCGACTTCTTCGCCGACCATGCCCCGGAGTTGGTGCCTGAGGTTCGGCAAATACTTAACAAAGCACAAAAGCTGCCACCCGAAAAGCTCAAGGTACTGAACGCCGTCCTGGATACATGGGTGGAAAACGACTTACTGAAAGGAGACTGATCATGGATAATGAAAAATTTCAAGAACTGGTGTTGGAACAATTTCAAGCTATCGCAGGTGAGCTGAAAGCTCTTACCCAAGGCCAAAGATCTTTAGAAAACGGCCAAAGATCTTTGGAAAACGGCCAGAAATCTTTGGAAAAAGGCCAGAGATCTTTAGAAAACGGCCAGAAATCCTTGGAAAACGGCCAAAGATCTTTGGAAAATGGGCAGAAACATCTTACAGATAGACTCACCAGAATAGAAACTGTAGTCGCGCGCATCGAAAACGATCACGGTGCTAAACTTGCTGCTCTCCTGGACGGCTATTACCAAAACACTAAAATATTAGCCGACCATACAGAAAGGCTTGACCGTATCGAATCAAAAATCACTGCCCATGACATCCAAATCTCAATACTTGATAAAACTAAGTCCAACAAACGTAAGGCTAAATAATTCTCAGTCTGTCTCAGTTGGTTCGTTGATCTTCGTCAGCAGCTCGCTGGCCGGGATACCGAAGAATTGTTCGAGACGCTTTTCTACCTTGCGAGACGGATATTTTGTACCAGACTCAACATAATAGTACATACGTTTTCTTATACCAACTGCTTCAGCTACCTGCTCAGCAGAAAGACCAATTTCTTTTCGTTTCTGTTTTAGGATTATTCTCATAATCACCACCTGTGCAATTACGTTGCACAACTAATATTATAGTAGTGCATTTATATTGCACTGTCAAGTATTTTTTACTGTGGAGAATAAAATGGTAACACCTGGTGAGCGCATCAGCCAACTTAGAAAATCCAAAAATCTAAAAGCAGAAGAACTGGCAAATAACATTGGTCTTAAAAGGCGAATAATTTTTCTTTATGAAAAAAACGAAGCTAAACCAAGTTACGATGCATTAATCGCCCTCGCCGACTTTTTCGACGTTTCCCTTGACTACCTCGTGGGACGTTCCGACGATCCCCGGCGAAGATAACCGAAAGGAGAATAACTATGGACAACGAGAAATTTCAAGAACTGGTGTTGGAACAATTTCAAGCTATCGCAGGTGAGCTGAAAGCTCTTACCGAAGGCCAAAGAATTCTTACCGAGGGCCAACAGAAACTAGAACCTAAGGTTGATAAGCTCGAAACTCGCATTGGCAACATTGAAGAAGGCCAAAACGAAATGAAATCTGACATTGCAGAACTCAATAAAGGCCAACTCCGTTTAGAAACCCGCATGGAGAACGAAGTTATCGAAAAGATTCGTGGTCTCTATGAATTCCGCGAAGTCCAAACAGAAGTTAATGAACGAATCCTTGCAGCATTGGATCGCATCGAAGCCAAGATAGAATCCCATGACATCCAAATCTCAATACTTGATAAAACTAAGTCCAACAAGCGTAAGGCTAAATAATTCTCAAAAGGTAGATTGTGGATCAAAACTCTTGTTTGGCAGGAATTTCCTTACTAACGTTGGGTGGTGCGGGTTAGCTCGCCTCTCTGGGGCACCCTGCCTTGCGTTGCTCTTCTTCCCGTAGTCTTTCGAGCACTTCTGGCGGCGTCGGCAGTATGCCTAACCTTCTAGCCCTCCCGATGGCCAACAGGCGGTAAAAACCGTGCCAATCGGCTTCTGTCCGGGTGTCTTTTGCTCGAGTTTTTGCCATAAAACCTTCACCCCCTTGGAGTAGTTTCAATCCACGCCCCCGTGAGGGAGGCGCGACCGGATTTCCGGTCAGGTTGAGTCTCATTTAAAGGCCATTTTTTACTCGCTGCCGGCCGCCAGCATGGTGGTCGGGGCATTGTTGTTTGCGCTAATCGCCTTACGCGAGCGCAACGGTTTGGCTAAATAAAAAAGGTCCTCAAACTTCTTATTGGAAAATGCTGCTAATGCCCCAGCAACAAAATCTTCACCCGGATCGTTGTGCCTTGGGTCATCATCTGTTAAGCGAACGCGCCATAACTGAACTGTGGAAACGTTCATCTTGTTAGCTATCTCGATATCTTTCATGCCCCTTGTTAACTCATTGAAAGCCTTAATGTTTAATTTAATAATCAACGTCACACCTTCCTCCGACCGTTACGTTCTCGTAAGTAAATACTACCACAACTGTTACTCGTACGCAATAGGATCTATAGAAAATTTACGCGCTCGTAATAATTACGCAAACGTAATAAACTGGTTATAATATACTTGAGGTGGAAAAACGTGGTGATAGGTGAATTAATTAAAAAATCAAGACTTGAAGCCGGCTACGAAACGCTTGGTGACCTTCATAGAGCTTCCGGTGTACCGGTAGCAACACTATCAAGAATTGAATCTGGTACCCAAGTGCCATCTCCACCTACTCTTGAAAAGCTTGCGCCTTTTATCAGAGTAGGGCATAAAGAACTCTTAATTGCAGCTGGGTATTTAAAAGAAGAACAACATCCGTCAATTGTAGCCGAGTGCTCGGTCACCGACAAAATAACTATAGATCCAGAACTCAACCGCATTATCAAGTATCTCACCGGCATCTGGGAAAGCGGCGACGAGCGCCTGAAGGCATGGGCCTCTGTTCAGTTTGAGCGTGCTTTCCCAGAAGTACGAAAAATTAAAGATCCGGACATTCCCTGGTACCTGAAAGAAATAAAAAAAGGCCGGAGCTTGGACGATATAGATTTCCTTTGCCGTTTAATCGCAGAAGACATTGTAATTGTTTCAGATGCGAGCATACCTATTTCACCCGAACAGAAAAAAGGTTTTATTAAATACATAAGAAATAATCCTAATTCTATTCCTCATAAAAACAGGAACCTAGTTGATATTCCAATTGCCGCTCACAACGAGGGCGACCCTCCAGTGCTAACACCCGAATACAATGAATTTTTGAATATTTCCTTTTCACTTTCTGAAGCTTTTAATGAATTTGTGAAAAAGGAGGTTAAATCATGAATGCCAAATTCATCCATCAAAGAACGCCTCATAAACAAAATATCAGTGAAGACCATTTTAGCTGCCCATAGAGGGCAGTTTATTTTATTCGACAAAATATGATTTTCTTCGATAAATTTCAGCACTTTTGCGAGGGGTAATAAAATGGATGAATTGATAAAATTTGCTAGCCAGGAGAATATTCAGGTAGTCTACTTGCCCTTAAACATGGTTTACAAAGAACTATTCGGCATACATATCCCTGGAGAAAGAAAAATTGTACTTGATACCAGGCTCCTCATGCCAAAATACTACAGATTGTGGCGGTGTGTAATGGGAGAGGAGCTTGGCCATCATTTTACCGGTATTTCTCACAACATCTTTAAAGTACACTATAATTATTCTCTGAAGCGCAAAATGAATTACGATGACGAACTAGCCTTACGATGGGCTACAGATAAACTTATACCTACTGATGAAATCACCTCTCTTCTTGACGGCGGATTCTCCGATTGCGAGGGATTGGCCGAATATTTTGGTGTTACTATTTGGTTTATTTTCAGAAAGCTTGAGTTTTTACAACTTAAAAATAGTAATAATGTCAAAAACATTAGGGAATATATCAAGTCGGCTAAAATATCTTGTTTTTAGTTGGTGGTGGTAAAATTTTAAGCTTTAACTCCTGAATAAAAATTTTAACTATATAAGGAGTAGAAGAATCGTCTTCTAAATGATTCCAATCGACGCTATATACAATGCTATTCTTTTCTAAAAATATAATGGCCTCCTTAAATTGATCTCGATCGCCGTTAAAGTTTATTTCATACGTCAATAAGTCCAGTAATGCTGGCGAACCAAATATTTCACCTAATCTTTCAATTACTTTTCGGCTTTCTTTACTCATCTGCTATTTCTCCCGGTTTAGAACTGCCTTAAATATAATACCGTGTACCGGGCAAATAGAGGTGGTATAAAACTTTGTTTTAATCATTTTTAGAGTCCTGCCGCATCCCTTGTGCGGACAAGTTGCCTGCTCATTGCCAAACGCTTTCGTAACTATTTCAAGATAATCTATCACACTATTTTTGTTGCAATTCTTGTGGCCACGGTAACACCTTGCCTTACTAAGAGCTTCCTCCCGCTGAGCACTATCACTTGTAATTTTAATTATGGCCGGCTCCCTATCCGGGCAGACTTCAGCTTCCGGAAAGACACAACCATCGTCAACAAATCCAGCTCTTTCTTGATAAACTTTCCAACAGGCGCGACAGTAAGTTTCACCTTTAATTACCTCTACCGAATAAGTTTTTTCTTCGTGGCCACAACCGCAAAATCTTGTTTGCTCCATGCTTAACTCTCATTTCTTTTTAATTTCATCCCACAGGCGGTGATTGCTTGCTCGCTACAACCGATAAAAAAACAGGGCAGTAACCCTGTAGTTATCGAAAAGATTCATTTCTCCGTATAGACCAACGGAACGGATATTGAGACCGCCCACAACGTCACGGTGGCAGGAGAAGCCGCAGTCAGGGCAGTGAAAACACGCGAGAAGGCTATTGGTGACCTACGGGAAGATGCAACAGGGGATAGATGATGAAGAGGACGACGACGATTGAGAAATGATCGCCAAGGAAAGGCGGTCATTGTGGTTTAGACAGGATCGCTGTGATTCTTCTTGACATTGCTAATCTAACGCTGCTATAATTATAACATATATGTCATTAAAATAGGTTTACCCTAATGCCTTGTGAAATCGAACTGTACCAAACCGCTTCCGGAAATCAGCCGGTGGCCAAATTTATAGCTGGCTTAAAACCAGGAGAGCAGGCAAAAATAGCCCGGTCTTTTGACCTTTTAGAAGAATACGGTCTGGAAATCGGGATGCCTCACGTCAAGCACCTCCCAGGTACCGGCGGTCTTTGGGAATTGCGCGTCCCCTTCGGCGGTCAATCGTTCCGGCTATTGTTTTTTATCGAAAACAATCTTTTGGTTATTGTCCACGCGTTTTTCAAGAAAACCCCCAAAATACCCCTGAAAGAAATAAATACGGCATTGAACCGGATGAAAGAATATAAGCGAAGGAGTGAATCTCGATGAAATGGCATGATTTTAAAAACGAACTAATGAAAGACCCGGCGTTTAAACAGGCATACAATGATCTGGAGCCGGAATACCAGATCGTAAGGTCCATCATTGAACGGCGGATTCAAAAAGGAATGACCCAGGCTGAATTAGCCCGGAAAGCAGGCACCCGTCAATCGGCTATCGCCAGGCTGGAGAGCGGGACATATAACCCTTCCCTGCGCTTCTTGAAGAAGGTGGCTAAGGCACTTGATGCACAAGTAAAAATATCAATCAAAACAATGCCCTTGAAAGAGAAAAGCTTGCATTACAAAGAGAAATGCAAGCTTTAAATGTTAAGACTCCACCAGAGTTGCAGATAACTGGTCAAGATGAAGAGAAAGCAGAAACCCAAAATATTTAGCCCTTGTTCGGAGGTCCTATTTTAACAAACAATTTCATAAATATAAGCGCAGTAACCGCAAACAGGATTTCATATAAATAGAATTTATCAAACAGAGTGACCCTTTTAAGTCCTGGCATCAACCCAAAAGTATATTTCTGGAGAAGGATGAGCAATGAAAAAATTAGGATATACATATTTACTAATCTTATTTTATCAAATAATCTCATTACTGACCACCTCCTCTACTTGACAGAATGATTAATTTAATTTATATTATATAGTTTAATCCAGGCTTGTAAAGAGATAACATCTTGTTCGTCAAAATAAAAACCACCGCCACACGGAGGTGGCTTTTTAATCCCACGATCTCTCCAGCACCCACCCCTTCTTACCTCTCACCAACTCGCACACCATACCGTCCCGAGTCTCGCACTGGTTGGGTTCTATGACCTCTCCACTGCCTTCCAAGAGTGCCCTTCTGAAACAGGCCATTTCAAGTATCAGCCCACACTGTCGAAGGCATACCCGCTGATTTTCATAAAAATCACCCCGAAAAATAAATATCCCCGTATACCGAAGAGTGGACTTTTGCTATGACATGTAAAGATTTTTTAATATCTCTTTTTCTTTCTCGCGCATCTTCATGTTGTTTTTGCCGTCGAGACGGCTCTTATGTGTTCTCCTATCCGGCTTTTCAACGCATATTTTAGAGGACTTCCCCGGCTCGCTCAGAGATGCGACGATGCCTTTGAGATAAAGCAGAGGTGTGTTTATTTCACGGGCTAACACCGCCAATTTTAGCTCGCTTATTCCCTCTAACACCAGACTGTAGCCGTACTTGTTATATATCTCTCCTAAGAAGGCATAGTCCCCTCTCTTTTTGACTACCCCCTCTATTGCTCGGTAATCCCTTACTAATTCCGCTATGAGCTCCTTTGCCACCGACGGCTCGTTTCCCCGTTCTTTGTCTTTTTCTAAATCTGCTACACCCGCCTGTGGGTGGCTATCGTGTGGGGGTGATTTATCCGGGGAAATGTCGACGGCAACAGCGCGGTCGGCCTGCAAGGCCGCTGCGTTGTTGTTTATATCCTCACTTCGTTCGGATATAAACAACTCTTTTTTATCTTGTTTGTTGGTTATTGTTATATTAGTATTGTTCGGGGCTGTCTCAGCACCCACGTAGGTGTTGTGAGCACCCAGGTGGGTGCTGTCAGCACCTACCCCATCTAAATCGTGACAGGGTGGGTGTTGTGAACACCCACCCTGTTCACCGGCAAAACCCGTTTTTTCTGGTTCGATCTTCTCGGGTTCCGGTGCGTCGCAAAGAAAGTAAATGTTTGACAGGTGCTCTCCATTCCCTTTTTTCTGAACTTTCTTTTCTATCCAACTTTTCTCTTCGAGTTCCGCTACCGCCTTTTTAGCGGTGTCCCTGCTGATTTTACATTCTTTCGCGATATTATTATATGATGGCCACGCTTGGCGGTCCTGGTTAGCACACCTGGCCAGATAGAACCTGACCAACTTAGCGTATGGTGACAGGTCTGAACCAAAAACATCGTTCGTGTCCCAGAACCAGTTCTTACGGCGTTTGTCCACTAAATTGTTTTGCTCATCACTATTGATATTTTTTGACTTTTCGTTTATCATAATAATATTCCTTTCTTTTGTCATACGCTCCGGTTAAGTGTATGGCATTTTTGTTGTATTTTTTTGGGTTTTTGCCCATAAATAAACCTCCGGAAAATCCGGAGGTTTATTTATAATAACAGGAGGATGTCACTCTATGAGTAAAAAAAGAAAAAGAGGCTGTGCTTACATAAGGGTTTCCCACGAGCGCGAAGATGGTGTTTCACCTGACACTCAAAGGGAAAAAATAGATCTCCAGGCACAGCTTCTTAATGTTGATGTAATAAAAATATACGAAAAAGATATAGATTGCTCAGGCCGTACAGACCGGAGGCCGGATTTCCAGCAATTAATGGCCGATGTCCAAAAGGGTTTATATGATTTTGTGTTTGTTTATAAACTCGACCGCTTTGCTAGAAGTGTTCTTGATTTTCATAAGAACATGGAGATATTGGACAAGCATGGTGTGGCCATGGTATCTGTCAGCCAAAACTTCGACACATCCTCTCCTACCGGTCGGTTGCTTAGAAACATTCTTATTGACTTTGCTCAGTTCGAATCTGAAATGATTTCCGAACGTGTCAAAGACAACATGACCGAAAATGCCCGCAGGGGGAGATGGAACGGCGGGCAGGAAGCGTATGGTTATACCTGGAATCCCGAAAAGAGAGTCCTGGAGATGAACGAAAATTCACGCTGGGTACTCTTTATGTTTGAGGAATACGCCCGCAATTGCGGGGCCAATTCGATACGCAATAGACTCCGCTTGGAAAAAGTCAATCCAAAATCCGGAGATATATGGTCACCTGGTAGTATTAGGTATATACTCCGCAACCCTGTCTACATAGGTAAAATACGTTGGGGCTCTGAACTGGTTGACGGTAACCATGAACCAATAGTGCCATTAGAACTTTTCAATAGGGTTCAGAAAATTTTAAATGAAAACAACGATAAATCCCCCAGGGAGATAAGTTCACCTCACCTTTTGTCTGGTTTAATTCGCTGTGTAAAATGCGGCAGGAAATATACTGTTGCTTTTAACGGTAAGAATAGGGTTCTCCGCTATATGTGCTGGACAAGAAAAAACGTGAGTTCATTTGAATGTGACGGAAAAATTATTGACGCCATCAGTCTGGAAAAAGCCGTAATAAGAGAAGTTCTTTCCTTGTCCAATGATAATATTTTTTTTGAGATGGCTAAAAAATCACTACTTGATGCACTTGCAAATTCTAATCCTGAGACTTCAGGGGACTTTAATGCTCAAAAAGAAAACATGGAGAAACGTCTTAAAAAGTTAAGAGTTGCGATGAAGGAATTGTTCGATGACTTTTACTTAAACAAATCAATAGTTCGTAATCAATTTGAATTAATAAACAGCCAGTACCTGGAGGAAGAAGAAGTCATAGCTAAGCGGTTGAAAGAAATCACCGAGATGGAGGATACAAGAGAGGTTCAAGAGGAAAATATAAACATCTTACAGCAGATGGTTTTACAGTTTCAGAAGAATTGGGAGTATCTTAACAACGAGGAAAAGCGTCTCGCACTGCAACAAATAATCACTGAAATACGTCCCATGGATGATTATGTTGAAATAGATTTTTTCTACGACACCCGGAGGTTGTTTCCGACCGCTACCACATCCACGACCCTTACTTTTTAAGTAAAAACCCCTTGAGGCCTTTATCCTCAAGGGGTTTCACTGGGTGCATTTTGGGTTAGCTTGGCCTACCAAACTGAGCTACATCCCGTTAAGAGGATACCCTCTGTTTATTGACAAATTCAATTTTGCCACAGAGCGAACAAAAAGTCAAGCAATAATATCCGCTAATGTGCTTTGACATAACGGATAAAAGGTATCGGCGGCTAAACGGCGAACATTCTCATAAAAGCTCTTTCGGGAGTGAAAGAATGGTCAAAGGTGGTCCGTTACCGGTGAAAGGACCGTAGACCGCTCAGTTGACCCGGGTAAATTTGCATTTTGGGCATTCCGGGATGATTTCTTCTGTGGATTGTGGATGATTTTAAGATGCTGGAAGGAGTTGAGCGCGTATTATGTCTGGTTTAAGTGCGGGAAGCGCCGTATCCATCGCCGCCAACTGCCTGATCCTCGGTCTCTTCGTGGGTTCGGGGGTCTGGGTCTTTTTCGATACGCGGAAACGGGGACGGCCGTTGTCCGAATCGTTCACCTGGGCGATCTTCATGGGATTGATGCTTCCGCTGGCCATCGTCATTTACATTTATTTCCGACGCAAAAAATTAATCTAGCTCCCCTGCTTTCCCGGCAACCCCGGGTTTTAGTCAGTCTATTTTGTAATAAAATAGAGCACGATGGCGGTGATTATGACGACCAGATACAGCACCATGGAAACGCCGCCAAAGTTGGTCATTGCGTTTAAGCGGATCCCCTTTTCCTCGGACATCTTCCTCATGTGGTGCAAGACCGTCAGCCGGCCGAGGAGGTCCATGACCATGGCGTCGGCCAGATCGGGGTCACCCCCTCTCGCCAGCATATTGGAGACGGTCAGGTTCAGCCACCGGTCCCTTTCCCCGGCGTTCAAGAGGCCGTATTCTCCGGTAAGGTAAACCTTGTACTGCCTTTCTCTGGGCTTGACGGACTGAAAGTAAAGCCTTCTTTCCGCGCGGCTCAGCGAACGTTTTGTCTTATCCAGAAGGACCAGCTCTTCCGGTGCGAAATTGAAGCGCCGCTCCAGTATTTCAATGATCTCCCGGGACAAATTATAAGTCCTCCCCAGCAAAAGATACTGTTAACTTCGCCGGCCAAACCAAAACTCCTTTAGCTAAAAACAGGCCGGCGACGGCTTTTTCTCTTTATCGCAGAAACCGCTGCCAAAAGGGCAGGTCGGGCAAATATTGAAAGAAACGTTTTTTGGCCTCCTCCGGGCCAGGCGGGCGGGGTGACGTTGTGATTCCGCTTCCCGCGTCCGGGCAGTAAACGGAAGGCTCAGTGCCGCGGACAAATACCGCTTCAATACCCGTTTGGTTGAGGGGTCCCGCCAGAAGTCCGTCTCCGGGGCAGATCTTGACCCTGACCACCCCGGGCGGCATGAGAAAATCGGAAGGGGGCGTGTCTTTCAGCGCTTCCACGGTAAACCTCGCCCAGATGGGGGCGGCCAGCTGGCCCCCGGTGCTGCCGGTGCGGTAGCGCTTGTCATCGTACCCGATATAGACGGCGGTTGCCAGGTCGGGTGTATAACCGATAAACCAGGCGTCCTGGTAATTTTCCGTCGTTCCGGTCTTACCGGCCGCCGGGCGGGATATGATCGCCGCAACATTGGCGGCTGTTCCGCCTGGTTTGAGCACGGAGATAAGCATGTCGGTAACGATAAAAGCGGTTTTTTCATCTAAAACCTGCTCCATTTTGGGCTTGTTTTCCTCCAGGATCCGGCCGCGCCCGTCCACGATTTTTTGAATGGAAACGGTTTCGGCTTTGATGCCGCTGTGGGCCAGCACCCCGAAAGCCCTGGCCATCTCCAGGGGAGTGACTTCGGAGGTGCCCAGAGGCAGGGACAGGACAGGATTTACGGGTGATTCCACACCCATGCGCCGGGCGTAAGCAGCCCCTTTGGCCGGCCCCAGCAGATCGTTCAACCTTACGGCCACCACGTTATCTGAAGTGTAAAGAGCTTCTTTCAGGGTGAAGGGGCGGTTGTGATATCCTCCATCGAAGTCTTTCGGCTGGTAAGGAGCCGCCCCGGGAATCGTAAAGGCAACCGCTTCACACCTGATGGCGCTGCCGGCGGTGAAGCCGCTGTCGATGGCCGCCGCGTAGACGAAAGGTTTGAAGGTGGAACCGGCCTGAATTCTGGCCAGCGCCCGGTTGTACTGTGAGCGGGTGAAGTCCCGCCCCCCGGCCATCGCCTTGATGTATCCGGTACGGGGGTCGATCGCCACCAGGGCGCCTTCCAGCCGGGGATCAAGATTAGAAAGGCCTTCGGTCAGGGCTTTCTCAGCCGCGTCCTGCATTTTCAAATCCAGGGTGGTATAGATCGACAGGCCGCCCGAATATAATGTTTCGAGCCCGGCCGGATTGTTTTTTTCGAAATGATTCACGATTTCCGCCACGAAATAGGGTGCTCGCTGGATATTGGCCGGCGCTTTTGCCGGCTGAAGGAATTCTTCTTTTGCCCGGCGGTCTTTTTCGGCATCAATCATTCCCAGTTCGAGCATCCGGTTGAGAACCGCAGCCTGGCGGCTTTTAGCCGCCGCCCAGTTTTGCGAGGGGGAATAAAGGCCCGGCGCCCTGGGGATGCCGGCCAGCATGGCGCTTTCGGCCAGGTCCAGCTCCTGCGCCGGTTTGTTGAAATAGGTCCTGGCGGCTGTTTCAATGCCGTAGGCGCCCTGGCCAAAGTAGATCTGGTTTAAATACATTTCTAGAATCTCTTTTTTTGTGTACTTCCTTTCGATTTGCACGGTCAGGACCAGTTCCTTCAACTTTCGCCCGAAGGTGCGCTGCTGGTCGAGGTATAAATTCTTGACCAGTTGCTGGGTGATCGTGCTGCCGCCTTCCACAATTTCGCCGGCCTGGATGTTTCGCACGATGGCCCTGGCGATGCCCAGGGGGTCGATGCCGTGATGGCTGTAAAAGCGGGCGTCTTCGGCGGCGATGATGGCGTCCTGCATGGATTGGGATATCTCATCGAGAGACACGGGCAGCCGGTTTTCCCGGCTGACGGTTCCGATGGGTTCCCCCCTGGCGTCGAAGATGACGGAGGGTACGGGGACATCGGGCAAAAACAAGCCGCCTTTGGCCGTACAGCCTGGAATGAGCAGGAGTGTTGTCAAGATGGCGAGGAGCAACCCGTTTTTCTTTAAGGCGCAAAAAATACCCACCGAGGTTCCCTCTTTTTTCTTTTAGCATTATTATAACCATTTCTTTCTGGGCACAAAACCCTGATGAAAGCATTTCTTTCAGACTTCCCCTCCCCTGCTCCAGCCTGTCCGGCGCCTTGACGAATCTTCGCGTGCCCGATATGATATGATTGGTGTCCGGCATCTGACGTTCGGATTTGCATGGAATACACTATTCGGGTGGTGTAGCGATTTTGGAAGTGATTGCCCTGGTCGGTCCGAGTGGTACCGGCAAAAGTCACCGGGCCGTGGTGGTGGCCCACCAGTTTGAGACCCAGGCGATCATCGATGACGGCCTTTTAATTCAGGGAAACCGCATTCTCGCCGGCGCCTCGGCCAAACGGCAGCCGACCCGGATCGGCGCGATCAAGGCGGCCTTGTTTATGGATGACCGGCAGGCAGCTGAGGTGAAAAAAGCCCTGGCCGGAATCGGCGAGGGCAAAATTTTGATTCTCGGCACATCGGAAGAGATGGTGGTCCGGATCGCCGAAAGACTTGCCCTGCCCGCTCCGGCAAAAATGGTTAAGATCGAGGAAATTGCCAGCGGCAAAGAAATTGAAAGAGCAAAATATATGCGGCACAACTACAGCAAACATGTGATTCCCGCGCCGACGCTGGAGGTAAAAAGGAGTTTTCCGGGAGCAATTGTGGCGCCGATCAAGATTTTTCTGCGCCGCAGAGAGGGTAAGGAGCAAGGCTTCAAAAGAGATTGGCTCGAACAGTCGGTACTAAGACCCACTTTTACCTATCATGGCCGGTTGAGCATCGCCAACAGCGCCCTTTCCGCCATCGCCGAGCATGTGGCCGCTTCGGTCAAGGGCGTCAATGACGCCGGCCGGATCACCGTTGTTCCGGAGCAGGAGGGGGCCGTGGTGATCGAGTTGGCGCCGTCCATTTTGTACGGGTCTCCGCTCCACGAAGTGGCCGTGAACATTCAAAAGAAAGTCAAGCGCGCGGTGGAAGACATGACCGGGCTTTTGGTCAAAGAGGTCAACATTCAAATCAGAAGCCTGAGCTTTGCTAAAGAAAAATCAGAGGCTGATTAGCCTCTGATCAGGAGCAGGTTGCAAAGACGTGGTTGCCGATTCTGGTTGTCACGGGTACGGTGCGTATCCACTGGTCTTTACTGATGTCCGGATTATAAAAGAACAACGCGCCCCCGGTCGGATCCCGGCCCATCAGGGCTTCCTCCGCCGCCCGGATCGCTTTTTCATCAGGCTCCAGGTTAATTGAACCGTCACCCACCGGCGAGAACTGGTAGACACGGCTGGTCTTCTGGTAGACCACGGCCGGAATCGATTTTGGAAACTGCGGACTGGCCAGGCGGTTTAAAATGACCGCGCCGACGGCAACCTGTCCCTCAAAGGATTCCCCCCGCGCTTCCGCATGAATCAGCTTGGCCAGCAGCAGGAGTTCCTGGCGGGAAACCCCACGGTTCCCTTCTCCTGTCTTATTTTCCGGGATTGCCAGCACTTGGCCGGGCCTGATCAGACTGGAGTTCAACCCGTTTGATTTCATTAATTCTCTTAGCGGCACTTGATACTCACCTGCAATCCCGAATAAAGTATCGCCCCTGCACACTGTATAATAGCCTGCGTACGCTTCGCTCCGGGCCGCCTCGCCGGCGGCTCCGGAGCCGGTGAACACAAAAAGGACCAGTGTGATGGCCACCACCGTCACGGATAATGCAGGAATAATTTTACGCATTTTCTCCTCCTTTCTCGACTCCAAAAATTATTTTGCTCAAATTCCATCAATTTTATACATTCATCTACATACATTCATCTACATACATTCATCTTGATTCGCCGCATTATTAAATATTTCCAAAACGGGAACTATTTATACAGGCCGACTACAAATTTATCCACAATTCTGGCGAAGCATATTTTCCGTAACAAAAAAACGCCCTTCAGGCTCCATCCGGCTGCCTTGAGGACGTTTTATCTGTTTTCTTCCTACGCCATATAGAGGAGCGCATTGATCACCGCCGCGGCTATGGCGCTGCCGCCCCTTGTTCCCGGGATGGTGATATAGGGCACGCCCTTGTGCAGCAGCATTTCTTTGGATTCACTGGCGCCTACAAAACCGACCGGTGTCCCCACGATCAACGCCGGGTTGATTTCCCCCCGGTCGACCATTTCGCCCAGGGCGAACAGCGCCGTGGGCGCGTTGCCGATCGCGGCGATGCCCCCGTTCAGCTCCGGGGCCGCTTTGCGCATGGCCACCATGGCCCTGGTCAGCCCCAGCCGCCCGGCCTCCTCGGCCACATCCTCATCCCCAATGTAACAGCGGGCCGCCGCCCCGAACAGGGCCAGGCGTTTGGCGTTGATTCCCGCCTTCAGCATGTTGATGTCTGTGATCACCGTCTTCCCGGCCCGAATCGCCGCCAGCCCGGCCTCAACCGCTCCAGGGTGGATGCGCAGCAGACCTGCAATGGCCAGGTCCCCGGTGGTGTGCACCACTCTTTTGACAATTTCCCTTTCCCCCGTCTTGAGGCGGGCCAGTTCGGGCAGCTGGGTTTCGATAATCTCCATGCTGCGCAACTCAATGGCGCCCGGATCTTTGATGAAGTCCATCTAGATCACCTCTTTAATCCGGTCGATGATAATTTCGGCCAGTCTCTGGTCGGCGCCGATGCTGCCGGCAAGGAGGAATTCCAGGCCGGGGTACCTCTCATTCATGGCGGCAACGATTTCCGGGATGTCGTGTTGAATGTGCACGCCCCGGTAGAGGAAGATTGGCGCCACGATGACCCTGCCGGCGCCTTTGGCGACCACCGCCGCCACCGCTTCCTCCAAATCCGGCTTGTTGAACTGCAGGGAGGCCGCTTCCACCATGTCGTAGAGGCCGCTTCCTGCAATCATGGCCCGGTACGCATTCAGGGTCGCCTGTGCCTCAGGCAGCCTGCTGCCGTGGCTTAATAAGATGATAGCTGTTGTCACCACTATAACCACCTTATCTGTAAATTTTTACTGGAGGACACGAATCAGCTCTTCCAGATCCGCCCGCCAGCCCTTGACCGGTTCCGGCCGCCCGACCACCACGACTGGGATGGCCAGCTCAAGGGCGGCTTCGATCTTTTCGAGGGTGCCCCCGGCTGTCCCGCTGTCTTTGGTCACCAGCACCCGGGCGCCGTAGTGCTGGAAAAGCGCCCGGTTCAATTCCCGGCTGAAAGGGCCCTGCACAGCCACAATATCGGCCGGGGTCAGGCCCAGGGACAGGCAGCGGGCCAGGACCTGCGGGTCCGGCAGAACTCTGGCCACGACCCGGCGCCCCCTGGCACGGGCGGCCTTGACAAAAGTGTCCAGTGTTTTGCTTCCCGTAGTGAGAAAGATGATTTCCCCAAGTTCCACCGCCAGTGCCGCGGCTGCCTCGTAATCATCGGCAAAGGTCAGCAGGGGATGCTCCGGCAGAATGGTTTCCGGCCTCTGATAGCGGTAGCAGGGGATTCCTTTTTCCGCGCACAGCTCCGCAGCCAGCGCCGATATGGCCGCCGCGTAAGGGTGGGTGGCGTCGATGACCGCTCTGATTGCGTGGTTGTCCAGCAACGCCGCCAGTTCTTGCCGCCCCAGGGGCCGGTCGCTGACCAGGGCGGCGCCGGCGCCGGCCAAAAGCTCGCCCCCGTAAACGGTAGCGGCACAGGCCAGCACACGGTGTCCCCGCGCAGTGAGCATCTCAACCGCCAGCCGCGCGTCCTTCGTCCCGCCCAGAACCAGGATCATACGTGGTAGCCCCGCGGCGTGAGCATATATTTGCCGATGCGGCGGGTCCGGCTGTTGCCCACAATGATTGTGCTGAACATATCGATAGGATGGGCCAGCATCATTTCCAGGTCTGTAATGACCGTTTCCTGCTTCTCCCTGGCGGCGTTTCGCACGATGCCTACCGGGGTGGCGGGACTTTTGTGGACGAGCATAATTTCCCTGGCCGTACGGACCTGCTCCGTCCTCTTTTTACTGGCCGGGTTGTAGAGGACCACGACGAAGTCACCGCGGGAAGCCATCTCCAGCCGAGTGCGGATAACGTCCCAGGGGGTCAGGAGATCGCTCAAGCTGATCACCGCAAAATCGTGCATCAAAGGAGCGCCCAGAATAGCCGCAGCGGAGGTGGCTGAAGTAATGCCGGGAATAATGTCCAGGTCGACCTCTTCCAGGGCCCCCTCCCGCTCCAGGAGCTCCAGCACCAATCCGGCCATGCCGTATACGCCGGGATCACCACTCGACACCAGGGCAACCCGCGCTCCTGCCCGCGCCCGCCGGATGGCCTCTTCGCAGCGCTCGATTTCCCGCGTCATGCCCGTGCTGATGATCTCCTTGCCGGCAACGATGTCTTTGATCAATTCTACGTAGGTCTTATATCCAACGATTACTTCGGCGCCGGCCAGCGCTTCCGCGGCTCTCCGGCTCAGCTGGGCCAGTTCGCCCGGCCCGGTGCCGACAATGGCCAGCCGGCCTCGGCCAGCGCCACCGTGACGCCGTTTCGCTTCATTTTCGGCAAAATCAGATCCGCTTCCGGCGCAGCCAGCATGGCAACCGGTTCGCATACGCCACCAACTCCTATCTGCTGAAATACAAAGGGTGAAAAACTAAGTTTATCTTTAAATCGGACGAAGGCAGCTTTAATTTCTTCCCGGGTAAAAGATTTCAGGGGAACACCCCATTCCGCCGCTGTTTCCAGGAGCCCTCGCTCACCGGCCCGGAGATCAACCGTAGCCAGGCAAGCGATTGAAACGGAGCTTTTTCCGGCGGCTTTCAGCGCTTCCAGCAACCCGTCCCGCACCTGTCCCGGGCTGGCGCCGGTGCGGCAGCCGATGCCTGCGATCAGGTTTTTCGGGCGCAGAAAGAGCGTGCCTGGCGGGGCGTCCGCCATGAGATTGTCCGTTACCAGCACAACGCGCCCGTTCTCCCGCTCACCCGGCTGGTAGAGGCTGAGCGGTAAAACAGCGATTCCCCTGGTCAGGCGGGGTTCGAGAGCCAGGTCCGTATAAAGAGTCACCGGCTCCCCGTTGACGATGGCCGCATTGACTTCCCGCACCAGGGCAAATGGTTCCATGGCCAGGCCGTATGCCCGGGCCAGGCTGTCCACGGCCGCCAGGCCGTGCACGTCGGTGGCGGTGGTGATCACAGCCGTTGTGCCCAGGGTTTTTTCCAGGTGGCGGGCCAGGTCGTTGGCGCCGCCCAGGTGCCCGGAAAGAGCACTGATGGCAAAGCGCCCCCCTTCGTCCATGACGACCACGGCCGGGTCTTGCCGTTTGTCCCTGATCTGGGGGGCCAGCAGGCGGAAAACGATGCCGAGGGCCATAATGGCCACGATGGCGTTGTACTCCCCGAAGACCCGGCCCAGCAGCCCGGCCAGCTTACCGCTGTAGGGAATCGCCCCGGGCAGGAGGCCGGCAAACTTTTGCGGGAGAATAACGTCCACTGCGACCCCAGGCAGCCTGGAAAGCCCGGCGGCAACCCGGCCGGCCTGAGCGGCGCCCTGCCTGGTGACGGCGATGACTGCAATTTTCATCTTCGCTGCACCCCCTCCCGCTGCAGGTTACTCTTTATTGTCCCGGAAACCGTGGGCAAAGCTGCCGTCATAGAGTTTCGAGGGGGTATAGCCGGCCCCGAATACGCTGCCAACCATGATCAGGGCCGTCCTGGTGATGCCGGCTTCCTGCACCCGGGCGGCAATGTCGCCGATTACGCCCCTGATGACCTGCTGTTCCGGCCAGGAGGCCCGTTCCACCACGACGACCGGGGTCTCCCGGGTATAGCCGCCTTTTTGCAAATCGTTCATCACCTGGTCGATCAGGTGGACACTTAAAAAGATGCACATGGTCGCCCCGTGAGCGGCCAGGTCCGCCAGTTTTTCGCCGGCCGGCACCGGCGTCCTCCCCTCAACCCGGGTCAGGATCACGGTCTGGGTGACACCGGGCAGGGTCAGCTCGTGCGGAACGGCGGCCGCGGCGGCGAAAAAGGAGCTGACCCCGGGAACCACGGCAAAAGGAATGGCCGCTGCGTCCAGGGCGTCCATCTGCTCCTGGATGGCGCCGTAAAGGGCCGGATCGCCCGTATGCACCCTGGCCACGTCCAGCCCGGCGGCGTGCGCTTTTTTCATAACCGACAGGATTTCGTCCAGGGTCATGCCGGCGCTGTTGTGAATTTCCGCTTCCGGCCTGCACCCGTCCAGGACCTGCCGGTTGACCAGCGATCCGGCGTAGATTACCACGCCGGCGGCGGCAATCAGCCGGGCTCCCTTGACGGTAATCAGTTCCGGGTCGCCCGGTCCTGCCCCGATAAAGTAAATCACCCTTTCAACCCCCGTTTCCGCACGAGTAAAATGGACATGTAATCAAGTTTGCGGTGCAGAAGTTCGTCCATGTCCCGTGTTCTGTATTCGTCGGCGTAACCGCACCGGCTGATGTATTCAGCGCAGCCGAGCAGGCCGAGTTCTTTTAAAAGGCCGTACACCTCCGGAAAGCGGCGGTTGACCTTCATCACCACCACGCTGTCGAAGTCGGCCAGGGCTGTTTTCAGCTTCCCGTGGTCGTAGGCGGCCGGCACGACGGCCAGGGTTTCTTCCGCCTCCACCAGGGGAACCTGAGTGGCGGCGGCACAGGCCGAAAAGGCCGTAATGCCGGGTATCGTTCCGGTTGCCAGGTCCGGGTGGTGATTCTGCAAGTAACGCAGCACATAACCATATGTACTGTAAAACATGGGGTCCCCGATGGTGACGAAGGCCAGGCGCCGGCCGGCTTCCACCTGCCGGGCCACCGAGTCGCCGGCCTCGTCCCAGCTCTTTTTCAAAACGTCCGGGTCCTTCGACATGGGGAAGTGCAGTTCCAGGCGCTCAAAATCACGAGGCACCATTTTTTCCACCACCGCCAGGGCCAGACTTTCCCGGTCGGCGGACGATTTGGGCACGCAGAGCACATCGGTTTCCGCCAGGACCCGGCAGGCCTTGACCGTCATCAATTCCGGATCGCCGGGACCGACGCCGATCCCGTAAAATTTGCCCGGCATTTCAGCTCTCCCCTTTCTCTGCAGAAATAACGGTCACCGGGTTCAGGCTTTTCAGCAGGTGCCTGTTGCCGGCCCGCATGGTGCGGGCGATGGATACCTGCACCGCCTCCACCTGGCTGAAAAACTTTTTTAACGTCCCCAGGGCTTCGGCGGCTGTCTCCAGGGTGACGGCATTGATCACCAGGCGGCCGCCCGGCTTTAGTCTCGCGGCTGCCGTCTGGATGATTTCGACCATCCCGCCGCCGCTCCCGCCGATCAGTACGCGGTCCGGATCCGGCAGGGAAACGAGCGCGGCCGGCGCTTCGCCCTGTACCACGGTCAGGTTGTCCAGGCCGAAGGCGGCCCGGTTCTGCTCAATTAAATCGACCCCTTCCGCCAGGCGCTCCACCGCGTAAACAACTCCTCCGGCTGCAACCAGCGCCGCTTCTACGGACAGGGAGCCGGTACCGGCGCCGATGTCCCAGATGATCTGGCCGGGCGCCAGCCTGGCCTTGGCCAGGGTGATCACCCGCACCTCTTCCTTGGTCATGGGCACCCCGCCCCGGATAAAAAGTTCGTCCGGCAGGCCCGGGGTGCGGTAAGGCCATATTTTACGCATCGGTTATCACCATCACCATATTTGTAAAGGCCAGATCGCCTGAATATCCGGCCAGTTCCGGCAGGGTAAAAGTTTGAATTGTCTCGCCGGGGTAAGAAAGATCGGCACAGAGGTGTACGATTTTCGGCCCCGGGGTTTTTCCCAGGAGCAGCCGGGCCATTTCGGCCGGACGGTCCGCAGGGCTGCAAAAGACCACGATTTTAGCGTGAGCGCTCACAGCGTCAAGGAGATGCTCCACCGGCCGGCCGTGGGTGCTGACGAAAAACGCGTCCTGCCAGGGCAGGGCCAGGCGGGCACAGGCCAGTTGGGCGGCGCTGATCCCGGGTATGACCTCCAGCTCCGCCCGGGTGAAATGGCGGCGCAAGAATTGGAGGATGCCAAACAGTCCCGGATCGCCGGAGGCCAGGACGGCCACCTTCTTGCCTCCGTCCCGCCTCGCCCTGATTAAATCGACCACTGCGGGGAGGTTGTTCCCGACCGCAAAGGTTTCTCCGCTGAAATCGGGGAATTGGGCCAGATTGCGTTTTCCACCCACCAGCACGTCGGCTTTCCCGATGGCTTTCTCCGCCAGTTGGGTAAGATAATCCCTGCCGCCCGGACCGATGCCGATTACCGTTACTGCTTCCATCCCAGTTCCCTCCCGATGGTTCGTGCGTGGTCGTCGATTCCGACAATGGAGCCGTCCAGACCCAGGAGCGCCGTTCCGACCCGGAGACGACCGCGGGTGTACTCCTCTGCCCTCTGGCTGGCACGGGCCGCCAGGGTGTTGAACACCCCTGCCAAGCCCAGGTTTTGCAAAACGGTCAGCGCCTCTTCGGCGGTGTTCGCCTGGAGGATGGCGCGCGCGACTTCCGGGGGCGCTCCCATGGAAGCGGCGTGGGCGGCGATGGTTTCCCGGCGTCCGTCGGCGATGCGGCTGTGGGTATGAAAGATGCCGGCCGCAACTTTGACGATTTTTCCGTGGTGTCCCCACAAAAGTACATCCTTGATTCCCCTGTCGGCGCAGACGTCAAGCATAAACCCGACGAAATTGCTCATCTCCACCACCGCTTCGGGGGGAAAGCCGTACTTTTGCGAGGCGAAGCGGAACCCCAGGCGGCCGGGAGTCAGCACCAGGGAACTGTAACCGGCCGCCGCGGCCAGGTCGACCAGTGGAATCAGTGAATTCTTGAACGCTTCTTCCGACATGGGGCGGACAATGCCGGTGGTGCCCAGGATCGAGATGCCCCCGACAATGCCCAGGCGCGGGTTCAGGGTCCTGGCTGCGACCTCTTCGCCCCGGGGAACAGAAATGGTGACGGCGAGCCCGCCGCCGGGCGGCACCAAACCGGCGACGGCATCGCCGATCATCCTGAGGGGCACCGGGTTTATGGCCGCCTCACCGGCCGGGACCGAGAGTCCCGGCCGGGTAACCCGCCCGACGCCGGGTCCGCCTGCAATGGTCACGCCCTCTCCACAGGCGCGCACAGTTGCGATAATCTCCAGGCCGTGGGTAACGTCGGGGTCATCTCCGCCGTCTTTGATCACAACCGCTGCAGCGGCCCCGTTTTTTTCTTCCAGCCGGGCTACCGGCACGTCGATGGGCAGCCCGTCCGGGTTAAGTACTCGAATTATTTTGCAGCGCTCCCCCTTTTGCAGCAGGAGCGCTGCGGCGCGCGCGGCCGCCGCAGCGGCGGCGCCAGTGGTAAAACCCTCTTTTAGACGCATCTTTTCCAGTTCGTTCATGTCCGCCACCTTGAAAAAAACCGTAGTAAAGGCCCCAGTTGGAGCAACCGGGGCCGCTCGATTGTTTAATCGGTTAAAACCCTTTGCCTCTGGACAATCCGGATATCGCATTCCACCAGCAGGCGGTACGGCCGGCACATCTGCAGCAAGCGCGAGGTTGTTCTCCTGCCCACGACTTCGTCCAGATCTTCCAGATTCAGGTTGGTCGTAACGATGGTGGGCAGCTGGTAATTCAGCCGGTAATTGATGATGCCGTAAATCTTATTCCGGGTCCATTCCGTGTAATTATGGGCGCCCAGGTCGTCGAGGAGCAGCAGGGGAACCTCGCGGGCCGTCTCAGTCAGGTCTTTTTCGGTCTGTTCTGGTTCCGCCTGACGGGAAGTGTCAAAGGTATAGCGGATCTGGTCCAACAGGTCGGGCACAACGGCAAACAGGAGCGCTTCCCCTTTTTGCAGCAGGGCATTGGCAATGGAACAGGCCAGGAAAGTCTTGCCGCTCCCGACCGGACCGGTAAAAAGAAGTCCTTCCGCGGCCTGCTTTTGCAAAACCTTTTTGACGAAATCCCGCGCGGCCTGATAAGCGATTCGGGCCGAGGCGTAATGGGATATGTTTTTGATTTCGTCGCAACAATCTTTTGAATAATACTTAAAGTCAAATGTTTCGAAAGTATATTTGGTCAGACCCGGGGGAATGCGCGCTTCTTTAAATTTTTTTTCCAGCTTGCGCATGGGCAGGCACCGGCAGGGGTGAGCGGCTTCCCCGCTGAGGATCACGCCCCGGTCCCCGCACAAACGGCAGTGGGCTTCCTGCATATTTTCGGGCATCTGAATTTTTATAGCTCCTTTAACTCAAGTAAAGCCGTTGCAGCAGGGCCTTTTCCTTGGCGTTGCCGGCAGCGGTTTTTTTCGGGCTGTCTGTTCCGCTTTGCCGGCCGCGGCCGCCGGCCCGGCGCTTTTGAAAATCTTCCTCGTAGCGGTTGATGTCTTCCATGGAGCGCAAATTGTTTTTTTTCCAGTCAAAGAGAATGGTGTTGATGTATTTAAAATTGTATTTGCCGCACATCACGGCCCGGCGCAGGGCTTCCTTGACGACGATGACGCCGCCGCAGTCGTGGTTCCAGCGGCAGATTTGCTCTGTTTCCATGGGGGATAAGGGCCGGCCGAACTCTTTTTCGAAGATTTCAATCAGGTGTAAAGTGTTCATGTCGTAGTATGGCCCGGCCTCATCGTATTCAGCCAGAGGGTTCCGGAGCAGCATCTCTGTTTCCTCGAGTTCCTTGGTCCTGGTGAAAGCCCAGATATCCGATACTTTTAAAAACAGGGGCTCGAAATCAAAACCCGTAAAAATCTCGTTGCAGCCGGAGTCGAAAAACTCGCTCAGAGCCACAATTTCCTTTTCAAGCAGTTCGTTGATTTGCTCACTAATCACTTTGGCGTCCAGGGACATGGTTTGGGCTAAACGTTCCGGTGACGGGTAATATTCCAGGTCCTCCGTCCGGAGCCGTAACATCTGGATCAAAATCATCATCTGAACATCGGAGATGCCGATCTTGCTGTAATAATTTAAGATCAGGTTGGGAATGCCGGTGAAGCCCTCGACGACGATATCTGAACCAAAAGTGGCCGTGATATTGACCTTGGCCTTTTGGTCACATTTGACAATTTTACCCTTTTGCCCACGAGTCATGATGTCCAATCCCTCCCGCTTGTCCTACTGTTTATTTTATGGCAACGCCGGCTTTTTGTCCACCCTTTTCCCGATTGAGGGCCGCCTCCAACAGCCAATTGAGAAGGTCCGCAAAAAAAAACGCCCGTGTGGGCGCGGTGAAAAAGGATTCTTTTTTTCCGTTATAAGAAGGTCTGAACGATTTCGGAGCCCAGTTCCTTGTACTTGGCAAGCCAGCGCAAGCGCTCCCGCCTGAGCTTATCTACCCGGCCCTGGTATTCTTCGGCGCTGTAATACTGCCGCAGATTGTAATGCCCGATGTCCAAACCGGGGATTGCCACGGGCACCTCGTAGCCCCAGTCCGGGTCGCAGGTCCACCGGATGCCCCCACTGGCAATGTGCTTCATGATTCCGGTGGACGTCTCAATGCTGATCTTCTCGATCACCCCGTTGCCGTACCCGACGCTGCCGGTGTTGAGCAGGTAACACTCCATGTCCGGGTGGCGGTCCAATATTGTGAGCAGGCGGTTTCCTTCCACTGATTCGCGTCCGATAATGAAGGGGTTTGTTCCCACTTCCCTTTTGGACTGGCCGGCCTTGGTCGGATCCCCGGCGGAGGTTTCAATGGATTCCCCCAGCATGAAGTAGGCTGCCGCCTGGACCGGGTTCAATCTGGCTACGGGCGGGATGATGTCGTCCCGCCTGGTGATGAAGATAATCTTATGGGCCTTATCCAGATCGATCAACTCGTCCGTTCCGTCCACCTCGCTGCGCAGGACAACGCACCTTCCATTTGAGGTTAAATCCGCGTTGTTGAAGTCCACGGTGCCGTCGTCGTACACCATGACGTTTTCCAAAAGCGCATTGGCCGAAGTGGCCGCGTTGTACAGGACTCTTTGAGACGGGTCCAGACCTTCGGTTTTGATATAAAAGCCATTTTCCGTACCATAGCAAGTGCCGTTTTCGTCCATCATGACCATGTCATCCTGACGGATCATCACCTTTTCACTGCCGGAGAGGTTGTGGTCGTGGATGGTCAGGGTGGTCTTGCCGGTACCGCTCAGACCGAACATGATAAAGCCGACGTCTTCCAGTCTGCCTTTTTCGGTGTAGACCCGCAAAACCTTGCTTCCGGCGTGGAAGCCGAGGCCGCCGCGCTTCTTCCAGTCATAGAGCGCCATCCGTAAAAAGGACTTTTTAGCCTCGCCGAAATAGTCGGTTCCCAGAATGTAGGTTATCCCCCCTTCGGGGTGGGCAAAAATAAACCGCTCCGGCCAATCGGGTACATAGATGCTTATTAAATCCGGTTCAGCGGTACAATTCCCCGGTTCAAAAAGCATATTATGCCATTTGAGCGCGATGCGGGCAAATTCCTTCGGGATGTAAAGCCGGCAGTGGAGGGAAAGCGCGGGGTTCAAGCCCATCCGGCGGTCCATTGCGATCAGTTTCCGGCTTTTTAAATGTTCGTGCACGAGGGCGGCGAGCTTATCGGCTGCTTCCGGGGCAATCTGCTGCTGGTCGACTCCGAGGTCGCCGTCGTCAACAATATAGGTGTTTTTTGCGCTGCGGTTGCGTACCCTTGAAATGTAGCTGGCGTTGCCGTGCCGGGTGGTTTTTTCCTCGTGCCGGGCCAGTGCCCTGAGTTCGTCAAAACCTGGATTGCGGATAAACCCGGCGGCTTCTAAAGGCCGGTGAAAAGGCCGCATATCAAAAGCCTCCTTAATATAAGTGTACAGGTAGTATTCTGCATTCAGTATACAACTAGTGAACCTGCTTTTCAACTTTATGTATGTTTAAATCTTAATGGTTTCAATTTTGTTTATTATTGGACCAGATCGGCTATACCCCTGCAGGAGCTTTCCTGATTCACATTACCACCTCGTCTTGGGCTCACTTCCCGTTTCTGCGGTTATAGAGCCTACCTTGCTTCCGCAATTTCTCGTCCGGGACGGGGAGTGCTTCTCCAGTTGCTTGGCATCTCCTTGTTTCCGTGCTGCCACTACCGCCCGCCGGAGTGGATACGCGTTTCACCCGGTTCTTCGTGTATCCATGCTGTCTTCGCCAGGCGGCTGTTGGTTCGGCCTCCGAATTTTCAGGTTTCGAGGCCACCTGTGTGTTCGCTTGCGCTGCGGCCCGGAAACTTGCTCACCCGCCCTTATGGCGGCTTTATCATTAGACTCCAGAGGTTCGCCCTCCCCTCTGCTAATCAAGCTACAGGGCTCTGGTTATTACCCTGGCAGGTCTGTCTCTTGCTGAACATGCCAGCCTTTGCTGGACATACAACCGTCCCCTGACTTCCTTGACTTCTTGGAGCAAATATTGTGACACTCCCAGAGGAAACGGGGAGAAACAGGGAACACAAAGCGTCTCCTAAAGC
>Ga0209347_1001460_pt1 | contig 38383 bp, 39 predicted proteins | sample AutmiccommuBRH23_FD_187382 | JGI IMG/M metagenome (GOLD analysis project Ga0209347, IMG submission 187382) | Deep subsurface microbial communities from Mt. Terri, Switzerland - Autotrophic microbial communities BRH/23 (SPAdes) (version 2) | ecosystem: Environmental > Aquatic > Deep subsurface >... | reverse complement strand
CCCCCCTCGTATTCCTGCCGCTCCCGCACATCAATGAGGGCGTAATTACCGCCCCCCCGCATAATTTCCGTCAATGACCGCACGGAGATTTTTTCTGCCACCGAAAGTCCCCTCTCTTATTTCAGCCGGCCCAGCTCTTCGATCTCCTTCTCGCTGAAGGGGCCGACCTTGGTCTTGATGACCTGGCCCTGTTCGTTCAGTATGTAGCTGGCCGGTATGCTCCGGACACCGTACCGGGAAGCCACCTCTCCCTTTTCATCCAGCAGCACAGGAAAGGTAAATCCCTTGGACTTGATGTAATTTTGCACATCCGCCAGGCTTTTCTCCGAGCTGGTGATGTCCACCGTGAGCACCTGCCAGCCGCCGTCCTTGTTTTGTTCGTGGAACTTTTGCAGCAGCGGCATCTCTTCCAGGCAATAAGGGCACCAGGTTGTCCAGAAATTGATCAGCACCTTTTTGCCCCGAAAATCGGCCAGGCGGTACTCACGGCTGTCCAGCCCCTTAAGGTTGAAATCCGGGGCGGCCTTGGCACCGGGGTCAGCCGCCGGCTTGTTTTCAGCCTGCGGTGAACTTCCCCCTGAGTTCTTGCCGGTCTGCCCCCCGGCGGTGCATCCCTGCAGCCAGACACCAGCCAGGACCACTATTACCAGAAACAAAACCACTAACCGACTTCTCCGGAACATCCCAATTTCCTCCTTTTATCACAGCCCGTAAAGATAGGCGGCCAGAACCTGCAGCCGATCAAAAAACATTAATAACCCCAGACCTATAAGTAAAACCCCGCTTATTAGAAGGCTTGCCCTGGAATACCTGCGCAGGGCGGCTTGCAGACCCGGAGCACGGTCAAAGGTGACGCTCAAAATCAAAAAGGGGATGGCCAACCCAAGGGAATAGACCGCCAGCAGCAGAGTGCCGGTGTTGAGCGAGTTGGCGGTGGCGGCCAGGGCCAGTATCGAGGCCAGCACCGGGCCGATGCAGGGGGTCCAGCCCAGCCCGAAGGCGGCCCCCAGAAAGAAGGACCGGAAAGAGCTGCGGGGCCGAAGTCCCTCCAGGGGCGCCCAGTGCCTGGCAAACAGGTTTAGGCGCAGCAGCCCCATCAGGTTCAGCCCCATCAGCACCACCAGGGCACCCCCGATCTTCATCAGCCAGTAACGGTTAAAGGCCAGAAACTGGCCCAGGAAGCTGGAGGCCATACCCAAGGCAATAAAAATCACAGAAAAGCCGCAGACAAAAATAAATGCCTGCAGCGAAACACTCCACCCCGATTTAACCTGTCCACCGTCCCGGCCGCCCACCGAGGCCGACAACTGGGACACAAAAACCGGCAGCAGGGGCAGAATACAGGGGGAGAAAAAGGACAGCACCCCGGCCAGGAACGCCGCCCCCAGGGTCAAATTGATTTCAACTCCCACTCTAATGACCCCTCTCGGCTAAAACAATGGTCTTCCGATTTTTATGACTTTATGCTTCTTCCGTGGCCGTGGCCTTGGTCTGGCGCACGTAGCGGCCGGCCAGCAGCACCAGCACGGTGATGGCCAACGGAATGGCGATTTCACCCCAGGGAATGCCGTGCAAGAACCCCTCCAGAAATTTATCCTCCACCACCATCTTGCCGGCCGTCCAGGCCAATACGCCGGCCCCAACATAGACCAGCCAGGGGTGCTTTCGCATGACGGCGGACAGCAGGGTACTTCCGGCCAGTACGATGGGAATGCTCAGGGCAATGCCGAAGACCAGCAGGTAAATGTTGCCCCCCGCCGCCCCGGCCACAGCCAGCACATTGTCCAGGCTCATCAGCAGGTCGGCCCAAAGGATGGTCATTATGGCCTTTCGGAAGTTGCTGACGCACTCCTGATCCCCTACATCGCAATGCTCTTCTTCAGGGTAAAGAAGTTTGAGGGCAATCCAGGCCAGCAGCAGCCCCCCCACCAGCTGAACGAAGGGAATCTTCAGCAGCACGGCGGCTGCGAAAGTCAGAGCAATCCGCAGCACCACCGCCAGGGTAGCCCCCCAGAAGATGGCTTTTTTGCGATACTCATCGGGCAGTCCCCTGCTGGCCAGGGCTATGACCACGGCGTTGTCGCCGCTTAATACCAGATTTATTATAATAATATTGACTATACCACTAACAATACTTAAGTCCAATGAAATACCCCCGTTCTATATTTATTCAGGCCCGAAACAACAATTCCCGCACCCGGATGGCCTGCCGGCCGGATTAATTATTTTTGGTTATAGTCCCCCAAACCTCCCTTCCCAAACATGCAAAAAGACCTTCGACCCGGGCAAATAAACCCGGATCAAAGGTCTTGCTCGACATCACTGCCCCGGCAGCCAGGCCGTTATTATCCGGCCGTATGTTGACCAACCAGTTAAAAGCTACTCCCCTTTGATCCCAAATGAATATTACCCCGGCAAAAGGACTTTTGTCAATACAGCCGCACCGCCAGTTGACCAGGAAAATATATGCAACCTGATCTCCCGGCTGGATCAATCTGCCTGGTGGCAGCTGTGATAATCAGGCAAACAGTGCCTTCACCCCGGCGGTTCCCAGCAGTGCCAGCAGTCCGAAATAACTCAAGGACAGTAAAACCATCAGGTAGCCCAACAGCACCAGGCAGCCGTCCCGCTCCAGGCTGCCGGCGGCCAGAAACAGCACCCCGTAGGCCGGCAGGGTGTTGGAGAGAGGAAGGGGCAGGGGAAACATCAAAAGCACAGCGCTGAATACCATAATCAGGGCGTTGGCGCGCTCCATGGCCCAGCCGGCGGTCAGCAAAGGCAGCCTTTTGCAGGTCCAGCGCTCGATCCTGGCGAAAAGCCAGGACCCTTTTTCCAGCACCGGCTGCAGGTGCTCCGCCGCAATGGGGCTGTCCACCAGTCGGCCCGGCAGGCGGGGAACCTTTCCCGCCGCCACCCCCAGGCCAATCAGGGCAATCACCAGGCCGAAGGGGGTGCTGCTGCCGGGGATGGACATGGGCAGCAGGAAAGGCAGCGTCAGCACCATGCAGAGGGCCAAAAGACCCCTCTCCCGCAGGCAGTCCAATAACTGCCGCAGGGTTATACCCCCCGGGGGGAGGTCTTGAGCCAGTTCGGCCAGCAGCCGGGAAAAGGGCCTTTCATCCTTAAAATAATTACCCGCCAATAATTCAGTTCACCCCGCCTTCTTTTCAATATACCAATTTAATATACCAAAAACGGCTGCTGAAAAGATCATCAGCCATAAAATTTTTTAGTCTGCTGGCCGTCGGCCACTGGAATATTCGGCCGCCGAGGCGCCGGCCAGCCAGCCGCTGGAGAAGGCCGCCTGGATGTTGAAGCCCCCGGTGTAGGCATCTATATCCAGCACCTCACCGGCAAAATACAGCCCTCCCACCAGGCGGGAGGACATGGTGCGGGGGTCCACCTCCCCGGTGCTGACCCCGCCCACGGTGACCATGGCCTCGGCCAGGGGCCTGGTGCCGGCCAGCTCCAGAGCCAGCCCCTTGATCAGCCGGGACACTTGGCGCCAGGTCTCCCGGCCGGCCCCGGCTGATTTTTTAACGGCATCCTCCGGGATCATCCCAGCCACCACCTGGGCCAGCCGCTCCGGAACGATCTGCCGGACCAGATTGACCACAGTTTTCCTGGGCTGATCCGAGGCCGCAGCCAGAAGCCTGGCGGCCAGGTCATCCTCCCCGCTGTCCGGCAGTGTATCCACCAGTAGTCTCAGACCGCCTTCCCCTGAGGCCGACAGCAGCGACACATACCTGCTGATCTTAAGCGCCGCCGGGCCGGAAAGACCGAAGTGGGTAAAGATAACCTCCCCCCGCTCCACGGCCTGCTTTTTGCCCCCGGCCCCGGTGAGGGTAAGCACAGCTTCCTGCAGGGACAGCCCCTGCAGATCCCGGCCAATCCGGGAATCGGCAAAACGAAGGGGGACCAGTCCCGGCAGCGGAGGCTTTACCGTATGGCCAGCCCGGGCCGCCAGCGGGTAGCCGTCCCCGCTGGACCCGGTGGCGGGGTAAGAGGCCCCGCCGGCGGCCACCACCACGGTTTTAGCCTGAAATACCCGGCCCCGGGCGGTGACCACCCCCAGGCAGCGCCCTCCCTCCAGCAGCAGTTCCTCCACTTTTAAGGAGTAAAAGATGCTCACCCCCAGGGCCTCCAAATGCCTCTCCAGGGCCTCCACCACAACATCGGCCCGGCCTTCCCGGGGAAACACCCGGCCCTGATCCTCCTCCACCGTTTCCACCCCCAGCCGGCTGAAAAAAGCCCTGCAGTCCCGGCTGGAAAAACGGCTCAAAGCGCTGAAAAGCAACTTGCCGTTACCCGGAATATTTTTTATAAATTCTTCCCCGGGGGCGGAGTTGGTCAGGTTGCAGCGGCCTCCCCCGGTGATGGCTAGCTTGCGCCCCAGGCGGCTGTTTTTCTCCAGCAGGGCGGTGCGGGCGCCGCACCGCCCCGCGGCGACGGCGGCCAGCATGCCGGCCGGGCCTCCCCCCACCACCAGCACATCCCAGGTTTGTTTTTTGCCCACACCTTCGACCTTCCTCCGCTAATATTCCGCAGAATTTATAACCTGAAATCAATACTCCTTACCTTAATTTCATGCCCCTTCAGACTGAAGCCTAATAAATACGGCCTCCGGCGGTTTGCCCGAGGCCGTATTTTACTGCCTTTGCGACCGACGGCCAAACGCCGGCAACCTATTTCAGCATTCGCTTGAGTATCTTGCCCCCGGTGCCCCGGGGAAGGTCGGCGGTGAAGACAAACTCCTCGGGGATCTTGTAATTGGCCAGGCGCTCCCGCAAAAAGCGCAACAGTTCCTGTTTGTCCAGCCTCTGACCTTCCTCCAGCACCACGAAGGCCTTGACCACCTCCCCCTTCAACTGGTGGGGCGCCCCGATGACAGCGGCCTCCACCACCGAGGGGTGAGCCGTCAGGGCCTCCTCCACCTCTCTGGGGTAGACATTGAAGCCGGCGGTGATGATCATTTCCTTTTTACGGCCGGCAATATAATAATAGCCGTCCTCATCCCGGTAGGCCAGGTCCCCGGTGTGGAGCCAGCCGTCTTTCAGGGCCTCCCTGGTCTCATCCTCCCGGTTGAAATAGCCCTTCATAACATTGGGCCCTTTGACCAAAAGCTCGCCCACCTCGCCGGGGGGCAGTTCGCGGTCCTGGTCGTCCGCCACCCGGCACTGGATGCCGGTCATGGGCACGCCGATGGACTTGATCTTGCGCACACCATAAAGAGGGTTCAGGCAGACCACCGGGGCAGCCTCTGAAAGGCCGTAGCCCTCCACAATGGGAAAATTGAAGGTGCCCTCGAAGGCCTCCATGACCTCCCGGGAAATGGAGTCGCCGCCTGAAATGGCGAATTTCAGCCTGGGGAAGGAGGTCTTCTGGCGCAGCCTGAGCAGCACCGAGAACATGCTGGGCACCCCGCAGAAGACGGTAACCCCCTCCTCGGACAGCACCTGCAGCATTTCTTTGGGCCGGAAGTTGTCCAGTACGGTGATGGTGCAGCCCAGGTAGAGGGGCAGCAGCACGCACACCGTCCAGCCAAAGCTGTGGAACATGGGCAGCACCGCCAGGAAATTGTCGTTCCGGCCGAAGTCCGACACATTATCCATGCAGACCACGTCCCCCACCAGGTTCTCGTGGGTCAGCATGGCGGCCTTGGGCAGCCCGGTGGTCCCTGAGGTGTAAAGGAAGGTGCAGACCTGGTCACCGGCCACCTCGGGAAAATCAGCCAGCGGGGCGGCCATAATCTCCTGCCGGCGGTCATCGTCCAGGATGATCAGCTCCAGGGGCAGGTTGGGCATCTGCCGGAGCTGCTGGCCGATGGCCTGGCTGGTAATCAGAAATTTGGCCCCGGAGTCCCGCACAATAAAAAACAGCTCCTGGGGCGCCATGAGCAGGTTCAGCGGCACCACCACGCCCCCGGCCCGGGCGATGCCCAGGTAGGAGTAAATAAATTCCGGGCAGTTGGCCAGGGCCACGGCCGCCCTTTCACCGGGGCCCAGCCCCCGCCGGGAGAGATACCTGGCGTATTGCTCTATGTTTAGTTCCAGTTCGTCATAGCTCACCCCGGCGCCGTGAAAGCTCAGCGCAGTGTGGCCGGTATTTTCGGGACACCTTTTGTGCAGGTCGGAAATAAGCAACAGGCAGGCCTCCTTTATCGCCAAATACTGCTTTTAATTTTTCGGCGGCGCCCCCCGTCAACCCTTTCCAGCTACCTCAGCAAGTAAAAATTATACTTTTTTAAATATTTGAAAAGCTATTCCTTGTCCCCGTCACCCTCGCTGATAGTCACCTGATTCATCTTGTCCCCGGGGCTGATGCCGTCCACCACGTCCATGCCCTCCAGCACCCGGCCGAAAACGGTGTGCACACCGTCCAGGTGGGGGAAGTCGCCCAGGCAGACGAAAAACTGGCTGCCCCCGGTGTCACGGCCGGCATGGGCCATGGAGAGAGCCCCCCGCAGGTGCTTGTTGGGGTTGATCTCACACTTGATGGTGTAGCCTGGGCCGCCGGTGCCGTTGCCCTTGGGACAGCCGCCCTGGATGACAAATCCGGGCACCACCCGGTGAAAGGTAACCCCATTGTAAAAACCTTTCTTGATCAATGACTCGAAGTTGGCCACGGTATTCGGGGCATCCTTCTCAAACAGCTCCAAAACAATGTTTCCCTTGTCGGTCTTAATGGTTGCTTTCTTCAAATCTCCATCTCCTTTGTGGGTTTGTTTCTCACCATTATACCCCGCCGGAGCCGGGCGGAATACCCCTATTTGCGGGGAGGACTGTTTAGATTCTAAATAATGAATATGTATTGCATTTTCCTGGATGTTACTATAAAATTTCGGTAAACATCAAGAAAGGCCGGTAAGACCCATGACCATTAAATTAGTCACCGACAGCTCCTGCGACCTGCCCCCGGAAATAATCAAAGAGCACAACATCACCGTGGTTCCCCTGGCGGTGTCCTTTGAAACCGGCGAGACTTTTGTCGAAGGGGACGGGATCACCCCTGAGCAGTTCTGGGAGAGGCTGGCTCTTTCCCGGGAACTGCCCAAAACCTCCCGGCCCGCCCCGGAGGCCTTTGCCCGGACTTTTAAAGAGGCCCTGGAAAGTTACTCCTCGGTGATCTATATGGGCATCTCCTCAGCCCTGAGCGGCACCTTTGAAAGCGCCCAGCTGGCGGCCAAGTCTGTAACCGGCGAGGTGCACCTGATCGATTCGCTGACCGGCTCCCTGGGTCTGGGGGTACTGGTGGTGAGGGCCGGCGAGTTGGTTCAGTCCGGGATCAGCGCCCCGTCGGTGGCAGAAAAAATAACCGAATACCGGAACGGCATGACCACTCTCTTTACCATGGACTCCCTGGAAAACCTGATCAAGGGAGGCCGCCTGGGCCGGCTGCCGGGGATGGTGGGCGCCATGCTGGACATCAAGCCCATCGGCAAGGCCCTGGAGGGTCGTATCCACATCTTGGAAAAAGTGCGGGGGCGCAACAGGTCCCTGAAGAGGATGGTCCAGATGATGGAGGAAATGGGCACCGGCCTGCAGGAAAAAATAATCGGCATCAGCCACCTGGACTGCCTCCAGGAGGCGCTGAAATTAAAAGAAACCATTGAAGAAAAAATACGTCCCCGGCAGCTGATCTTGAGCAAAATGGGCAGCACCATGGGCACCTACGCCGGAAAAGGCGGGATCATCCTCTCCTTTTAATTCACCCCCCGGAGGCGTCACATTGAAAAAGAAAAAACTGCTGCCCCTGCTGGCCATTACCCTGACGGCGGTTATCTGGGGGCTTTCCTTTCTGAGCATCAAGGTGGCGGTGGCGGTGATCCCGCCCATGACCCTGGCCCTGCTGAGGTTTGTCATGGCCTCGGTGATCCTGCTGGCCATGCTGAAAATACTGGAGCCCGGCACCCGGATCAATAAAAAAGACCTGCCAGCCCTGGCTGTGGCCGGGTTTATCGGCATCACGGTCTATTTTTTCTTTGAAAACAACGGGGTCAGACTGACCACGGCTTCAGTGGCCTCAATCATCATCGCCACCATACCTATAATGTCTTTGCTGGCCGACTTTATATTCTTCCGCAGCCCCCTGACCAGGTTCAGGATTGGCTGCGTACTGGTCTCGGTGCTGGGCATTTACCTGGTGGTGGGGGCCAACATCGCCGGCCCCGCCGGCAGGGGCAACCTGGCCGGAAACCTGCTCATGATCGGCGCCGCAGTCTGCTGGGTAACCTACAGTATAGTGACTCGCCCCCTGGGTAAAAAATATTCCCAACTGGCCATCGTCACCTACCAGACCCTTTTCGGCACCCTGAGCCTGATCCCCCTTTCACTGCTGGAGAGGGGCGGCTGGCAGGCGGTGTCCGGAACGGTGCTGCTCAATGTGGCCTATCTGGGGCTGTTTTGCTCGGCCCTGGGCTATTACCTGTACGTTTATTCCCTGGAAAAGTTGGGCATCGGCACAGTTTCCCTGTTCATCAACCTGATCCCGGTGGTGACGGTGATCAGCAGCTACTTTATACTTAGTGAAACCATCAGCCCGTCCCAACTGGCGGGAGGGGGGCTGATCGTGGCCTCGGTTTACCTGGCCAGCTGGCGGCAGTTCTCCCCGGGGGGCAAAACCCCGGCAAAGTCAGCCGCCGGTTGCTAACCACCTCTTTTCCCCCGGCTGTCGGTGATGCCGGTGCCCCCGGATCACTGGGCCAGGGTGCATCAAATGGCCAAAATATATCCGGTATATTTTAATATATTGGTGAGGGGGTGAACAATTTGAGTGCCCGCTGTGAAAACTGCAAATGGCGCGGCCGCGCCGAAAAGAAGCCCGACTCTCTGATTGCCAGGCTGTGGCGCTGGCACACCGGCTGGTGCCCGGGATGGAAGCAATACCAGGCCGGTCTAACAAAGGAGCAAAAAAAATAATCAGTTGACCTGTAAAGTTCCGGCTAAGGCCTGAACTTTTTCCTTATCCTGGGCTTAACTTTTCTACCTGCTAATTTTCAAAACTGCCGGCCATAGCCCAGGTCTAGTCAAGCGCCCGGGCCGGGAGATGATTTCCTCAGGCTTTCTTTCAGCAGTGAGGCCATCAGCACGGCCAGGCAGCCCGAGATAAGGCAGGCTGTAAAAGCAAAATGGTAGGCGTCCAGGGAGTAATGTTTGGCCCCCTCCACCAGAACCCCGTCCCATTTCCGGTCCAAAAGCAAGCCGAAAAAAGGCTGCATAAAGGCCGACCCCACGAATCCGCCGATGTTGCCCAGCCCCGAGGCCAGTCCGGCATACTGCGGCGGATTGTACTCCTTGATCATGATCGGCGACAAAACCCCGGTGTTGCCCCCGATGCCCAGTAAAAAATAGAGTGCCAGCAGGCCGTATACCGGGGGCATGCCCTGGTTCCACCAGACCAGGGCGGCCCAGACCAGCACATTGCCCACCGCAAAGGCCACATAGGGCTTTTTCCTTGAACCCAGGCGATCGGAGATCAGACCCATGGTAAGGCCGCCCACCATCACCCCCAAAGAGGCCAGGATCATCACCGAGGCAGCCTGGGTGCGGGCCATACCGTACACCTGCATCAGGAAGGGAACCCCCCAGACCCCCACCAGGGCCATAAAGGGTCCATAGATGCAGAAGGAGGCGGTGAGCGCCAGCCAGAGGTTGCGATCCCGGACGATTCTGCCCAGGGCCTGGGCGGTATCGGCCCATGAGACCGGCTGCGGGCGGTAGGTTGAGGCAGCCCCCCGGCCGGCCGGCAGGACATCGGCGGGGTGGTCCCGCACTACCCTCCAGGCAGCGGCGGCCAGCAGCAGGGAAGCCAGCCCCACCATGGCAAAGGAGCTGCGCCAGCCCAGCAGATCCACCAGAGCCGCCAGGGGAGCCGCCGCCATGACACCCCCCAGGTTGCCCACCGAAATCATCATGCCCATGACGGTGCCGAACTCTCTGGGGCGAAACCAGGAGGAGTAGGCCCTGATGGCACAGACGAAGACCACGGATACACCCAGCCCCACCAGGAACCTCCCGGCAAAAAGGCTGCCCACCGACCCGGCCAGGGCAAACCAGACCGCCCCGGCCGCCGACACGATAAGGCCGCAGAAGAGAACCTTCCTGGGCCCGAAAATATCGGTCAGGATGCCGGCAGGTATCTGCATCAAAAAATAGATGTAAAAATACACCGCCGACATGCTCCCCACTACGGCGGCGGCCTCAATGCTGAATTGGGAAAACAGCTTATCCACTATCACCGCCGGCGATACCCTGTGAAAATAGGCGATCAGGTAGCCCAGGGCGAAGATCAGCCAGATGGCTTTCCGCCTGGATTTTATCAGGCTCCCGTACCTGGACCAAAGGTCCTCAACATCATCCGGCTTTTCTGTCTTATCGATCATTATTCAACCAGCCTTTAAAAAAATTATGCCGTCAAACAGAATATAAATAACCGCCCAAACTGTTAAAAACAAAAATATGCCCACTGTTAATTAGTGGTTAATTCATTAATTCTAAACGGAATCATAAAATCCTGCCAGTAAGCCAATAAACCTCCGACTAATTTGCATTTCTCAAACTGAAAAAAGAAAAAATCAACCCGTGGTGACTGGAGAAAGGGAGGATTTCCCGGTGCGGCCATAGAAAAATTAATAACATATGCCCATTCGTGAACAGTTTTGAAAGGCTGTGTAAATACTTGCTGCAAGAACTTGACAGGCTGTACGGGGAAATCGCCGTCTGCCAGAAATGCCCCTTGGGGGCTGCGCGGATTAGGCCGGTGCGGGACACCGGAGACCCCCGGTCGGCGGCGGTGGTGTTCGTGGGCGAGGCCCCGGGCGCCAATGAGATTAAATACGGACTGCCCTTCGCCGGGGAGGCCGGCAAAAAACTAAACAGTTACCTAAGTGAGGCGGGGCTGGAAAGGGGCCAGGTGTACATCACCAACGTGGTCAGGTGCCGTCCCACCGCCAACGGCGGCCGCAGAAACCGCACCCCTGGCCGGGAGATACCGGTCTGCGGGGAGTGGCTGGCCAGGGAACTGGAGATAGTCAGGCCACAAATAAAAACCATTGTCAGCCTGGGCAACGTGGCCCTGAAGTGGCTGTGCGGCAAAGACTACATCATTGGGGACTGGCACGGCAGGATCATCCCGGTAAACGGCTTCAACGTCTTCCCCATGTACCACCCGGCGGCGGCCATCTATAACCGGGACCTGGACGGACTGATCCGGTCGGAGTTCCGGCAACTGGGCAGCAACCTGGGCCGTGCTGAATATAATTTGGAGGGCTGACATGAAATACCGGGAGGGCAAAACCGGCCGTATTTTCGTGGCCCGGCTGGAAGACGGGGACGAACTTCTGGCCCGGCTTGAACAGCTGGCACTAAAAGAAAAGATCGAGGCCGGCATTATCTATCTCATCGGCGCCCTGAAAGACGCCTCGCTGGTGGTGGGACCCGAGGAGTGCTCCCTGCCACCGGTGCCGGTGTGGAGACAATTTAACGACTGCCGGGAGGTACTCGGCATCGGCACTCTGTTCCGGGACAGTCAAGGCCAGCCGGCCATTCACCTGCACGGCGCCACCGGCAGAGGCGACGCCGCCCTTACGGGGTGCATCCGTGGCCAGGCCGGGGTTTACCTGGTGGCGGAGGTGATTATTCTGGAGATTCTGGACTCCGGGGCGATAAAGGAACTGGAAGAGGAAAGCGGCCTGAAAATGCTTAAATTCAGCAGCTAGCTGCAAGCTTTATTGAGAAAGTATTTGTCTTTAAAGTATTTTTGCCCGCAGACAATAAATTATTCCGGTAATATGGAAAATAATATACCCGAGGAGACGATAAAATGGAAGCATCAAAAAACAATCTGGCGCACTTCCTGCTGGCGGCGCTGATCGAGATTTACCGGGGACAGGGTGTTTTCCTGCCGGACCCCGACCCCGAACTGGAAAAAGAAATACTGATGGACGTCTTTTCCACCGCCATCAGCTTCGCCCGACTGGAGGAATCCCGGCAGACCCTGAGCCAGGAGATATTCAAGTGCTCCCGGGAGGGGGCCGCGATCAAGGAAGAAATAGAAAAATCCAGGGTCCAGACCCCGGATGTGCTCAACGCCAAGTCCATCGCCGCCGCCCAGCTGATCAACATCATGAACCAGAGCCCCTTCAAACTGTCCTGAAAGCAGCTGTCAGCTATTGGAAGTAAAAAAGAATATCCCTCACGCCGGCGCTGTGACCATGGCCGGCGTGAGGTCTTTTATCAGCCCGGAATAATGGCCCGGTCCAAAAGTTCGTGCACAAAGACCACCTCGATGTCCAGGCTGTACATTTCCGCTATTTTTTTCAGCTGGTCGTGACAGTTGAGGCAGGCGGTGGCCACGATCCCGGCCCCGGTTTTGAGTATCTGTTCGGCTTTCAGCCGGCCCATGGCCAGGCGCAGGCTGTCGTGCTCCTCGGATAACAGCGCCCCCCCGCTGCTGCCGCAGCAGTAGTTATATTTGCCGTTAGGCTTCATTTCCCTGAAGTCGGCACAGACTTTATTCAGAATAAACCTGGGCTCAGCAACTATCCCCTCTTTCCGGCCCAGGTTGCAGGGATCGTGGTAGGTCACCGGCTGCGGGTTGCGGCCGGGGTCCACCCGGACCAGCCCCTCCTTCAGCCAGCGCACGGTCTGGGCCAGCTGGCTTTTAGCCCCGCCGTAGGCCCGGCACTGCAGCATCAGGTCCCCCGGGGGACTGATCCCGAACCTGCCCCGGATGGCCTGCACCAGATCGGCCATGTTAACCCCGTTGGGGCACTCTATGGTGCAGCGCTCACAGATGGTGCAGAGCCAGATGAAGGCCGAGTTAAGAACATCCTCCCTTAGACCGAGAATTACCTGCCTGATGAATTTACGGGGGTCAATGTCCCGGCGCAGGCCGGAAAAGGCACAGCCGGCCGTACAGCTGCCGCAAAAGTAGCAGGTCATAAAAATATCCGACCCCAGCCTCTCCACCACTTCACCCTTAAAGGAAGAATCAGTTACTGTCAATGTTTCTAAATTACCGCCCACCACTTAGCCCCCCATCTTTTGGTCATATGACACTAATTTCACTATTCGGAGTAAAATAAAGAACCAGATCCCCAAACCAGAAACGCCAGGGCAACTCTCTGCGCTCTAACCAGTGTCCGTCGGGAGTGGTTCTTACAGACTAAAAACGGCCGTTTTTTTGAAATTACGGCCATTAAAAAGAATTATGTCGTGTAATTCAATTATCACGGGTTACGTCTGAATCAAATATATATCACGGCCCCTTAAACTGTCAACAGTTACTTTTACGGCAGAAGACCGTTCTTGTGTGACATTTTATAGGTTGGTTGAAGGCAGGGTGGTCTGGATGACCACGGCCTGCCGGCCGGGGTACCACTCCACCAGGCAGCCCAGGGCCTCGGCCAGGAACCTGGCCGGCAGATAGACCCTGTTCTCCCGGATTAAAGGAACGGCGTCCATTTTGACCGGTTTGTCGTTGACGTACATGATACTGCCGCCCACGGCCGGGGTAACGGCGCGGCCCTCACTGATCAGGGTAACGGTGCGGGCCGAGGGGCTCCACCGAATGTTGTCGGCCGGCACCCCCAGTGCCCGGGCCAGGTAGCGCAGCGGCACGTACACCCGGCCGCTCTCCAGGAAGGGCACGGCGTCCATGACCTCCACACCGTTGCCGGCGCTGTAAGAGTTTTCCCCTATGGTAAAGATTATCTTCACCGGGTCGTCGGCCCTCACCGGCAGCACCGCAGTAAAGTGCCCGATATCACCGGGCAAATCGACCGAAGCCCGGGGGTGGGTAATGGCTTGGGTAACCACCTCACCGGGACCAGGGGAGTCAAGGATGTAAAAAACCTTGAGCAGGCCCCCGTCCCGCTTTACCGACCGGACCTCAACGGAGTAGCCCCCGGTGGGCTTCTCCCCCCAATACAGGGCAACCCTTTTGCCGTCTGCCGAAAGGCTCCAGGTGATCCCGTCCTGGTTGTACTTAACCGCCACCCTCAGGGCTGCGGTGAGGACCGCCAGGTCGCTGCGGGTCAATTGCTCCCGGGGCCGTAATTGATTGTCCCCGCCCGGGGCCAGCAGTCCCAGCCGGCAGGCGTCCCGCACGTCAAAGGCGCAGTCAGGACTAATCCGGACCGCATCAGCAGGTTCAAGGGAAAAGTCGCCGGGCGGCAGTGATCCCAGTTTGGCCCGCAGTGCCCTGACCGACATGGTGGCCGCTTCCTCCCTCAGCACCGGATCACCGGGGCGGAAGGGCCGGCCGTTTTCAACCACCCCGTGGTGCCCGGCGATGATCAGGTCACCGGCGTAAGGCGCGCCGGCCGCCACGTCGGTGGCCACATCCCCCACCTGGGGCGCCCTGATGAAATAGACTCCGTCAAGGTTCAGACCGGTTTCTTTTATAACCCGGGACAAAAATTCACTCCTGGCAACAACATCCCCGGCCGCCGGGACCGGCTGCGGGGCGGCGGCCCCGGCGGGCAAACCCGCCGCCAGCCAAAAAACCATGACCGATGCCAAAAATGCTGCCAGTTTCAGCCTCATAGAATACAACCTCCGGTTTTAAGTTTCCATCACAACTAACGACGACTTTACCCCCCGGAGTGTTCCCCAAAGATACTCTATCTGTCAGGTTCTTCTGAGCACTAATACCCCCGCCAGGATAATGCCTCCCCCGGCCATCTGCCAGGCGGTCAGGGCCTCACCCAGGATGAAAAATCCCAGCACGGCGGTGGCCGCCGGCTCAAAGGTGCTGATGATGGCGGTCAGAGAGGGGCCTATTTGCTTCATGCCCTTTAACAGAGCGGCCATGGCCAGCACAGTACAGACCAGTCCCAAAAAGACTATGGCAGCCAGGGCCTGGAGGCTGAAATCGGTGCTCCACTGCCCCCGGACCAGGGCCAGCGCCCCGACGGCCAGGCCCACAAAGGTGGACACATAGGCATTGTAGACCGGAGCCTCAATGCCGGCCAGCAGCTTGGCGGTGCCCACCAGGAAAACCGAGTTGGTGACGGCTGCGGCCAGGGCAAGCAGCACCCCCCTCATGTCAAGCCCGCTCAGTGGCTGCAGCAGGATCACGGCACAGCCGGAAAAGGTCAGCACCAGTGCCGCCGCCTTGTTCAGGGTAAAAGGCTCCCGTAAAAAGAAAAAGGACAGAATGGCCACCAGGGTGGGGTAAAAATATAAAAACAGTATGGCCATGGCCGAAGGAATATAGCGGAAGGCCTCAAAAAGGGCCAGCACGGTGAGGGTCTGGGTGCCCAGGGAGAGGGCCGCCACATACCCCAGCTGCCGGCGGGAAAGCCTGAAGTTATACCCCCCGGCCAGCACCAGCAGCCAGAAAACAGCCGCCCCCACCGCATAGCGCAGGGTCAGGGTGGTCAGCACCGTGGCCCCTCCGGCATAGGCTATTTTAGCCGCAATGGCCTCAGCGCTCAGACAAAGTGTTGAAAAAAGAACCAGGGCCACACCCAGGCCCTGATGTCTGCTCAGCTGTTTGGTTTTTTCCATTTACCCTACTTCCTGTTGTTAGTAATTAAGCCTGCAGGCTTAGGTAGTCAAAGAAATTTACCAGGTCCTCTCCCCTGGTCTTGATGAACTGTTCCAGTTGCGGCCCGGACATACTCCTGACCAGGTCGGGGCTGTCCGGATCGGCCAGACCGAAGACCATCCTCTTTATTTTACCCATTTCCACCGCCACCGTAATGACTATGTACTCCCGGCCCCCCGAGACGGTCCTGAACTCAAACTCGTCAAAGTCCTCCACAGGGTCCGGCAGGTAGGTGCAGGTCACCCCGTAGGCTTCTTCACCGGCCAGCTTTCCGGCGTTTTCCAGATTGAGGTCCCGGCCCAGGTATTTGCGAAACCTCTCCATATTTATCCCTCCTTGTTTGTCATATCCACCGGGTCATCCCGGCAACGGCATTACCCCGGCCGGTCCCCGTAAAAAATCAAAAACCGCTGCCCTTGGCGGGTACAGCTTCGCCCCTTCATTATGCAACAATGACCGTACAATTTCAAGGGTGAGGCGGCCCGCCCCTGATCTGAGTTTTCAAGAAATATTTAAGCTATTATTCAGTTATTTATTATGTTGAGGTGTTAGAATATAAAAAAAAACTGAAGGAGGGAAGTCCGTGAAAATTCTGTTGCCCGTGGACGGTTCCGAAAACTCCCTGAGAGCAGCCCGGTACGTGCTGAACATGGCCCAAAAACACCCTTCCCTGGAGATTACCCTGCTGACCGCAGCCTGCGACTTCAACGATGTCTATTTTACCGAGGCCTACGTGGACACCCAGGATGCCAACCGGCGCTGCCTGGACGCGGCAAAAAAGGACCTGGCCAGGGTCAAAAAATTATTCGACGAGGCCGGTGTCCCGGTGGAAACTGAAATACTGGCCGGCGACCCCGGAAACATAATTGTCTCCTATGCCCAGGAAAAGGGTGTGGACAAGGTGGTAATGGGCAGCAGGGGGCTCAACCCCCTAATGGGCATGGTTCTGGGCAGTGTGGCCTACAAGGTATTGCACGGCGTGAAGGTGCCTGTCACGATCATTAAATAATTTTCAGCCACCGGCGCCACCAAGCGGCAATTCCGCCCCCCGGGCGAATCTTGTCCCCCCGTACACCATATACATTAGTGAAGGGGGGATTGGCTGAATGGAGGCTGCAATATCAATCATTTGCGCCGTATTGGGGCTGGTGCTGGGACTTATGTTTTTACGGGACCTGGTGGAGATGGGCGGGTTCGGCGGCGGACGAAGGCCCTGGGTCAGGGCCGGGATCAAACTTTTGCTGGCCCTGCTGTTCCTGCATTTCCATTTTGAGCTGGATATACTGGACTAGAGACCGGAAAATCAAAGAGGCTGCCCCACTGGCCCGGCCGTACTGCCCCGGGCCTTTGGTCAGCCTCTTTTTTTAGTCCCGGCTGCCATCAGCCCAGATTGGCAGGATGCTTATTGACACGCAATACAAAATCGACCTAATATTGAGTGAATTAACAAGTTATTCCTTGGCGGAGGGCACTGGGATACATGGGTTAGCAGTTGACCTGCATAAGAATCTTCAAGAGGAGGAGATAAACTTGAATTATACGGCAAAAGGTCCGGGGGACCTCAAAAAGGAGGTACTGGATCAGGAACAGTGCTTATCCTGCGGCCTGTGCGTTGGAATGTGCCCCTACTTCAAAGCAATCCGGGACCGGGCGGTGATGATCCATTCCTGCGGGCTCAAGGAGGGCAGATGCTACAGGGTCTGCCCCCGCACCGGGGTTGATGCCCGGGAGATGGACAAGACCGTGTTCGGCGGTGAGAGAAACGACCAGGCGCTGGGGTTCAGCCGGGGTGTCTACTTCGCCCGGGCCCTTAACCCGGAAATTTCCCGGGCCGGCCAGTACGGTGGTGTGGTTACAGCGCTGACGGCCTTTGCCCTGGATCAGGGGATAATCAGCGGGGCCGTTCTGGCCGGGGGAAACCCCGCCAGCCCGGAGACGGCCCTGGCCAAAACCGCCGCCGGGGTGGTTTCCTGCGCCGGATCAAAGTACACGGCGGTGCCCACACTGTCCTCCTTGAACAGGGCGGCCCGGGACGGCATGGAAAACTTGGGCGTGGTGGGCAGGCCCTGCCAGATCACGGCGGTCAGGAAGGGGCAGCAGGCCGATCTGGAAAACCCCGGGGCAGTGCCCTTCGCCGGATCGGCAGGCCTGTTGGTCGGGCTCTTCTGTTTTTGGTCCCTTAATCCGGAATTTTACGGCTACCTCCGGGAAAAGTCCGGTAATAACGAGTTAGTTAAAGTTGATATACCCATCGAGGGGGTCACCCTGACCACCACAGTGGGGACCGCCACCCGGCCGGTGGACGAGATCAGGCCATACATCAGGGAAGCCTGCCTGTCCTGCATCGACTGCACCTCGGAGTGGGCCGACCTTTCAGTGGGGTCCACGGAGTTCGACCCGGCCTGGAACACCCTGGTGGTCAGGTCCGGGGCCGGCCAGTCCCTGGTCAGCGAAGCGGTGGAAAAAGGAGTAATCGAAATTAAGCCTTACCCGGAAGAGAGGCTGCCTATTCTCAGGCAGGCCGCCCTCAATAAAAAAATGAGGGTGCTGGAGGGGCCGGAGGGCCCCGGGCCCGGGTACATAACCGTCGGTGATTATATGGGAGAAATCAGAAAGCAGTGGGAGGTGCTGCAGAAATGAGTATCTTTGCAGTGGCCCTTGACCAGCCCGGCCGCAGCGTGGTAATGACCGGAAACGAGGCCGTGGCCCGGGGCGCCATCGAGGCCGGGGTGGGATACGCAGCGTGCTACCCGGGATCGCCCACCGCCGAGGTGCTTCCCACCCTGGCACAATTGGGGGATAAGTTCAACCTCTACGCCGAGTTCAGCAGCAATGAGAAGGTGGCCATCGAGGGCGCCGCCGCCGCTTCCTTCGCGGGAGTCAGGTCCCTGACCATCTGCAAGGTGGACGGATTCAACGTGGCCCTGGACTTCGCCACCGCGGTCTGCTATTCCGGAACCGGGGCGGGCATGGTGATTATGGTGGGGGACGACCCCAGCGCCCACTCCAGCGTCAAGGAAGAGGACTGCCGCTTCCTGGCCAGGACGGCAAACCTGCCGGTGCTGGAGCCCGCCAGCGTGTACGAGGCCAAGGAGATAACCAGATTCGCCTTTGATCTCTCGGAGAAGATAATGCTGCCGGTGGTGGTCCGCTGCACCACCAGGATCTGCCACGCCAGCGGCAACGTAACCCTGGGAGAACTGCCGCCCCTGGAAAAGAAGGCGGCCGTCGGCAGGGACCGGAAATTTATCACCAACGTGATGTTTGCTCCCTTTATGAAAAGCAAGCTCAAAAACGCCGCGGCCATGGCCGACACTTCCCCCTTCAATCTGTACACCGGTCCTGAGGACGCCGAAAGGGTGGTGGTGGCCTGCGGGGTCAGCTTCGCATACGCCGCCGAGGCCGTGGAGATTCTGGGGCTGGGCGGCAGCGTGGGGCTGATCAAAATAACCAACACCTGGCCGCTGCCGGAAAATTTCCTGCTTAAATACCTCAGGCAGGCCAAAGAGGTGGTTTTCACCGAAGAGGTGGACTCCTTCCTGGAGGACGGGGTGATGACCCTGGCGGCCAAGCACTGGGAAGAGGTAAGTCCGATTAAGTTTTACGGCAAAAACTCCGGTGACGTGGGCGGACCCAGGGGACCTTACGCGGGTGAGCTGGACCCTGACATCGTGGCCGGCTGCCTGGGGAAAATTTTCGGCGCCGCCTATGCCGCCCCGGAGTTCCCCCGGATCAAGGAGGCCTGGGAGTTGGTGGGCTACAGCATGCCCGGCCGGGAGCTGGCGCTGTGCGCCGGCTGCCCTCACCGGGCCTCCTTCTGGGCGATTAAAACAGCGGTGGAGCTGGACGGGCGGGAGGCCATCGTGCTGGGGGACATCGGCTGCTACACCCTGGGGCTAGTGCGCACCGGGTACGGCCTGCTCCAGAGCGTCCACTGCATGGGCGCCGGGGTGGGCCTGGCCGGCGGCCTGGGCAAGCTGGGACGCTTCGGCTTCAATCAGCCGGTGGTGGCTGTGGTGGGAGACTCCACCTTCTTCCACGCCGTTCCCCCGGCGCTGATCAACGCCCGCTACAACCAATCCTCAATACTCTGCGTGATTCTGGACAACGAGACTACGGCCATGACCGGACACCAGCCGCACCCGGGCCTGGGTGTGACCGCCTCCGGCAAGACCTCGGAGAAGGTGGAAATAGAAAGCGTGCTGGGCGGCCTGGGCATCCCGGTTGCGGTGCACGACCCCTATGACGTGGAGGGGACCGTTGACGTGGTTTACCGGCTGCTCCGGGAATCCGGGCCCAGGGCGCTGATCCTGAGGCGGGCCTGCGCCCTGGTGGCCGTAAAGGGACGGCAAAAGGACAGGGTCTACGTGGACCAGGAGAAATGCGCCGGAGACGACTGCGGGTGCGCCAGGTTTTGCAGCAGGGTGTTCGCCTGCCCGGCCAACATCTGGGACGGCCAGAGGGAAAAAGCCCGCATCGACGAGGCGGTCTGCAACGGCTGCGGGGTCTGCGCCTCCCTTTGCCCCAGGAAGGCCATCGTAGTGGAAAGGACGGTGTAAGCGAATGGGCCATTTCCATGATCCCCTCAATGTGATCGTAACCGGCGTGGGCGGACAGGGGAACGTGCTGGCCTCCCAGGTTCTGGCCGCCGCGGCCGTTGAGGCCGGATACCGGGTGTCGGTCGGAGAGACCTTCGGCGCCTCCCAGCGGGGCGGCTCCGTGATGAGCCACGTCCGGATAAGCCGGGAAAAGACCTGCGGACCTCTCATTCCCCGGGGGCACGCCCACCTGATTGTGGGATTTGAGCCCCTGGAGACCCTGCGCATTCTCATGGACTACGGCAGCCCGGGCACCGCCGTGGTGATGAACGACCGGCCCAACTACCCCATCGGCTGCCTGCTGGGCGAGGAGAAGTACCCGGACCCGGCCTCGCTGGTGGAGGCGGTAAACAAGCTGGTCTCAGACAACTATGTGCTATCGGCCACCGATCTGGCCAAGGAGGCCGGAAACCCCATGGCCACGAACATGGTGCTCACCGGTGCTCTGTCCGGGAGCGGCCTTCTGCCCTTTGACGGGAGTTTCTTCACCGGCGTCATCAGCGCCCTCTTCGCCGGCGAGGTCAGGGACCTTAATCTGAGGGCCTTTGAGAAGGGGGCCGCAGCGGTTAGCGAGCTGGCCGGCACAAAATAGGAAATACTGCGTGCCGGTGCAGCGCCTTATCCCGGCAGCGGGCACAGAAGGTATCCGATGGACAAGGTTACGGTGAGATCACCTCCGCGACTACATTATAGCAATTGAACAAAGAAAATCAACCAAATATACTCAACACATTTTTTCATTAGTTGTAGATGATTTATCCTTGCTTAACAACGAAAAAAGCCCAATAAATAAGGATTCGGAGGACTGTAAAACATAAAGTACGACGGCCCCGACTCGGAGCTCTCGGCCGGCGTCCGCTACCTGACCCAGAGGTATTCCATACCCCCCCGCACCAAGGGGCTCTTAACCGACATCGGCACCGAGGAGCTGGCCCACTGAGAGGCCATCGCCACCATATTAATCAGTCCTTTGCGGGATTTTATTCAAATCCTAATTGTCAATGACAGTTTAATACTTTTCCTGCGTTATATAGGAGTCTATATAGTTTTGAGCCCATAGCGCTTCATCTTTCTATAAATTGTGATTCTTGCTATTCCAAGGGCCTTGGCGGCCTGGGTAATATTGCCTTTGCTAGATATTAGAGCATTCTCTATAGCTTCTTTTTCAAGATCCTTTATCGAGGTATTACTGATAGAGTTTACCGGTGTAAAATTTACTTTGTTTCGAAGCGAATTCATTATTTCAGGATAGCTAAGTATATCAGTTTTAGTAATACCTGAAGAATTTTTACTTTTTGCTAATATAAAACTCCTCTCCAACACATTTTCCAATTCACGTACATTTCCTGGCCAATGATATTGTTTCATTATTGCTAATGCAGATTGGTCAATAGCGATGTTTACTCCCAATCGCATGGCTAAATGCTGGACAATGTGCTTGACCAGCGGCTCAATATCTTTGTATCGCTCTCGCAAAGGCGGTATCATTATGTTGACCACATTGATTCGGTAAAAAAGGTCTTCGCGGAAATCACCGCTCCTTACCATTTGCCATAGGTCGGCATTACTGGCAGTAATGACCCGAACATTTACAGAAATCTCAACCTTTCCGCCCACCCGAGTTATGGTTTTATTCTGTAACGTCCTTAAAAGTTTTGCTTGCATATCGAGAGGTAGAGAATTAATCTCATCAAAAAATACAGTTCCACCCTCGGCTAACTCAATTTTACCAGGTTGCCCCCCTTTTCTGGCTCCGGTAAACGCCCCTTCTTCATAACCAAATAATTCGCTTTCTAAAAGACCTTTTGGAATAGCAGAGCAATTAATGCCAACAAACGGACCATCGCGGAATGTGCTGGCATTATGAATAGCTTGAGCAAAAAGTTCCTTTCCTGTTCCACTTTCTCCCTGTATTAAAACATTGCTGGGCATCTTTGCCGTTTCCTGTGCAAAATGCACAGCCTGGCGGAATTCCATACTATCGCCTATCAAGTTTTCAAAAGTAAAATGGGCCTTCCATCCCACGAGATTTTTGACAAATCCAGTCGCACGCTGCATACCTTTAAAGGTCGCTATCACACTGTGAATGCCTGTCTTGCCGGATATAATCGGCCGAACTGTACCTATTACTCGGACTTTTTTGCCCCAAGTGTTAAGGATAATTTCTTGGTCGACAATGGGTTCCCCAGTAGCCAATACCTCGGCAAAGAGATTCTGTGGTCCCCACATTGTTTCAGCAGTATGTCCGATAAGATTTTTCTCCTTGACTCCGAGTAGTCTCTTAGCTGCTTTGTTGGCTGTTAGTAATTCTCCATTGGCGTTAACAACTATCAAGGCATCTGAAAAAGACTCTATAATTTCTTTGTTATATCGATTGGTTATTTCCAATTCATTACTTATTTGCTTCTGAGCAAGAATATATTCTATACTCTTTCCTGAAGCGATTACCATACCTAGAGTGTGTTTATGAATAAGACTATAATTTCCCGTAGCATTTATTATAGCAATAATTTTTCCGTTCTCTTCCTTAATAGGTACGGATGCACATGTCCAATTATGCAATTCAACACCATAGTGCTCGGGACCTAATAATTGTACCGGTTTTTCTAATAATGCGGCTAAACTCATTGCAGTTGTGCCAGCATTGCTCTCATTCCGATTAACACCCGGTTTTAAACCACGTTTATAAGCATCTAACAAAACATCTTTATCTCCGAATGATGCCAATAAAAATAATTCAGGGTCAAATAGATCAACCCTAAACCCGGACCCCTCGACGCTTTCGGTCAGTGCTCGCAGGAAGGGGGTTGCTACCTTAATAAGTTCACTATTTTCCTCCAAACGCTGTTCTAATCCGTTGGTAGAGAGTGAAACAATTGGAATATTGTATGGACTTAAGCCGCGGTTACGGCACCGTATCCACGAACTCAAGACTTCTGCTGAAATGATATTATCTGATTGAATCTTCCCAGTAACAACAAAGTTTTCCCACTCTCGTTTGATTTCAACAATTTTTTTCTGAAGCCTTTTCAATTCGGACAACACTGCTTCAGCCCAAAGTGGTTCTTTCAAGCAATATTCCCCCTCTCAAGCTAATATAGCGGTTCCCGGAAACTCCCGAAACAGTTCCATCAACTGATTAAGAACCGGCTATATATGGCTCAAAAATGTGTAACATAATGCTGCAATAGTCGCACTTTCCTATTCCTTCAAAAAAACAGTGGGACAGAGCTTTTCCATAAAGAGTACCAGGTATGCACTTTAAAATCCAGTCCCAATTGCATAGAAAAATAGCGCAAAAAATGTAGTTGTGGCTCAAAAAGTAACACTTGTTACATTTTGAGCAGAAAACATACTAAATATGGAAAAGATGGATTTTTTATATAAACAAATACAAACGATAAAATGCTCATATTTAGAGACTTTTTAGATGTTTTTGTTCATGAGGAGATAATTTTAACTTGTGGCATGAATATTGCTTATATGTTGCGCTGCAGTGTTTTGCTTAAATCGTTAAATTCTCTTCTGCCCACTAGAAAAAAATAGCGCCAAAAAATGCAGTTGTGGCACAAAAAGAAACACATACTTCAGCGCAAAGGTCATCCGGACAAGCTTGCAGGCCGTAAGTACTAAAACACTTTTGTGGTTATGATACCCGGCTTTGGTAAACTTTCTGTTGCAGAAACTGATGTACTCGGGCTCCCGTCAAGGACTGAGTCGGTTGTTTCGGCGGGACGGCATCGCAAGTAGTAATTATCAAAGAAGAGGGCATTTTTCTAGTGCGAAAGTTGAGTAATACCTCTGAAGGAGTGTAATGACCTAATGAAAGCAATCAAGGTAAAGGCGGAAAAATGTGTGGGCTGCAGGATTTGCGAGCAATGGTGCAGTGTTGGGCACTATGATCTGATTAATCCGCGCAAGTCAAGAATAAGCGTACATAGAAGTCATGCAGACCAGGCCAGTTATCCTCTGGTCTGCCGGCAGTGCCCCGACGCCCCCTGTCTGGGTGCCTGCCCGGACAAAGTTATGGCCCTGAGCCGGGACAGGGCCACCGGAGCCATCCGGGTCGACGAAGAGAGTTGCCTGGCCTGTGGAAAGTGTATTAAGGCCTGTCCCTACGGCGCGATCAAAAAACATCCGGCTGAAAAGCAGGTTCTGGTCTGCGACCTCTGTGGAGGTGAACCGCAGTGCGTCAAACACTGCCCCGAGCAGGCGTTAAGCTACATTGAATAAGGAGGCGGCTGCCGTGACTATAAAGGGCATTGCCGGACAGCTGTTAAGGGTGGACCTTAACCGTAAAACCATAACCAGGGAGCCATTGCCCCGGCGCCTTTTTGAGGACTATCTGGGGGGACGTGGCCTGGGGGCTTATTACCTGACTAAAGAGGTCGATCCCGGCTGCGATCCCCTGGGCCGGGAAAACAAGCTGATTTTCATGAACGGCCCCTTTGTGGGCACCATGGTCCCCGGCGGCAATAAAGTATGCGTAACCTTCAAGTCTCCTCTCAGCAATACCTACTCATATTCCCTGGCCGGGGGTCACTGGGGGCCGGAATTAAAATTTGCCGGGTATGACGGGCTGATTATTGAAGGGGAATCAGAAGAACCGGTATATCTCTGGATCGATGATGAAAAAGTGGAAATCCGGCCGGCTGAATTTCTTTGGGGCAAAGACATCCAGGAGACCGATAATTTGCTCAAAAAGACGCTGGGCGACCCCGGGATCCACGTGGCCTGCATCGGCATTGCCGGTGAAAACCAGGTTAAACTGGCCTGTATCACCAATGATGTTTTTCGTGAGTTTGGCCGGGGCGGCTGTGGGGCGGTCATGGGATCCAAAAAGTTAAAGGCCATCGCCGTCCGGGGTTCCGGAGACCTTGAATTTGCAGACGCAAAGGGGCTAAAGGAACTGGTTGAGATGTGCCTGCCGGTCTACAAACAGCACCCCAAGGCCCTTGATCGCAGAAATTACGGCACCAACGAGCTGGTTATCCACATTAATAACGCGGGGTTTATGGGCACCAGGAACTTTAGTGAGGGCTACGCCGAGGCCAACCGGGAGTTTGAGGGCCCGGTTTTCAGGGAAAAGGCGGTCTTCAGCGACGCCGCCTGCTATGGCTGCCCCGTTGCCTGCAGCAAGTACTGCAAGGCTGATACCCGCAAACATGGCCTTGTCAAACTGGAGGGGCCGGAATTTGAAACCCTGGCCCTCCTGGGGACAAACTGCGGCCTGACCAACTGGGATGATCTGCTGAAAGCTTCCGCCGTCTGTGATGCCCTGGGTCTTGACAGCATGACGGCGGGGGGCTGTGTTTCCCTGGCCATGGAGTGCTTTGAAAAGGGCATACTCAGCTTGGAGGACACTGATGGCCTGGATCTAAAATTCGGCAACTGCGAGGCCGAGATTAAACTGCTGGAGAAAATAGCCAAAAAGGAAGGTATCGGCGCCGACCTGGCCCAGGGCCCGGCCTATGCCGCCAACAAATGGGGGGCGCCCGAACTGGCCATGCATTCAAAGAATATGTCTTTTGCGGCTTACGACCCGAGGGGAGCCAAGGGCATGGCCATTGTTTACGCCACTTCGCCCAAGGGCGCCCACCACATGCTGGGACCGGTATTTCCGATGGAAATGGCGGCCAATAACCGTTTTGAAGAAAAGGGCAAAGGTTTGTTGGTTAAAGGGGCCCAGATGAACTTTGTCATTCTTGACTCACTGGGCATCTGCTCCACTAATCAGGCCGGCTTCGGCAGGCCTCAGCAAATCGAGGCCCTCAGGCAGATAACCGGGCTGGCCATATCCGAGGAGGAACTCATCTTTAAGGCCGAAAGGATTTTCCACCTCGAGAAAATGTTCAATGTTAAAAATGGTTTTTCCCGCAAGGACGACACCCTGCCCAGGCGGTTTACCGCTGAAGCCATGACCCGGGGAGCGTCCAAGGGGCAGACGGTTGACCTTGAGGCCCTTCTGGATGAGTATTACGGGGTCATGGGCTGGGATCGGGACGGCATTCCCAGTAAAGAAAAATTAAGTCAATTAAAACTGTCCTAAAGGCAGTTTGAAAAGCCAATTAATACGAAGTGGATAATTCCTTTATCTTAATCTATTAGTGTAAGGTATTTTCTGGATTACCTACATTTGTAGTTAGTACCGGAATATTAGGTTGCATATTAAAAGGAATATATTATTAAGAGATAGAATTAGATATTATTCGACATATTTTTCTCTGTTGGGAGGGGTTATCTACGATATCAGTTAAGGCCTTTCTAATGAAAATATTTGGAAAAATATAAGGAAGGGGGTCGGCTGGTTTTAAACAAACATAGTGACGGTCGGGTATCTCAGGATTATTGTATTAGATAATTGAAAGGTGGTATTAATGGTGGAAGAAAATAGCAAACAGAACGAAAAAAACCAAGTAGAAAACAAAAAAAATACAATTACTAGAAGAGAGTTTATGAAATTGGCATCTGTCTTCGGTGTCACAGCCGCATTTGGTGGTTTGATGGCAGCATGCTCCAACGGCGGCAGTGTTAATGATAATACAAAGAAGCAAGCATCGGTTGAAGGAAATAAAGGTGGACAGGCTGAATATAAAGCGGTTCTTTCGGTGGATGGCGTTTTAAGTAAGTATGATGGACCCATAGTAAAATGTTCGGCGTTTATGATTGGCGTGTGGGAACTAAAACAAGCCATTGAAAGAAATAGTAATGGAAAAATATACGTTGATATTCAAGAAAGCGCAGTACTTGGTTCACAAGCTGTGTCGGCGCAGAAGATGCAACAGGGAGTCATTGAAATGTCCCACTGTAGCACCCAAAACCTGGCAAGCATTGTTCCGCCCTGGAATGTCCTAGATATACCTTACACTGTTCCAACTATTGAAGATTTCTACAAAGTGGTATATAGCAAAGAAGTCAACAAAACATTGAGGGAGAAAAGTAAGCAGATGGGAGCCATTTTGCTTACCGTTATACCTCAGGCCCGGTGGCTGGAAATGAACAAAAAGATTAAGAATGATATAAGAAAGCCTGAAGACCTGAAAGGTTTGAAAATCAGGGTGACCGGATCCCAGCTTGAACAGTTGTCTTTTAAAATTTTACCCAGCAATCCCACGCCGGTGGCCTGGGGTGAGGTGCCGACCGCGATGAACGAAGGTGCTGTGGATGGGATTCACGTGGGACCGCTTTCAGTGGCCGATTTTGGCATCCTCGGCGCGGTCGGCCAGGTAGTAGATACAAAATGGATGTATAATTCTGACGGTACCTTTGTAAGCGCTAAATGGTTCAACAAACTGCCCGCTAATTTACAAGAGGCTGTGCTGGAATCAGCCTTTGAGGCACAGAAGTACATCAGTGAAAATTATCAAAAATTAGAGAAGGAACAGATGGGTCTGTCCCCCGATTCACCGGCAAACAGTCTCTATAAAAAAGAAGGCATCAAGATGACGTTCTTAACCAAAGAAGAACGTCAGGCATGGATGGATTATCTATCTTTTGAAAAGAATAAGGATAAGTATGCTCCACTTATTCAAAAATTCGGAAGCAGTGAGTATGAGGCAATAAAAGAAGCAGTTAAAAATGGATCGCCTAATCCTCAAAAATGGTGGGCTTAATTAGTGATTTCCTAATAAATTGCTGTTCCGGAGGATTTTCTCCGGAACAGCAATTTAACAATGTCCGGCAAATAAAGGAGGGAACCCAATTTGCTAAAGGCACTGAAATGGCTGGATAAGAACGCGGAGAAATATCTTAGCTTTCTCTTCTATTTTTATCTGTTTTCAATTATCTTTGTGGAGGTGTTGCGGCGTTATCTTTTTGACTCATCAAGCACTTGGGGAGAAGAAACAGCAATATATGCATTTTTATGGATGACATATATTGCAGCGGCAAAAGGCGTTAAAGACAGGACGCATCTGTCCATCAGCATAGTAGTCAGGTACTTTAACAAAAAGGCAAGGTTTTTAACGCTATTGTTGAGTGATGTTTTATTACTCGTACTTTCTGTTGTAATATTAATATTCTCCCTGGTGACTATAAAAATGACCGTTGAATTCGGCCAGCAAATGCTGGGCGTACAGTTGCCCATGTGGTTGGCAATGGCATCCATCCCATTTGGCTGGAGCCTGATCATCATACGGACGGTTCAAAGGTCGCTAATTACCATAAAACGTTATATGAACAACGAACCCATTGACAGCCTTGATCCAGTTATTTCTTCTTAACATAGGCAATTATCAATAAGGGGGCTAATGTTATGGAATCAGCAATTTGGCCGGCTATATTAATAGCCATAATGTTTTTGCTTAATGTTGAAATTTTTGTTGTGCTTGGTATGGGCGCGGTACTTTTTGTGGTAATGACCGGCAGTTATACTCTGGAGAGTTTAGGTATAAGTGTGTTTGCATCTTTAAACTCATTTCCCTTATTGGCTATGCCACTGTTTATTTTGACAGGGGACCTCATTGTGGAATCCGGGATTGCCCAATTGCTCATCAACTTTTCCAAGTCTTTAATTGGCTGGCTAAGGGGAGGGCTGGCCATGACCACCATCTTGACATCAGGTTTTTTTGCGGCCATCAGCGGGTCAAACTCGGCTACGGCTGCCGCCATGGGCAAAATCATGGTGCCTGAAATGAAAAAGGAAAATTATCCCGACTCTTTTGCCGCCGCCACTGTAGCTGCAGGAGGTGTGGTGGGAATTATCATCCCGCCCAGTGTAGTTTTTGTAGTTTATGGCGTAGCTACCGGGGTTCCCGTGGGAGATCTCTTTTTGGCCGGCATCATCCCGGGGTTTCTTATGGTTGCCTTAATGTCATTGGTTGCATTTGTGCAATGCAAGCGGAATAACTGGGGAAACGTGAGCAAATTCAGTATGGCCGAGGTGCTAAAATCATTGTGGGGCGCCAAGATAGCATTTATCGCCACCTTGATTATTCTAGGCGGCATTTATGGGGGAATATTTACACCAACTGAAGCCGGTGCGGTTGCCTGCGCGTATTGTCTTATAGCCGGACTTTTTTCAAAAGGCGGCATAAAATTAAAAAAGCTGCCCGACATTATGGAAAACAGCGCGAAGGTAAATGGCATGGTGGCCCCGGTAGTGGCATTGGCCCTGGTTATTGCTGAAATTATAGCGTATCTTAAAATACCCGCTGTACTTGTCGGTGCAATAATGGGCATATCTTCCAACCCTATAGTAATTGTATTAGTGATCTTCTTTATATTGTTAGTTGCCGGATGCCTGATGGAAACGTCTCCGAACATTATTATCCTAACTCCACTATTGGTCCCAATCGCCAATTCACTTGGTTTCGATCCAATCCATTTTGGGGTCTTCGTAGTGGTATCCCTTGCGATTGGATTTATTACCCCGCCCATAGGACTGAACCTCTTTGTAGCCAGTAGCATAACGGGGGTTCCGGTAACCTCAATTAGCCGGAATAGTATGCCGTATATAGTCATTTTAATGGTGGCCGCATTAATGACTGCTTTTATCCCTGGGTTATCCTTATCTCTTTTGCCTGTGAAGTAACATAAATTTATCATGGGAGGTGGAGTTGGTCAACAAGGTGCCGATGAAACGTTTTGGCATAGTCGAAGAAATTGTTGGATCTGCTGTGTTTCTGGCTTCAGATGCTTCAAATTATATGACCGGAAGTTCATTAATAATTGATGGGGGATGGACGGCGTATTAATTTGGGTATGATGATTTCTTAAATTAATGGGGGTGTAAATATTGACTAAATTACCAGAGGCATTCAATTATGCTTCATTGACCAGGATTGTTTTTGGGGCTGGTGCTGTAGAGAATGTTGGTATAGAGGGGCGCGGGGCTGGTGGGACTAAAGCCCTGGTGGTTACCGATCAGGGGGTTTTAAAGGCCGGCCTGATCCAGGGTGTTGTTGATTCTCTTGCTAAAGCCGGGCTAGGTGTGGTCATCTATGATAAGGTGACCACAAATCCTACCATGGGGGTGGCTGATGAGGGGTACCGGAAATATAGCAATGAAGGATGTGATATTCTCGTAGCGGTTGGCGGGGGCAGCTCTATCGACACAGCAAAAGTTATTGGAATACTGGCCAACAACCCGGGTCCATTAGAACAGTACGAAGGAGCTGACAAATTTAAGAACTCGATTCCGCCTCTGATTGCAATTCCCACCGCAGCGGGTACGGGGGCGGAAGTAACATTCAGCGCGCTGGTAACTGACCCGGATCGTCATTACAAGGTATCAATCAGGAGTCCCAAACTGTGCCCCGGAGTTGCAATACTGGATCCCGGTATGCTTAAGACGCTACCTTCCCGTATTGCAGCTACGACCGGGATGGATACCCTGACTCACGCGGTGGAGGCATATGTTTCCACCTCCGCCAATCCAATTACCGATCTTTTGGCTTTGGAAGCAATTAAACTATGTGGCAATTGGCTAAAGCGGTTTGTGGCAAGTCCGGATGATGTCGAGGCTGCGACTGCCATGCAATTAGCCTGTATATATGCAGGAATGGCCTTTGCAAACGCCCGTCTGGGTAACGCTCACGCTATGGGGCACCCTCTCGGAGGGCATTTTAATCTGCATCACGGACTGGCCTGCGCAATTGTGCTGCCAAGGGTGATGGATTATAATTTAGCCGCTTCTCCTAACAAGTTCGCCGAAGTGGCAAGGGCCATGGGTCAACAGGTGGACAATCTTTCTTTGTCGGAAGCAGCGGAGTTGGCTTCGCGGGCTGTCTATGATTTATTGAAAGACTTGGACTTGCCCACCCGGCTGAGCGAGGTGGGTGTTACCGTGGACAAGATACCGGAAATGGCCAATGACGCCGTGAGTAGCGGCATTCACAATACCAACCCCCAAGCTACCGATTTAAATGATCTTATCCGGCTGTATGAAAGGTGCATGTAAAAACAGGCACTGTGAAGTCTATATGATCACAGGGATATTTTCAAATAGGAGGATAATAATATGCCTTTTAACATCGGTCTCCCAGAACTGATCATTATTTTGGTGATAGCCTTTGTTGTATTTGGAGCCGGCAAACTTCCCAGTGCAGGTAAGGCTATAGGACAGAGTATCCGAGAGTTTAAAGTAAGCCTGAAAGGTGAAGAGGACGAAAAAAATCAAGTTATAACAAGCCAGGTGGTAGGTGTAGAAAATAAGAATGTAAATTAACAAAGAACAAACATTATGGGTTGTCGCTAATTAACCAACCATTTTCCCGGAAATGAGGGTAAAAAGCTTGTGGGGTTTTCCTTATAAGTGAAATCCCCACAAGCACCATTGACCGAAAAAGCTTAAGCTTGCTCTGTTATATACTAAGGAGTGTGCTCGCCTAAATGAATATAAACGGGTTAGAATTAATTATAATCATTGCGGTGGCCTTGATGGTGTTTGGACCCAAGGAACTACCCAAAATAGGTACCACAATAGGTACGGCCGTGCGGGAGTTTCGTAAGGCCTCCCAGGGTTTTACCAAAGAATTGGGCCTGGACGAAATTATTGAAGATGAAAGTAAAAGAGTAAAAGACAATAAACAAGAATTAATTGATTGCACGACCAATCCCAAGTAGGCGCAAAGGAAGTGGGTAGATTGGCAAAACACGATAAGGCTATGACTATTGGGGAACATCTGCTGGACCTGCGGCGGGTTTTCATTATTAGCACAATGGCTATAGTGGCTTCCACTTGTCTGGTTTATGGGTTATTTCGGCAGGATCTTTACAATATTGTAATATCACCCCTGAAGCAGTATGACATATCCCTAGTATATATTGGCCTTACCGAAGCCCTTTTTACTCAGATCAAACTATGTTTACTGGCAGGATTTATAATATCCTTGCCAATTACACTGTGGCAGGTTTGGAGCTTTGTAACAAATGGCCTGAAACCGGAAGAAAAAAAGATGATCATAATAGTCATGCCGCTGTTTATGCTGTTATTTTTAACTGGATCTCTCTTTGCCTATCTCGTTGTTTTTAAGATGGCCGTTAATTTTCTTTTAGTCACCGCGTCTTCTGACCTTATACCCATGCTTTCAATAAGTAACTATGTTTCGTTTCTGATATCTTTTTTAATTCCCTTCGGGCTTACATTCGAATTGCCACTGGTGACCTTTTTTTTGGCTAGATGGGAAATTATTTCAAAAAAATGGTTAACTAGTAACAGGAAGTATGCCATTTTTATTTTTTTTGTGGTGGCAGCCGCGCTGACACCGGGACCGGATGCAATTTCCCAGTTTCTAATGGTTGCTCCCATGCTATTTTTATATGAAGTGAGCATATTATTAGCAAGAATAGTTGAATGGAGAAGGAGCCGTAATGAAGGATTAAAATCCTCCGTATTATCAAATAGTAGCGTAGTTAGACTGATGAGTTCCGTGCTACGCAAAATAACGTGTTTTAAGCATACAATATTCAAGGCATAGTAGTTCAATAAGGAAGATGCCTATAAAGTAGTGTATGGAAGCAAAATGCCAGACAAATTATACTTCTCCATATTTCTGCGTTATTGGCGTTGAATTGTGAAACATGACTAGCAGCCTGTCTATGAATTATGGAAGACAATGACACGAAATTGCTTGCAGAGAACAGTTGCCACCAATTCCTGGATCGATTAAGGGGAAAGTACCCCTTGGGCCTATGAAGTAGTGGGAATTAAGTTACTCCCTTTACGATATAGCTTCAAGATGTTATGCGTGAGGCAAAGGTGTAGCCACTCTTCCCTTCTCTTTAGATAATGCCGGCAATTAAAATAAATGAAGGAATTTTCTTTTTTTTTGCAGAATATTCCTCCCCAAATTAACATGGGGGGATGATTGAAGGATGAAAAAAAAAGGCTGCCTACTATTGTGCCTTTGCCTGATTTTATTGCTCATTCTGCCTGTCGCGGCCCCGGGGGCCGGGCAAACCATTCACTTTACCGTGGTCTTTAAGAATGATCAACTGCCCCTGAACGCCAGCCAGCTGATTGGAGAAATGGGAGGCAAAATTGTTTACAGCATTCCGGAAATAGGCGTGGTGCAAGTGCAGGCGCCGGCCAATTTCGCCCAAACGGCCCTGGGCAAAGATTTTATTCTTTCCTCAACCCCCTCGGCCTTTGAAAAAACTCCCTCCATGAAGCTCCAAAAACTGGAGGCCGCCTCGGTCACCCCGGATCAGGCCGCACTCTTCGATCAGCTGGCCCTCTACTCAAATTACGGCCCGGGGCTGGTGGACGTAGCCGCCCCCGGCGGTGACTACCGCATTTATCTGAGCCTCCCCCCGGAGGAGCAGCAAACAGCCTTTGAAAAAGAATTCTGCCTGAGCAGCATACCCCTGGTGGAGATAACCTACAGCAGCGACGGCACGGTAATCACCGGCTATAATTATCTGGGTCCGTCCTACGGCTTCAATATCGGCACCTCCATGGCGGCGCCCAAGGCCTCGGCCGTGGCCGCCCTGATCATCTCCAAGTACGGTAAGATGAACCCCACCCAGGTTAAGGCCTGGCTGCAAAAGTCGTCCCTGGACCTCGGCCGCCCGGGTTACGACAAATACTTCGGCCACGGGCTGGTCAACGCCTGGCAGGCCCTGACCACAAAATAAGTGGCCTGTCCCTGTCATATATCTTGCAGCCCGCCCCGGAACCGGGACGGGCTTTTTCCAGCCTGCGAAAGGTATTCTGCCATCCGGCCAGAAATAAATTAAAAAGCCATTGTCCCTGCCGGAAAGGAGAATTCACTTGAGTATGGATCAACCCCGGAAGGGGAAAGTATTATCCATATCCCTGGCCCACGTGGTCAACGACTGGTACATGAACTACATCCAGACCCTGCTGCCCTTCCTGGTGGCGGCCGGGCTTGGGGTAAGCAAGGGGGCCTTTCTGATCTCGGCCTTCACCATCACTTCCTCCCTATTGCAGCCGGTGGCAGGCTACCTGGTGGACCAGAAAAACCAGCGCTGGATGGTCTACCTGGGCACCCTGTGGATGGCCGGGCTGCTCTCCCTGGTGGGGGTGGTCAAAAGCTATCCCCTCCTGGTTTTGCTGGTAACCCTGGCCGGACTGGGCACGGCTGCCTTTCACCCCCAGGCCTCGTCCATGGTCAGTGCGGTCAGCGGCCGGCGGAAGGGGCTCTTCCAGGCCCTCTTTATTACCTCGGGCAATATAGGCTGGGCACTGACGCCGCTGATGCTGGTCCCCTTCGTTCTGCACTACGGGATTGAAGCCTCGCCGGTCTTTGTCCTGCTGGGGGTGGCGGCGGCCCTGCTGCTCTGGCTGACCGCCCCCCGTGTGGCCGCCGGCCCCAAGGCCGCCCCGGCTCCCCTCCGGGAGGCCCTTAACGGGGTGCGGGGGGACCTGTCCAGGCTGGTGCTGGTGGTGGCCACGCGGCACCTGACTTACTTTGGGATGGTGTCCTTCTTGCCCCTCTATCTGCAGCAGCAGGGGGTGCCCCTGGTCAACGTCAGCCGGCTGATTTTCCTGATGCTCTTTGCCGGAGCCCTGGGGGGCCTGGCGGGGGGCTACCTGTCCGACCTTCTGGGCCGCAAGCCGGTAATCGTGGGATCGCTGCTGCTGACCAGCCCCTTCTTTTACCTCTTTCTCAACACGGCCGGAATACTGAGCCAGGTCCTGCTGGCCCTGGCCGGGGCCTTCCTGATGGCCTCCTTCTCGGTAACCGTGGTGGTGGCCCAGGAAATGCTTAATAAAAACTCGGCCGTGGCCTCAGGACTGATGATGGGCTTCGCCATCGGGGCCGGCGGCCTGGGGGTTGGGCTGGTGGGACTGCTGGCCGAGCACTGGGGGCTGGGACTGGCTATTCAAATGCTGTTCCTGCTGCCGCTGCCGGCCGGGCTGATGGCCCTATCCTTAAAGGGCGGCCGAAAGGTACCTACAGCAGCAGGCGCCTGACCTCAGGTGATTTTAATTAAAAACAGGAGTGAAGACCATGTCCATTGAAATGCTGATTTTTTCGGATTACGTCTGACCCTTTTGCTATATCGGCAAAGGTATTGCCGAACAACTAAAAAAAGAGTTTGACCTGCACCAAGAGTGGGTTTACTATGAGCTCCACCCAGAAACCCCGGCCAAAGGAGTGCCGCTGGCCAGTATCCTCCCCGCCGGTGATCTGCAGAGAATATTTGACAGCTTCAACCGGGCCGGAAAGACTTACGGGATAGAGTTCCACCCCCAGGAACTGATGGCCAATTCCCGCCTGGCCATAGAGGCCACGGAATTCGCCCGGGACAAAGGGCTGTTCCACCCCTTCCATGATAGGGTGTTCCAGGCCTATTTCACTGAAGGCCTTGATATAGGCAGGCAGGAGGTGCTGCTGGACCTGGCCGGGGAGGTGGGACTAAACCGGGAGGAACTGCGGCAGTCCCTGCAAGAAAGCCGCTATGTGCCCCGGCTGCAGGAAATCAGGGACAAGGTTGGCCGTTACGGCATCAGCGCCACCCCCACCTTCATCCTCAACGGCGGGCAAAGGATTGTGGGCGCCCAGCCCCTGGAGGTGTTCCGTAAGGTCCTGGCAGCAATGGTAAAGGAATAGGGCTGCGCCTGGCGCAGCCCTATTCCTTTACCCCGGTATAAATATACTGCCCGGGCTTGATAAAACTGAATTCTCCCTGCACCTGCCGGGACCTGAAGGCTGTAACCAACTCCTCCGGCGACCAGAAGGCGGAGGGTTCACCCAATAACCTTTCCGCCACCGCCAGCAACCTGGTCCCGGCGGCCCTGCGGTCAAAGTCAACGATGCAGATCCTTCCCCCGGGTCGCAGCACCCTGACCATTTCTGCCGCTGCCCTGCCCTGGCGCCGGAAGTGGTGCCAGGCGTCAGAGACCAAAACCAGATCAAAGGACTGATTGGGCAAAGGCAGATCGGCGGCATCAGCCTCAACAATGCGGGCCTCCAGCTTCTTGTCCCGGGCCCTGGCCAGCATTGCCCCGGAGTAGTCGGCGATGGTCACCCGGGCACCGGCCCGGATCAGTTCACCGGCGTTGATCCCCGTGCCCCCGCCCAGGTCCAGCACCTCCAGGCCCCGGACAGGTTGCAGCCATTCCACCAGGCGGCGGGAGTAATCCATATCCACCAGCTTCATAAAGTGGTCGTAAAAAGGGGCAACCACCTTGAAAAACATGCCGTCACCGCACCTCCCGGGAAAAAAACACCTTACCCGGCTATTATATACCGGATAAGGTCTGAACAACCCCAAAAATATTAGAGCTGCTGCAGCATTTCAATAAACAAAGGCACCAGATTTGGGTCGAACTGCACCCCGGAGCACTTTTTGATCTCAGCCACAGCCTCTTGCTGGGACATGGCCTTGCGGTAGGGACGGTCATTGGTCATGGCGTCAAAGGCGTCAGCAATAGCCAGGATGCGACATTCCAGCGGTATTTCCTCCCCCTTAAGCCCCAGGGGGTAGCCCTCGCCGTTCCACCATTCATGGTGTTTCAGGATCCAGTCGGCCACCGGAACGAGGTCCGGAGGGGATACTGCAATGAGGTGCCCTATTTCGCAGTGCCGCTTCATTTCTGCGGCTTCTTCTTCGTCCAATGGGCCGGGTTTGAACAGTATTCGATCGGGTATGCCAACCTTGCCGATGTCGTGGAACTGGGCGAAAAGGCACAGGTCGGCTATTTTTTCGCCGGGCATGCCAATCGATCCGGCCACCCCGGCCACCAATTGCTGCAGTCGGTCGGCGTGACCCTCGGTGACAAAGTCCCTGACCTCCAGAGCCTTCATCAGTGTCTGCACCACGGCGCTGCGGGCGCTCTGGCTGCGGTGCAGCTTCTCCCGGTACATATTGTTGTCGGCCTCCCGAAAAATGTCACCGGGACTCATGGGGGACTCCCCTCCGGAAAACCCCAACGAAATGCTCAGGGGCATAACCAGGTTGGACTCATTATACCTGACAATAGCCTCCTTGATCCTGCCACAGGCGCTTTCCAGCATCCTCCGGTCACACTCGGGCAAAAGCACGGCAAACTCGTCCCCTCCAATCCGGGAAACCACGTCGGATCCCCGGAAGGAATCCCTGATCACCCCGGCGGCAGCAACCAACAACTGATCCCCGGCGGTGTGACCATAGGTGTCATTGGTCTGTTTGAGACCGTCCAGGTCGCAGACGATGATGCCCGTCCTGCCGCTGCGGCTCCTCTCCAGGCGGCGCATCTCCTCCTCGAAATAGGTCCGGTTGTAAAGCCCGGTCAGGGGGTCGTGCAGGCTTAAATATTTCAGCTGTTCTTCTATTTTCTTACGGCCGGTGAGATCGTAAAAGCTGGACAGTACGCACTGCCTGCCGCCCAGCTCAATCCCCTCCACGGTCAGCAAACCGGTACTGATTAGCCCCGTCCTGGCCTTTAAGCCCACCTCCAGATTATGCACCGATCCCCGGCGTCTATAAACCTCGGTAATTCTGGCAGCCTCGGCGGAGCCGGCAAAAAGCCCCAGGTCCAAAGGACTCCGGCCCAACAATTCTTCCCGGCCATAACCGCTATCCCGTAGGAAGCTGTCGTTCACGGCCAGAAAACAGGCCTGCGGCCAGTCCTGGATGGCCATGGAAATGGGGCTGGCGTTAAAGACCTTGGAAAAGCGCTCCTCCGACTGCCCCAGGGTCTCCTCAACCTTCTTTTGTGTGGTCAGGTCAATCAGTTGAGCCAGAAAGGACTGCCGTTCTGCATAATTGAAAAGTGAGACCACGGCCAGCACCGGCACAGTTTTACCATTCCGGCTGACCGCCCGGAACTCAATATTTAAAATTTTATCCTGGGACAAAGAGGCTAGAGCCTTTTTAACCCTGGCCCGGTCCGTGGGGTGGACCAGTTCTGGAAAGGGGATACTTAGCAGCTCCCCGGCCGTGTGGCCGGAAAACATTGCCATTTGCCGGTTGACCAGGACCAGGGCGTCACCCTCGGCCACCAGGGACGGCAGGGGCAGGCCATCAAAAATATTCTGCATGTCCATAAGCGGAATAGCTACCACCCCTTAAAACCTCCTGATTAATTCTCCTGGTCAATAAAAATATGAAGCTGATTTTGCCACTACCTTCCGACTATTTATATTTCGGATTATTTAAAAACCCGCTTTATATCACTTTAGTTAATAACTAATTAATTAGCAATATTTTTTTGTATCCGCCGCATAAAAAAGCCGCCCTGCGGGCGGGTCTACTAAAACATCGTATTAACCCATTATCCAAAAGCCTCTCCATTAATCAGAGAGGCTTTCTTATATCTCCTGGGAATTTACCCAGGGTTC